>OHMS01001003.1_pt1 | contig 9943 bp, 8 predicted proteins | sample 1569351 | NCBI WGS metagenome assembly OHMS01 (sample SAMEA3879571, study PRJEB24766) | human gut metagenome | biome: human-associated habitat; feature: feces | place: USA | collected 1985/1987 | reverse complement strand
CATGCCAAAGCCGCTGTAATGCCCGTGGATGACCTTGTATTCCGGGTGCGCGGTAAAAAAGGCGCGCAGGTCATGCAGGTATTTTGGGATATTATTGTCCTGCCGCACCGTCAGCTTGGTAATGTGCCCGCCCAGGGCTTCAATTTCAGCATCATAAAAGCAGGGCTTATCATAGTGGTACAAAAAGTCAAACTGTACCTGGCTGCGGTCCACGGCACGGTAGACATTCATGACAAAGGTTTCCATGCCGCCGGCGTCCATGGCGGGCATGATTTGTAATACGCGGATCGGCGGCAAAGTGCGCCCCTCCTTTTGCAGCTTGCCGGGGGAACATCCACCCGGCATCGTTTGGTATTATTCCTGTTCCAGCGCTGCCTTGCAGTTCAGCAGTTCGGCCTTTGCATCGTCCGAAAGCACCGGGTATTCGTGGCAGCTCTTCTGCAAAGCATCCAGTACAATCTCGCTGACCAGGTAGCGGGTGTACCATTTCTGGTCAGCCGGGATGGCATACCACGGGCTGTGCTTGGTAGCGGTTGCAGTGATGACTTCATCAAAGGTATCCAGATATTCGTCAAAACGCATCCGCTCTTTCAGGTCGGAGCAGGAGAACTTCCAGTTCTTTTCCGGGCGGTCAATGCGCTCTAAAAAGCGCTTTTTCTGTTCGTCCTTGGAAACGTGCAGAAAGATTTTGACCACGCGGTAGCTGTTCTCGTACAGGTATTCTTCATAGCTGCGGATCTGGCGGTAGCGCTTTTCAAAAAAGTCCTTCTTGCTGTCTTCCAGCACGCGCGGGGCCATCTGGTAGGTCTTTTGCAGGTCGTGGACCTGCACCACCAGAACTTTGTTCACCCGCCACAAAAAGTCGTGGTGCAGTTCCTCGCTGGTGGGCTGCTTGAAGCTGGTTACCTGTACACCCTGGGGGTTCAGGCCGCCCATCACATGCTTTACGGTGCTGTCCTTCCCGGCGGCATCCAGCGCCTGCAGAATGATCACAAGGCCCTCGCGCCCATCGGCGTAAAAGGCGTCCTGCAGGGCGGCCATCTTTTCCAGGTTTTCGGCAGTTTTGGCCAGGATATCTTCTTTCTTTACATGGTCATCCTTGCTGTCGCAGGGCAGCCTGCGCAGCGCGCATGGGTGGGAACCATCAAACAAATAGCGGTCAGCCTTCATCCGGGCGGCCTCCTTTCTGCAAAAGGACAAAATTACACTCTCTCAGTATACCCGTTTTGGCCCCCATGTGCAACCGCAAGATGCAAAAAAGGCATTGCAGACGCGCGGCCCGCAATGCCTTTTTTCATAATTACAAAACAAAATCAGAACGTCAGGTTGCCGAACTCGGAAAGCTTCAGCTGTTCGTTGTGCTGCTCGGCCCAGTTGATGCTCCACGGGCTGCCGAACAGCAGCAGGTGGTTGCCCTTCAGGTCCTCGATGCAGCGGGTGTCGCTGGTCAGGTCCAGTGTTTTGGGGTCCAGCTCATCCGGGTCGTTCATGATCCAGCGCAGGTGCTCATACGGCAGGGTCTGCATACGGATGTCAACGTTATATTCGTTGCGCAGGCGGTATTCCAGCACTTCCAGCTGCAGCACGCCGACCACGCCGACGATAACTTCCTCCATACCGGAGCCAAGGTCGCGGAAAATCTGGATCGCGCCTTCCTGTGCGATCTGCTCCATGCCTTTCACAAACTGCTTGCGCTTCATCGTGTCCACCTGGGTCACGCGGGCAAAATGTTCCGGTGCAAAGGTGGGGATGCCCGCAAACTGCACATGCTGCTTGCCGGTGCACAGCGTATCGCCAATGGAGAAGATGCCCGGATCAAACAGACCGATGATATCGCCGGCATAGGCTTCGTCCACGATGGCACGGTCGTCAGCCATCAGGCTGGTGCCGGTAGCAAGCTTGATGTTCTTGCCCTCCTGCACATGGAATGCTTCCATGCCGCGCTCAAACTTGCCGGAGCAGATGCGCAAAAACGCAATGCGGTCGCGGTGATTCTTGTTCATGTTGGCCTGGATTTTGAACACAAAGCCGCTGAACTGCTCGCTGCAGGGATCCACCACATCGCCGGTGGGAGCATCCTTGCGGGGCAGTGGCGGCGGGGTCAGGCGCAGGAACTCTTTCAGGAAAGGTTCCACGCCAAAGTTGGTCAGCGCGGAGCCAAAGAATACGGGGCTCAGCTGGCCGTGCTGCACAGCGTCCAGGTCAAACTCTTCGGCGGCGCCATCCAGCAGCTCAATGTCGTCAGCCAGCTTCTGGTGGTTGGCCGCGCCGATCAATTCGTCCATTTCGGGTGCGCCCAGCTCGGCGGTGATCTCGTCCACCATCTTCACGCCGTTGGCGCGGCCATCGCTTTCAAAAGCCAGCACCTTGCGGGTGTCGCGGTCAAACACGCCCTTGAACTCCTTGCCGCAGCCGATGGGCCAGTTCATGGGGTAGGTCTTGATGCCCAGGATCTCCTCGATGTTCTCCATCAGCTCAAAGGGGTCGCGGGCTTCGCGGTCCATCTTGTTGACGAAGGTGAAGATGGGGATGTGGCGCAGGGTGCACACCTTGAACAGCTTGATGGTCTGCGCCTCAACGCCCTTTGCGGCGTCGATGACCATGACGGCAGAGTCTGCCGCCATCAGGGTGCGGTAGGTATCCTCCGAGAAGTCCTGATGGCCCGGGGTGTCCAGAATGTTCACGCACTTGCCTGCGTAGTTGAACTGCAGCACAGAGGAAGTGACGGAGATGCCGCGCTGCTTCTCGATGTCCATCCAGTCGGACACGGCGTGCTTTGCGCTCTGCTTGCCCTTGACGGAGCCTGCCTGATTGATGGCTCCGCCGTACAGCAGCAGCTTTTCGGTCAGAGTGGTCTTACCGGCGTCGGGATGGCTGATGATCGCAAACGTCCGGCGGCGCTCGATTTCTTCACGCAAAGTTGCCATGAAAGTCAATACTCCTTTATTCCATTGCAATGTGACTTTTTACGGTTGTCTGCTTCCGTCACATGGGGAACACTCCTCTATCACTCTGGTTTTCAGGCGGCACCTGAACTATTACAAGAAAGGTTACAAGACATACCTTTCTATTTTACTATGATTTTTAAGGGATTGCAACGCCTGATACCGGATTTTTGGCCGGCAAGGGGAGAAAAAAAGCAAAATTTGATGGAAAATGCGTGGTGGGGGACCATCATCCCGCCGGGGGAGAAAGGCAAATGTTTGACTGTACGCCACAGATTCTAATAATGTTCCAAGATTTTATTCGTAGAGACGCACATTGTACGCCCGCTGCCTTGTGGGTGGGTGACGGGGTAAGATATCCGGCAAGGCGCGTCTGCGGGACGATGCCGAGCATCGTCCCCTACAGATTATTTGTTGGCTTGCAACACATTACAAAATGTTCCGATGCTTAGTTTTGTATACCATGATATATTGACTGTAAAACCTTAAAATAAAATTGGCTTCCCTTGAGGGCGACAGAAGGGACCGGGCGCTGTTTGTTGCAAAATAAAATCAAAGAGCGAACATACTCGTCAGGACTTACTTATTCGCCTCCGCATGGGCGGTGGCTTCCGCCACATACCCTTCGGCATTTTTTCGGTTGGCTTCCACCAGAGCGGGGCTGGCGGCTTCACGCACCTTGGCGGGCACACCCATGGCCACCATGCCGTCCGGGATCACGGTGTTTTCCAGCACCAGCGCCCCGGCGGCCACCACGGCATTTTTGCCCACCACGGCGCCGTTCATCACCGTGGCGTGCATACCGATCAAAGCGCCGTCCCCCACCGTACAGCCATGCACCACTGCACTGTGGCCGATGGATACATTTTTGCCGATCGTTACCCCCAGGTTTGGCCCGGTGTGCAGCACGGCGTTGTCCTGGATATTGCTGTTTTTGCCAATGCGGATGGCGCCGGTATCTCCGCGCACCACCGCGCCGTACCACACGCTGCTGCCAGCGGCCAGCACAACATCCCCGGCCAGGGTGGCGTTGGGGGCCACAAAGGCTGCACTGCCAACATCCGGCGTTTTGCCGTATACTGTGATAACTGCCATAATTTTACCTCCCTGCCCGGAATAATTCTACCGCCGGGCACTGTTAGTTAAATTGAAAAACAAGCCTGTGTTTGTTATACTTTTACCATATTAAATAATATATTACGTTGCTTCAGGAAAAGCAATCAGGGGGAAACAAATATGATAAAAATGGTTTGCAGCGATCTGGACGGCACCCTGCTGCAATATGGGAAAAAGCTCATTGAGGGCGAAATTTTTGATGAGATCCGCGCTTTGCATGACCGTGGTATCCTGTTCTGCCCGGCCAGCGGGCGGCAGTATACCAGCCTGCGCAAACTGTTCGCCCCTGTGGCGGACGATTGCATCTACCTGTGCGAGAACGGCGCGGTTGTCTACCGCGGTGGCAAAGTAATCGCCAAAACGCCGATGCCCCGCGCCCTGGCAGAAGAAATCGCCTGGGATTTCTGGAACAACACCGAGGACTTAGGCGAAGTGATGCTTTCCGGCGAAAACATGTCCTACCTGATGGAACGCGGGCACGGCGTGGTGGACCGCATCAAGTTCATTGGCAACAATTATACGGTCATCACAGACCCCGCCCAGATCCCGGAGGATATTGTCAAGGTGTCCGTCTATTTGGTGGACGGCGTGGAGCCGTTTGTGGAGCGCTTTGTGCCCAAATGGCAGCAGGCCAACTGCGCCGTGGCGGGACCCAAGTGGATCGATACCACCGTGGCCAACAAGGGGATTGGCGTACAGAGCATCTGCCGTGTGCTGGGCATTGACCCGGCGGATGTGATGGCCTTTGGCGATAACTATAATGATGTTGCCATGCTGGATTTGGTAGGTCACCCTTACATTATGTCCACCGCTGCAGCGGAGCTGCGCCGGCGCTATGCAAACCATACCCCCCGGCCGGAGGATACCCTGCGTGCCTTCCTGGCCAGGCAGGAAAACTGAAACCGAGTGAATCCACAATATTGTTAAAAACATTTTGTTGATTTTGTGAAAGTTTACAAAAAACGACAGGGTAAAATGCAGTATTTGCATTGACTTTGCTCAACATTGCTGGTATAATCAAATTGTTAAATTCTCCACAGGCTTGTTGAAAAGCTGTGGAACAGAGAGGAAGACGCATCTATGAAGCAGTTTGATTATACCATTCAGGAAGCAGTTGGCATCCATGCCCGTCCGGCCGGTTTGCTGGTCAAAGAGGTCAAAAAGTATAAGAGCACTGTTACCGTCATCAAGGGCGATAAATCCAGCAACGCGCTGAAACTGATGGCTTTGATGGGTATGGGCGTTAAGTGCGGCGATACCGTTACCGTTACCGTGGAAGGCGAGGACGAGGATACCGCAGCACCGGCACTGGAAGCTTTCTTCAAAGAGCATTTGTAATTGAATCCTTTTGTTTGCGGCACCTGCCCCAGCAAGGCCCTTACCCGGCGCTGGGGCAGGCAGCCGCATTTTGTTTTCTGCTGCATTTGGTTGTATAAAATAACCAGTCAGGATCCCATTGAACACCAAAGAAAGGACGCTTGTTATGATCAGTATTCAGGGCAAGGGCGTATCTTCCGGCGTTGGCGTTGGCCCGCTTTATTTCTATCACCGCACCAAAACCGAGATCCCCCGCTATACCGTGACCGATCCCGATGCCGAGTGGCACCGTTTCAAGGGCGCGCAGACCGCCGCCATTGAGCAGCTGGGCGAACTGGCCGAAAAAGCCCGCGCCGAAGCCGGCGATGAAGCCGCCATGCTGTTTGAGACCCACCAGATGATGGCCGAGGATCTCGATTACGAGGAAGCTATCTCCGACCATATCAACAATGAAAAGATGAACGCCGAAGCCGCGATTTCGGATACTGCAGTTCAGTTCGCCGCCATGTTTGAATCCATGGACGATTCCTACATGCAGGCCCGTGCGGCAGATGTGCGCGATGTATCGGATCGCATCCTGGGGATCCTGTCCGGTGCAGTGCAGGGCGGTATTGCTTCGGATGTGCCGGTGCTGCTGGCTGCGGACGACCTGGCACCTTCGGAAACTGTGCAGCTGGATAAATCCAAGATTTTGGGCTTCATCACTGCGGGCGGTTCCGGTTCCAGCCACACGGCCATTCTGGCCCGCACCATGGGCATTCCCGCCATTGTGGGCGTGGGCGATGCCCTGAAGCCGGAGTATGAGGGCCGCTCCTGCATTATTGACGGTGCTACCGGCAATGTGGTGATCGACCCGGACGATATGACCCGTGATTACCTGCTGAAAAAGCGGGAACAGCAGCTGCGCCTGCAGCGCCTGCTGGAGACCCTGAAAGGCCAGCCCAATGTGACCAAGGATGGCAAGAGCATCCGCATTTACTGCAACATTGGCTCCCCGGACGACGTACATGCCGTGCAGGTCAACGATGGCGGCGGCATCGGCCTGTTCCGCAGCGAGTTCCTGTACCTGAACAGCCCGGATTACCCCACCGAGGACCAGCAGTTTGAAGCCTACAAAAAGGTTCTTGCCGATATGGACGGCAAGGAAGTTATCATTCGCACGCTGGATATCGGCGCGGACAAGCAGATCGGCTACTTTAACCTGCCCAAAGAGGATAACCCGGCTATGGGCATGCGCGCTCTGCGTATCTGTCTGACCCGCCCGGAAATCTTCAAGACCCAGCTGCGTGCCCTTTACCGTGCTTCCGCGTTCGGCAAGCTGGGCATCATGTTCCCCATGGTGACCAGCGTGTGGGAAGTGCGCGAAGCCAAAAAGTACTGCGAGGAAGTCAAGCGCGACCTGAAAGCTGAGGGCATTCCCTTTGCGGAGGATGTGCAGGTCGGCATCATGATCGAAACCCCGGCAGCGGCCATCATGAGTGACCGTCTGGCCAAGGAAGTGGATTTCTTCAGCTGCGGCACCAATGACCTGACCCAGTACACCCTGGCCTGTGACCGCCAGAACAATGATCTGGGACGTTTTTATGACCCGCACAACCCGGCAGTGCTGCGCCTGTTGAAGATGGTGACGGAGAATGCCCACAAGAACGGCATTTGGGTTGGTATCTGCGGCGAGCTTGGCGCGGACCTGACCCTGACCGAAACCTTCCTGGCGATCGGTGTGGATGAGCTGTCCGTCAGCCCGCGCGCGGTGCTGCCCCTGCGCAATGCCGTGCGCATGACCGATACCCGCGAAAGCGCACCCCGCCTGCTGGCCGCCATCGATGCCGAGTACCCGGAAACGCTGTGAGGGGCTTTACGGAGGATTTGTGTTCCTTCTTTGAAAAGAAGGAACCGAAGAAACTAATAGAACACAAAAGATAAATAAAGGCGCATCACACAAAACCATCGTGTGGTGCGCCTTTTTGATGTTGGTTTTATAGAAATTGGTACAAGTTGAAAAACAATCTGTAAGGAACGGTCTAGACCGTTCCTTACAGAGCATTTTATAATGTGTTGCAAACCAACAAAGCATCTGTAGGGCGGGGTGCCCATGCCTATCGCGGTAAACGCTGCAATTTATTTGTAGGGGACGATGCCTGCATCGTCCCGCGGAGCGTGTAACGGTAAAAATCTACCGCGCACCATCACCCCATCACCCGAATTATCCCCAGCACCAACAAATGCACCGGGTAAAACAGATAGAAAAACCAGTGCGAAAATTTCTTTCCCCGTGCCGCCCGCTGGCCATTGTACAGATACAAGATCACAAACCCGGATGCAGCGATCCCTGCCATGCTGCCGCAGGCCATCAGCAAACACTGTGCGGTGGGGTAAAGCCACACGCTGCTGGTGTAATTCAGCCAGCCAAACAGCGCGGCAGAAAGCGCAAAACTGAACCGCAGTCGTTTTTGGTCCTGGCCGGACCAGCGGAAGAGCAGGGTGAACACCGGGGCCAGCAGCGCCCAGTCACAAAACAACGAACCAAAAATCAGCAGTACGATCAGCACGCCGCGCAAAAAACGGTTCCGGATGGTTTCGATACACAACAAGATGCAAAAACACAGGAACAGCGTGAACATCATGTTGAAATCCTGAAATTCCAGAATGCCGTTTTGGGCAAACGCCATCGAGAACGGCACCTGTGAAACCACACCGAACCCGAACAACCGTAAGGCATACTGTTTGCGGCTGTGGGTGTACCGGAAGCCCTCTACCAGAAAATAGCACATGGTAATGGCGGTAAAGTAGCCGATATCCACCAGCACCTCGTACCAGAGGGTGCCCGGCACCAGAAAAATATTGGCGATGTGGTTCAGCAGCATGGCGGTTATCGCGATGTATTTGATCACATCGCGGTTCAGCACCCGCCAGCCGGGGCTTTGTGTTTGCTGTTGCAGCATTGGCAGCACTTCCTTTTTTGGGGCTTCACAGCGGCAGCGGTTATTTTTCCCGCTTAATGACAAAGCAGGGCAGGGGAGCGGTATCGGCCCAGTTGGCAAATTCGCAGATCAGCACGGTATAATCGGCCAGCGGCAGGCTGCGGAAAAACTCCGCCGCAGCCTTTTTCTCCGCATTGCCGATCACCTTGCCGCTGTACAGCACCGCGGCAAGCACGCCGCCGGGCTTCAGGGCGTCCAGCCCGGCCTGCAGCGCGGGCAGGGTGGAATCTGCCGTGGAGTGTACATCGTGCGCGGCACCTGGCAGCCAGCCAAAGTTGAACATCACGCAGTCCGCACTGCCCGGCGGGGCAAAGCGCAGCAGCTCCCGATGGTCGCAGCATTCCGCGCGGCCAATGGCAGCCATGCCGTTGGCGGCCAGCAGCGCATTGGTGTTGGCCGCGGCCTGAGGCTGGATATCCAGCCCGATCACCCGGCCATTTTCCCCGGCAACGCTGCATAAAAATAGGGTATCGTGCCCGTTGCCGCAGGTGGCATCCAGATACAGTCCGCCCGGTGCCAGTGTGCTGCGCAAAAAGCGGTGGGTCAGCTCCACTGCCGTCAGGTCCGGCACGCGGCGGCGCACCAGCAGCCCGCCGCGCGGCACAAAACCGAACTTTGCCGCCAGCGCCTGCGCAGCGGTATTGCCGGCATCCGGCAGTGGCGCGGTGAATTCGCTGGGGGCAGTCCGGTCAAAGCCGCCGTTCTGGCGCAAAACCTCCCGCAGCAGATAGCTTCCGTACCCGCGGCTCTGCCATTCCGGGGCAATTTCCAACGCTTCAAAACAATCGGCACAGGTAACGGCATGGCCGATGCAGCCTTTCTCTTTATATAACGAATAGACACAGCGGTTTTGTGCGTCCAGTGCCGTTTTTTCAATCCGCATGGGCAAGCTCCCCCTAATGTTTCAGTCTGCAACTGATTGTACGGCATGGGGCGGATAAAGTCAAACCACAGCCCAAACTGACCGGATTTTTGGAGATTTCACATTTCTTTCACGCAGTCGCGAAACTGTTTTCACAATTAGCGGTTATACTGTAGGCACAAGGTTGAGGGAAGCAAGAAAGACAAAGCAAAAGCTTCCGCCAGACCGTGTATCACCGCCCGGCGGCCCCCAAGCGCCGTGCGGCAGAACAAAGGAGAGATTTTTCATGAGTGAATATGATTATTCGGGTCTTTATAATAATGGCGGCCCGCAGAATAATAACGGGCAGCCAGCGGGCACTCAGCCGGAACAGCCCCAGGCAGAGCAGTCCGGTTACCCCAATGTGGGCAGCAGCGGAATGAACACCGCCAACACCGCACAGACAGATTATTCTAATTCCAGCCAACAGAACAGCAGCTATAACCCCCAGGGCCCCGTTGCAGGCAATGGCGGCAACGGTGGCAACGGCAATAACGGCGGCTACAATGGCTACAGCTATTCCAGCAACCCACAGCCCCCGCAGAACGAGCCCAAAAAGAGCCACGGCGGCAAAAAGGTTTTGCTGCGTGTGGCGGCCTGCATCGGTGTGGTAGCCCTTGGCTTTGGCGGTGGCCTGGCAGGAACTGTGGTTGCCAGCCGCACCGGCTTGACCGGCGGCCAGG
>OHMS01000993.1_pt1 | contig 9985 bp, 10 predicted proteins | sample 1569351 | NCBI WGS metagenome assembly OHMS01 (sample SAMEA3879571, study PRJEB24766) | human gut metagenome | biome: human-associated habitat; feature: feces | place: USA | collected 1985/1987 | reverse complement strand
GTGCCGCAGCCGCCGGAGCGGTGCTTAAGCCGTCAGGCGGGAATTGTGCGGTGTTACCCTAACTAACTTTACACTTCCACGCAACCCACAAACGCCGTCTCCGCCGGGCCGGTCATCAGGATGTCGTCATCCGCCGTGATGGTGATGGAAAGGATGCCGCCCAGCAGGTGTACATCCACCGGAACATTGCGGGGGCACACGCCGCGCAGCACCAAAGCGGCCACCGTGGCGCAGGAGCCGGTGCCGCAGGCGAACGTCTCGCCGCTGCCGCGCTCCCAAACCCGCATCACTACGCTGGTGGGGCTTTCGATATAAACAAACTCGGTGTTGACCCCTTCGGGGAACGCCGGGTGGTGCTCAAACTCCGGGCCGATTGCGGCCAGGGCGTGGCCGGTGGGCAAGGTGTCGCAATCCGGCCATTCAATGATGCAGTGCGGGTTGCCGGTGCTGATGCAGGCGGCATCCCAGGTTTTGCCCGCTGCCGTCAGCGGGGCGTGGACCAGCGGCCCGGCCCCCAACCCAACGGCGGGCAGGGTGTCCGCCATCGCAGAAAAATGTCCCATTTCGGCCTGCCATAGCCCTTCGCCTTTGCGGTGCAGCGTTTTACGGCCCGCCATCAGGGTGTCGATCTCGATCACATCCTTCGGCACGCCGTGCGTGTACAAAAACTGCGCCACACAGCGCACCCCGTTGCCGCACATTTTGCCCTCGGAGCCATCCGCGTTGAACATCCGCATGGTGGCGTCGCCGTCCGCCGTCAGCGGCGGGCAGATGCAGATAATGCCGTCCGCCCCAATGGAAAAATGCCGGCGGGAAAGTTTTTGGCTCCAGGCGGCAATCTCCGCAGGCAGGCCGGTTTCGCGGCAGTCAAGATAGATATAGTCGTTGCCGCAGCCGTGCATTTTGGTAAAGTGCAGTTGCATAAAGTGCCTCCTTGTTGTGCGGTGTGGAAAGAATCAAATAAAAGAATAAAGAATAATGGTTGTGTGATGCCCATGGCGTCACATTTTAATCAGGCCAACCACTCCGGCAAAAGCATTCTAGCCAGAGCAGCCCGCCTGTTTTATTCGCGCCGCGGGCGGCGCACCAACATGAATTATTATTTATTACTTCTAATCCTATATTATAGCATCCCGCTGCACCGACGTACAGGGATGTGAAAGCTCCCGGATAAAAAAGTTGCCGGGAAACTTGACAAGGCTGTGCAGATACGATATAAAAGTACTATGACATTCTGTATATGTGTGCCCTGCGTGCTGATACCGGCATGGCAGAAATACGATATTGATACGGGTAAGGAGTAAAAGCTATGGAATCCGAAGTTTTTGAGCGCATCCGCGATTATCTGGCTGACCAGCTTGACATCGAGGCTGAAAAAATCACCCCCGAAAGCGATATTATCAATGATTTTGGCGCAGACAGCCTGGATGTGATCGATATGATCACTACCTTGTCTGACGAGTTCGGGGTTGAGATCCCGGACGAGGAGATCGAAAATTTCCACACCGTGGGCGATGTGGTTGCCTATGTGGAAGAGCATATGCAGTAATGCGGCATGGCAGCATGCAGTTTTGTAAGAAAGTGTGAGGGGAACCAATGGCAAACGATAAGAAAAAAATGGTCGAAGCAATCACCGCGCAGGAAGTTGATTTCGCGCAGTGGTATACGGATATCTGCACCAAGGCAGAGCTGGTTGAATATTCCAGCGTCAAGGGCTTTGTTGTGCTGCGCCCCTATGGCTATGCAATCTGGGAGAACATCCAGAAAATTCTGGATGGCCGCTTTAAGGCAACCGGCCACGAAAACGTGGCCATGCCTGTGCTGATCCCCGAAAGCCTGCTGAAAAAGGAGGGCGAGCTGGTAAACGGCTTTGCCCCCGAAGTTGCCTGGGTCACTGCAGGCGGTTCTGACCCGCTGGAAGAGCGCCTTGCTGTGCGCCCCACCAGCGAAACGATGTTCTGCGACCATTTCAGCCATGTGCTGCATTCTTACCGTGACCTGCCTATGCTGTACAATCAGTGGTGCAGCGTGGTTCGCTGGGAAAAATCCACCCGCCCGTTCCTGCGCACCCGTGAGTTCTGGTGGCAGGAAGGCCACACCATCCACGAGACTGCCGCCGAGGCGGAGGCTGAGACCCAGCAGCAGCTGAACTGCTACGCAGACGTCTGCGAGCAGGATCTGGCCATCCCTGTTGTCAAGGGCCGCAAGACCGATAAGGAAAAGTTTGCCGGTGCCGAGGCTACCTACACCATCGAAGCCATGATGAAGGACGGCAAGGCCCTGCAGAGCGGCACCAGCCACTATTTTGGCGATAAGTTCAGCCGCGCCTATGACGTTACCTTTACCGGCCGCGACAACACCCTGCAGTACCCCTTCCAAACCAGCTGGGGCGCTTCTACTCGTTTGATCGGCGCTATCATCATGACCCACGGCGATGACGACGGTCTGATCCTGCCCCCGGCCATTGCCCCGGTGCAGGTGGTCATCGTTCCCGTTGCCGCCCACAAACCCGGCGTACTGGACAAATGCCGCGAACTGGCTGCCGAAATCGGTAAGTATGCCCGCGTGAAGCTGGACGATTCCGACAAGCAGCCCGGCTGGAAGTTTGCCCAGTGGGAAATGAAGGGCGTGCCTGTTCGCCTGGAAGTCGGCCCCCGCGATATCGAGAACGGCCAGTGCGTGCTGGTCCGCCGCGATACCCGCGAAAAGCAGTTTGTGAAGTTTGAAGATCTGGCCACCGCAATTCCCGCCGCAATGGAAGCTCTGGCCAAGGATCTGTATGACCGCGCTTTGCAGAACCGCGAAAACCGCACCTGGAGCGCCACCACCATGGACGAAGTGAAAAAGATCGTGTCCGAAAAGACCGGCTTTGTCAAAACCATGTGGTGCGGTGACCTGGCCTGTGAGGAAGCCATGAAGACCGAAGCAGGGCTTTCCAGCCGCTGCATGCCGTTCGAGCAGGAACACCTGTCCGACGTATGCCCGGTCTGCGGCAAGCCCGCCAAGAGCATGGTCGTCTGGGGCATCGCATACTAAGCCAATCCCGGCAGTGCTGTTTTATGCGGCACTGCCGGTTTTTGTATGGGGAAACGGGTGTTTTTTGGGAAACTCAGGGTATATATAGGGCACCGCTGTTGTGCCACGATCGGTGTGTGGCTATTTTTGATTTTTGTTGCCCATTACAAAATAGTCCGTAGGGAACGGTCTATCTCTGGCCTAAGAGCCGGGATTAAAATCCCGGTTGACCTCCGAAACGCGCCTGCGGGCGCAGTGACCGTTCCGGGACTTTGTGAGAGATGTCTTTGTGATTTTGGTATCAATCCGAAGATATGCGTTGGCTTGCCTTAAGGGTGACTCCCCGCGGGGTGGGGAGATGTCGCGAAGCGACAGAGGGGACCGGGCGCTGTTTGCGCGCTGTCCGCGCAGCGGACGGAAGGGTGATTCCCTGTGTAGAGCCTAAAATATATGCTATGTTCCAGCTTTCCGGCGGCCAGAGGGCTGGCCGCCCTACCGCGCAATAAATGGCAAATGTCCGGTAATTTTCATACCAGTCCGGGGCGTCGAGGACGCCACCCCCCAACTTCTAACTAAAAAACTATGCTTCTTCTCCCTACATTGCTGCTCTATGCTCTGGGCTTGCTGCTGACTGGTATCGGCAGCAGGCTGGCTTCGCGCTGCGCAACGTGGTGCGGGGCGCTGTGCGGGCTGCCTATGTGGATGGTGGGCGGCACGCTGGTGGCGGTGTGTACGGCGCTGCCGCAGCTGGTGCTGGCGTTTCTGGCGGCAGGTATGTCCGTTACTGCGCTGGCCGTTGGTACGGCTCTGGCGGGCGCTGTCACCCAGCTGGGGCTGGTACTGGCGCTTTGCCTGCTGCGCTGTAATGTCACGGTGGACCGCGGCGAGCTGCTGCGCAAATGTGCCCTGCTGCTGGTGGCCTGCGGCGTGGTGGCCCTGTTTGTGCGGGACGGCACCCTGAGCTATACCGGTACCGGCCTGCTGATGGGCCTGTTTGTTCTGTTTGTCATGCAGAGCATCGCCTACCAGTACCGCTTTGCGTTCCGGGAGGGGCTGGAGCTTATCACTGTCCAGAAGGAAAAAGGCGAAAAGCCCCCGCCGGAAGAACCAGCCTGCGCAACCTGGCCGGGGTGGTGGGCGGCATGGCAGTGCTCTGCGTGGGAGCGTGGGCCCTGCTGAACAGCGCCGTGGCGCTGGCCAACCTGACTGGCACCATTCAGGCCCAGTGGGCGGCAACCCTGATTTCCTTTGGCCTCTGTCTGCCCCTGCTGGTGGAAGTGTTCGACCATCCCCTTGGCTCTGCCTGGAAGCGATTTGCGGAAAAATGCCGCATCTACCCGCCGCAGGCACTGCCCATGCAGGTGCTGAACAGCGCCATTTTGAGCATCACGCTGGTGCTGCCTGTTTCCAGCCTGATGTACCGCCGCCGCTTGCCGGTGGGTGAACAGTTCCGCCAGTATGATATCCCGTTCTGCGTTTTGATGGCATTGATCCTGCTGCTGCCGCCGCTGGTCAAAAAGCGGCTTTACCGCTGGCAGGGCAGGGTATGCCTGATACTTTATATTATGTACCTTGCCGCCGTGCTTATCATGCCGCGGGCAGGCGCATAATTCAAAACAAAACCGCCCGGCGGGAACATTGCAGTTCCACGCCGGGCGATATTTTTGTAATGTGTTTATTGGTTGTTGTCTGTATGATACAGAACATCCATCAGGTAGGTCTGGTTGGCAGCCAGGTCCGGTACCAGTACCTGCATGCCGCGGATTACCGCGCCGGTATAGGTGCCCTCTGCCGGGATGCGGTAAGAGTGCTCACTGTCAAAATTCATCTGCAAAGCTTCCATCGCATACCCCAGAATTTCGCCGGAGGTCATGTCGGTGGTCAGCAGTGGCAGAACCTGGTTAATAAAGTTGACGATGGAAACAGCATCCATCTGTTTCACTTTATTGGTGATCGCCATCAGCACAGCACGCTGGCGGTCGGTGCGGGCATAATCGTTGCCCAGGGAGCGGTTGCGTGCATGGATCAGGGCCTGCTCGCCGGTCAGGTGGTTTACCCCTTCATGCAGGTTCCAGTCCGTGCGGAGCTGCTGTGGGTAGGTTACATCTCGCTTTCTGCCGCAGATATAATCTGCCTCGTCCTGGGTCAGTTCTAGGTCAATGCCGCCAATGCTGTCGATCAAGGTCTGGAACTCGCCAAAGTCAACTTCCACATTCCCAGCAATCTCTACACCAAAATTGGTGTTCAGCGTGCTGTCCAGCAGATCCATGCCGCCAAAGGCATAGGCTGCGTTGATGCGGTTGTCGCTGTAGCCGGGAATCTGTACATACAGGTCCCGCATAAAGGAGGTCATGCTGATCTGTTTGGTCTTTTTGTTCAGCGTGACCATGATCATGCTGTCGGACCGCTGGCGGTCCTGGCCTTCGCGGCGGTCCTGGCCAATCAGCAGCAGGTTCACAATGTCTTTGTCCTGCATCACGCTGGTGTCGGCCCCGTTCCAGATTACATCCTCCGGGCTCAAGGTATCATCGGCGTTTTCGTCCGATTCAAAGGTCTCTTCCTGTTGGGAGACTGCCTCGGTGGCCGATGCACGCCGGATGCGCCCCAGCATGCCCTGCAAAGCGGCATAGCCAACGAATACCAACAAGAGGAGTGCAATGCCAAGAATCAGCAGTACCCGCCCCCACAGCGGAATAGCCGCCCAGCGCGTGGCAGGCTTTGCGGCCGCTGCGGGCTGTTCCGGCGTTTCAGTCAGGGCCGGAGCAGAAACCTCAGGTGTGCCTTTTATTTTGCTTTCTTCTTCACGTGTAATTTTCATCTTTTTACCGTTATTTTATACTTTTCCTAAAAGCGTTTTCCCCAATTACAGTGCTTCGATCATATTTGCCACAATGGCGGTGGCAGTTTTGATGTACTCGCCGATGCTGAACTTTTTCACGACAAGAACTTCATAACCGCTCTCGTCCGCGTTGTCGCTCATGGCGCGCAGGATGACGCAGGGCACGCCGTTGCGGGCGGCAACCTGGCTTACAGCAGCGCCTTCCATCTCCACGCAGTCGGGCTGGCATTTGTCCTCGATAGCCTTTTTGGTGGCGGCATCGCCAACAAAAAGGTCACCGGTGGCAATCTTGCCGGCAATGGCCTTAACACCACAGGCGTTGCAGGCATCCAGTGCAGCTTTGACCAGGGCCGGGTCGCCGTGGTACTCTGCGGTGAACGGTGCGCTCTGGGCAATCATGTCGTTCTGGGCGTCGTGATATACCACGGTTTCGCCCACGCAGACATCACCAATGCCGATCTTGCTGGTCATGTTGCCTGCAATGCCGGAGAAGATGATCTTCTCGGCACCGTACTTGGTAATTAGAACCTGCACGGTGGAAGCGGCGTTTGCCTTGCCCATACCGGCGCAGCACACAACGACCTGGCGGCCGTTCAGCATGCCCTGGTGGTACTCCACCCCGGCGTAAGTTTCTTTGGTCACCTGCTCCAGCTTGGCACACAGCTGGTCAACTTCATCGGGCATAGCGCCCATAATGCCAATGATCATGGTATTGCTCCTTTTTATCAGACGTTGAAGAGGAATTCGATCACATCGCCATCATTCACAACGTATTCCTTGCCCTCGGTGCGCTGCAGGCCCTTGGCCTTAACCGCAGCATAGTCAAAGTTGTTGTCGGCCAGTGCGTCATAGCTGATGACCTGGGCGCGGATAAAGCCGCGCTCAAAGTCGGAATGGATTTTGCCGGCAGCCTGCGGGGCTTTGGTGCCGCGCTTGATGGTCCAGGCGCGGCATTCTTTTTTGCCGTCCGTCAAAAAGCTGATGAGGCCCAGCAGATCATAGCTTGCCTTAATCAGGTTATCCAGGCCGGTGGATTCAATGCCCATCTCGTGCAGGAACGCCAGCTTTTCTTCCTGGCTGGAACCGGCGATATCTTCCTCGGTCTTGGCACAGATGGGGATTGCCTGTGCGTTTTCCTCTTTGGCGCGGGCGGCAACCAACGGATAGTACGGGTTCTCGTCCAACCCGCCCAGCAGGTCATCCTCGCCCACGTTGCAGGCATAAATCACCGGCTTGGCGGAGAGCAGACCCAGTTCTTTGCGAGCGGTGTTCTGGCTGTCGTCATCCGGGTCAAAGGCAAAGGAACGGGCGGGCTTGCCGCCTTCCAGATGAGCGGCAAGCTCTGCCAGCCAGGCAGCTTCGGCAGCAGCGGTCTTATTGCCGGTCTTGGCGGCTTTCTGCTGGCGGCCCAGGCGGTTGCTGACAACTTCCAGGTCGGCCAGGATCAGCTCTAGATCGATGGCGTCAATATCGCGGATGGGGTCAACGCTTTCCGGCTTGTTCACATCCTCCACAACATGGATGATGTTGTCATCGTCAAAGCAGCGCACCACATGTACAATGGCATCGCACTCGCGGATATGGCCCAGGAACTTGTTTCCCAGACCAGCGCCCTGGCTGGCACCTTTGACCAGACCGGCGATATCCACAAACTCCACAATGGCGGGGGTCTTTTTGTCTGTCTGCCAGATCTCGGCCAGTTTGTCCAGCCGGGCATCAGGAACCGGAACAATGCCGGAGTTCGGCTCAATGGTGCAGAACGGATAGTTGGCTGCCTGAGCATTCTGGGTGCTGGTCAGCGCATTGAACAAAGTGGATTTGCCAACATTGGGCAAACCGACGATACCTAATTTCATATATCTCAACTCTCCTTGCTTTTTCTCGTATTTTCAATAGTTTCCGGGTTTTGGGGGATGTCCACCGCACCAATTCCGCACCAATTTTTCAGCAGCGCACCATTTTTTAACTTGCCAGACTGGTGTTTTGCTCAAACTGTTTGATGGCATTGGTCAGGGAATCATCCGTGACATGAACATAGCGGTCCATGGTTGTTTTGATGCTGGAATGACCGAGCAGCCTTTGCAGGACTTTCGGCAGCACTCCGCTTTCAATCGCACGGGTCGCATAGGTGTGTCTCAGGGCGTGCATACAAAACCGCTTGATCTTAGCCTCATCGCAGAGTTTGTACAAATGCGTGTCATAGGAACTGTTTTTGGCAGGTTCTCCGGTACGATAATTGATAAACACCAAATCTCTCATACAGAGATACTGGGTCTCTCCGGTACGGCGATCCACATATTCCAGAATTTGAGACAGCAGTTCTGATTCTTTGCGGGTGTGACGTTCTTCGTAGCACGATTTTAATACATCGTATGCACGGGTTGTCAGCGGAATGGTGCGGTAGCTGCTATTGGTTTTGGGAGGACCGGCACGCCAGATTCCTTCACTATGGCGGTATTCCAGCGTTTTGCTGACGGTCAGCGTCCGCTTTTTCCAGTCAATAGAATCCCAGGTCAACCCGATCATTTCCGAAGTCCGCAGCCCGGTCTCCAACAGCAGTACATACTGCCTGTAGTTGTGAGAGCGCTTTGCGGTTTCCAGAAAAGCTGCCTGTTCTTCTACGGTCAGGAACTTAATGTCATCCACAGCACGGACCGGCTTTGAAAAACGAACTCCGTCCATGGGATGCTTGATGAGCATATCGTTCATGACTGCTGCACGGAACATGGTTCCCATCGCAATATACGCCTGACGGATGGTAGAACCTGCATAAGTTGCTTCCATCTTGTTCAGAACGATCTTGCAATGCATCGGTTTGACATCACACAAGCGCATACTTCCGATGACCGGCTGGATGTTCACTCGATACCGTTCCCGGTAATTTCTCTTGGTATTGGGTGCCAGATCTGCAATCAGATGGGTGATCCAGAACTCAAACCAGGAATCCACCGTCATTTCGGAGGAAGGATTGTGAACATCGTGCTTATCCTCGTACTGTGCATCGGCAAGCCAGTTGCGAGCTTCCGGGAGCGTATCAAAATGCTTTTCCTTGCGGGAACCGTCCTTTGCGGTATATCTTGCGGCGTACTTACCGTCTTTTCTTTGGCAGATACCCTTTCCACATTCTCTGCCTTTTAAGTTCTTGCCCATATAATGAACTCCTTTCCTTAGAGTAGGAAACGCGAGTTCATCACGACACTCTACTCTAACACAAAAACACAATTTTTTCAATATATTACGCCGTTTTTGGTGCGCACTAATCAGTGCCCGGCGCACCAAAAACGGCTGTTTGTCAAATCGCAACCCGACCTTCGATAAACTCCTCAAAAGCCTTGCGCTTTACCAATTTTTTAGTGCCCACATACAGGACAAAGGGGCAGTTGGGTTGTTTCAGCATCTCGTCGATTTTGTTGATTCCGATGTTGCTGTATTCGGCTGCCTCACGAATGGAGAGCAGCATCTTACGATCAATGGGCAGGTTCGTTGCCTGCTGGTTCTGATTCATCATAGGCAGTAAAATTCCTTTCTTTCAGCGTTCCATATCTTGCTTGCGGCGAATAGGTTTGGTCGGTTGCCTTGCTTGTCGGGTCCGGGTCAAAAGCTCATCAAAAAAAGCCCGTACCTTTTCAGGTGCGAGCTTGACGGCGTCCAGATACGGCTGGACCTCTTTCTTCAATTCTTGGTATGCGTTGTACAGGGCATCGTATCTCTGTTTCCAGATGGCAGCACTGCATTGGGCGCTGCGCAGCTTTTCTTCCAAGCGGCTGTTTTCCGCTTTGACCAGAAGACCAGTGACTGCATAGTCCTTGAGGATATTGCACTCGGATGGAGTGAATGAAACATTGCCGGTAATGGTCTTTTTTCCCATGGAGCGGATTTCCTGCACAGTCAAAGCAGCGGCGTGCTGCTCTTTCGCCTGCTTTTGCAGGGATTGTAACTCCTTTTCCTTTTTTTCAATGACGGCTTGCGTGTTATTCAGGGTCTGCTCCGTCTGAGCGATCTGAGCGGTCATGGTCTCCAGACGCTGCTTCTCCTGTGCCACCTTGAATTGGGTCACTGTCAGATGTTCCTCGGTGCTGCCACGCTCTCCACGCTCCACATCGGTATATCCGGCATTTCGCATGAAATGAA
>OHMS01000987.1_pt1 | contig 10003 bp, 8 predicted proteins | sample 1569351 | NCBI WGS metagenome assembly OHMS01 (sample SAMEA3879571, study PRJEB24766) | human gut metagenome | biome: human-associated habitat; feature: feces | place: USA | collected 1985/1987 | reverse complement strand
AAGTTATGACTCCATTCCGTACTGCACTTTTGAACTCTGTATTCAGGATTCTGACGATTCTCGTACTTGCACCTTTCATCAGCAAGATTGAGAAGCTCGTCTTTATTCTGATTAAAGACACTGAAGAGGACAATGAAGAGCAGGCAGATTTTGATCTTCTTGAAGAACGTTTCCTGAACTATCCGCCACTGGCGATCAGCCAGAGTCAGCTTGCAGTCAATGGAATGGCAAAGAATGCACGGAAAAATATCATGCGGGCTTTTGCACTGCTCTCTGATTTTTCCGACAGCAAGTTTAATAAAATTCAGGAAAAAGAAAATCTCATTGATAAATACGAAGATAAACTCGGAACTTATCTGATGCAGTTAAGTATGCATGATCTGACACCGGATCAGGCAAAGCAGACATCCAAGTTCCTGCATACGATCAGTGACTTTGAGCGTCTCGGCGACCATGCAGTGAACATTTCCAAGGTAGCACAGGAACTTCATGAGAAATCACGTACTTTCTCTGAAGCCGCCAAATACGAACTGGATGTTCTTGAACAGGCTCTCGTTGAGATCACAGATCTCACTGTCAACTCTTTTGTAGATGAAGATCTTAACACCGCTGCCACAGTAGAGCCGCTGCGTGAGCTGATCGGCATTCTCTGCAATGACCTGAAAATGCGTCATATTAAAAGACTTCGGAATGGTCAGTGCGACCTGAATACCGGATTCGCATTTAATGACCTGCTGACCAACTATGAACGAATCGCAGCCCATTGTTCCAATATAGCAGTTGCCATTCTGGAACTGGATTCTTCAAACTTTGATATGCATGAGTATACAAAGAGCGTCCGTAAGCTAAAAGATGACCGTTACCTTTCTGCTTTTGAAAAGTATGAAGAGAAATACGATATCAATGGCTACAGGCCAAAAGAAGAAACTGAAAAAAGGATTATAGAACCGAAAGAGAAATAGAATCAAAAATAATCATAAAAGGCAACCGGCCCTGGAAATGATATATACCCTCTTTACTGGACAACCAGTAAGGAGGGTATTTTTATGTGCAATATTTTTATGTACAATATCGAAATGTCTTATCTGTCAGAATCCTTGCAAAGATCAGCCCCAGTGGTAATGCCGCAACGATCAGTATCGCGGATGCAAACCAGGACGCAGATGCAGACAATGACATCATTCCCAGATTATAAAATCCCCGGTATAAATAAAGTCCGGGTACCATGATTACGATTGACGGCACTGTCACAGAGATTCTCGGATATCCAACCCTGCTTTTGATCAGAGAAGCCAGCAGACCTGCAGCCAAAGCCCCCAGGAATGCCGCCGCCGAGGGCGGAAGGGCTGTAAGATCCACCAGCTCCAGCCTGAACGTATTTGCAACTGCTCCGATCCCTGCTGCAACCGCAGCCAGACGAACCGGACTGTTAAACATAACAGAGAAACCAAACACTCCACAGAAACTCGCCAGAAGCCGAAACAGAATCCACGCTCCCAGTGGCAATGACATTTTTTCAAAATCAACCGGCTGTAAATGAAGGATCAGTGCCATGATCCAGGCTGACATTGTTGCCACAAGAACAACGATCAAGGCGTAAGTAAACCGTTCGACCCCGGAACGCATATCCAGCTTCGCAAGGTCTATCCCGCTTGTAATAAAAGGAAAACCCGGTATAATAAAAAGCATGGCACAAATGTATCCTGCCTCATGCTGCACTGATACCCCCCATGCTACTTCAGCGATTTTCAGAAATCCTGCATATACAAGACATGCCAGTGCTACTGAAGATACAATTCCCAAAAAGAGTGTAAAATGATGCTTTGTCAACTTGCACCTGAGAAAATTTCCAAGCCCCGCTCCGGAAAAAGCACAGAACATTTCGATTGGTCCTCCTCCAAGCAGAAACGTAAATCCCCCACATGCCAACGCTGCTGCGAACCCCAGTGCCACAGGAGAATAAAGGCCATGAATCCGCTCGATCTCATCCAATAACTGATGTAACTGTTCCCCTGACATACTGCATCCTTCTTTTTCAAACTCACGTATAAAATGTTCCAGGCGATTCAGTTTTGACGTATTAACGCCTGTGTTTGTCAGACATAATGACTGCGTAAATCCCTGTTCTCCGTCAAAACAGGTATATTCGATCGACATCAGACCTATATCTGCAGTGCAAGTGATCCCCATGACTTCTGATAATGTATTCATAGAACTTCTCACTCTCCACGCTCCCGTACCACAGGAAAGAAGCATGATACCGACCCGCCCGACAATGGATGCCTTTTCCGTCAGGCTTGCTTCTGTAACCGGCCGTTCTTCTCCGCCTGCATCCGTATATTCATGCCAGAGAATATCCATATGATTTTTTATAATTCTTTCTGTCCCCATTTTTTCACTCCCCTGCTCCTATTCCAGATCCAGGCCAGCACTTCCGGTTCTTTTCAGTAACTTTTCCCTGCAGGTCAGGACAATTCCATCAATTTCGTGCAGATGATGAAGCATCTTTTTCTCAAATTCATGAATCGGAAGCAGGATTCCGATCTCATCAAATTCTTTTTTCTGCCTCACTCCGGTTTCCTGTCCATAATAAACGATAGCCCGTGGTGCCTCCATCTGAATTTCATGAAATGTATCCCAGACCATTGCATAAGCCTGTGCCTCTGTCAGCCCCAGACTGCATGTATCCGGCAGTGCATAAAGAGCCAGTACTCCTCTTTGTCTGTTCTCTTTCGTTTCCTCTATCTGCATCCCTTCCGTATAGGAACGGATCAGATCATATCCATCTGCCAGATATACTTTTGAACGGGGTGCACACTCATGTAACTGATAAGTATTTCTGAACTTCTCGTACTCTCTCCCTGAAACCGCCTGCTCTTTTCCTGGAAGCAGATTTCCATCAACATCTGTCAATAAGACCGGATTTTCTCCTGCTTTTCCGTGAAATTTCTTAGGGATCAAATATGCTTCCCTCAGCAGATCAAACATACTTCTTCCACACAATTCCAGCAACAATGCACTGATATCTCCATTCTTGTATGCCTGAAATAAAACTTCGGTAAAATGCTCTGCCTGATTTTTTTCAAAAATCTGTTCATCTTCCAAATGTTCATAAACCACTTCTCTTAACTGCTCACAGGAAGCCGGAGATGCCACTATTTTTGAAAAAATCGCCTCAACAGCTTCTTCTCTGGGTAAAACTGTATGCATCATAATTGCTTTCCTTCTTTCTTTTTTGTTCTAGTTTCAGTATAGAAAGCACTCTTATCAAAGTCAAACTGACAGCCACAGTTTTTTCTACATGGTCATTATGTAATTTTTATATAATTCCATTTTCTTTTAACAACATTTTTTTCAGTGTCTCCGCTGCAACTCCCGGCGGGAAATTATGGTTTTCCACAAGACAGATTTCCCGGGCAGGTATTTTTTCTTCCATCCGGATCTCCTGGATCTGATTCGATTTCAAAAGATCTTTCACATATAAATCTGGAAGAAATCCAATCCCAAGTCCGTTCAGGATCAACGGAAGAATCAGATCCATCGTTTCTACTTCAATATCCGGCTCCAATACAACATCATGCTCCAAAAAGAATTTTGAATAAAAAGAATATGTGGTACTTTTCTTTCCAAGACAGATCAACGGTTCATTCCTGATATCTTCCAGTCTTTTTATCTTCGTGTTCTGCACCGTTGCCTGACTTCCTACAAGGATCTCCCGAAACTCCATTAAGACTGCGGATCTCAGCGGTTTTTTCACCGTAAGCGGAGTCGTGACAACCGCCAGATCAACCGCCCCTTCTTTCACTGCCTGAACCGCCTGCGGTGTGGAATGATTTAACAGTCGGATCCTGATCCCCGGATAATTTTTATGAAATTTTTCGAGAACCGGAAGTAACAGCAGATGTAAGGCAATCTCACTTGCACTGATCGTAATATATCCCTGATCCATCCTCTGTTCATTCATCAGTTCAACTTCTGCCATATGCAGATGCTGATATGCCACAGACACATGCTGATACAATTTTCTTCCTTCCTGGGTCAACTGCACTCCTCTGTTCGACCTGACAAAGAGCTTACACCCTAATTGATTTTCCAGATTATTTATAAACCTGGTAATATTGGGCTGGTTACTCATCAATATTTTTGCTGCTTTTGAAAAGCTCTGATAGGTTGCAACATAATAGAACATCCGATAATAATCATAAGTGATCTCCATACTTCCTCCATGTATTAAATACATGTCTGCTATAGCAAATATGTATTTTTCTCATTTTTATACTCATTATATACTGTATGAAGAAAAAATCAAATTTCATTCCATTTTATTTTCATATTTCAATACAGAAAGGCCACAGATATGATCAAGAAAAATATTAAATTCATCACTACCGGACAGTTTGTCACTTTTTACAATACCTGCAAAGGTTTTTCCTCTGATGTACGTGTCAGAGACCTGGAAAACCAGCATCTCGATATCAATGCAAAAAAACTTTCCGAACTCGCAACAATTCCACTTGGACTTCCTTATGTACTGATCATTCACGGTGATGATGAAAAAAAAGCTGACAAGTTACTTCAAAAATACAGGACTGTATCATGAAGTTTCACTCATCAGCTTAATCTGTTCCTGGTTGCAGAGTCAGGTTATTCTAGCATTATGTTACTATTCACCCCATACTTCTTCTGCGATCTCTTTCACCAGTTTTAATTTTTCCCACTGCTGTTCCTCTGTCAGTTTATTTCCAATCTCACAGGATGCAAAGCCACACTGCGGACTCAGATACAGACGCTCCAGCGGAACATATTTTGCTGCTTCATTAATTCTGTGGATCACACGCTCCTTATCTTCAAGTTCCGGAGACTTTGTCGTGATCAGACCAAGAACAACTTTTTTATCCGGAGATACTTTTGCCAGCGGTGCAAATCCACCGGATCTCTCATCATCATATTCCAGGAACAGTGCATCTACATTTTCCTTTGCAAATACATAGTCTGCTACTGTATCATACGGACCACTTGTAAAAAATGTAGAGTGATAGTTTCCTCTGCAAATGTGAGAAGTGATCACCATATCTTCCGGCTTTCCTTCTACGGCAAGGTTATTCACTTTCAGAAGTTCTTTTTTCACCTCTTCCAGATCCAACCCCAGTAATTTATATCTCTGCTTTGCCGCATCTCCTACGATTGCTCCCCAGGTACAGTCATCTAACTGCAGATTTCTGCATCCCGCATCATAAAACTGTCTGATGACTTCCTGATATGCTACCCCGATATCATGGATCAGTTCTTCATTCGTCGGATAATATTTTCTCGTATTGGCATAATTAGCCGGTACGATCATCTGCTGAAACATCTGAGCCGGTGCCGGGATCGTATACTTGGCAACTGTATTCTCATCCTCAAACTGCTTCAGAAATTTGAAGTACTCAACAAACGGATGTGGTTTTGCTTTTACCTTTCCTGTCAGATAAGTATCCTCCATTGATGCAAGCTCTTCATGAAACTGAACTCCGCCACCGGTCTGTTCATGTCCGACGCCTTCAAATCCCCACATAAAATCAAGATGCCAGTAGGTTCTTCTGAACTCACCGTCAGTAATCACATGATACCCCAGTTCTTTCTGCTTTTTCACCACATCCGTGATCGCAGCATCAATAATGCGGTCTTTTTCTTCTTCACTGATCTTTCCTTCAGCATAATCTGCCTTTGCCTGCTTCACTTCCTGTGGTCTTAAAAAACTTCCTACAAAATCGTATCTGCATGGTGTCTGATATTTACTCATTTTCATATCCTCCAATCTTTTTCTTCCTATAGATTACCATGGCAAAAAAAGATTGAAAAATAGTTATTTTTGTCGGTTTGTCATAGTTTCAGGCTATTTCAAATATCTTCTACAGTAATCCTCCGATCTGAAGGAACAACGGAGCAAATACCAGCGAAACGACTGTCATCAGCTTGATCAGGATATTGATGGACGGACCTGAAGTATCCTTGAACGGATCTCCTACCGTATCTCCGACAACGGCTGCCTTATGGGCTTCACTTCCCTTACCGCCATGATGTCCTGTCTCAATATATTTCTTTGCATTATCCCATGCACCACCGGCATTTGACATAAAGATTGCCATCAGAACACCTGTCACGAGAGATCCTGACAGAAGTCCGCCAAGTGCATCAACACCAAGAACGACTCCGACAACGACCGGAACGATGACTGCCATCAGACCCGGAAGAAGCATTTCGTGAAGAGCTGCCGTTGTGGAAATAGCCACACATGACTTATAGTCCGGCTTTTCTTCCCCTTTCATGATGCCTGGTTTCTCACGGAACTGACGTCTTACTTCCTCGATCATCTTGTAGGCAGCTTTGGATACAGACTCCATTGTAAATGCCGAGAAGAGGAACGTCAGCATACCACCAATAAAGATACCGATGATTACCTTATAATCCAGAAGGTTGATCGTCTTCAGTTTCACGGTCTCAGCATAAGAAACGAACAGTGCAAGGGCTGTCAGTGCTGCTGAACCGATTGCAAATCCCTTTCCCATCGCTGCTGTCGTATTACCTACAGAGTCAAGTTTATCTGTAATGTCACGGACAGACTCATCCAGACCGGACATCTCTGCAATACCACCTGCATTGTCTGCGATCGGACCATATGCGTCTACTGCAACAGTGATCCCTGTTGTAGAAAGCATTCCGACTGCCGCAAGGGCAATTCCGTACAGACCGTTTACTTTATAAGATACAAAAATACCGACACAGATCAGAAGCAGCGGGATTGCTGTTGACTTCATACCAACTGCAAGACCACTGATGATCGTTGTAGCAGCACCGGTTTCAGACTGTTCTCCAATTCCCTGTACCGGCTTATAATCTGCAGAAGTATAGTACTCGGTAATATTACCAATGATCACACCAACGATCAGTCCTGCAATGACTGCGATCGCTGCATTCATATTTCCGAACAAGGTCCGGCTCAGTGCCAGAGAAGCAATCATTACAAGCACAGAAGCAGCATAGCTTCCCTTTGTAAGTGCTTTCTGCGGATTTGCATTTTCTCCACCTCTTACAAAGAATGTGCCAATCATGGATGCGATCAGTCCACAGCCTGCGATTGCCAGTGGGAATAATACTCCAGAAACCTCACTTACTGCCACACCAAGTGTCAGTGCTGAAATTAGTGAACCACAATAGGACTCAAAAAGATCAGCTCCCATACCGGCTACATCTCCTACATTATCACCTACATTATCAGCGATGACTGCCGGGTTACGCGGATCATCCTCCGGGATTCCTGCTTCTACTTTACCGACCAGGTCAGCTCCGACATCAGCTGCCTTTGTATAGATACCTCCACCTACACGGGCAAATAACGCAATCGAAGATGCTCCCAGACTGAATCCAAATAAGACATCTACATTTCTCGTTACAATGTACACCAGGCTCACTCCCAATGCACCAAGACCGGCTACGCACATACCCATTACTGCACCACCTGAGAATGCAATGGAAAGGGCTTTATTCATTCCGCTCTCTTTTGCTGCATTAGCTGTCCTTACATTTGCCTTTGTGGCAACTGTCATTCCACAGTAGCCTGCGACCGTTGAGAACAAAGCACCTACTACGAAGCAGATTGCTGTAACCCAGTTACCAATTCCGATTCCAATCAGTACAAAGAGTACGGCTACGAAGATGATCAGAATCTTGTACTCTGCTGTCAAAAAGGCTCTTGCACCTTCTGCGATTGCTGCTGCAATCTCTTTCATTCTTTCAGTTCCTGCAGACTGTCTGCCAACCTTCCTTGCAAGATACGCTGCAAAGATCAGGGCGATTACTGCTGCGACAGGAACCAGATACATATAGTTTTCCAACTTCATCTACCTCCCTTACTAGTTGTATCAACCTTACTCTAACATAAAATCTTTCACTTTTTCCAAAATTTTATGTATTTTTTTAAGATCATGACAACTTTTTTCTGGAATATTTCTGAGTTTCTTCATATTAATAATACCCGGTCTTTTCATCTTTATACCATAGGATTTTTCATCTTTCGTAGTCTCAAAAAGGACTCCATCAAAAATCTTTTCCAGATTCTTAATGAAGTCCTTTTATCCACTATCTTTTTTCTGTCATTCTTCCTATTCTTACCGTTATGTAATTTTAGGAAAAGCTATCTCTGCTTTTTTACTCCACATCCTTCAATGCTTCCAGATCTTCTTCACCTGTACGGACTTTTACAACCTTCTGTACATTGTAAACAAAAATCTTACCATCTCCGACATGACCTGTATAAAGAGTTTTCGTTGCTGTCTCAATGACTTTTTCAACCGGAATGTTTCCGACAATGACTTCCACTTTTACTTTTGGAAGTACGGTAACATCCATCTCAACTCCACGATATTTTTCTCCCGCACCTTTCTGGATTCCACATCCCATAACCTGCGTTACTGTCATTCCTGTTACACCCAGATTATTGAGAGCGGTTTTCAGCCGTTCATATTTGGTCAGTTTTGCGATAATAACGACTTTATGCATTCCTGTATCCAGATCTGCTGCACCTACAACCGGAACGGCTGCATTTCTCTGTACTTTGGATGCTGCATCATAATCTGCCACACCCAGATCTGTATTTTCATTCTCAGCCATAGTTCCTTCTGTGATATCCATGATACTGAAGCCTGCATAGGCAGATGCAAGACCATGTTCTTTGGAATCAAGTCCGACAATTTCTTCTTCCTCTGATACCCGAAGTCCGATTGTTGCTTTAATCACTGCAAATACGATCGTCATCGTCACTGCCGTCCACGCAATCACTGCGATAATACCAACAAGCTGGATTCCAAGCTGTTTAAATCCACCACCGTAGAAAAGTCCTTTGATCTCACATTCCGGAGCAGTAGTCGTTGCAAAAAGTCCGACTGCGATCGTTCCCCAGATTCCATTTAAGCAATGTACGGCAACTGCTCCGACCGGGTCATCCACATGAGCCACATAGTCACAGAACCATACACCAAAAACTACAAGTACACCTGAAACAGCTCCAATGATTAAGGCTCCAAGTGCATCTGTTACATCGCAGGGAGCTGTGATTGCTACCAGTCCTGCAAGTGATGCATTCAGGCACATCGATACATCCGGTTTTCCATATCTTAGCCATGTAAAGATCATGCAGACCACCGTTGCTACTGCCGGTGCGATCGTGGTTGTCATAAAGATAGAAGCAAGCTGTGGTCCCGTCTTTGCTGCGGCACCGTTGAATCCATACCAGCCAAACCACAAAATAAAGCATCCTAATGCACCAATGACCAGGTTATGTCCCGGAAATGCATGTACTTTTGTCACTGTTCCATTTTTATCTTTTGAAAACTTTCCAATTCTCGGACCTACCATTGCTGCACCAATAAATGCTGTCAGGCCACCAACTGTATGGATTGCTGCTGAACCTGCAAAATCGTGGAATCCCATCTGTGCAAGCCAGCCGCCGCCCCAGATCCAGTGTGCCTCGATCGGATAGACAACTGCGGAGATCACTCCTGAGTAGATACAATAGGAAAGGAATTTTGTTCTTTCAGCCATCGCTCCTGATACAATTGTTGCCGCTGTTGCACAGAAGACAAGGTTGAATACAAAATTAGACCAGTCAAAATTTGCATAGTCTGTGAAAATTCCCAGTGTCGGGAGTCCGATAAATCCTCCGAGTGCATCTTCACCGAGCAGCAATCCAAAGCCCAGGAAAATGAACACTACCGTTCCGATACAGAAATCCATCAGATTCTTCATGATGATATTTCCTGCATTTTTTGCTCTGGTGAATCCTGTCTCAACCATTGCAAAACCAGCCTGCATAAAGAATACAAATGCTGCACCGATCAAGAACCAGATTCCAAATACTTCTGTTCCGACTGTTTCTGAAATTTGTGTGATGATTTCTTGTGTCATATACATCTTCCTCCTTATACCTCCGAAGCATCTCCTCTCCCCAGCCGAGGTTTATTTCACA
>OHMS01000985.1_pt1 | contig 10016 bp, 9 predicted proteins | sample 1569351 | NCBI WGS metagenome assembly OHMS01 (sample SAMEA3879571, study PRJEB24766) | human gut metagenome | biome: human-associated habitat; feature: feces | place: USA | collected 1985/1987 | reverse complement strand
GCCAGCACAATGGTACTCTCCCTGGAACCTGCCGCCGTAAAGAAGAGGTTGACCGCCACCAGACAGAGGGTGCGGAGAAAGATATCCTTATTGAGCGAAAAAAACTGCTTCAGCGGTTCGGCAGCAAAGAGATGCCGGCGATAGTCATACTTGCTTAACCGGCGATAACAGATGCGATAGAACAGACATGCCATCAGGAATCCCCACCATTGGGCAATAACCGTTCCGAGCGCCACGCCTTCTACCGTCATACCGCCGACAAAGACCAGCAGCAGAGAGGCGATGATGTTCACCACATTCTGCATCAGCGATACCATCATCGGAATGCGCGTGTTCTGCATACCGATAAACCAGCCCGTAAATCCGTAGAGTCCTAGCACTGCCGGGGCTCCCCAGATACAGACATAACAGTATCTTCGTGCCAGTTCTACGACATCCGCTTCCGGCGACATCGCCCACAGTCCACAGCCTATCAGCCATTTCTGGAGAACGAAAAACAGCACTCCTATCCCCACACCGATACTCAGAGAGCGCACCAGGAGCCTCAGTACCTCAGCCAAATCTCTCCTTCCCAAAGCCTGCGAAGTCATTCCGCTGGTTCCCATTCTCAGGAATCCGAAAAGCCAGTAGATGACATTGAATAGCATCGCCCCCACGGCAATGGCTCCGATGCCCGACGATGGCGACATCCACCAAACCCAAAAGCGGTACCGTGATATTGGATATTATCGACGGCACCGCTAATTGTAATATTCGTTTATTCACGTACTTTAATGATTATCATTAATCACTAATAAATAATCACTATACTCTATATTTCGCAGCCTGCTCCTCAATATAGGCAGCATCGCTGAAATAGTCGATACGCATAGCCTTGCGAACCTCATCCATAGTCTGGGCTGCAAACTCGCGGGCATCCTCGCTACCCTTCTTCAGGATATTGAATACCTCAGGAATATCTTGCTCAAACTCATGACGGCGGGCACGGATTGGGTCGAGCATCTTGTTGATGACGCTGTTCAGGAACTTCTTGCAGGTACCGTCACCGATACCACCCTTCACATACTGCTCCTTCAACTCATCCAAAGTCTTGAACTCAGGCCAGAACTCTGCGAAATCCTCAGGAGTAGAGAATGCCTCGAGATAGGTGAATACGGCATTGCCCTCCAGATGTCCTGGCTCTTCCATGCTCATACGTGGCTCACCGTTAGACATCTTCTTCACCTTCTTCCAAACGGTCTTCTCATCGTCACTCATGTAGATGCAGTTGCCGAGACTCTTACTCATCTTCTCCTTACCATCAGTTCCTGGAAGACGACGGCAGCAGGCAATCTCTGGAAGCAGAATCTCCGGCTCTACCAAAACAGGTGCATAAGTCTGGTTGAAGCGGCGAACCAACTCGCGGGTTACCTCCAGCATAGGCTCCTGGTCCTCACCGGCAGGCACGGTTGTAGCCTTGAAAGCGGTGATGTCGGCAGCCTGACTCACAGGATAGCAGAAGAAACCGAGCGGAATGTTTGCCTCGAAGTTACGCATCTTGATCTCAGTCTTCACGGTTGGGTTACGCTGAACACGAGATACGCTGATGAGGTTCATCAGATAGGTAGTCAACTCAGCCAACTCTGGAATCATACTCTGGATATAGAGTGTACACTTCTGTGGGTCGAGGCCCGCAGAGAGATAGTCAAGAGCCACCTCTGTGATGTTCTGGCGAATCTTCTCAGGATTGTCGGCATTATCAGTCAAAGCCTGAACATCTGCCATGAAAACGAACGAAGTCGCCAGCGTTCTGAAGTTGTACTCGGCGCTGCAGAGAGCCGATGTAATGACCCAGGTGAAGTTTACCTGTAGGACGGTCGCCCGTCAATATAATCTTTCCCATTTTCTTGCAATTTATTATTATTTTTGTGCAAAGGTACAACAAAATATTGAGAAACTGCAAGAAATGGTGAAAAAATAACAAAATGAGCGGGAGAAGGAAGGGATAGCTGAAAGAAAAACGGGGCACCCCTTGAGGATGCCCCGCCACCAATTAAAATAATTGATTGTCACATTATAAACTTACCGTACTACTTAGCGATCATGATCGTTACACGGTTCTCTGCATTTTCTGCAAAAGGCTGCACACGTGCACCCTTAGATTCTTCTGTAATGCGCTCTGAAGGTATATTATATTTCTTTGTCAGCATCCAAACCACAGCTGCTACTCGCTTGGCAGCGATGCGGTCGTTGATGACGTCATAGCCTGTACCCTTGTCAGCATAGCCGGTTACTACAACCTTTGCCTCTGTGTTCTTGTTCAGGAAGTCAACCACCTCACGGATCTTAGCATCCTCAGCAGGAGCAATCTTGTAAGAATTGATGGTGAAGAAGATGTCACGGCGAATCTCCTCTACCTTCTTCTCTACAGGAGCTGGCTTAGGAGCTACATATTCCTGCTTAGGAGCTGGTGCCGGAGCAGGTTCCTCTACCGGCTTAGCCTTCTTGGTATAGCTCTTGCCCAGGTTGATGCGTACACCTGCCAGTGCATTGAAGTACCAGTCAGGGTTATCTTCCTTCTTAGAGTTGTATTTGTCTGAAATCATGTTGGCATTGCCCTCGAGCATGATGCTCACAGCCTTGCTTACCTTGAATTCCAGGTCGATACCGGCTCTGCCGTAAGGCGAACCTTCTTTCCCTGCCAGAGATACTCCAGGTTGTAGTTGTTGAAGTTCTCAAGCGTGGCAGCGATGCCGTTTATCTCTTGGTTGCCGCCAGCCCAGTTGATACCACCGCCAGCGAAAGCACTTATATTAAACACACGGTTCGGATTCCAGCCACAGAAAAGGTTGGAGAGGTTGAACATGAAATCTACACCAGGAGCCATATATTTAAACTTATATTTGGCGTTGTAAGGCTTTTCTCCCACTTTGGAGCGAAAACTAGCCCAGCCGCCCTTGCTCCAGAGTCCGTTCATCTGAGCACGGAGTCCGAAAAGCGGAGAGAATTGATAGCCAATAGCTCCCTGAATATTAGGAGAGAGTAAGTCCTTGAACTTAGCCTCGCCCAGTGTATACTATCCACCTCCCCGAATATCGGGGTAGAAGTGCTTCTTGAATTGATACTCATTGCCGTCCTTATCGACATAGGTGGCTTGTGCCACGGCTGAAGTGCCGAGGGCGAGCATAGCAGATGCAATGATAAACTTATAATTTTTCATGTCTGATAAGTTTAAAACTGATTATTAATTGCTTTTTATGGGAGCTGTAATGAGTTTCTTGCTCTGGTTGTCTTCTGGATTGATTGTTACAGCATTTTTGGGAAGTACAGTTACTACTAAAGCTCGAGCTGTGTCATTCTTTCCATCTATGTAGTCAACAATAACAGAATCATTAGGAAGCATCACTCCATTGTTGTAACGAACCTCGTTGAGATTAAATACGATAGAATCTTCTCCGTCCATAACGGTAAGGTTCTTTAGGGTATCATCATCAATGCGAACATTTTTCACGATGCCTCTTATCTTTTTAAGTTCAGGCTTTCCACAACTGCTGATTCCTAGAACCAGCAATAAGGTGAAAACAACCATATAAAAAAATGATTTTCTCATCTTCTTCTTTCCTTATTGTTTAAAAATAAGAGGGAAACGTTCAGATGAACGTCCCCCTCAGTATTATAGTAATGTTCTAGAATCTAACCGATTCTTGTTGTCGCAATAATTACTTAGAAGCAGGACGCTTGATAGTAACCTTGAATGACTGTGGTACCTCATGACCATAAGCATCAACAACAACGAACTCCAAGTTTTCTGTGTGATCAACTGTTGGAGCGTTCTCTGCCTGAATACCTGTCTGAGTAAAGATAAACTGACCGTTAGTGGCATCAACTTCAACCGTGAAGTATGGGTCAACCTGACCTTCATATGTCAAGTGAGCTGAACCAGCCTTAACCTCCAGATACTTGTTAGTCAAGAGCTGCGCAAATGTACCACCGAAGAAATCATTGTTATATGTATTCTTAACAGCAATGTTCTTGATGTCTGTCTTGATTACATTTGCAGTAGCCTTCCACTGGAGTGCTGGCTGTTCTTTCCAAGAATAGCTGCTTGCAGAATGCCAGCAAGCGAATGTAACTGACAGACTCTTACCGTAGTCTACAGAGCAAGGCTTCTTTTCCCACTGGCCAGTCTTATTATTCTTAACAAGACTAATCTCGCCATAGTTGTACTTAGCTGTAACAGCATGCTTGGTCGTTGAGTTAATGAAGTCTTTAGCTGCAACTTTCGCAACAAAATTGTTGGCCTTGTCTGCCCTAACACTTGTCAACTTGTCATTTGCATCCTTAGCTGCGTCTGCGATTTCGAAACTAACGTTATCGTCGAGATTATAGAATACGTTATTCAAGTCTACAGAACCATATACGCTCTTATTGGTTACTGTGTAGCCATTTTCTGGCGTCATGTAAGCGATGAAGTAACCAGTACCCTTACCTGTTTCCTGTGCTGGACGGAATGTGATGTCAGCAGGGAATGCCTTAGGAAGAACCTTGGTGTACGTAGCTGTTACGGTACCTACCTCATAGAAGTTGTTATCAGTATACTTCCTCAAAGTTGACTTCAATGAAACTGTTGCACCATCAGCGATGAGGGCTGGGTTGTTAACCTTGAAGGCAATCTTTGTAACCTCAGACATGTTTGTTGTCTCATTTCCATCCTTGTTGTAATAAACAGCAGCGAATACAGGCTTCTCTGAAAGAGGACATGCATTGTTGTCAGCTACTAACTCCCAAGGACCATAGCTTACACCATCAACTGGGCTGAAGTCCTTCTTCTCTGTAATCTTGTTTACTGCATCCAAGTTACCTACGATACCTGATGTATAGTTCTCACCTACAACTACGTAGAAGGCCTTACCATCTGGGTCGAGCAACTTACCATCCTTGTTTACTGCATATACACGGAAACCGATGATGTCGTGGTTTGCAGCCTCGGTCTGGATTGTAAGAGTCAAGTTCTCGCTTGCAGGAACAACCTTGTTCAAATTATCAATTTCATAGTTCTTCCAAGCGTTGAGCTCAGAAACACCAGACTCGATAGCATTATCCTTGTCGAGTACTACATAGTAATAATCCGCAGCCGTATTGTCTGAAGTCTTCAAATCAGTGATAGAGAATGGCTTACCAACTTCAACCTGCAAGAGACTATTCCAATATCGGACATCAGATCGGTGACTACGATAATTTGCGTTCTCAACGTTCTTCTTCTCGCCTTCCAAAACTGGCTCTGCGGCAGCATCATTTGCCCAAGCAAGTTCAGGATTCTTATCGCTTGAGAAATTGCTGTTTTCGCCAACAATTTCATAACCAGTCCAACGGTTGTGGATTTCACTAACATCCTTACCACCAACCTTGAATGTGAAATCGTTGCTAGGCACGAACTTATTGTAAGTAGGCTTAACATCGTAAATAGACACTACGTAGCGGTCAGCAGCTGCCTCTGCCTTAGAATCAACAGTGTTATTGATAGCTACAGCATAGAGGATAGCTTTTTCATTACCATTCTCATCTTTTACTGTAACTGCCTTCTTGAAGTCTTCCTCTGAAACGCCTTCTGCTACAGAAAGAGGGAGCTTCCAAAGACCAGTCTTGACAGTAGCTGCAGCACGAGTAGTAATCAACTTGTCGAACTTAGAAGGAGTACCTACCTTAACAATGTCCTCAAGGCTTTCACCCTTAGAGTTCAAAAGAATAATCTTAGCACCCTTTGTGAGGTCAGCGTTAACTGGGTTTACGCGAACTACAATAGAAGCATCGTCTTTCACATCGATATCCTTACCCTTAACGTACTCAACAATAGGCTTAGCGTCATTACCATTCTCATCACCAAACTTAGAGTCGTCTGAAATCAAACCATGAAGCATCTCTACTGTGAGAGGTGTTATGCCATTTGTTGTATTCCAATTACTTGTAAATCCGTTAACACCAGAATATGTCTCAACGAGCTCAACGCTAGTTACTGCAGAATACAACTCCTCAACAGCGCCCTTGTATGCATTAACCTTAACGGTCAAGCTACCGATAGTCTCTTTGTCACCATCAGCACCGAGGAGTTCTTCTTTGAGTTGAGTGAGCTTCTCATCCAACTTGTCTGCTGTAACTCGGCTTGTTTCCAAGTTACCGATGCGCTCCAGAGCCTTCTCGAAGTCAGCTTGTTTAGCGGCAGCGTTAGCTGTAGTAGCTGCAGCTGCGGCATCCTTAACAGCCTGGTCAGCTTGCTTCTGAGCATCCTTTGCTGCCTTAGCAGCAGCATCTGCAGCCTTTTGTGCTCCGTCAGCTGTTGTCTGTGCATTAGCAGCGTTACTGATTGCAGTTGCTACGTCAGTGGCAGCCTTGTTAGCTGTAACCTCAACTTTCTGGATAGCTTTTTCAACATCTGCTTTTACAGCAGCATCATTAGCCTTAGCTAAAGCAGACTCTGCAGTAGTCTTAGCTGCTGATGCAGTAGAAGCTGCATCCTGCAACTGTGTTTTCAATGCATCGATGTCGCTCTGCAAACCAGCCTTGTCAATCTGGCTCTGCAAGTTGTCGATGTCATCGTCGTAATCTTTACAAGAAGTAAATGTGCTTACCGAGGCAATTGTCAATGCACCCATAAGCAGCGCGCTAAAATACTTTCTTTTCATACGGTAATAATTTATAAAGTTATACGATTTTCCTAGCCTTCCGGCAGGAAGTTATTAATTAATTCTCTATATCGAATTAAGAGTTCCGTTTGATGAAAAGAGTCTGCACTCTTAGAAAAGTTATTTTTTCAGTTTTCAAAGGTCCTCTTAGAAAAGTTATTTTTTATCGTTCTTAAATATTGTGGCTTTTTATCGCCACTCAGTTCTTATTGTTTTTATCATATCTCCAACCAGGAGATTTTTCATGTTGCAAATATAAGTATATTTTTCGAAACTTGCAAGTTTTTGAGCATTTTTTCAAAAAAAGGCTAATTTTCTTATGTTTTTTATAAAATAGCCCCCATATTGGGCTTCTAACCCGTCCATTTTCCCTGTTTTCCTCCATTTTGCCGATATAAAACCTACACCGTATTATATATAGGGGAGATTGGCGGTCCTACACCTTATTATATATAGGGACCATCTAGATGCGAATGTATGAGTAAATCGTATTACACCAAGCCGCCTCATTCTGATAACTCAAGTGCTTCATTCTGATAACTCAAGTGCTTCATTCAGCTCACTGAGCTACTTCGTTCAGCCAACGCAGCCATATTATTCAGCCAACGAAATTGACTCTTCCACCCAACGAAGTCGAATCTTTAACCCAACGCAGTCGTATCTATCGACTCAATGAAGCGTATAAACTTGTTAAATGACGTACATGATTTCATCTACTTACTAAAACTGGCTGGCAGCCCATTACACCTTATCATATATACTGGCATTGATGTGAATATCGGAAAAGTATCAATGACGATGTGATAGACAGATACAACGATATGCTTATCAAAGCTATCAGCATATGAGAGGGAGGTAGAGTTATTCCGCCAACAATGCAGGAGAAATTACGTCACGACGTAACAACAACTACGTCCCGACGCAGTGACAGCTACGTCGGGACGCAGTTTCAGGAGCATCCTGCCCATTATCAAGTAAGCCTCATTTCCATTTTTGGTGATAAAAAGACGAAAAAAAGGGGCTATATTGAACGTAAAACCCTTGTTTTGTTCAGTCGTTGCACCAAGCGTTCCAATGAATAGAACAATGAAGCCTGTTTCGAAGGACACCGAAACAGGCTTCATTTTTTTATTCTAGAATTCTGCGTTCTTTGGTGTACGTGGGAATGGAATCACGTCGCGGATATTCTGCATACCGGTTACGAAGAGAATCAGACGCTCGAAACCGAGACCGAAACCTGCGTGTGGGCATGAACCATACTTACGGGTATCGAGATACCAGTTCATATCCTTCATAGGGATGTTGCGAGCCTCAATCTCACCCATCAGCTTGTCATAGCTCTCCTCACGGACAGAACCACCGATAATCTCACCAATCTGTGGGAACAGTACGTCGGTACCCTGAACGGTCTGACCGCTCTTGCCACCGAAACCACTCTCCTCCTCGTCTATCTTCATATAGAATGCCTTGATAGCCTTAGGATAGTTGGTCATGATAACCGGGCGCTTGAAGTGCTCCTCTACGAGGAAACGCTCATGCTCTGAAGCCAGGTCATCACCCCACTCGCATGGGAACTCAAACTTCTTACCGTTGGCAATAGCCTCCTGAAGGATGCGGATACCCTCGGTATATGGAAGATGAACGAAGTCGGAATTCAATACGCCTTCCAGACGGGCAATCAGACCCTTGTCAATCATCTTGTTCAAGAAAGCAAGATCGTCCTTGCAATGCTCCAGTGCCCAACGGATACAATACTTGATGAAGTCTTCCTCCAACTCCATCAAACCGTCCATATCCAGGAAAGCAACCTCTGGCTCTACCATCCAGAACTCAGCCAGGTGGCGAGGAGTATTACTGTTCTCTGCACGGAAGGTTGGACCGAAGGTATAGATGGCGCCGAGTGCTGTAGCACCGAGCTCACCCTCCAACTGACCGGAAACGGTCAATGAAGTCTGCTTGCCGAAGAAATCATCAGAATAGTCAATCTTGCCATCCTCGGTCTTCTTCAGGTTGTAGAGATTCTTGGTAGTTACCTGGAACATCTGACCAGCACCCTCACAGTCGCTGGCTGTGATGAGCGGAGTATTGAAATAGAAATATCCATGCTCATGGAAGTAAGTGTGGATAGCCATTGCCATGTTATGGCGGATACGCATCACGGCACCAAAGGTATTGGTACGGAGACGGAGGTGAGCATACTGACGCATGTATTCGAAGCTCTGTCCCTTCTTCTGCATAGGATAGTCGCTGCCGCAGAGACCGTAAATCTCGATGCTCTCGCACTGGATCTCAACACTCTGTCCGGCACCCTGGCTTTCTACCAGCGTACCTACGGCGCTGATACAAGCACCAGTAGTAATCTGACGGAGCTGATTCTCATCGACCTTTGATGGGTCGACTACTATCTGAATATTATTAATAGTAGAACCATCGTTAAGAGCGATAAAATCGACTGCTTTGCTACTACGATGGGTACGAACCCATCCCTTGACATTCACGATTGAGCCGTAGGCTGTACTCTTGAGCAAGTCTACAACTTTAGTTCTTTTTACTTTTTCCATTGTTAATTAATAGGTTAAAAAGGAGACTAAACAGATAGTCTCCTTTCTTATTATATCTTATTATCCTTATTCAAAAGCACCCATGCGGAGCATGTCTACCTCCTTCTCAGTAAGGAAGCGCCAGTCACCGCGACGGAGATTTTTCTTAGTCAAACCTGCGAACTGTACACGGTCGAGCTTGGTAACACGATAGCCGAGGCTCTCGAAGATACGACGCACGATACGGTTCTTGCCACTATGAATCTCGATGCCAACCTGTGCCTTGTCGCGATCATCAGCATACTCTACAGCATCTGCCTTGATCTCACCATCTTCCAAGGTGATACCCTCACGGATCTGATCCATATCGTGAGCAGTCAGATTCTTATCGAGATGAACGTGATAAACCTTCTTCTTCAGGAACTTAGGGTGAGTAAGCTTAGAAGCCAGGTCACCATCGTTGGTCAAGAGAAGTACACCTGTTGTATTACGGTCGAGACGGCCTACAGGATAGATACGCTCAGGACAAACATCCTTTACGAGGTCCATCACAGTCTTGCGCTGCTGAGGATCATCGCTGGTTGTAACATAATCCTTTGGTTTGTTGAGCAATACGTATACCTTCTTCTCCAAAGATACAGGAGCGTCGTGGAACTTCACCTCATCGGTACGAAGGATCTTGGTACCCAACTCGGTAACTACCTCACCATTGACAGTTACCAGACCAGCCTGGATAAACTCATCAGCCTCACGGCGAGAGCATACACCAGCATTGGCGAGGAACTTGTTCAAGCGCAATGGCTCTGTTGGGTCGATG
>OHMS01000975.1_pt1 | contig 10076 bp, 10 predicted proteins | sample 1569351 | NCBI WGS metagenome assembly OHMS01 (sample SAMEA3879571, study PRJEB24766) | human gut metagenome | biome: human-associated habitat; feature: feces | place: USA | collected 1985/1987 | reverse complement strand
TTACACCGAACTGATGAGCGTAATCAACAACCTTCTTTGTCAATGCAATGTTCTCCTCGTATGGAAGTGCAGAACCATCGATCATTACAGAAGAGAAACCGAAATCTACACAGTCTTTACATGTCTCGAAGCTATCACCGTGATCGAGGTGAAGAACGATCTCAGGATGGTTGCAACCCAACTCCTTTGCATACTCTACAGCACCCTCTGCCATGTAGCGGAGCAATGTAGGGTTAGCATACTTACGAGCACCCTTAGATACCTGAAGGATAACTGGTGACTTCAAGTTTGAAGAAGCCTGGATGATAGCCTGGAGCTGCTCTTGCGAACATGTCCTTAGTGTTCACAAGACCGATTTTCTTGTAATCTACTGCCATAATTTTACTTAATTTATTGTTTAATGAAACATTCTTTTTTTCTTATATATAATAAGGTGTAGAACTTATGAGGCTCTTTCCTTACCGAGTGCAAATTTACCTTTTTCTTTTGAGACAACAAAATGATAATTCGATTTTTCGTGTTGCAATCGAGTTAAAAAAGTTAATTCTGCACCAATACCCTACAAAACACAAAGCTTTTGCTAAACGCAGTTAGCAATTTAACATCTTTATATTTACATCTTTCTGTCCAACCGCCAGTTACTTCTTGGCAAGTTTATATTCACGAGCCGCATAAGCCAGAACGATGACAAATCCTATGAGCGGTACCAGGAAAGGAAGTGTGAAATGAGTACGGTCGGCGATGAGTCCCATCAACAGGAAACCGCAACCTCCGATTGGCGTCATCATCAGAAGCGAAGAGGCTGTCTTGGTAAGGTTGCCCAAACCCGTGAGGGCGATACTGAAGATGGTAGGGAACATGATGGCCTCGAACATATAGTTGCAAAGCAGGGCTACCAGCGATAGCTTACCCAGATTTGACAGGACTAAAAGTATACAGACAACACACCCCACAGCGCAGATCAGCAACATCGTTGTTGCCTTGATTCGGCGCATAATCCAGGAACCGAGGAATCTGCCTACCATAAAGAATGCCAGCGCACAAGTCAGGGCTACGGAAGCCGTGCGGTCGTCCATCCATTTCACGCCCGTAACGAAATTAATGAAGTAGGAATTGATAGAAATCTCTGCCACTTCATAGCTCAGCAAAGCCAGAAGTCCAAACACGAACATCTTGTGATGGGAAAAGAGTTTGCTGATATTAGAACCGGCTGCCTCATCTTCTGCTGTTGCCACATGACTGATTTCCGGTAAATCTACACGTGAGAAAACCAGAGCTATCACCAGCACCAGAATACCCAGAATGGTATAAGGCACCACCACATTGCCGCCCTCTTCGGTCTGGTTGAAGAGGAACTGACCGATGCAAAGTGTGGCGAAAATACCACCCAATCCATTAAACGACTGCGATAAGTTCAGTCGGCTGGTAGCTGTTTCCTTGGCACCCAGTTCGGTAACATAGGGATTGGCGGCTGTTTCCAGAAACACCAAACCGCATCCGATAATGAAAAGGCAGAGCAGGAATGCTGAGAAACTGCCCACCGTAGCACCCGGGATAAAGAGCAAGGCGCCCACACCAAAGAGGAGCAGACCGAAGACTACTCCACGGCGATAACCATACCGGTTGATAAAAAAGCCAGCAGGTATTGCCATCAGGAAATAACCCAGATAGGTGGTAACCTGAATAAGGGCGGAATGAGTAATACTGATGTGCAGAGCATTCTGGAAGTGCTTGTTGAGCACATCCAGAATGGCACGAGCGAAGCCCCACAAAAAGAAGAGCGACGTAATGAGAATGAATGGGACAAGATATCTCCTGTCGGTTGTCTGATTTGTATCTGTCTGGTGTTCTGTTAACATATTCATAAGGCATTCATTTTAGCTGGGAACAAAGGTAAGGCTTTTCGATGGAAATTCCAAACTTTCCCAGGATTATTTGTTGTTTATATCAAATATAATTGTCTTTACAGCCAGATGAAATCTCCGTTCATCGACGCTGAACGGCGGTTCAACGTCTTTGAACGGCGGTTCAACGTCGCTGAACGGACATTCAACGTCGATGAACGAAGATTTTATCTGATAGTAAATACATCTTTAACTAGAAATAGAACGTTTCTGATGGCTATTCAGAGACAACTCTTCCCGTCATTCCTTCGGAATCAAGACGGCTCCCTCCTGCTTCTTACCATCCATCAGAATTCTCATCGGGTGCTCAAAGCGTACATGACGGACATATTGCGTCTCCTCTACAGCCGGCATTGCATCCAGGATTTCCTTATTTACAAAGCCGCCTTCACCTGTATTTGTATCTACCGTAAAGTATCCCACGCCAAAAGAGGTGAGGTTCTGGAAGAAGTGAGTACCCTGACTAGGATCGATATTGTAATTCTTCAGAGCCACCTCTACGATAACCCGGGCAGCGCTGATATGCGGCCATTTTACAGGTACACCCAAATAATGGTCGCTGGAGCCCCAACGGCCAGGACCTATCAGCACATAGTTCTTGCCGTCAGCAAGGAACTTGCGGTTGATTCGTTCTATATCATCGGCTACATAAAAATTATTCATCGCAGAGAAGTGGTCATAATACTTCACATAAACCACATCAACCACATCTTCGCTGATGCCATGACCCAGCGAATTGTGCGAACGCAACAGGCAGTCGGAATCAGGGATAGCCTTCACATCTTCATCAAGCATCTCCTTGGCATCAACGATAGGACGAATCTGAAGAAGATAGAATTCGCAAGTCCTGTCATTATTGATATTGCAGGCAAACTCTATCTCCACAGGTCTGCGCATAGCCCCTGCTCCATACTTCATCGACATCTGCAGTATCTCTGGCAAAGGCACCACTCCATGCTGGAGCACACTTGAGAAAGTTATCAGTTTGCGGCCATTCTCATAGACTCCATCATTGATGACCTGATCGTATGGATCGAAAGTAGATGCGATATAGGTAAGGCTCTGGTCTTCTACGGCATCCTTCACTCGGAGTTTAAGAATATTAAAGCCATCATCTACCTTGAAATCATTGCCCACATGCTTCATATCCAGCGCATAGAACTGGGTCTGGGTGTCGCGCAGAGCCAGCTCGGTTTCCGATGTCTGGAGCACCTGATTCGGATGGTAAGGACAAACACGAAGGGTCTGACCTCCATCTACGATATATTTACCCAAGCCCAAGGCCAGACTGGCTATACCCTTTTCAGCCTCTTCATCACCTATCGGATAATAATTGAGCGAACGGAGCACACCGCTCATGGTAGGATAAAACCTTGTACCATAGTCTTTGCCCACAACCTGCTGCAAGATAACAGCCATCTTTTCCTGATCGATGACATTGCTCGTTGCGGTCATGTAAGCCTTCGAGTCGCGATAGAACACAGAAGCATAGACACCCTTGATGGCACAGGCCAGCATCTGCAGCATCTGATACTTATCTTCCAGATACGGAATCATATAGGTAGAATAGATACCGGCAAACGGCTGATAGTGGGCATCTTCGAGCAGCGAACTTGAACGGATTGCGATAGGACTCCTGGTTGCCTCAAAGAAGGTGAAGAAGTCGGCTATCAGCGAATCGGGCAGCTGGGCATGCAGGAAGTGCTTCAGAATCTCATCGTCGCTAGCATCACTCAAAGCTATCGGATAGAGATTGTTGCTCATCATAAATTCATCAAAGATATCGGTACAGAGCACCACGGTCTTCGGAATCTGCACGGTGGCATTCTCAAACTGATTGAACTCAGGGTGACGCTTGATGACATTGTCCAGGAATGCAAGACCTCTACCCTTTCCGCCCAGGGAGCCTTCTCCGATACGGGCAAAGTGGGCATACTTGTCAAACTTCATGCGGTCGAAAACAGCCACTACACCGATGTTTTTCATGTGACGATACTGCACGATGGCATCGAAGATAATCTGTCGGTGAGCATCTACATCCTGTAATTTTTCCCAGGTAACATGCTTCAGGAAAGCTGATACAGGGAAGATGGCACGAGCACAAAGCCAACGGCTCATATGGTTGCGGCTGATATGATAGAGCATGGAATCGTTAGGAATATTGAAGATGTTATCCTGCAATTCCTTCAAACTATGAATGCGCATAATCTCCTCATGAGTCTTAGGATCACGGAATATGAAATCGCCAAAGCCCATGTGCTCTTCCATCAGACGGCGAAGATCTACGCTCATCTTCTTCGAGTTCTTGTCAACAAAGCGGAAACCTTCTGCCTCTGCCTTCGCACGGTTCTCACTTTCAGAACTTTCTATGATAAGCGGAACGAAAGGATCGTTCTTCCTGATATAACGGAAAAGTTGCAAACCTGCATCTGGACATTTCTCGCGACCGAAAGTATCCGTACGATGCTTAGGCTTCTCTTCAGGCATCACCTCATTACCAAAAGCTTTGGCAGCACTCTTTAACGGGAAACGTGCATCGCTGATTACACCCAACGTGTTATCAGAATACTTATCATACAGTTTCTGGGCTTCCTCGTAAGTACGAGCCAAGACCACCTTAGGACGGCCACGCATACGCATAGTAGCCGCATGCCGGTTCAGAGCCTCCTGAGAAAAGTTCTTGCTCTGCTCCAATATGTAATTATAGAGATTAGGCAATATAGAACTATAGAAACGGATAGAATCTTCTACCAGCAGAATCATCTGCACGCCTGCTTCCTGTATGTCATGTTCAAGATTCATCTTATCCTCTATCAGCTTGATGATAGAAAGAATAAGATTGGTGTTGCCAAGCCAGCAGAAGACATAATCGAAGATACTCAAGTCTTCATTCTGCATACGCTTGGTAATGCCATGAGAGAAAGGCGTAAGAACAACACAATGGATATTGGGAAACTTACCCTTGATGTCGCGCGCTACGTCGAAGGCATCATTATCAGCATTGCCAGGCATGCAAATCACCAGATCAATGACGGTAGAACGCAGCACAGCAGCAGCCTCTTCGGTAGTAGAAACCTGAGTAAAGGTTGGCGGATAGCGGAGCCCCAGCTCCATATATTCATTATATATCTTCTCTTCGATACGTCCATCATCTTCAAGCATGAACGCATCGTAAGGATTGGCTACAATCAGTACATTGTAGATACGGCGCATCATCAGATTCACAAACGATACGTCTTTCAAGTAGAATTTATTCCACTCCTGAGGTATATTATTTTCCATAAATGAAGTTAAAGTTTGTGCAAAGATACTGATTTTCTGAGATTTACTTGCATCTTTCAACATTTTTTTTTATATTTGTGCCATAAAATATGAAGATATGGTTACAAAATCTTTCATCACAGCCATCTTGGCTATATTCAGCCTGGTTCCATGCTACGGACAAAAGCCCCAGCACGGCAAGGCATCATATTACTCTAAAAGAGCAACAGGTGCCCGTTCTGCAAGCGGCCAGAGAATACATCATGACAGTTTAACATGTGCACATCGGTTTTATCCCTTCGGAACGCACCTCAAGGTTACAAACCTTAGCAATGGCAAGAGTACTATCGTAAAAGTCATCGACAGAGGGCCGTTTGGAAGAGGTAGAATCATTGACCTATCATGGAAGGCTGCAAAAGAAATTGGTATGATTGAACAAGGCGTAGCTTCTGTAAAAGTTGAAAGGGTGGAAAAACCGATTCCTTACAAGCCAGAGGACACAAAATTGCCTAAAGTTGATTTCGAAGTGGCTGAAACTGAATATGAATTTCCTAACAAATGGGGAACTCCTAACAGGAAAAAGGTAAAACATCACAGCAGTAAAAAAGAAACAAATAAAATTACTTCAAAGGTAATAAATAAAACAGAACACCATAAAAGCAAAGAGGTGACAAAGGCTGAATTAAAAAAGCAAAATACAGATAAAGCAAAAAGTAAAGGCGAGAATCATCATTGATTCTCGCCTTTACTTTTTTATTTATAACGGAATCCTAAAATAAGATACTATCATACAAATTCATGATCTTACCGGAATCTTATCTGGATTTTGTCGGAATATCAAACTGATTAACCTTGGAAATCGTCTTACCGCCTTGTATCACTGAAACACAGAAACAAGCAGTACCATTCTTCAAACGGTTATCAGCCTTGACCATTGCTGTATAGCGAATCACATGGCCAGGAGCAATACTTTCTACATGAACACTTGGAGATATGAAAATATGCTTATTGCCGGTAGTCTCAATAACGGTAGGAACTACATCATACAACGTGTGAGCTCCGTTATTTCGAATTTCAAAAATAACCTTAGCTGTTTCATTCCGATTCAAATAATTGTCCTCATTTGAATCAACAAAACGAGCATTCATTATTTTCAAAGATGATGAATAAGCATAATTCTGACCAAGTTCTTCCAGTGTAGAACTAGGAATAGTGGCAACAGGCTGCTGAGCACTGTAACTTCCGGTATAATCCCTATCATTGAAATCATAAATCCTATCATCACCAGAATTAGTAGAATCAAAGATTTCGTCATTGGAATAAACAGGTGAAGATTGCTGGTAAACTCCATCCTGATAAGAATGATGATCACGGTGTGATCTATCTCGATAAACAGATTCTCTTTGCTGCTGGGATTTCTGATCAGCCTGACTACCAATGGCCGCTCCAACTGCAGCACCGCCAGCCATGCCGATAATAGTACCCATATCTGAACCTCTAGGACCACCAGACAAGCCACCGATAGCAGAACCAAGAATAGAACCAAATGTGGCACCAGCATAAGCACCACTTCCCGTATAAGTATCGCAGCTACTCAACAGCAAAGAAGAGCAAGCTACAAAAAACATAATCTTTTTCATCTTCATTAAGCTTTAAATTTCTGCTGCAAAGATACAAAGAACTAAAAGAATAAAAACAAAAAAAGCCCTAATAATGATAAGGAAAAACCCTAAAAAAGCAAATAGTTTTGATTAGAGACAAAAAAAGCGCCCTTGTCAAAACAAGGACGCTAAATTTATCTGAGATGATTGAAAATTATTCAGCCTTTGGAGCCTCCTCAGTTGCAGGAGCCTCAGTCTCAGCTACAGGAGCCTCTTCAGCCTTTGTTGCCTTACGACTACGACGAGTCTTCTTAGCAGTAGCCTTCTGAGTCTTAGCCATATTCTCATCAAAGTCAACGAGCTCGATGAAAGCAATCTCAGCTGCATCACCCTGACGGGTACCCAACTTGATTACGCGAGTGTAACCACCTGGACGGTTAGCTACCTTCTCAGCTACCTCACCGAAGAGAGCCTTAACAGCATACTTATTCTGAAGATAACGGAAAACTACACGACGTGAAGTTGTTGTATCGTTCTTAGAACGAGTAATCAATGGCTCAACATACTTCTTAAGAGCCTTTGCCTTTGCGAGGGTCGTAGTGATTCTTTTGTGCTCGCTCAAGATAAGTGATGAAGCCATGTTAGCCAACATCGCGTTACGATGAGAAGCAGTACGACCTAAATGGTTGAATTTCTTATTATGTCTCATTTTTTGTTTTTGCTTTTTGGACTACGAACCTTTAAGATTCCTTGTCTAATTTATACTTTGAAATATCAGTTCCAAAAGACAGATTCAGTCTCTCAAGCAAATCATCAAGCTCTGAGAGCGATTTCTTACCAAAGTTGCGGAACTTCAAGAGGTCAGTCTTGTTAAACTGAACCAAATCACCAAGAGTCTCAACATCAGCTGCCTTCAAGCAGTTGAGGGCACGAACACTAAGATTCATGTCTACGAGACGAGTCTTAAGCAACTGACGCATATGAAGAACCTCTTCATCAAACTCCTGATTACTCTCCTGATCCTGTGTCTCAAGAGTAATCTTCTCATCAGAGAAGAGCATGAAGTGATAAATAAGAATCTTCGCAGCCTCTTTCAGTGCATCCTTTGGACTAATGGAACCATCAGTTGTAACTTCAAGCACGAGCTTATCATAGTCGGTCTTTTGCTCAACACGATATGGTTCAACAGCGTACTTTACGTTACGAATAGGGGTGTAGATGGAATCGATTGGGAGAACGTTAACGTCAGTGCAGAATTGACGATTCTCATCAGCAGGAACATAACCGCGTCCCTTATTAATAGTCAAATCGATCTGCATCGAAGCTTTGGCATCTAAATGACAAATCACCAAATCAGGGTTTAACACTTCAAATCCAGTCAGATACTTACCGATATCACCTGCTTTGAATTCTGTAGAATTCTCAACGGTGATACTAACTTTCTCATTCTCGAATTCTTCTACTACTTGCTTGAATCGAACTTGTTTGAGATTCAAGATAATGTTAGTAACATCTTCCTTTACACCAGGAACTGAAGAGAACTCATGCTCAACACCCGCAATGCGGATAGTGTTAACAGCATAACCCTCCAATGATGAAAGGAGAATGCGGCGCAAGGCGTTACCAATGGTAACACCGAAGCCAGGCTCCAAAGGACGGAATTCAAACTTTCCGAACTGGTTATCAGCCTCTAACATTACTACTTTATCAGGTTTTTGAAATGCTAATATCGCCATTAATGTAATGATTTATTTAGAGTACAACTCAACGATTAACTGCTCCTTAATATTCTCTGGGATGTCGGCACGCTCTGGCTTGTGTAAGAACTTACCGCTCTTTGAATTATCGTCCCACTCAATCCATGGGTACTTGCTATGATTGAAACCAGCAAGAGCTGCTTCGATAACCTCGAGAGACTTAGACTTCTCACGAACACCAACAACCATACCAGGCTTAACTGCGAATGAAGGGATATTAACTACCTTACCATCAACAACGATGTGCTTGTGACCAACCAACTGACGCGCAGCAGCACGTGTTGGAGCGATACCAAGACGGAATACAACGTTATCAAGACGGCACTCGAGATTCTGAAGAAGAACCTCACCAGTAATACCATCAGCCTTAGCAGCCTTATCAAACATATTACGGAACTGACGCTCTAATACACCATAAGTGTACTTAGCTTTCTGCTTCTCTGCCAACATGACACCGTACTCAGACATCTTACGACGACGGTTGTTGCCATGCTGTCCAGGAGGGAAGTTTCTCTTGGACAAAACTTTGTCAGCGCCGAAGATTGGCTCACCAAAACGACGCGCAATTTTAGATTTCGGACCTATATATCTAGCCATAATATTATATAAATGCTATATTGTTTGTATCTTAATTAATAATGCTAACCTCAAGCGTTATACACGACGACGCTTTGGAGGACGGCAACCATTGTGTGGTAATGGAGTTACGTCAACGATTTCAGTAACCTCGATACCTGCACCGTGAATAGCACGGATAGCAGACTCACGACCATTACCTGGACCCTTAACATAAGCCTTAACCTTACGAAGACCAAGATCAAAAGCGACCTTTGCACAATCCTCTGCTGCCATCTGAGCAGCATACGGAGTAGATTTCCTTGAACCTCTAAATCCAAGACCACCAGCACTTGCCCATGAAAGAGCGTTTCCTTCATTGTCAGTCAGAGTAACAATTGTATTGTTGAAAGAAGACTGAATATGTGCCTGTCCGTGTTCAACGTTTTTCTTAACACGACGTTTTGTAGTCGCTTTTCTGGTTGTCTTTGCCATTTTAAAACTAACCTACACTTTCCTATATATAATCAATTAATTCGTTTCGTAAGGAAGTTCGATTCACTAAATTCAGTCTGCGCTTACGCTTGCCTTCATTAAGTTCCTTCGAACAATATTTACACTAAACTCATGCTGCATTTACATTTGCATTCGTTAAGTATTTATTATTTCTTCTTGTTTGCAACAGTTCTCTTAGGACCTTTGCGTGTTCTAGCATTTGTTTTGGTCTTCTGGCCACGAACCGGAAGTCCTTTACGATGACGGATACCACGGTAGCATCCGATTTCCTGCAGTCTCTTGATATTCATAGCGATTTCACGACGAAGATCACCTTCTACTGTCATTGTTTCATCAATTACAGCACTGATTTTCTTTACATCATCGTCTGTCAGATCTCTGACACGGATGTCAGGATTTACTCCTGCCTGTGCAAGAATCTTGTCTGCACTTGTTCTGCCGATACCATAAATATAGGTAAGGCCGATTTCGATACGTTTGTC
>OHMS01000974.1_pt1 | contig 10086 bp, 10 predicted proteins | sample 1569351 | NCBI WGS metagenome assembly OHMS01 (sample SAMEA3879571, study PRJEB24766) | human gut metagenome | biome: human-associated habitat; feature: feces | place: USA | collected 1985/1987 | reverse complement strand
CCCGCTTGATAACGGCGAGTACGAAGCCTACACCACCTTGTACCGAGAAGGCGAAGGCTGGTACGAACTCTCCGATGACGGATCCGTCTACGCAGAACCGGAAGTTGCACCGGTGCAACCTCCCACCGAGGAAGAACTGGAGGAAATGTCCAGACAGTCACAGATCCGGCAGGTGACGGCACAGATCAATGACCTGAAAAAACGGATTGCCGCAAGCGATTATAAGGTAATAAAAACCTATGAGTATACTCTGCTGGGAGAACAGACGGAGTATGATATGGAGACTGTCCACGCCGAGAGACAGGCTCTCCGGGATCAGATTAATGAACTGGAAGCTCAGCTGACAGAATTGACAGCAGAGTAGGAGACAGCCTATGAGAGCAAGAGACGGTCCTATATCCCAAACAATTACATAGAAACCATTGAGCCAAGAGCCGATTTCTTCCATTACAGGAGGCAGCCGGCTCTTATATTTTAGAAAGCGAGGTCTATATTATGGACAAAGTAAAAGCAACGGTAGTAACAGCTATTACAGTGCTAATGAGCTGGCTGGGGATCCTGGCAATCCCCGTATTTTTACTGGTAGGGTGCAATCTGATTGATTATGCCACCGGACTGTTGGCGGCAAAGTACCGGCAGGACGGAGGAATCAGCAGCTATAAGAGCATCCGGGGTATCTTTAAAAAGATTGGAATGTGGCTATTGATCATAGTGGGATCATTTATGGATATCCTGATCCAGTACGCAGCCGAATGTATGGGATTGGGAATCACAATCCCATTTGTGGTGGCAACGTTTGTCGCTGTATGGCTGGTTGTAAACGAAATGATCAGCATCCTCGAAAACCTGATTGATATCGGAGTAAATATGCCGCCTTTTCTTATGCCGGTCGTAAAATATATTAAAAAGCAGGTAGAGGATAAAGCAAAACTGGCGGAAGAAGTACAGGAGGAAGATGAATAAAATGAAACAGGAATTATATAAAGGACCTGACATTTCCAAGCACAACGGTACCGTAAACATCAAAAAGGTGCGTGATGCTGGCTATAAGCGTATCGGCATCAGAGCCGGTTATGGGAAAAATAATGTAGACCAGATGTATGTAAGAAATGCGCTGGCATGCTTTAATCTGGGAGTGGCAGCTGTCATTTACTGGTTTTCGTATGCCTTATCAGTACTTATGGCAAAAAATGAAGCGGACTATTGCTGTGATCAGGTGGAAAAGTACTGGCAAAAATGTCCGGTCGCGTATGATCTCGAATATGATACCGTAAGGTACGCCAGAACGAAGGGCGTGAACATTACAAAAGATCTGGCCACAAACATGGCGATTGCTTTCCTGTCCAGAGTAAAGGAAAGAGGACATGTTCCGGTGATTTACACTAACAGGGACTACCTCAAAAATTACTTTGACATGGATAAGATCGTTGCAGCACTGGAAAAAGTATATGTCTGGTATGCCAGATACGGTACCAGCCTGACGGAAGCAGAGCTGAACCTTGCAGATATTTGGCAATACACTTCTTCAGGATCTGTTCCCGGGATCAGTGGAAAATGTGACATCAACATTTTTTATACCGACTTTGAAATGGTATCTGTTCCGGCGCAACGCGAGGAAAGTTGCAATATCAATATCAAAAACTTCCAGAAGGCTGCCAACGCAGACGGATACAGGGATGCATACGGTCGTAAGCTCACAGAGGATGGCAAGGACGGCAAGAACACACAGTATGTTCGTAGGCAGATATGCTTACAGGCCAAGCGCGTAGGGCTTACATATAAGGTGGGTTCTACAGGTGAGGTGGTCAGATGGTGGCAGACACGTTGCAACGAGATCCTTGGCAGTAATCAGGATACAGATGGACGGTACGGAAAGACTGCCAGAGCGGAGACAATCAAATTGCAGAAAAAGCTTAATCTCACAGTCGATGGCAAGGCTGGATATAACAGCCTGCAGGCGGAATTTTATAACTGACAAAAAGGCGGAGGACAAGAAAAGGTTGTCTTCCGCCTTTTTTTGTTTCGATTACTGGCAAGTTGCATAACATGCTTATACCACTAAATGAACAACAAAAAAATCATACTATCAATTTTACTGATTACGATGTGTTGAAAATACAGTTTAAGGATCAATCAATAAACAATGCATTATTTTCCAGAGAGTACTTACGACCTGCCAGTAAACAAATGATGGATAGTATTTGCCTGTATAATGGTACAGCCGTACATGAGTTATTTTTTACGGTCTCTTTTGATCCAGCACTGAAATATGTCTATGTTTCTGATGCTTATATTTGCCGTGTGGATGTTATAGATAGTACTGTTACAAGTGTAACTGCTCCAATAATTCAGGCTGTGTTTGGTATGCAATGTGTAAATTAATTTTTTTGAGTCATATTATGAGAATCGGATTTAGAGCCATATCCCAAATACATTGATTCCATAGCCACTGTCTGTATTTTTTATTGCACATGTATTAGCATCCACAAACCTGACTGATGCCTTGGTGGTAGTGTCTCCTACCTTAATTTCTGCGGTCGTGGATTTTGTACATAACATTGTGGCGATGCACCCATATACACCAAGATACTGATATTGCACTAAAAACAAAGATATGTTACTGCAATCTTCATATAGTGTTACTGTGCGTTCTGAGGTATCCGGTGTGGTGGGCGGTGCATCATAATATATACGTTTTAGCTTAGGTAACTTGCCATTTACTATACAAACATAAAAATAATAGTAGCCGTATTTCCAATCACGGTGGTGCGAACCCCGGGGCCACCTATAATGGAAGAAAAGAAAGTGAGGATGCGCTGGCACTGACACTGGCGGTGGGAAGCATCTTAGAAGAAAACGGAGTGGATGTGTATTACACCCGGACCACAGATATCTATGAGTCCCCCTATCAGAAGGCACAGGAGGGAAATGAGGTGGGAGGAGATTATTTTGTCTCGATCCATCGCAATTCCAGTCCTTATCCGAACCAGTACAGTGGAGTGGAGAGTTTAGTCTACAACCGCTATGGAGCGGCAGCCAGGATGGCGTACAACATCAATGCCGGACTGGAGCAGGTGGGGTTCGTAAATCTGGGAGTGAATGAAAGACCGAATCTGGTGGTGCTCAACAGCACAAATATGCCGGCTGTGCTGATAGAAGTGGGATTTATCAATACGGATGCGGACAACGAACTCTTTGACAGCCGGTTTGACGAGATCGCCCGGGCTATTGCCGACGGCATTCTGGAGAGCATCTGATTTTACCTAATTCTTACAAATAAATTACCGGACTGTGATATTATGTGAATTTCCCCCATGTTAGTATGATTGCGTAATCAAGAGAAAGAAAAACAAAAACATGGAGGACATTATTATGAGAGTAAGACACAGCAAATTATTAGCTCTGATCGGAGCAGGAATATTAGCAGTAACCGCATTGGTTGCATGCGGTAACGGTGATGCAGCCACAGCACAGCCTTCCGCAGTAGAGAGCAGCGCAGCAGAAAGCACTGTGGCAGAGAGCAGCGCAGCAGCACCTGCTGAGACCACCACAGATCTGTCCGGCAGCATTTCCATGGTAGGAAGTACTTCTATGGAGAAATTAGCCAATGCACTGAGCGAAGCTTTCATGGAAGAACATCCTGATGTAACTGTAACCGCTGAATTCGTAGGATCCGGTGCGGGTATTGAAGCTGTTACCAACGGAACCACAGATATCGGTAACTCTTCCAGAAGCTTAAAGGATGAGGAAAAGGCAGCAGGCGTTGTAGAGAACGTAGTAGCTATCGATGGTATTGCAGTATGTGTAGACCCTGCTAACGAAGTAGCAGATCTGACCAAAGAGCAGTTGACCAACATTTACAATGGCACAGTTACCAACTGGAAAGAAGTTGGCGGTGCAGATGAGCCTATCATCGTGATCGGTCGTGAGGCAGGTTCCGGTACCAGAGGCGCGTTCGAAGAGCTGGTTGATCTGGTAGACGGCTGCAAATATGCAAACGAACTGGATAGCACCGGTGCTGTGATCGCAAAAGTGGCATCTACTCCCGGAGCTATCGGATACGCTTCCCTGGATGCACTGGATGACAGTGTTAAGGCACTTTCCCTGGAAGGTGTAGAAGCTACCGCAGAGAATATCAAGGCCGGTAACTATTTCCTGAGCAGACCCTTCGTAATGGCTACCAAGGGTGAGATCTCCGAGCAGAACGATCTGGTACAGGCATGGTTCGATTTTGTACTGGGTGACGAAGGACAGCAGGTTGCTTCCGAAGTTGGTCTGATCACAGTAAAATAATAGCCCGACACAGAAAAAGGAAAAAAGCGATGAATAGTGGAACACACGCTTCCGTAATGGGAAACAGAAAAAATAGAGCGGTCGTTGAAACTGTGGCACAAATAGTATTTACCATTTGTGCCTTCTTCGCCGTACTGGCGGTAGTTTCTATCACCTTATATATGATCATCAGCGGTACCCCCGCTATTATGAAAGTAGGTCTGGGAGAGATCCTGTTCGTCACGGAATGGATGCCAACGGCGGCAGATCCGAAATTCGGTATTCTGTGGGTTATCCTGACTTCCATCGTCGGTACGACGCTGGCTATCCTGCTTGGTGTGCCCATCGGCGTGCTGACGGCAGTATTCCTGGCAGAGGTGGCACCCAGACCCTTAGCTGCCATTGTAAAGCCTGCGGTAGAGCTGTTAGCTGGCATCCCTTCCGTTATCTACGGACTGTTAGGAATCTACTTACTGAATCCTCTCATGTATAAATTAGAAAGACTGATCTTCCAGGGATCCACGACACACCAGTTCACCGGAGGTGCGAATCTGTTGTCTGCCGTGATCGTACTGGCGATCATGATCCTGCCCACTGTGATCAATATCAGTGAGACTTCCATCCGGGCGGTTCCTGCAGGAATCAAATCCTCCTCTCTGGCCCTGGGAGCCTCCCATGTACAGACTATTTTCCGCTCCATCCTTCCGGCAGCAAAATCCGGTATCGTGACGGCTATCGTTCTGGGAGTGGGACGTGCCATCGGCGAGGCTATGGCGATCACACTGGTATCCGGTAGCAGCGTCAATGTGCCGTTGCCATTTAACTCCGTGCGATTCCTGACCACAGCTATTGTCAGCGAGATGGGATATTCTTCCGGACTGCACAGACAGGTGCTGTTCACCATCGGACTGGTGCTGTTTGTATTTATTATGATCATCAATATCGTATTGAATAAAATACTGAAAAAGGGGGCGGATGACAATGAATAAGGACACCTTATATGTAAAAAGAAAACGCCCCACAGACATGCTTTTGCTGGCAGCCATTTATGTCTCTGCCACACTGGCGGTGGCACTTTTACTGGGAATTATCCTGTATGTCTTCGTAAAGGGCATCCGCACCGTTAACTGGGCATTTTTAACGACGGTGACCAGTGCCAGAAAGCAGACCACCGGTATTGCGGGCAACCTGTTGAATACCCTGTACATCATCGTGATCACTCTGTTGATCGCGACCCCCATCGGCGTGGGAAGTGCCATTTATCTGAATGAATATGCAAAACCCGGCAAGCTGGTCTCCATCATTGAGTTCACCACGGAGACACTGTCCGGTATTCCTTCTATTATTTTCGGCCTGTTCGGTATGATCTTTTTCGGAGAGACTTTGGGCTTCGGCTATTCACTGCTCACCGGTTCCTTTACCCTGACATTGATGGTACTGCCCCTGATCACAAGAAATACGCAGGAAGCATTGCGCACCGTGCCGGACAGTTATCGTACCGGTGCGTTGGGAATGGGATCCACGAAATGGCATATGATCCGGACGATCCTTCTGCCGTCTTCCATGCCAGGTATCGTCACCGGTATCATTCTGGCACTGGGACGTATCGTGGGAGAGTCTGCGGCTCTGTTGTTCACTGCGGGAAGCGACTACAAGCTGCCGAAGTTCACCGGAGTTTTCGGAGACAATCTGGCAAAGCTGGCTCACAAGGCCATGGAGTCTGGTGGTACTCTGACCATCGAATTGTATTTACAGATGCAGAAGGGACAGTATGATAATGCTTTCGGTATCGGTTGTGTTCTGATCATTATCGTATTGATCCTGAACCTCCTGACCAAGCTGGCGGCGAATAAGCTGAGACGAGAGTAAGAGAAATCACAAGAAGGAGAAAATATATGGCTAACAGTAAAATATCCGTGGAAAACTTAAATCTCCATTATGGAGAGAACCACGCACTGAAAGATGTAAATATGGAGATCGCAGACCACGCCATTACCGCATTTATCGGTCCCAGCGGCTGCGGCAAATCTACTTTTCTACGTTGCCTGAACCGGATGAATGACCTGGTGGACGGCTGCAGAGTCGAAGGAAAAGTAATTCTGGATGGAGAGGACATTTACGATAAGCGGGTGGATACCACATTGCTTCGTAAAAAGGTCGGCATGGTATTCCAGCAGCCCAACCCTTTTCCCATGTCCATTTATGACAACATCGCCTACGGTCCCAGACTGCACGGCATCAAGAATAAAAAGGAACTGGATGAAATCGTGGAGCGTTCTCTGCAGGGTGCCGCTATCTTTGAAGAGGTAAAGGATCGCCTGCACAAATCCGCGTTGGGACTGTCCGGTGGACAGCAGCAGAGACTGTGTATTGCCAGAGCACTGGCAGTATCTCCGGAGGTACTTTTGATGGATGAACCCACCTCCGCACTGGACCCGATCTCCACGCTAAAGATCGAGGAACTGATGGAGACACTGAAGAAAAAATACACCGTGGTCATCGTAACCCACAATATGCAGCAGGCAGCCCGTGTGTCGGATGACACCGCATTTTTCCTGGTAGGGGAAGTCATAGAGAAAAATGCAACCTCCGAGATCTTTGCAAGACCTCAGGACAAACGGACAGAAGACTACATCACCGGACGGTTTGGATGATTTTGGATGAGAAGATAGGAGGAATGGGAGATGTCACCCAGAGTATTATTTGAACAGGATCTTGAGACTTTGAAAAATAAAGTATCTGAGATGGGAGAGCATGCGGAGATCAGTTATGACCGTATGGCGTATGGAATTCGTGAGAACAAAGAAGACATTCTGAAGACGCTGTTGAATACAGATCATACCATGGTGGATATGCAGCGAAGTATAGAAGCTATGTGTCTGAGCCTGCTGACCAGACAGCAGCCGGTGGCCAGAGATATGCGTCTGGTATCCGCAGCGCTGAAAGTGGTACCGGATATTGAACGGATCGGAGACCATGTGGCAGATATTGTGGAACTGTACCTGCGTATGGGCAACATGAATCCCGAAGGAAAACAGGAACATCTGTTGCTGGAGATGATGGAAGAAGCCAAGGAGATGATCCACAATTCGGTGGAGGCATTTGTGGAAGGTGATGAGGCAAATGCAAGAAAAGTAGTAGAACATGATGATGTGGTAGATGATCTCTTCAACGAAGTCAAAACGGGAATGATGCAGGCTATCAGAGAGCAGAGCCTGGATGCGGATCGTGTGGTGGATTATCTGATGATGGCAAAGTATTTGGAAAAAGTGGGCGACCATGCGGTAAATATCGCAGAGTGGGCCATCTTCCGCATGACCGGAGATATGGAAGGTGCGAGATTGTATTAGGATTCGATAATCTCGGTAATGATGCAGAGCCCCAATTCGCAAAACTGCTCCTGCGGAGCGTTCCTTTTGCTCATTGAGGCTTGCTCGCCAAAGAACTATTGTCATATGCTCTTACGAATGCTAGCATTCGACGAGCATCCGGCAAGGTTCATGGCTCTGCATCGTTACAACTTTACATAAATTTTACATTCACTGGTAACGAATTTTACATAAGCAAGATAAAGTGTAGATAGAAACCAAAAATGTAAAGTATGTTATGTAAAATGAGAGGATTAGAGTATGAGCTTTTTTGATTTACTGAAGATGGTAGGAGGACTTGCATTATTCCTGTATGGAATGAATCTGTTGGGTGACGGACTGTCCCGGGCATCTGGCGGACGATTAGAACGCATTCTGGAGAAACTGACCAACAACCCGTTAAAGGCAGTGCTCATGGGTGCGGTGGTCACCGGTGTGATCCAGTCCTCCTCCGCTACCACTGTTATGGTAGTCGGATTTGTCAATTCCGGTATTATGAGTCTGAAACAGGCAGTAGGTATCATCATGGGTGCCAACATCGGTACCACGGTGACCTCCTGGATCTTAAGTCTGACGGGCATTGAGAGCGATGCTTTCTGGATCCGTATGCTCAAGCCCAGTTCTTTTTCGCCGATTCTGGCAATCGTGGGTGTGGGTATTTTACTGTTTTCCCATAAAGACAAATTAAAAAATGCGGCAACCATCCTGGTGGGCTTTGCAATTCTGATGTTTGGCATGGATTCCATGAGCGCAGCAGTTTCACCGCTGGCAGAGGTACCGGAGTTTACCAATCTGCTGATCGAGTTCCAAAATCCCGTATTCGGTGTGCTGGCAGGACTCATTCTCACAGCGGTGATCCAGTCTTCTTCCGCATCCGTAGGTATTTTGCAGGCACTGTGCATGACTGGAGCGGTAAGCTTTGGCGCAGCAGTTCCCATTATCATGGGACAGAATATCGGTACCTGTGTTACCGCCATGATCTCCGGTATCGGTGCTTCCCGCAATGCAAAACGTGCGGCTCTGATTCATCTGTATTTTAATATTATCGGAACGATCCTGTTCCTTGGAGTGTTCTATACGGTCAATGCCATTCATCCATTTGCTTTTCTGGGAGAAGTGGCAACACCTTTTGGAATCGCAGTAGTTCACAGCTGCTTCAATATCGCGGCTACGCTGGTATTGCTTCCCTTCTCCAATGGTCTGGTGAAGCTGGCCTGCCTGACGCTGCCGACCCATGAGGACGTGAAGGAAATGTCCGAGACAGACAAGACTTTAAGCTTACTGGATGTACGTTTCCTGGAGAAGCCTGCCTATGCCGTAGAGCAGAGCAGACTGGTGGCTTCTGTGATGGCGGATAAGTCCAGGGAAGCCATGGATCTGGCTATGGAGCTGCTGCATAATTTCGATGAGGCGAAAGCAGAGCAGGTGGCACAGATGGAGACGGATGTGGACCGCTTCGAGGATGAACTGGGAACCTATCTGGTGAAATTGAGTTCCAAACAGCTTTCCAATAAGGATAGTGAGACTTTAAATACGATTCTGCACTGCATCGGCGATTTTGAGAGAATTTCCGATCATGCCCGCAACATCAAGGAAGCGGCACAGGAGATGCATGACAAGCAGCTGGTATTCTCCGAGAAGGCGCAGGAGGAACTGAAGGTATTCGAGAGAGCGGTACACGATGTGCTGGATCTTACCATGACCAGTTTTAAGAACGGAGATCTGAATCTGGCAAGACAGGTGGAGCCGTTGGAGGAAGTCATCGATGGACTGAGCCTGGATGTGAAGCAGCGCCATGTACGCAGACTCCGTAAGGGAAAATGTACCATTGAACTGGGCTTCATCTTATCCGATGTCATTACGAACTTTGAGCGTGTCAGCGACCACTGCTCCAATATTGCAGTCTGTCTGGTACAGGTGAATGAGGATGAATTCGATACCCACGCTTACCTGGATGAACTGCGCCAGGAAGATAACAAGGACTTCCAGAGCAAAGTGCTGGCATGCCGTGAGAAATACCAGTTACCGCCCACAAAGCAGGAACGTCTTGCGGAAAAGAATGCAAAACTGCTTGCGGAGTGAGGATTTACCGAGGTATAGTTAAGAAGAGAAAGCACAGTCAGAGAGGAGTGCTGTGAGATGGCTTTGATCTATGTAGTAGAGGATGACAAAGGCGAAGAAATTCTGCTCCCTGCTATCAGGGAATGTATCCTTGATGTGGATGTGGAGAAGAATGTAATGACCATTCATCTGATGAAAGGATTAATATAAATGAATTTTCATGTTTTAACCCTGTTTCCGGAGATGATTGAAAATGGCATGAATACCAGCATTACCGGACGTGCGATCACAAAAGGTCTCCTCACACTGGAGGCAGTGAACATTCGTGATTATGCATTCAATAAGCACCAGAAAGTGGATGATTATACCTATGGTGGCGGTGCCG
>OHMS01000966.1_pt1 | contig 10143 bp, 9 predicted proteins | sample 1569351 | NCBI WGS metagenome assembly OHMS01 (sample SAMEA3879571, study PRJEB24766) | human gut metagenome | biome: human-associated habitat; feature: feces | place: USA | collected 1985/1987 | reverse complement strand
TTAATAAAAAATCTCCGTTTAACAAAGCGTTAAGCGGAGATTTTTGTTTATAAGATTTATTTAAAATAACGGCGCGTTTTATTCTTCCTGCTTTTCAAAGCCAGTAAAATCAATTATTTTATGATGGTAAGCGGCATCAAAATACGGCAGCGCATCGGTTAAATATTTAACGGTTTTTTGCCAAAATTCTGTTCCGCCGTTGTGCGGAAAAGCTACTTCAATAAGATAAATGTCGTTGTCTTTGCTCCTTGCGTAAACGGAGCAGCGGATAAACCAGTACGCATCGGCGTTGTTGGGGTTTTGCTGCCACAGGATAATAAGCTGTTCCGGCTCGGTGGTAAGGCTGCGCAGCGCTTTTTCAACCTGCCCGTAAGCAGGCGTGGGGGGTGTCCTCGCTGTTTAAACGGCTGCGGATAGTCAGTATCCAGTCGAACGTGGTGCTTGGCTGGGGCAGCTGCGGCGCTTCTTTTTTATCGCTGCCGAACATGGATTGCAGGCGCAGCAAGCCGCGCAGCACGGTTTCGGTTTTATCGCGGCGCACCCATTTGCCAAAAAAGTTCTTTTTGTAATGGCTTAATTCCTCCTGCGCTTCCGGAAGGTCCTTGGCTTTTTGCAGGTAGCTAACGCCTTTTGCGATGTCCTCCGGACCGCCCTCGCCGTTGCAGTACAGCCAGCCCAGCAGAAAAAACGCATCCTGGCAGTCCCAATCCACCGCTTCTAAATACTTGCGCGCCAGCACATAGTCCCGTTCCGTGCCCTCTCCGTAGGTATAGCAGTAACCCAGGTAATACGCGCCCCAGTTGCCGGTTTTGCCGCTGTCGTCCGCCCATTTCAGCAGGCGGAAGGCTTTGTCGTAATCCTGTTCCACGCCGCGACCGTTAAAATACATCGCGCCCAGGCGGTTGTAGCAGCCCGCCTTAACTGGAATGTTGGAGTCGATAGCTTTTTGGTAATACTCTGCGGCTTTCGCATCGTCGTGCGGTGCGGCAACGCCGTTTTCGTAATAATTGCCCACAAAAAAGTAAGCGCGCGGTTCACCGGCCTCCGCTGCCTTGCAGAACAGGGGAAAGGCTTCCTCGTGTTTATCTTCATCGAACAAATCGCAAGCGTAAAAATACTGGTAGTTGGGGTAGCCCTTGGAGGCGTAAATGCGGTCCAGCTCTTTGGCTTTTTCCGGCTGCGGCGGCAGTACGCCTTCAATACCGTCGATGTACATCAGCATAAGGTTCGCACCAGCGGTTGCCACGCCGCCGTCAAGCGCGCGTTTGTACCAGTATTCGCATTTCAGCATATTTTTGTGAATGAAGCTTTCAAAAGCATCGTCGCTGTCAAAATCCTCGGGGTTGATGTCTTCTATCATTAAAAAATCGTACCAGTAATAAACGTTACCGATAACCATCTGGCAAAAGGCATCGCCTGCTTCCGCCTTTTCTAAAATAATATCGTAGGCGGTTTTTAAGCTTGCCAGCGGCATGGCTTCTTGCAGTTCTTTATTCATCACGCCGCAGCGCATGGCGATAAGCGTTCCCAGCGCACTGCCCATCATTACCGATTGGTATACCAGCTCGTCCGCGGTGTCTTCGTCTACCGGAAAATCATGCCCCAGCCAGGTGTATTCCTGCCCGTACAGACAGCGCGCCAGCAGGCAGTAAGCGTCGGCGTCGCCCTCGTGGCATGCCTCCTGCAATAGGCGGAATCCCTCCTGCCCGCGCTGTGCGCCAAGGTCGTAATAAATATAGCGTATCGCTGTTTCTACTTTATCGCTGAAAAAACGTCCCATCTTTTTCCACCACCGTTTCTGTTCTGCGTACATTTCTGCTTTTTTTGGCTGTTGCTGAACTTTGCTTTAAGTGTAGCACTGCGCCTGGCAATTTACAATTGGTTTATGGCGTTGCGGCAAAAGAAGTATGTAAAATTTAAAAGCACCGCTCTGCAAAGGGAACGATGCTTTTGGTATGGTTATTTTTAAATTTACGTTTAAATTATTCCGCCAGTTTTTCAGCGCTGAAGGCGTAAACACGCTGCCAGAAAATTTTGCTCTGTTCGGCTTCGGGCGCGGCAATTTCAAAAGCGTGGTACAAGCCGGGAATTACGTGCAGTTCGGTATCGACATTTGCTTCCGTAAGTTTTGCGGCGTAGTCAATGTCTTCATTAACAAATAAGTCAAGCCCGCCGACATAAATAAACGCAGGCGGCAGGTTGGCAAAATCTTCCGCAAAGGTGGGCGAATAATAACCCAGCATTTTGCCGCTGAGCTTTTGCCCGCCGCGCAGAACCTCCCAAGCATACTTGTTGCTGCTGCGCGGCCAGCAAATATAACCGGTCTGCTGCGCATGGTAGGGCGAATTTTCTGTTGCGGTGCGGTAATCAAGCATCGGGTAAATTAAAACCTGCCCCTTAATGGGGATGTTGGCGTTATCGCGGTTGTACAGTGCAAGGCTTGCGGCAAGGTTGCCCCCGGCGCTGTCGCCCATTAAAATAATTCGTCCGGCATCAAGGCCGAGTTTGTCTGCGTTTTCTTTAACGTACATTAAGCCGCTGTAGGCGTCCTCAAGTGCCGCGGGAAAGGGCGCTTCTACCGAAAGGCGGTAGCGCGGCGTAATAACGGCAGCGTTTAAGGCGTTGGCAATGTTCTGGTAGCGTTCGCGGTCGTCAAGCGAAATTCTGAACAAATAACCGCCGCCGTGGGCGTAGTACACTACCGGCAGTTTGGCTTCGCTGCTTTTGGCAGGGCGGTAAATATAAAGCGGCACATCCGCTGCGCCGTAAAGGCTTTTGGCGTTAACGGTTTCAAAGGTAATGCTGCTTTGGGCAGGAACATAGTTTTTTACGCGCCGCTCTACGTCCTGCGGCGATGTGGCTTCAATAAGATAACCTTTTGCCGCCGCACGGTATTCCGGCTGCACGCGGCCGATATAGGGTATTTCCGCTGCCAGTGCGGAAGCGGCTATGTTAAAGGCCAAAAGGCAAAGGGCAATAAATTTTTTCATATGGTCACCAGCTTATTTTAAATTTTTGCCGCTGAGCGTTACTGCCTGCGGCTTGTTGACGATAAGAACTTTATCCGTAACCATTGTTTGTACGGCTTTATTATATTCCTGAAAATACGGCCCGTCAATGCGGTAAGCGGTGTCGTCGGCATACAGCTCCAGCAGGTGGAATACGTTGGGGCGCGCGGCTTCTGTTGTTGCAAGCAGTGCCAGTACGCCTTCTTCGTTTGTAACGGCACTTTGCATTTCTTTGGCAAGCACTTTTTTGTAAGCGTCAAGCTGCGCCGGGTCGATAACAAGCAGTGCCATGCGTGCCTTATCGGCAGTGCCTGTGGTTTTGCTTTGCAGGTTAAAGGCGTCGGCGGCAAGGGTTTTATGTACCTGCGCCAGTTTAAGCGCCTGTGCGGCGGCTGTTTTTGCGTTGGCGTTATTTTGTGCGGCATTAAAAGCGTTTTCATCCGTATAAATTTCCAAATAACGCATTACGCCGTTTTCGTCTTCACCGCCGTAAACAGCCAGCACGCCTTCGCTGTTTTGCAGTGCTGTGTTAAGTGCGGCAACGGCTGCGCGCAGGGCGTTTTCGTTACCGGCAGCAGCGCTGTATACGCTCCAGCGCACAAAGGGCTGGGCAGCGGCTGCGGCGTTTACCGGAAGCGCCTGCAAGCCTGAAAGCAGCATCATAGCTGCGCAAAATAATAATTTTTTCATGGTGCATCTCCTTTACTTATTCTGCTTTTTCAAGCGTTGCGGTAAAACTGTCGTGGGCTTTAACAATATCAAGCCCGCTTTCCAGCCTGCCGATGGGAATTAAATTGCGGTCGTTTTTAAAATCAACATAAAAAATGCTTAAATTGCCCCACGGCTGATAAACGCATAAATCGCCCGCAAGGGGATGGCAGCCAACCTTTTGCCCTGTTTCGTCAAGGCGCTTGTCGAAGTAGGCAATCTTTTCCATGCCGGAAAAATCCTTAAACAAAAGCGTTACCGGCAGGCGGCTGTATAAATCGTTGGCGCTCGGTTCATTGCGCAGCGTAACGGGCAGGCGGCTGCCGTCAATAACAAGCACGGCTTTGTGGACATCTGCTGCGGCAGTGTTTTGCGGTGCAGGCTGTGCTGCGGGTGCGGAAGCGCCGCAGGCGGAAACGGCAAGTGCCGTCAGCGCAGCGCTTAACAGCAAAAATAATTTTTTCATAGGTATCCCTCCGTTTTATTTGTATAGTTTAATTATAAAAAGCGCAGGGCATGGCGTCTAATGCTTAATTGTTATGCGCCAACATGCGTTTTTGGCATGAAGTGCAGGCGGGAGTATGCTTCAACTTGCGCGTTTAAAAATTTTTAACTACAATAATTATATGGAGAAATGCTTTAAAGGAGGAACTGGCATGAAATACCGTGAACTTGGCAAAACAGGATTGAAAGTAAGTGAAATAGGCCTTGGCTGCGAAGGCTTTAACGGCAAAGACGCTGCTTTTACGCAGGAAATGTTTAAACTTGCTCTGGCAGCGGGCGTAAACTGCATGGATTTATACAGCCCTAACCCGGAGATGCACAAAAATATTGCAGCGGCACTTGGCAGCCGCCGCAAAGATTTTATTTATCAGGCGCATTTATGCACGGAATGGAAGGACGGGCAGTATAAGGCTGTGCGCGATATTACAAGTGTAAAAGCTGCGTTTGAAACTATGCTGAAAAATTTGAACACGGATTACATCGACATCGGCATGATTCATTACGTAGATTCGCCGGAACTTTGGCGTACGATTGAAAGCGGCGGCGTTCTGGATTATGCGCTGGAACTGAAGGCCGAAGGCAAAATTAAGCACATCGGCGTAAGCAGCCATAATCCGCTGGCGGCGCTGGAAGCCGTAAAAAGCGGCAAGGTGGAAGTGCTGATGTTCAGCGTAAACCCCTGCTACGATTTGCTGCCCGGCACGGATGACGTGGAAAAATTGTGGGCGGAAGAAAGCTACAAAAAGCCTTTGCTGAACCTTGACCCCAAACGTGCGGAACTTTACGAAACCTGCCAGCGTTTGGGCGTGGGCATTACCGTTATGAAAGCTTTTGGCGGCGGCGACCTTTTGAGCGAGTACAGCCCGGCAGGCAAGGCGCTGACGGCGGTGCAGTGCCTGCATTATGCACTGACACGTCCGGCGGTAGCGGCTGTTATGAGCGGTGCGCGTACCATGGAAGAATTAAAAGCCTCGCTTGATTATGAAAAAGCAAGCGAAGCAGAAAAAGACTATGCAGAAGTTTTTGCAAGCTTCCCCAAAATCAGCTGGGAAGGGCATTGCATGTACTGCGGCCATTGCGCGCCGTGCCCCAAAGGCATTGACGTGGCAAACGTAACCAAATTTTTGAACCTTGCCAAAGCGCAGGGCGAAGTGCCGGAAACCGTACGCGAGCACTATGCGGCGCTTAAAGCCCACGCCGGCGACTGCAGTGCCTGCGGCGCCTGCGCCAAACGCTGCCCCTTCGCCGTTGACCCCGTTGCGAATATGCGTGAAGCGAAAGAAGTTTTTGGGTATTAAAACTTAATTATGAAAATACAAAACGGACGCAGTTTATGATTGCGTCCGTTAATTTTTTATGAAATAACTCAATAATAACGAAAAAATAAATAATTTCCGGCAATTATTATAAATATACTTGCAATAATTCTTAGAAAAAATGCAAGTTTGGAACTATTTTTTTATGATAAGTTCAAAATTTATGCAGTTGCTGCTTAAATATTAATAGTTTTTTTCTTTCTTGCTTTTTAGTGGAATATCTATTAAAATATTCCTGAAGAGAATAAAAGCGGATACGGAAAGGCAGGGTTGTGTGGAAACAAATTTTGAAATTAAATTTTTTAAAACGGCTAATGGCCGTGAACCTGTCAGAGAATATCTGAAAGACATGGCACTGACAAATGAAAAAGTTACGCGTGATACATTAGACACAATATCAGAATTATTAATGATGTTAAAAGCCAAGGGTAATGCTTTGGGTGAACCTTATATCAAACATTTGCAAGGACCTATATGGGAACTGCGTCCCAAAAACAGGCGTATTTTGTATTGCTGTATTTTAGAAAATCAGATATATTTGCTTCATATATTTAAAAAGACAACGCAGAAAACTCCTAAAAAAGATATACAAAAAGCATTGAGCAGATATAAATTATTGATTGGCAGATAAAAGAGGTGAGTAAAATGAAAGAAGCAAATGTTAAAATTAACACCAAATATACTGGAAGCAGTGTAGATGATTTTTTTAATGAAATTTATACCGCTGATGAGTTAGAGATAATTAAAGAACGCGCAGATTTTTTGCTGCAAATTGTTGAGGCAAGAAAGGCGGTAAATTTAACGCAGATTGATTTAAGCAAAAAGACTGGTATTTCTCAGTCGACCATAGCAAAAATAGAGAACGGTAAAATTAACCCAAGTTTAAATAACATTTTTAAAATCCTGCACGCTATGGGCAAAACCATTAAAATAGCATCGTTGTAAAACAACAAACCGGCATCGTTATGATGCCGGTTTTTAGTTAGAAGGGGAAAGGTTTATGGATGTTTCAAATCTGCTGTTAGGTTATTTATTGTGCTGTCTGGTTATTTACGGGGTTATTTATCCTCGTTGTAGAACGGGCATTCATCGCCCCAGTCGCAGTGGCCGTCGTGGTGGTAGCGGTCATAGTGGCGGTCGCGGTCATAGCGTCCTTCGCCATGGTGGCGGCCATAACCCGGGCCCCAGCCGCAGTGCAGTCCGCGGAAGTTGCCGCGCGGGCCGCGGAACATATCTTTCAGTGCGTCCTGTTTTTGTTCTTCGCTCATGCTGGCCCATTTTGCTCTGGCTTCGGCTTCGCGTTTTTCAATAGCTTCGCGTTTTTCTGCCGGCAGTTTGCTTAAAAATTCATCATGCCATTTCTGGCGCTGTTCAAATTTCTGCTGCGGGGTCATTTCCATCCATGCCAGCCTTGCAGCATCACGCTCGGCGCGCTGTTCGGGGGTAAGCGGAGTGCCGCGGCGCAGAGGCATCGGGCGGCGTGCATCGGTATCGCCTTCACTCAGAATTTTTTCTACTTTATCGCGCATGGTGGGCTGAACCTGTTCGGTTTGGCCTGCCGCAAAAACCGGTACGCTGATGGCGGTGATTAAACCTGCAACTACTAAGGATTTGAATAATTTGCTTTTCAACATATCAGGTCACTCCTTTAATTTATGCTTATTTGTTATGCTCTTTAGCTTGTCTTTATTGTACAGTGTGCTTGTGGCAAAATTATGGCAAAAATATTTTATTTTGAGGTTTTTTAGCCACATTTTACTGTTAATATTATATCAGCAATTAAAGCAAAAAGTAAAAAAACTGCCGCCTTTGGGCTGATGTAAGGGTTAAATTTCTGCGCAAAAATATGTATAATATAGGTAAGTTTTGTGCAGAGAGGTGATGGCAGTGGCAAAAATGCTGATTGCTGATGATAATAAACAAATTACTTCCATTTTATCCAACTATGCGCGCAAAGAAGGTTTTGAACCGGTAGTTGCGCTTGACGGCGAGGAGGCTTTGCGCCTGTTTGACGAGCATGAACCTGATATTGCCATGGTGCTTTTAGATGTTATGATGCCTAAAGTGGACGGCTTTGAAGTATGCCGCCGCCTGCGCGGAAAATCGCTGGTGCCGGTAATTATGGTTACTGCCCGCGGCGAAGATTTTGAAAAAATCATGGGGCTTGATATCGGCGCCGACGATTATATTATAAAGCCTTTCAGTGCGGGCGAGGTAATGGCACGCGTGCGTGCAATTTTGCGCCGCATGCAGCCGCGCGAGGAAAAAACTGCGCATAATATTTACAGGTACAGCAATTTAATGATTGATTTGGACAAATACGCCGTAACCGTAAATGGCAGCGATGTGCCACTGACGAAAAAAGAGGTTGAGCTTTTATGGACTCTTGCCAAAAACAGCAGCAAGGTCTTTTCGCGCGATAACCTTCTGGACAGCCTGTGGGGCTATGATTATTACGGCGACAGCCGCACGGTGGATTCGCACATTAAGCGCATGCGTGCCAAGCTGGATAAGTTTGAGCATCCCGGCTGGGAAATAAAAACCATTTGGGGTGTAGGTTACCGCTTTGAGGAGAAAGCAAATGCATAACAAAATAGCTTTAAAACTTACATTGTATTTTGCCGCAGTGCTTTTGGTGTTTGCACTGGTGGTAGGCGGCAGCTTTGCGCATTTTTTCCGCGAGCATACGGTGGATATAAAAAGTACGGAGCTTAAACAGCGCGCTGTGCGCATTGCCGAAGTGCTGAGCGAAAATGCAGGCTGGCTGGAAAAACGCGGCGGTATTGCCAATACGCGCTTTATAAGTTACATTAACAACATCACTATGGAAGATGTGTGGGTTGTTAACAGTGACCGCGAACTGAAACTGCCGCAGCGCATGAACCACCATATGGGCATGCACCGGAGGATGATGCACGCAGATACGCAGGCTCAGGTGCCGCCGCTGAAGGAGTTCCCGCGCCGCAGCGTTACTTTTGAGCAGCTGTCCGATGTTACACGCAACTGCGTGGAGCAGGCGTTTGCAGGGACGGTATCGGTAGCGGAAGATTTTAACCCCGTGCGTGAGGAAACCATGCTTTGCGCCGCTGCGCCTGTATACGACGAAAACGGCGCTATCCAGGCGGCAGTGCTTTTGCATTACCCCGTGCAGGGCTTGCAGTCCGCAACGTGGGAAGGTGTAAGAATCCTGCTTTTATCATGCGCCATTGCGCTTTTACTGGTATCGTTTTTAAGCGTGCTGTTCAGCTGGAAGTTTACGCGCCCCTTAAACCGTATGAAGGAAGTGGCGCAGAAAATGGCAGAGCATGATTACACTGAACGCTGCAACATCAAACAGAATGATGAAATAGGCGCGCTTGCCGCCACGCTTGACGAACTAGGCAGCCGCCTTCTGGACGCCGACGAGGCAGGGCGCAAGCTGGAAAAACTGCGCCGCAGCTTTATTGCCAACATATCGCATGAACTGCGCACGCCGGTAACGGTTATCCGCGGCAGCCTGGAAGCGCTGAATGACAAGGTTGTTACCGATAAGGAAGAAGTGGAGCAGTATTACCGGCAAATGCTGAAGGAAAGCCTGTTTTTGCAGCGGCTGATTAATGATTTGCTGGATTTGTCGCGTTTGCAGAATACGGATTTTCCCATCGAAAAGGAAAACATTAATTTGTGCGATGTAGTGCAGGACGCCGCCCGTGCCAGTAAACAGCTGGGGCAGAAAAAAGGCGTGCACGTTGACGTTAAACTGGACAGGAATGTTTACCTTATGGAAGGCGATTACGGCCGCCTGCGCCAGATGCTGATGATATTTTTGGACAACAGCATTAAGTTCAGCCATGAGGGCGGCACTGTGGAATTACGCCTTTTGGACGGCAGGCTGACGGTGACGGACCACGGCAGCGGCGTAAAACAGGAAGATTTGCCGTATGTGTTTGAACGTTTTTATAAAACACGCGGCGAAGCCAATAAAAACGGCAGCGGGCTTGGGCTTGCTATTGCCCGGGAAATAGCCCTGCGCCATAATATTAAAGTGAGCATGGAAAGCGTGCCTGATGAAGAAACCGTGGTAATTATGATATTGCCGCCGGCAGGAGAGGATGCGGAAAATGAATTACGGATGTAACGGCAGGCGTGCCGTAATAAGCGGCGGCACCAGCGGCATAGGGCTTGCGGCGGCGCATGCGCTTTTGGCGGATGGCGCGGAAGTGTGGCTTTTGGCGCGCACGGAACGGCCGCAGCTTTTGGCGGAGCTTAAAGAAAGCTACGGAGAAAAAGTGTATTTTATACAATGTGATGTTGCAAATGTTGCCAGCTGCAAAGCTGCGGCGGCGCAGATAAAAAATGCCGGCAGCGTTGATTTTTTGATAAACAGTGCAGGCATTTACCGCGAGCAGAGCATGGAAATGCTGACGGAAACCGAGTTTGATGAAATTTTTGGCGTGAACGTAAAAGGCACGGTGTTTTTAACGCAGGCGCTGCTGCCGTACATGGCAGCAGGGGGCGCGGTGGTAAACGTAGCTTCGGACGCAGGGGTGAGCGGCAACTATGGCTGTGCTGCCTACTGCGCCAGCAAAGGAGCGGTGGTGGCGTTTACCCGCGCCCTGGCGCTGGAT
>OHMS01000961.1_pt1 | contig 10180 bp, 4 predicted proteins | sample 1569351 | NCBI WGS metagenome assembly OHMS01 (sample SAMEA3879571, study PRJEB24766) | human gut metagenome | biome: human-associated habitat; feature: feces | place: USA | collected 1985/1987 | reverse complement strand
CCCCAACGTTTCTGAGGACGCTCTTAAGGATCTTGACGAGCGTGGTATCATCCGTATCGGTGCCGAGGTTCACTCGGGCGATATTATGGTCGGCAAGGTTACACCTAAGGGTGAAACAGAGCTTACCGCAGAAGAAAGACTTCTCCGTGCTATCTTCGGTGATAAGGCAAGAGAAGTAAGAGATAATTCACTTCGTGTACCTCACGGCGAAAGCGGTATCATCGTTGACGTTAAGGTGTTCACAAGACAGAACTGTGATGAACTTTCACCCGGCGTAAATATGGTGGTAAGATGCTACATCGCACAGAAGCGTAAGATTTCTGTCGGCGATAAGATGGCAGGTCGTCACGGTAACAAGGGTGTCGTTTCCCGTATCTTAAAGCAGGAGGATATGCCTTTCCTTCCCGACGGTACACCGCTTGATATTGTACTGAACCCCCTCGGCGTTCCTTCACGAATGAACATCGGTCAGGTTCTCGAGGTACACCTCGGTTATGCTTGTAAGGCACTTGACTGGCAGATAATGACCCCTGTATTTGACGGTGCTCACGAGGCCGACATCAGAGCTTGCTTTGAAAAGGCTGAGGCTGAACGTGAAAACTACAAGGATAAGGATTCCGCAAGGATAGACTTCTCTAAGATTCCTATGCGTTCTGACTGCAAGACACAGCTTACAGACGGTCGTACAGGCGAGAAGTTCGACAGCCCTGTAACAGTAGGTTATATGTACTACCTAAAGCTCCACCACCTTGTTGACGATAAGATTCACGCACGTTCAACCGGTCCTTACTCACTGGTAACACAGCAGCCTCTCGGCGGTAAGGCACAGTTCGGCGGCCAGCGTTTCGGTGAGATGGAAGTTTGGGCTCTCGAGGCTTACGGCGCTGCCTACACCCTCCAGGAGATTTTGACCGTCAAGTCCGACGATGTCGTCGGCCGTGTCAAGACCTACGAGGCGATAGTCAAGGGCAACAACGTTCCCAAGCCCGGTATTCCCGAGTCGTTCAAGGTTCTTGTCAAAGAGCTTCAGTCCCTCTGCCTCGATGTCAGCGTTCTTGACGCGGACGGCGAGGAGATAGACCTCAAGCAGACCGACGAGGAGCTCGGCTTTGCGCCTTCCGACGATAAGGCGTTCTCCTCCGCTAACGACGCAGGCACTGCGGAGGGCTTCGGCACAGAAAACGAAGAGGGCGATATCTTCAATGTCGATACCGACGAGGACGACGATGACGATGCCGACTTCGCAGACGACTCCGAGGACGAAGACGATTACTTTGACGGCGACATTTTCTCCGACAGCGAAGGCGAGCTTGACGACTACGACGACTGAGAACAGTCACCTTAAAAATATATTTTATAAAGGGGCAGTCAACGGATGGAAAACAATACCTTTGAATCCATAAAAATAGGTCTTGCGTCTCCCGAGAAGATCAGAAGCTGGTCTTACGGCGAGGTCAAGAAGCCCGAAACCATCAACTACCGCACACTCAAGCCCGAAAAGGACGGACTGTTCTGCGAAAGGATATTCGGACCCCAGAAGGACTGGGAGTGCCACTGCGGTAAATATAAAAGAATCCGTTACAAGGGCAAGATATGCGAACGCTGCGGAGTCGAGATAACCCGCTCCAAGGTTCGCCGCGAGAGAATGGGTCACATAGAGCTTGCGGCTCCCGTCTCCCATATCTGGTATTTCAAGGGAATACCCTCAAGGATGGGTCTTATCCTCGATATATCTCCGCGCAACCTCGAAAAGGTTCTCTACTTTGCCATGCATATCGTCATCGATCCCGGCACAACGGACCTTAAAAAGTATCAGGTTCTCGACGAGAAGGATTACGACGAGTATCGCCTGATGTATGAGGACGATTTCAGAGCGGGCATGGGCGCCGAGGCTATCAAGGAGCTCCTTGCCGAAATCGACCTCGATCAGCTCTCCGCGCAGCTGCGCGAGGAGATAGAGAACGCAAGCGGTCAGAAGAAGGCCAAGGCTCTCAAGCGCCTTGAGGTTGTCGAGGCGTTCAGACAGAGCGGCAACAGACCCGAGTGGATGATTCTCGACGTGCTCCCGGTTATTCCGCCGGAGCTTCGTCCCATGGTTCAGCTCGAGGGCGGCCGCTTCGCAACGAGCGACCTCAACGATCTTTACCGCCGCGTTATCAACAGAAACAACCGTCTGCGCAAGCTCCTTGAGCTCGGCGCACCCGAGATAATAGTCCGCAACGAGAAGCGTATGCTTCAGGAAGCCGTTGACGCTCTTATCGACAACGGCCGCCGCGGCCGTCCGGTAACAGGCCCGGGCAACCGCCCGCTGAAATCCCTTTCCGATATGCTGAAAGGCAAACAGGGCCGTTTCCGTCAGAACCTTTTGGGCAAACGCGTTGACTACTCCGGCCGTTCCGTTATCGTTGTAGGCCCGGAACTTAAAATGCACCAGTGCGGCCTGCCGAAGGAAATGGCACTGGAACTGTTTAAACCTTTTGTAATGAAACGCCTTGTTCAGAGCGGACAGGCTACCAATATCAAAAACGCCAAACGCATGGTAGAACGCGCCAACAATGTTGTTTGGGACGTTTTGGAAGAAGTAATTAAAGAACATCCTGTATTCCTTAACCGTGCACCGACGCTGCACAGACTCGGTATTCAGGCATTCGAGCCTATCCTTACCGAAGGCCGTGCAATCAAACTGCATCCTTTGGTATGTACAGCATTCAACGCCGACTTCGACGGTGACCAAATGGCAGTCCATCTGCCGCTTTCCGCGGAAGCACAGGCAGAAGCAAGAATTCTGATGCTTTCCGTTAACAACATTCTGGCACCGAAAGACGGCAAACCTGTTGCCGTACCTACCCAGGATATGGTTCTGGGCTCCTACTACATCACCATGGTGAAAGAAGGAGCCAAAGGCGAAGGCATGCGCTTCAGCAGCATTAACGAAGCTATGCTGGCATACTTCCATAAGGTTGTTGATTTGCAGGCACGCATTCAGGTTTATGTACCTAACAAAGATATTTACGGCGAAGAAAAGAACGAAGGCGTAAGCCTTGTTACCACTACGCCGGGCAATATCATGTTTAACGAAGACCTGCCGAAAGAACTGCAGTACTTCCATCAGGAAACCGAAAAGAATGCTGCAGGCGAAGAAGTTAAGGTTTGGCATTTAAGCAAACTTATTAACAAAAAAGAACTGGGCAACCTTGTTGCCAAAGCACATAAGCTGTTTGGCAACCTGCGTACCGCCGAAATTCTTGATATTGTTAAAAAGAACGGTTATGACAACGCCTGCAAGGCAGGTATTTCCATTGCCGTATCCGATATTAAAATCCCGAAAGAAAAACAGCAGATTTTGGCTGATGCCGAAAAACAGATTGATAAAACCGAGCGTATGTTCCGCCGCGGCTTGATGAGCGAGGACGAACGCTACCGCAAGGTTATTGAAATCTGGAGCCAGGCAACGGACGACGTTACCGCAAAACTGATGAGCGCTACCATGGATAAATTCAATTCCCTGAACATGATGGCAGACTCCGGTGCCCGCGGCAATACCCAGCAGATCCGTCAGCTGGCAGGTATGCGCGGCCTTATGGCTGACCCGTCCGGCCGTATTATCGACCGTCCTATCAAGGCAAACTTCCGCGAAGGCTTAACCGTATTGGAATACTTTATTTCCACCCACGGTGCCCGCAAAGGCCTGGCAGATACCGCACTGCGTACGGCAGACTCCGGTTACCTTACCCGCCGCCTTGTAGACGTTGCGCAGGATGTTATTGTACGCGAAGATGACTGCGATGTTGTAACCTTTAACCTTGTTAAAGAACGCAGCCGCCTGTGCAAGCAAACCCTTGGCGCAAGCCAGAACAAACTGCGCGAAACCGTTATCGGGCGCAACCTTGCTTCCGGCGTTGAAAGCCCTGTAACCGGCGAACTGATTGCTGAAGCAGATACCGTTATTACGGAAGATATTTACAATAAACTTATTGCAGGCCAAGTGCTTGAAGTTAACCTGTATGCAACAGATGATATGGACGGCGAAGCAACTGAAACCGTTCAGATTAACATCAGCAGCGAAGATGCCAACAAGGTAATGAAAGAACATCTGATGCATCACTTCAACGGCAAAGAAGTTGCCGAAGACGTTGTTAACGCAGAAGGTGAAGTACTGGCACATGCAAAAGATACTTACACTGAAGCAATGATTGACGCAATTTTGGCAGACGGCACTGTCCGCGAAATGAAAGTGCGCAACAATGCTATCGAAGGTATCGAAATCGGTGCTATTACCGAAGGCAAGAACAAACAGACGGTTATCGAATCTCTGCGTGACCGTATTGTCGGCCGTAACCTTGCCGAAGATATTCTGGATGAAAATGGTGAAGTACTCTATCATATCAACGATTATGTTACCGAAGATATGGCAGACAGAATTGCAACCCTGCGCGAAACCGTTAAAATCCGCAGTGTGCTCAACTGCAAATCTAAAGTTGGCGTTTGCCGCAAATGCTATGGCCGCAATCTTGCAACCGACAGAAATGTTGACGTCGGCGAAGCAGTTGGCACTATTGCAGCTCAGGCAATCGGCGAACCTGGTACCCAGCTTACCATGCGTACGTTCCATACCGGCGGCGTAGCAGGCGGCGACGATATTACCCAGGGCTTGCCGCGTGTTGAAGAATTGTTTGAAGCACGCAAACCGAAACACCCCGGTATTTTGGCAGAAACCACCGGCGTTGTGCATATTGCCGAAGAAGGCGGCCAGCGTAAAATTACCATTACTGATAAAGACGGCATGGAAGAAGTTTACGCTATTCCGTACGGCGCAAAACTTGCTGTTACCGAAGGGCAGGAAATCGAAAAAGGCGACCGCCTTACCGAAGGTTCCCTCAATCCGCACGATATTATCCGCATCAGCGGCGTGCGTGCAACCCAGCGTTATCTGGTACAGCAGGTACTTGGCGTTTACAAATCTCAGGGCGTAGAAATTAACGACAAACACATTGAAGTTATGGTACGCCAGATGATGCGTAAAGTACGTATCGACGAAGCAGGAGATACTACTATGCTGCCGGGCGAATATGTTGATATCGGCGAATTTGAAGAACAGAACAGCGAGATGCTTGACCGCGGATTGCAGCCTGCAGAAGGCCACCCGATTCTTCTTGGTATTACCAAAGCATCCCTGGCAACCGATTCCTTCCTGTCTGCGGCTTCCTTCCAGGAAACCACCCGTGTACTTACGGACGCAGCCATTAAAGGCAAGGTTGACCCGCTGCTCGGTCTTAAAGAAAACGTTATTATCGGTAAACTCATTCCGGCAGGTACCGGCATGAGCAGATACCGTGATGTTAAAGTAAAATACAATAACGTACCTACTAATAATTGATTTTACTGCGTAACAGCAGAAAAACTTAATAAGTTGCAATAGGTAAAGTAAACCACCCTGTTTATTCCGATTGGAGTAAGCAGGGTGGTTTTGTTTTATTAATTTTACCTACACCTTTGCTTGTGGTATAATATATTATTAGATTTATTGAACGAAAGGGACAAACATGGCAGATAAATTTTTAGTTATAGATGGCAGCAGCCTTATTCACAGGGCGTTTTTTGCCCTGCCGCCGCTGACGACGCAGAGCGGTGTGCATACGGGTGCTGTGTACGGTTTTTGCAATATGCTTTTGCGTCTTTTGGCGGACGTGCAGCCCAAGTGGCTGGCGGTAGCGTTTGACAAAAGCCGCAAAACCTTCCGCACGGAGATGTTTGCCGATTACAAGGGGCAACGCAAACCGACACCGAGCGAGCTTTCGGAGCAGTTTCCGCTGGCGCGCAAGGTGCTGGAGGCGATGAACATTGCTGTGCTGGAGCTGGATAATTACGAGGCAGACGATATCATCGGCACGTTTGCCGTACATGCGCCGCAGGAAGCGGACGTGATTATTGTAACAGGCGACCGTGATGAACTTCAGCTTTTAAGCAGCCGCACAAGCGTATATTTTACCAAACGCGGCATTTCGGACCTTAAAATTTACACGCCGGAAGTTTTTGCGGAGGAATATGAAGGCCTTGAGCCGAAGCAGCTTATTGACCTGAAAGGGCTGATGGGCGATACTTCAGATAACATCCCCGGCATACCGGGCGTTGGCCCTAAAACGGCGCTGAAGCTGATTGGCGAGTACGGCAGCGTGGAAAACGTGCTGGAGAACGCAGATAAAATCAGCGGCAAGGCACTGCGCGAAAAAGTGCAGAATAACAAAGAATCGGCGCTGCTTTCCAAAAAACTGGCAACAATTTTTACGGATGTGCCGGTTGATGCAGATTTGGCAAATTATGAATTGAAAGCATTAAAGCCGGAGGCGCGCGAATTGCTTGCCGGGTTGGAATTCCGCAATATGTACGACCGTTTTAATGCCGTTATGGGTGCGCCGGAAGGCGATTTCAGCCTGTTTGGCGACTTTGTGGAAGAAAAGCCTGCCGGGCTGCCGGAAGAAGTTGTAAAAAGTGCCGACGATGCGGAAGCGCTGTTTAAACTTATCGCCGTAAGGCGCGAGGTTACGCCGCTTACTGTACAAATTGGCGGTACGCTGCCGAATTTATATTTTAAACGTGCGGAGCTTTTATGTGATGGGCGCGTTTATATTTTTGAAGGCGAGTGCCCCGGCTGGCAGCAGTTTTATGACTGGCTGGCAAATGAAAACTGCTCAAAAGCCTGCTGCGACAGTAAAGAGATTATAAAAACCGCTTTGTGCCTTGGGGTTGAAGCGCGCGGCATAACGGATGATATTGCCATTGCTGCATACCTTATTGACCCTGCGCGCAGCGAATACAGCATTAAAACTGTTGGTGGAGCGTACCTGACGCAGGAGTATGCGCAGGAATGCAAAACCGTTGTCGAACTTGTGCCTGTGCTGCGTGCTAAACTTGCAGAGCACGAACAGATAAAATTATATGAAGAAATGGAGCTGCCGCTGGCACGCACGCTTGCCAAAATGGAACTGGCAGGCATTAAGCCTGATGCAGCGCTTTTGGATAAATTAACCAAAGAAATGGCGGCACAGATTGCAGCGCTTGAAATTTTGGCGGTAGAGCAGGCGGGAGAAAGCTTCAATTTAAAATCTACCAAGCAGCTTGGTGCTATTTTATTTGAAAAGCTGGGCCTGCCGGTAATTAAAAAAACTAAAACAGGTTATTCTACGGATGTATCAGTTTTGGAGCAGCTGCGCAACGAGCATCCGCTGGTGCGGACTGTTTTGGAACACCGCAAGCTGACTAAACTGCACAGCACTTACCTTGAAGGGCTGCGACCGCTGATTAATACTGTTACAGGGCGTATACATACGCATTTTCAGCAGCTTGTTACCGTTACCGGCCGCTTGAGCAGCACCGACCCGAACTTGCAGAATATTCCTACCCGCACGGAACTTGGCAAAAAAATACGCGAAATTTTTGTGCCGGGCGAAGGTTACGATTACCTGTTAAGCTGCGATTATTCGCAGGTAGAGCTGCGCGTGCTGGCGCATATTGCGCAGGATGAACTGCTTTTGGAAAGCTTCCTGCACGGGCAGGATGTACACGCACGCACGGCTGCGGAAGTGTTTGGCGTGCCGCTGGACGAAGTTACCGGCACCATGCGTACGCGCGCCAAAGCGGTAAACTTTGGCATTGTATACGGCATTAGCGATTTTGGCCTTGCCAAGCAGCTTGATATCAATCGCGGCGAGGCGGGCAGATATATTGAAAATTATCTTGGTCGCTACACCGGCGTTAAAAAATATATGGATGATATGGTGGCGAGCGCCAAAAAACAGGGTTATGTGCAGACTCTGTTCGGGCGCAGGCGTTACCTGCCGGATATTAACAGCCGCAATTTTAACCTGCGCGGCTTTGCGGAGCGCACCGCCATTAACACGCCGATACAGGGCACGGCGGCGGACATTATAAAAATTGCCATGGTTAACGTGCAGAAAATGCTGGAACAGGGCGGTTATAAAAGCCGCATACTGCTTCAGGTGCACGACGAACTTTTGCTTGAAGTAACGGAGGCCGAACGCGAAGAAGTTGGCGCACTTGTAAAACAAACTATGGAAAGCGCCGTAAAACTCAGCGTACCGCTGATTGCCGACGTTAACTACGGCGTAAACTGGGCAGACGCCAAATAGGGAGGAATTACCATGCCGGAAATGCCGGAGGTGGAGCAGGTACGCAAAACCCTGCTGCCGCACATTAAGGGCAAAACCATTAAAAATATAGAAATTAACCTTGCAAGGCTGATAAAATACCCTTCGCCGGAAGAATTTATTGCCGGTTTAACAGGTAAAACCATTTTGGATGTAGGACGCCGCGGCAAATACCTGGTGCTTAAAACAGGCGAAAACCAAAAGCTGATTGTGCATTTGCGCATGACCGGCAGCCTGATTGCGCAGGATGCAGATAAGCCGGAACCGCCTTATGGCAAAATTAAGTTTGAACTGACGGACGGCGTAACCATGTGGTTCTGCGATATCCGCACCTTTGGCACGCTGTACCTTGTTACCAATAATGACGCTTATATTGAGGGTTACGAAACTTTAGGCCCAGAGCCTTTAAGCGAAGGCTTTACGGCCGGTTACATGCGCCCGGTTATAGCCAAAAGCAGAAAGCCTATAAAAACTCTGATTTTGGAGCAGACTTTTATTGCAGGGCTGGGCAACATCTACGCCGACGAATGCCTGGCGTTATCCGGTATTTTGCCGATGCGCACGGCCAACACGTTGACGGACGAAGAAATTGACCGCCTGCACGATGCTATAAACAAGGTTATTGCGCAGGGCATTGCCAATCGCGGCACAACCTTCCGCGATTACAAAGACGGCGAAGGCAACAAGGGCGATAACCAAAACCATTTGCTGGTATATGGGCGCAAAGGCTTGTGCTGCAAAATGTGCGGCGGCGAACTTTTGGGCACCAAAGTAGGCGGGCGCGGCACAACATACTGCCCGCACTGCCAAAAATAAAACGGTGAAAAAATGAAAGTAATAGGTTTAACAGGGGGCATAGCCTCCGGTAAAAGTACAATTGCAAATTTACTGCGCAGCCTTGGCGCACCTGTGTTTGATGCCGACGCGGAAAGCCGTGCTCTGGTTGCCAAAGGGCGTGCGGCGCTTAACGAAATAGCCCTTACCTTTGGTATTGAATACCTTACGGATGGCGGCGAGCTTAACCGCCCCAAAATGGCGGAACTTGTTTTCCACGATAAAAAAGCGCTGAAAAAACTGGAAGCCATCATCCATAAAAACGTACTGGCGGCTGCGCAGAGCTTTCTGGCGGAATGCCGCAGTAAAAATCTGCCGGCGGCAGTGCTTGATGTACCGCTTTTAATTGAATGCGGCTGGTACAAAGATGTGGATGCCGTGTGGCTTGTTGCCGTAGACAGCGAAACGCAGATAGAACGTGCCATGGCACGCAGCAACATGACGCGCGAAGAAGTTAAGGCACGCATTGCAGCGCAGATGACACTGGAAGAAAAAAAGGCTTATGCCAGCCTTGTAATTGACAACAGCGGCACCTTTGCTGAAACGGAAAAAGCCGTTGCCGCAGCATGGAAAAATTTTACGGCGGAGGCATAAGTTGGGCAGGCGGAAAAAGAAAAAATTTATCGACAGATGGTGGGTAAAATTCTTAATGGTTGCTGCCGCCATTTTTCTCATCGGTGAAGCCGGTATGAAAATATGGAGCAGCGAAGTCGTGCAGACGCGCTTTGTTTATATGTGGCCTTACCAGAACGAAATTTTGGAGTACAGCTCCAAAAACAAAATCGACCCATTTTTGGTTGCGGCAGTTATAAAAAACGAAAGCGGGTTTGATACGGAAGCCGTATCGCACGCCGGTGCCGTGGGGCTGATGCAGATTATGCCGGAAACCGGCGAATGGATTGCTTCGCAGATGGGGCTTGACCATTTTGACTTGGAAGCTTTGCGCAGGCCGGAATATAACGTGCGGCTTGGCTGCTGGTATCTGGGTGAGCTGGAGTATGAATTTCAGCGCAACTGGGTGCTGATGATGATTGCCTATAACGCCGGGCGCGGCAACACGCGCGCGTGGATGCAGGAAAACGGCTGGAACTATGATTTTAACCGCATTGAAGACATACCTTACCCGGATACGCGCGAGTATGTAAAAAAGGTTTTGCGCGACCGCGACAAATATTATCTTT
>OHMS01000949.1_pt1 | contig 10262 bp, 8 predicted proteins | sample 1569351 | NCBI WGS metagenome assembly OHMS01 (sample SAMEA3879571, study PRJEB24766) | human gut metagenome | biome: human-associated habitat; feature: feces | place: USA | collected 1985/1987 | reverse complement strand
CCACCAACGATCGGAAGATCCGCATTGGAGCCAAGAAAATAATGCGGAAACAGTTTTACAAAATCAAACAGCTTGATAAACGTGTTTCTCTCGATCTTCATAGGTGTATGTTTACTGTTAAATACAATACAGTGTTCATTGTAATAAACATATGGAGAATACTGAAAGCCCCACGGACTGTCATTGATCGTGATCGGGATAATTCTGTGATTTTCTCTTGCCGGATGATTTACTCTTCCTGCGTAACCTTCATTCTCCGGACAAAGCAGACATTTCGGGTAACTACTGGATTTCACAAGTTTGGCAGCTGCGATGGCTTTCGGATCTTTTTCCGGTTTGGAAAGGTTGATGGTGATATCGATCTTACCATATTCACTGTCTACTGTCCACTTCTGATCTTTTTTTACACGGTAGCGTCTGATATAGTTGCTGTCCTGACTCAGTTTATAAAAATAATCCGTCGCTTTCTCCGGATCTTCTTTATAAGCATCCCAGAATTCTTTCTGCACCTGCGCCGGACGCGGCATCAGACAGTTCATAAGTTTTGTATCGAAGAGATCTCTGTATACAACGCTGTCCTCAATAATCCCTCTCTTTACAGCTTCATCCAGAAGCTCATCGAGAGTCGCCTCAAGATCAATTTTAGCATACTCTGTCTCGGGTTCTGTATATTCACTTTCCCCAAAGGCATCCAGAAGAAGATTCGTCGCATAGATTCTTTCACATTCTGGTGTTATTCCTGTCTCCACTCCATACTGCACCAGTTTTTTGATACTTTCACTTAACATTACATTTTCCCCTTTCCTGTCGCGCTTTTTCCAAAAAAGGACAAATACACCTGTCCTTTTCTGATTTATGCCAAACGGGTCTTCCCGATTTGTCATCTCTGCTGTTACCCCACGGCTTTTATCTGGCCATTTATCTGCGTCACTCTGTAACGTTTTCTATATAGGTCAGGAATACATTTCCCGCACTTTCAAATAATGCTGTACTGTCATTCATTCCATATGGGCTTGTCTGTCCTGTAGACGGGTCATAAAGATACGTATTATATTCATCATAGCCTACGATCACAACGCTGGAATTCTCTCCGGTTTTGGCCACTACCGGCCTCTGGGCGCTGACCTCATAAAGGACATTATCAAGACTGCATCCGGTCAGATCGATCACAGTTCCTGTATCTCCCAGTCCATCCTGAAGTTCCTTCTTCTTCCAGTTAGCTGTCAGGATCGTATCCGGTACATCTTCTATATCCATCTGAATCTTTGTCTTTTTATTTCCACGTTCCCAGACATACTGCTGAGCACGGTTCAGGACAACTCCGGTCTGATTATCCGCACGTTTTACGGCTGCTGCCGGATCTGTATAAATCCGGTCAAGAGATCCATATGCATAAACATAATAAAGTTCTCCCTGCGGAACAGTCGTATCCAGTGTCACCGGTGAATCTTCTGTACTCTCGATCTTGGAATAAACAAGCAGCGGGCTGTCCGTCTCCGGCTTCCGGGTCATGGTCAGGCGGATCAGTGTTCCTGCGCGGTTTGTAGTGATCAGAGCCACATCTACCTGACTTCCGGATGCCTTTTTGTTATTCATGATATTATCTTTTTTCTGGACTGTATAAGTATTTCCTGATTTTGCGGAAAGCTCAAATTCCATCATGGTACTTCCAACCGTCACATTTGTGACATAAAGGCCATCCTGATGATATTCTTTCTTTACTTTACCCTTAAAGCTCTCAATGCGGAATGTACTGAGTCCTTCTGTTTCATGTCCGTTGGCATCTGTAAGAATATCCTCATCAGAAAGGATTCCATATACCAGATCTTCATTCATAAATCCCAGAGTTCTCAGTTTCTGCCCGCTTTCCGGCAGGAGATCTCTTGTTTTCAGTGAATCAAACTCGATTTCTCTGATCTTTCCTTTATCATCTCCGGAAGTGATCAGCCATGCCGCATGTGCCTTGGTCTCAGATACTACAAAATAATTCTGTTTAATACCATCTTCCAGGATCTCAGAAGTTCCTGTTTCAATATCTACCTGATACAGCTTCTGTGCAAAAAGAAGAAACAGCTGATTATTTTTGTTTACATAAGTAAGTGTTCCGAGATCTTCCTTCAGGAATTCGTAGGATTCTGTGCTCGGTATGAAAACCTTTTCTTCCACTACATTACGGTCACTGTTGTAATGATAAACACAGACTCCGCTGTATCCTTCATGAACACCACGGTTCATATAACCATAAAGTACAAAATCCACATCTCCACTGTCTGACACGCGGATGATCTTAATATCATGTTCCGTTCTCACATATCTGGAATCATTATTTTCATCTTTACGGAAACTGAAGATCCTTGTGATCTTACCGCTGGACGGTGCATAAGACCAGAGATCACCATCCTGCTCAAAAACAACGATCTTTCCATCACTGTTAGATGCATAGGTGACATTTTTATTTCGGATTCCCAGAAGAAGTCCCGCATCGGAAACAACCGTCTGAGAAGGATCAAAAACTTTTGTTGCAGAACGTTTGAAGTCCAACAGCATGATCCTGGTCTCCGTATAACGCATACGATAAAATTCCGTAACATCATAAATTTCTGCTTTATCCTCATCATCCTGTGCAGAAACCTGATAATTCAAAGTAATACTTGCGGTTGTTTCGTTGATATCATCGATCAAAGGCACACCTTCCATATACATTTTGGGTGAAAGTGATCCCCAACTGATATTGGAAAGGCCTGAAGAGATGGTAATATTATTGAAATTGGTTCCACTGGTCGTATCTTCTGCCTCCAGATATCCCGTCAGAGTATCTGCCTGCTCTTTATCCAGACATTTGGAGGAAAAATCTTTTACAAACTGCAAATACGCCTCTGTATTTAACTGCGTTCTGGAAACAACTCTTGTATAGTAATAAACTTCCCCCTCGCTGGTATCCAGCGTGATCTGAAGAGAATATTCCTGGTTCATACGAAGATCACTGCCAATTTCGATCTCTGTACTTAAATATCCGTTTTCTTCTTTGGTAAGATTCTTGATCTTACGGTTCTCCATAACCTTGCTTCCATCTGAAGTACGCACCTCATACGCAAGGCCTGTTACTGTATCTGTGTATGGATTGATCTCAAATGTCAGCTTTTTCGTCGTATCCAGAGGTGTAATACTGCCTCGCATGAAATCGGTCTGCATCTGCTGCCTGTATCCATACATTTTATTTGCCTGTGTACTTCCCAGCTTTACCATAACTTCCGGAAGCGTGGCGTCATTCATATCTGAACGGTTATCCGTAGACTGACTGTTCATCAGAAGTGATGTACAGGCCACTACTGCTACGAAGATCACCAGAAGTATAGCTCCTTTACGTAGGATCTTTTTCATGTCATTCTCCCTTCTGTGAGATCGACTCTTCCGGATAAAGAAGCCTGTCCAGTGTAGGATTTACATGAAGCGCCTTCATGGAATCCGCAAAACTTTCTCTGTTCTTTTTCTTTCCGGTTTTTACTGCGCGGATCAGGATATTCTTTGGTGTATGCTCCATATCAATAAACTCAAGAAGCTGTGTCTCATAGCCTTTACTTTCCAGAAGCTCTGCCCGCAGGCCATCTGTGATCAGCGCAGCCATACGTTCTTTCAAAATTCCGTAACGCATGATCGGCTGCAGCATTTCATTTTTGATCTGGCGGTTCAGTTCATGCTGGCAGCATGGAACAGACAGGATCACCTGTGCCCCCCATTCCACGGCTTTCGCCAGGGCAAAATCTGTTGCTGTATCACAGGCATGAAGTGTCGCCACCATATCTACGGAAGAAACTCCTTCATAGCCGGCAATATCTCCCTGATAGAAATGCAGTTTATCATACCCATAAGATCTGGCAAGCTCGCTGCAGTGTCGGATCACATCTTCTTTAAGATCAAGGCCTATGATGTTCACATCAAAACCCTCAAGCTCTCTGAGATAATAATACATCGCAAATGTAAGATAGGACTTTCCACAGCCAAAATCCAGGATTGTAATCTCCCGGTCTTTCGGAAGTTTGGGAAGAATATCCCGAATAAATTCCAGAAAACGGTTGATCTGCCTGAATTTATCATATCGGGAAGCAACAATCTTTCCATCTTTTGTCATAACTCCCAGATCCACCAGAAACGGAGCTGCGGTTCCCTCTTTCAGAATATACTGTTTCACACGGTTATGCGGTGCGATTTTTACACTTTCATTCTGAACAGCTTTATGATTTTTTGTTTTGATCGTTGCCTTGCCTTTTTTGCTTATGAGGATGCTTCCATCCTGGCTGCGTCCGGTTACCTGAAGCTGACGGAATTCTTCCATTGCCTGCTCCAGATAATCGATAATCTCTTCCCTTGAATAATTTTTATGGTAAACCTTCGTTCCCTCTGTCACAGACGCCTGGTAACAAAGTTTCCCTTTCAGTTCCACAGGACGAAGCTTCACCTTGGAAGGTCCCTCACCAGTCCTGCGGCCACTTACAACAGCCTGGATCAGCTGTTCATTGATCTGTTCTTCTAAAAATTCCCTTATTGTCTTCATCATACTTCCATTATATTCATTTTCGTTTTTCTTGTATATGGACAGATGTTGGAGGAACCTGTCATTCATATTCTGTCATTACTGTTATCGCGGAAAATACTGTCGACATCTCCGGCGTCGGCATCTTCTCCGGGAAATTTCCTGATATACCAATACCTGGATAAGATCATCCAGAAATCCGCCCGGCATTTCCTGGGCACTGGCATCTTTGGTCATCTCATCTTTCACCAGACTGCAGATATGATACAGCATAAAACGATCCGGATACTCGTCATACAGGCGGCTTCCCTCATAGTCCAGAAGCTGACACTGCATTTCCGCCTTCTCCTGGATCTTTCTGGCTGTATCTGGGTAATAGGATTTCATCAGGTCAAACTCTCTCTCCTGTTCCCGCTCCTCATTATAAAAAACAGGATTTCCCTGTGCAGCATAAAACGGATAAAAGTCTCGATAAAGCATAATCGCTGCTGTCCTCTCTCTGCTATCTCTTACAGTATATGCAGAAAAGATATGACGGTTCCCCTGTTTCTGCAATTATGCCATGCGTTTCAGCATTCCCTGAGTCAGGCGCACGCTATGCTCAATGGCAAGTTTCTCAAATGCCGGATAATCCATGTTTGCGCTGTTATCAGCCTTGTCAGAAATCGCTCTGATGATCAGGAACGGGATTCCGTTAAGAGCTGCTGCCTGTCCGATCGCCGCACCCTCCATCTCAACTGCATATGCGCTGAACTCTTTTACAATGTTGTCCTTTACACCCTGATCACATACAAACTGGTCTCCAGAAGCAATTCTTCCTTCAAAAACCTGGATCTCCGGATTCACTTCCTCGCATACATCACGGGCGATCTTACGAAGACCCTCATCTGCCTGGAAAGAAAATTCTTTCATCTGAGGAATCTGTCCCTTCGGATATCCAAATCCTGTAGCATCCATATCATGATGAAGAACATCTGTAGAAAGTACGATATCTCCGATATTGATGTCGTTATTCAGGCTTCCTGCAATACCGGTATTGATCACAGCTTCCACCTGAAAAAGATCTGCCAGGATCTGGGTACACATACCTGCATTTACTTTACCGATTCCGGACTGCACTACAACAACTTTCTTTCCTTCCAGAACTCCCTCATAAAAGTCCATGTTTGCTCTTGTAGTGATGGACACATCTTCCATCACTTCTTTCAGTCTTGCAACTTCCTGTTCCATTGCGCCTATAATTCCAACACATTTCATGATCTGTAAGTCCTCTCTTTCAATATAATATCCTGCTGAATTTTCATTTTTCTTCTGTTCAACAGTACTTTTTCTTTTTCTACAACGTTCATTATAACAAATTTTATTTTTTATGGAAACTTTTTTTAAGAGATGATATAATCGGTAGATATGATACTGCTCTCCGGTACAAAACCATATAGATATTAAACCATATAGATATTCTCTGTACCGGACGGCAAATAAATACAGGAGGAATTTTTATGACATATAAAACAAAAGGTGTCTGTGCTCAGGGAATTGAGTTCGAGATCGACGACAATAAGAAAGTACACAATATTAAATTTACAGGTGGATGCTCCGGAAATACACAGGGCGTTGCACATCTTGCAGAAGGAATGGATGCTGATGAAGTGATCAGCCGCCTGGAAGGTATCCGCTGTGGTTTCAAACCAACTTCATGTCCGGATCAGCTTGCAAAGGCAATCCGTCAGGCATTAAACGAAGGCTGATCTGTAAGATCAATCGCCACCCTGCAGAATCTTTTTTCTGCAGGGTGTTTTTTATATTTGTTTCTTCTGTCAGATATCTGTTCTGTCCCATTTATCACACAATGACTGGATATCTCTTGCAAAACGGTCCAGATCTTTGTTTGGGCAGCCTTCATTCTTACGGATAATCGTCATCAGGCGGCGTCCCATAGCCAGAAGCTTCTCATATGCACGGGCGGCTTTGGTCGTTTTGGGTGAAGCAGTGGCTTTCACAATGCGGACACCAACAGCTTCGTGGATACATTTGTTCTCCAGAAGATCATATTCTGTTCCGCTGAACGGCGCCGTTGCGTCATATCCCAGCTCTTCTTTCAGTCTCTGGGCAAAAACCTCCGTTACCGTATCATCTCCGTGAGTAACAAAGACATGCTTCGGCTTCGTTTCAAATGCTCTTGCCCAGTTCAGAAGGCCATTTACATCTGCATGACCACTGATTCCGGGCATTCTGCTGATTTCCGCTGCAACCTGCACCGTCTCTCCAAACAGTTTCATCTCTGTGGCCCCTTCCAGAAGTGCCCGGCCAGGGGTTCCTATCGCCTGATATCCAACAAAAAGAATGGTATTTCTTGGATCCCACAGATTATGTTTCAGATGATGTTTGATACGTCCGGCATCACACATACCGCTGGCAGAAATGATCACCTTGCAGTCTTCATCGAAATTAATCGCTCTGGAATCATCGGTAGTAACGGATGTCTTCAAGCCCGGGAATGACAGTGGATTGATTCCTTTGTTCAAAAGATCCATTGCTTCTTCATCGTAGCAGGTATAGGCATTTTCACTGAAAATCGTAGTTGCCTCATTGGCAAGAGGACTGTCTACATACACAGTAAAGCCATCATGCCCGTGAACAAGCCCCTGTTCTTTGATCTGACGGATAAAATACAGCATTTCCTGCGTACGGCCCACAGCAAAGGATGGAATCACCAGATTACCGCCTCTGTCAAAAGTTTTCTGAATGATTTCCGCAAGCATGACTGGATAATCCGGTCGTTCTCCATGACTTCTGTCTCCATAAGTAGACTCCATCACAACATAATCTGCCTCTTTAATATATACAGGATCCTTGATCAGAGGCTGATTAAGATTTCCGATGTCTCCGGAAAATACGATTTTCTCTTTCTTATCATCTTCGGTAAGCCAGATTTCAATACTGCTTGATCCCAGGAGATGTCCCGCATCCACAAAACGAACCTCGATTCCTTCAGCAGGTTTGATAATTTTATCGTATGGACATCTGACAAAGTTTCGAAGAACACCCATTGCGTCTTCCATCGTATATGCAGGAATAAATTCCGGTTTTCCTTCTCTGCGCCCCTTACGATTTCTCCATTCAGCCTCAAACATCTGGATATGTGCGCTGTCACGGAGCATGATATCACAGAGATTACAGGTTGCTTCTGTGGCGTAGATTGGTCCCTGATAGCCTTTTGCATATAATGCCGGAAGATTACCGGAATGATCCATATGAGCATGTGTCAGGAGCACAAAGTCCAGGTCACCCGGAGCTACCGGTAACTCTTTATTCTCGTAATAATCTGGTCCCTGCTCCATTCCATAATCCACCAGAAACTTCCGCCCTGCTGCTTCCAGATAATAGCAGCTTCCGGTCACTTCGTGTGTTGCACCGATAAATGTTATCTTCATGCACAAGCCCCCTTTTCCGCTCTGCTATATGTTCATAAACGCAATCGACTTACGTTTAAGCAGAAATAATCGACTTTCTGTTTATTAACAGTTTTATTGTATTTATTATACACGAAATGTTTGGATTTTGACAGTCTTTTTGTGAAATATATGGAATTTTAAGAATTTATCTTTAGAAAGATTGTTAGATTTTTCAGAATTTTAAGATTCCCCAGCGAAGGTAATGTAAGTTTACTGGATTTTTTTGGTTTGTTGACATCGCTGGGGATGGGATGAGCTTATGCTATAAAATTATTTTACCAGGACTCCCTTGGTTACTGTTCTAACTGCTTCTTTACTTCCATCTTTTGCTGCATGGTAGCCACGGACTCTGTAGTAGTAGCCCCTTGGAACGATAACTGTGAGATCTTTAACGAGATTGGATACATTAGATGCTGTAAAAGTCCAGCTCTTGTATGTAGAATATGTTCCATTTACTTTACGCTCTAAATATAAAGTTAAATATACTGTAGCACAATTATGATGACACTGTGTTATTCCAGATACTCCAACCTTATTACTAGCTATCTTTTTAACAGTCGTTGTACCAAAACTTAAATTATTGCCTCGCAACATGCTGTAAACTGTATCTTCAGAATAATCTTCATTTGTTTCCAAATCTGTAATTTCCAATTCATCAGCCAATGTTGTAACTAATCCCATTGACATGCTGAGACAGATTACCAAAAAAAGTGTCCATATTATTTTTCCAATTTTTCTTTTCATACATATTCCTTTCTTATATGTAAACTTTCATTACAATAATAATACGAACATACGTCATAATACTCTCTTAAAATTTCATATTTTCAATCACTTTTATAAATTCTTTTTCTGGCATTTGACATTCTATTTGATAGAATTCGGTATCCGTATTCCAATATGCTACATAGCTGGCTTTTTTATCTCCGTTCGACATTATTTTTTTTATTTGTACTTCAATATTGTCCTCTTTCAATTTGATAGTTTTAATCTCTTTTCCATCTAAGCTTGCTCCGCTGCTTTTACTTTCATCATTATATCTGTTAATATATATTGATAAAATTGAATCTTTATATCTATATTGTAACACTGCATATCCAGACACCTTGCTTACATTATAGTCTTTAAACTCAAAATTCTTTGGACGATACATTATATATGGAACATGAACATCTAATTGTTCTTCTATATCTGAAATGGCACTATCCTCATCATCACTAAAAGGATCGTTAGTTTTATCATTATCCACCACAATCTTCGTATCACATTCCCCGTCCAAACCTTCACCGAATCAATAAAATAACTCCTGTTAGCCTGGCTGGTCATGCTTGCGGCGAATACGCCTGCTGCACACACGAGCACCGCCGCTGCCACCTTTGCTGCTTTATGCCTTTTTTTCTCAGGGAGGTAGACAATTTTTACTTTTTCAGGTTCATCTTCTTCATAAACGCCATCTGCTTTCAGTCGGTCCACAAGTTTTTTGTAGGCAGCTTTTGCCTCTTCTTCCGTTTCTCCATCATCAGGAAGAACTCCGTTCGGAAACAGAACTTCCTCCATCTCGTCTATTTCTTTTTCGTATTCTTCTGCCAACCATTTTTTCAGTTCATCATCCCTGAAATCTTCCATTATTTTTCTCCTGTAATCCTATCTTTCCTTGACAATTCCTCCGTTAGAGTTCATATTTAATGATAGTATATGACTATTCAGGAGGAATCCAAATGAAACACATCGTACTTACCGGCGGTGGTACTGCCGGCCATGTAACTCCAAATATTGCCCTGATCCCAAGACTTAAGGAGCTGGGTTATACAATTTCCTATATCGGTTCCTATGAAGGAATCGAAAAAAAACTGATCGAAGAACTTGGAATCCCTTATTATGGAATTTCATCTGGAAAACTGAGACGCTACTTCGATCTAAAAAACTTTTCTGACCCGTTTCGTGTCCTGAAAGGCTTCAGCCAGGCCAGAAAAATTCTGAAAGATCTGAAACCGGACGTTGTTTTTTCCAAAGGCGGATTCGTTACAGTTCCTGTTGTAATTGCGGCAAAACGCCTGAAAATCCCAGCACTTATCCATGAATCAGATATGACTCCCGGACTTGCAAATAAGATCTGCATTCCATCTGCCACAAAAGTATGCTGTAACTTCCCTGAGACTGTAAAAAGTCTTCCTGCTGACAAAGCAGTACTTACAGGTACTCCTATCCGTCAGGAATTATTAAACGGAAGTAAAGAGGCAGCCCGCGAATTCTGTGGTTTCACAGATGACAAACCG
>OHMS01000940.1_pt1 | contig 10318 bp, 8 predicted proteins | sample 1569351 | NCBI WGS metagenome assembly OHMS01 (sample SAMEA3879571, study PRJEB24766) | human gut metagenome | biome: human-associated habitat; feature: feces | place: USA | collected 1985/1987 | reverse complement strand
CGCCCGGCGGGAGAAGTAAGCCGCCTCCCATGGGGTGCGCCGCCCGGTGTGGGTGAAATCCAGCCAGAGCGAGAGCGGCAGGGGCGCAATGGGCGTTTGCAGCGCGGCTTCCCCCGCCTGCAAAAAGCGCTGCTTTGCCCGCAGGGGCAGCCCCTGCCATGCGGTGTGCTCTTTGACAGGGGGAAAGGGCCGGTAATCGGGAAGAAATTCCGGCAGAAAAGCAAGTTGTTCCTGTATCATAAAAGCCTCCGGTTTTAAATACTTTGCTGGTATTCCCGCGGGCTGAGCCCCGTGACCTTTTTGAATACCTTGGAAAAATAGAAAGCGCTCTCGTACCCCAGTTTCTCAGCGATCTCGTATACTTTCAAATCGCCCTGTTCCAGCATCTCCTTCGCCGCAGCGATGCGGGTCTCGGTGATGTACTCCACAAAGCCGCTGTCGCCGTATTTGCCAAACAGCTGGCTGAGGTAGTTGGGCGAAAAATTGAATACAGCCGCCACATCGGCCAGCGTCAGTTTTTCCGAAAGATGATTCTTAACATACTCCTGCACCTGTGCCACCACCTGCATCTTCCCGGCGGTGGCGTCGCCCTCGTTGACCTCCACGAACTGGATAGGCTGCTCCACCGTGAGCAGGGGCTGCAAATGGGCGTTTTCCCGGCAGCAGCGCGCCAGCCCCAGCAGGGAGCCGGTGGGGCGTCCTACCGCCCAGAGCAGCCGTACCGTGAAATAGTTGTATAGAATTTGGCTGGCGCGTTCCAGCAGCGGGCGCAGCACCGTCCGGTAGTTCTGGCACTGGGCATCGGTCAGGCAGAACAGCACATTGCAGCGCATGGCATCCGCCCCGGTCACATAGCAGGGCAGGTAGTTTTGCAGGGTGGTCTCCAGCATCCGCCCGCAGGAAAAACTCAGCTTCAGCTGCTGGGCGGGGGTAAGGGCGGTGTTGGCGATGATCTCGCAGCTGGCTACAAGATAGGCGTCGCTTGCAAGGTTCAGCTCCATGTGCTGCAAAGGCTGCTCCAATGCGGCTTCGTCCGGGAACAGCCCGGCGTACAACCGCACGAAAAAACGCTCCTGATAGCTGCGCACACTCTCGGCAAGGTTTTCCTGCGCCGACAATTCGCCCAGCAGGGCGCGCTCCTTTTTTACCTTTTCGGCGGCCTTGGCAAGGGCGGTTTGCAGGTTTTCGGGGGTCAGGTCCAGCTTGACCAGATAATCCACCACTCCGGCACCCATGGCCTGCTTGATGTAATCAAATTCTTCAAAGCTGGTCAGCATGATAAAGGCGGGCAGGGCGCTGCGTTCCCGGCAGGTGCGGGCAAGGGTAAGCCCGTCCATCACCGGCATTTTTACGTCGGCAATGACGATATCCGGCTTCTCCCGCTCAATGAGTTCCAGCGCCAGCTTTCCGTTGCGGGCGGTGCCGCAGACGGTATAGCCCAGCTTTTCCCATTCCAGCATCCCCTGCAGGCCGATGAGCACCAGCGGCTCATCATCCACCAGTAATATCCGCAGCATGGGTGTCTCCTTTCTGTTGATAGGGCAGCCGGATGGTGACCTCGGTGCCCACGTCCTCTTCACTTTCAATGGTCAGGCCGTAACCCTCGCCAAAGGAATACCGGATGCGGCGGTTCACGTTCCACAGGCCGACATGACGGAACTTTTCAGCCTTTTCGGCACCCTCGGCGGGCTCGTCCAGAAGATGCGCCACCTGCTCCGGCGGCATGCCCACGCCGTCATCGGTAATGCGCAGCAATACGTCCCCGGTATCCGGGTCGGTGGAGATATCCAGCAGCACGCTGCCGTGGCCGCCCTTGGGCTCCAGCCCGTGGAAGATGGCGTTTTCCACCAGCGGCTGCAAGGTGAACCGGGGAATCATGCAGTCCCGGCAAAGGGTCTCGCTTTCAATGCGGGAGACCTCAATTTCCAAGTCGCCGCCGTAGCGGTACTGCTGGATGGTAAAGTAATCGTTGAGCAATGCCAGCTCCTCCTGCAAAGGCACCAGCTTCTGGGTGCCTTTGGAGATGCTTTTGGTCAGCCGTGCAAAGGCGGTGACCATCTCGGCAATGCCGGGCGCGTGCTGGATGGTAGCCATCCAGCGGATGCTGTTGAGGGTGTTGTAGATAAAGTGCGGGTTCACCTCGTTTTGCAGCATCCGGTATTCCAGCTCCTGCTTGCGACGTTCGTCCTCCACCCGGCGGGTCATCAGGCTGTCCACGTTTTCAGCCAGCTGGTTGATGCCCCGGCCGATGTCGCCCAGCTCGTTGTTCCACTCCACCGTGCGGTCCGGGGCAAAGTTGCCGCTGCCCACGGTCTCGATGCGCTTTTGCAGCGCCTCCACCGGGCGGGTGATGACCCGCTCCAGCCAGTGCTGCATCAAAAAGCTCAGTCCCCAGATGATGGCAGTGCCAAGGGCGACCAGCCACAGGTACACGCCGTAGTGCAGCAAAAAGGTATTTGCGGGCAAAAGCTGTACCAGTGCCGCGCTGCGGCCGTTCAGTGTTACCTTGACTACATAATACTTCTGGCCGTCCAGCCGCACCTTGCCCTGCCATGCGGTCTGCTCTGTCACGCCGTTATTGCTGCCGGTGCGCAGGGTGTAGTCCACCTCCCGCAGCGGATTTTCAATCTCGGTCAGGCTGCCGTTTTCGATCTGCCACAGGCGGCTGCCCATCTCCCAGTACAACGCGCTGCCGTCGGTCAGGCTGTAACCTGCTGCCGGGTCGGTGATAATGGCGGTATCCAGCGCAAGGTAGGTGCTGCCCCGGTGCAAGGTGCCCTTGCCGCAGCGGACAGGCTGGCTGAGGGCGATGCAGCCCGGACTGCCGGGCAGCAGCGGGTCGGTGGTGAACTGCATCCCGTACCCCTTGGGGAAAAACTGCTTTATGCTGGTGCGGTTGAGCGCCGCCGAGGAGTTCAGCGGGCCGAACTGCAAATGCCGGTCGTTCTCATTGGTAACAAAAAAGCGGAGGATATGGCTGTACAGGGTGCTGGAATAGTATTTTTCCTGCATGGCTTCGTAGGCGGCAATGGTCTGGGTGCCGTTGATATTTTCCTGCGAGATGTACCGCCGCACGGTGCTGTCAATGGAAGCCCAGTTCAAAAGAGCATCGGCGCTGTCCAGACTGGTCTCGATGGAGGTGGCCACCAGCCGCAGGTTGAACTCTGCCGCCTGCAGGGAGTTGGCGCGCACATATTGGTTGGAGAGAATGAACAGCGCCGCGCCCACGGCCAGAGAGGTAAGAAAGGTAAAAAAGCGCATTCCCCACACGATCTGCCGCCGCAGCGGGAAACGATGGCTGCTCTTCCTTTCCGGTAATATTTTGCATTCTTTCCTTTATACAGTACTGATTCCGGCGCGGTTTGTCAACGACTTTTTTCATGAAAATTGTGTACTTTATACGCTTTTTTCTTGTGCTACGGATGTAAACTGTGCAAGAGAATAAGAAAGTGCAGACTCCAGTGTAAGAAAGTGCATCTTTTTTTAAAAGATACAGAAAAACTGCAACTCTTCCCGGAATTTTTCCATTCCGGTTTTTGCGTTTGTGCGGTATCCTAGTGTCAACAAAAGCGAGTGGCTCCCCGGCACGGGGGAGACCGTTGCACGAAATACACACACTGCCCTGAAGGAGGACACACTTATGAAAAAGATCTCTCGTCGTTCGTTCCTTACCGCTGCCGCTGCCTGCGGCGCTGCTGCTGCTCTGAGCGCCTGCGGCGGCTCTTCCGCAAGCTCCACCGCTGCTTCCTCCACTGCCGGTTCCACCGCTGCATCCGCAGCCGCAGGCCCTGTTACCCTGCAGTGGTCAGTGTGGGATAAGGAGTCCACTCCCTACTGGCAGGCCATGGCCGACGGCTACATGGCAAGCCACAAGGACGTGACCATCGAGATGGTGGATCTGGGCTCCAGCGATTACATGACCGTTCTGGCTACCCAGCTGGCCGGCAGCGCTGATCTGGATATCGTGACCATCAAGGATATCCCCGGCTACGCAAACCTGATCAATCTGGACTACCTCAAGCCTCTGAATGAGGTGCTGACCCGCGACACCGGCGATTTCAACGGCACCATCGAGCAGCTGACCACCGATGACGGCAACTTCTACGCCGTGCCCTTCCGCAGCGACTTCTGGGTGCTGTACTACAACAAGGATCTGTTTGATGCTGCCGGTGTGGAGTATCCCTCCAATGACCTGACAATGGAAGATTACGATGCTCTGGCCCGCAAGATGACCAGCGGCTCCGGCGACACCAAGGTCTATGGCTGCCACTACCACACCTGGCGCTCTGCCGCTTCTCTGTTCTCCATTCTGGACGGCAAAAACACCATCATCGACGGCACCTACGACTTCATGAAGCCCACCTACGATATGGTCATTGCCCAGCAGAAGGACGGCATCTGCATGGACTACGGCTACCTCAAGACCTCTTCTCTGCACTACTCCGCAGCCTTTGAGAACCAGCAGTGCGCAATGGTCAACATGGGCAGCTGGTTCATTTCCACGCTGGAAGCTTACATGAAGGATGCCGAGACCAAGTTCAACTGGGGCATCGTCAAGTACCCGCACCCCGCCGGTGCAGAGGCTGGTTCTACGCTGGGCACTGTGACCAGCTTGGCCATCAACGCCGATTCTCCCAAGGCAGAGGCCGCTGCCGACTTCATCAACTGGTGTGTCTCCGAGGAGGGCGCACAGGCCATTGCCAAGACCGGCACCTTCCCGGCCTGCGGCTCCGCTGCTACCGCCGAGATCATCAAGTCCACCGAGGGCTTCCCCGAGGACAGCAATTCTGTGGATGCACTGACCACCAGCAATGTCTATCTGGAAATGCCCTACACCCAGTACGCATCTGATATCGAGACCATCCTGAACGCCGAGCACGATGCCATTATGACCATGAGCGAGACCGTGGACGAGGGTATCCAGAACATGAACGATCAGGTTCCCGCAGTTCTCGGCTGATAAAGCGTTTTCCGCAATACGTTGCGGTTCTCCTTCTTCATCATTTTCGATCCCCATTCATTTTCCGATGACGAGCATCGGAAAAAAGCCCTGTCCGAGCGGGGCGGGTATGCACAGCGCCCGCTCCGCTCATTTTTTGGGAAAACTGTTATACTTCCGGGAAAGGAGGCTCTTTTATGGCGAGTGCTGCTGTCCAGAATAAAACTCCCCGTAAAGTGCTAAAAAAATCGACCCGCGATTCTCTGATCGCGTATTCCTTCATTGCGCCAAACTTCATTGGCTTCTGCGTGTTTACGCTGGTGCCCATGGTGTTTGCCATTGCGCTGGCCTTCTGCGCATGGGACGGCCGCCACGCCATTGAGTTTATCGGCCTGAAGAACTTTGTAAAGCTCTTCACCACCGATAAAATCTTTCAGGCGGCTTTGAAAAACACCATCGTCTATGTCATCGGCACCGTGCCGCTTACGCTGGCCTGCTCGCTGGCCATGGCCGTGCTGCTGAACCAGAACGTGAAGCTGCGCAACTTCTTCCGCACCGTGGCGTTCTTCCCTTACGTTGCTTCGCTGGTGGCGGTGGCAGCGGTATGGAACATGATCTTCAACCCCTCCATGGGCCCCATCAACATGATCCTGAACCAGTTCTTTGGCGTGGCGGTGGAAAACCTGCCCCGCTGGGCTGCCGGTAAGGACACCGCTATGATCACGGTCATCCTGTTCAGCGTGTGGAAGAACATGGGCTACTACATGGTCATCTATCTGGCCGGCCTGCAGGGCTGCAACCCGGACCTGAACGAAGCCGCCGAGCTGGACGGTGCAAACCGCTGGCAGCAGTTCTGGCACATCACCCTGCCGCAGCTGCGCCCCACCACCTTCTTTGTGGTCATTATGCTTACCATCTCCGGCTTCAAGGTCTACGACCAGATGTACATGATCACGCAGGGCGGCCCCGGTACTGCTACCATGACGCTGGTGTACTACATCTATAATGTGGCCTTCGTCAATACCCCGAAATACGGCTACGCAAGTGCAATTTCCATGGTGCTGTTCGTACTGGTGCTGATCGTTACCATCATCCAGTTCCGCGGCTCCAAGGGCGAGAACTGAGAAAGGAGGAAGAACTATGTCTGCTGCTATTATCAAGACCGAAGCCTCTCAGAAGCGCCGCAACTTCATCTCCAAGTTCCTGATCTATTTCTTCCTCATCGTCATCACAGCTTGTATGCTACTGCCTTTTTTGTGGATGCTGTCCTCCTCCTTTAAGCTGAATAAGGACGTGTTCGGCTTCCCCATCCAGTGGATCCCCAAAAATCCCCGCTGGCAGAACTATGTGGACATCTGGACCCAGATCCCGCTGCTGACCTTTGTGAAAAACACGGTCAAGATCACCGTGGTGGTCACCCTGTTGCAGCTGTTTACCTCCTCCTTTGCAGCCTACGCCTTTGCAAAGATGCAGTTCAAGGGCAAAAACGCGCTCTTCCTCGGCTACATTGCCACCATCGCAGTGCCTTGGCAGGCCTACATGGTGCCCCAGTTCATGATGATGAGCTCGTGGCATTTGAACAACACCCATCTGGCCATTATGTGCCTGCAGGCCTTCAGCGCCTTCGGCGTGTTCCTGATGAAGCAGTTCTACGAGGGCGTGCCCACCGAGCTGTGTGAGGCTGCCCGCATTGATGGCCTGAGCGAGTACGGCATCTGGTGGCACATCATGCTGCCGCTCAGCCTGCCCGCCCTGTCCACCCTGACCATCTTCACCTTCGTGAACACATGGAACGACTTCCTTGGCCCCCTGATCTACTTGACCAAGACCGAACTCAAGACCATCCAGATTGGTCTGCGTATGTTCATCACCCAGTATTCTGCAGAGTACGGCCTGATCATGGCGGCCTCTGTGGTGGCACTGATCCCGGTGCTGATCGTGTTCCTCTCCCTGCAGAAGTATTTTGTGCAGGGCGTGGCATCCACCGGCATCAAGGGCTAAACAAATCACCCGTAAGCGGGGCGTGGGCAGTACCCGCGCCCCGCATTTTTTGCAGAAATAGAGAGAAAGTGTTATGTTATATCCTGAACAGAATGAAGCGCGCTTGAAGCTGAGCCTTGACGGCACATGGGCGTTTGCGCTGGGCAGCTGCGCGGAAACCCAGTTCGACCCCGCAAAGCCCCTGCCGGACGCCCAGCCCATCGCGGTACCTGCCAGCTACAACGACCAGAACGACCAGACCACCGCCCTGCGCCGCCACTACGGCTGGGCATGGTATCAGCGCAAAGTCACCCTGCCCGCCTTCTGCGCCGGGCAGCGGGTGGTGCTGCGGTTCGGCTCGGTGACCCACACCGCAAAAGTCTGGCTGAACGGCCAGCTCATTGCACAGCACAAGGGCGGCTTTACCCCCTTTGAAGCGGACGTCACCGCTCTGCTGCAACCCGGCGAGACCGCACTGCTGACCGTAGCCTGTGACAACCGGGTGAACCACAGCACCCTGCCTGTGGGCAACGAGGACGGACAACTGGCCTTCTTTGGCTCGGACAACGCGGGTATCCCCAGTGTGGAGGCTGCCAAGCGTGCCGCCGCAGAACAGGCTGCCCGTGAGGCTGCTGCCGAACAGGCTGCAAGAAAGGCGGAGGCTGAAAGACGGGCTGCCGAGTTGAAGGCGAAGATGGATGCGGAACGCAGTACCCGTGAGATTGCCGCTGCCAGGAAGGAGGCACAGGAGGCTTCTACCTTGAGTTCGGTAGACCGCATGCTGAGCGGTGGATTCGAGGCTAACCGTGGCCGATTGCCGATGCCTATCAGCGGCAGTTACCGTGTGGTGAGTCATTTCGGTCAGTATCATGTAGAAGGTTTGAAGGGTGTAACGCTCGACAATAAGGGTATCAATATCCAGGGCAAGCCGGGTTGTGTGGCTCGCAGCATCTACGATGGTGAGGTGAGTGCCGTCTTCGGTTATGGTGGCATGTGGAACGTGCTGGTCCGTCATGGTGCCTACATCTCTGTTTACTGTAATCTGAAATCGGTCAGCGTTCATAAAGGTCAGAAGGTAAGTACCCGTCAGGCTTTGGGTAGTGTTGGCTCTGATAACATCCTCCAGTTCCAGCTTCGCAAGGAGACTGCCAAACTCAATCCGGAGGCTTGGCTGAGCAGATAATGTATGAATGAGCCGATAATGTATGAATAGTTGCCCCACACGCCCTGAAAGGGCAGAAGCTCCTAGCCCAGGGCAGCGCCCTGGGCTAGGAGCTTTTGCCCTTTACCTTTCCCTTCGGCCGGTGACCGTTGGTTCAGGGCATCTTGCTGCCATTATCTGGACTTATGACACACCCTTTTTTCTTTATGCCCCCGGCTCGCCCAGGTATTCGAAGATGGTGGATACCTGGCGGGGAGGGAAATACTGGCTATGCTCCTGGTAGCCTAAACGTTGCAGCTCGTTCCAGAGGGGCTCACAACGCTTAATCCATCCCATGATATGACGGCGCGCTGTCGCCCCGTCGGTTGTGTCGGGAAAGTAGAGCAGACCCAGCTCGGTCTTGCTGTACATACGTTGGGGATAATTCATAAGCTTTATATTTTTTATGATGCAAAAGTAATATTTATTTCAGACTTATGCAATTTTTTGAAGAGAAAAAATGCATTTTAAAAGCTGAAATGTTGAAAAAAAAAATCTTTTTCCTCCCGTATTACGTATAGTGTAAAAGATGTAAATGTATATATATAATATACTTGGTATAGTGTAGGAAAGAAAAATCTGCACCTAACTGTCTGATATTCAGTGTATTGTATTTTTAAGATTCTCCCTGGTAGTCATTTGGGCATATCAGAAAACACATAATTGGCCCTGATGGTACCTATTATTGGCCCTCATGGTACCCTCCGAAAGGCTAATTCTCCCTGGTAGTCATTGAGCACTCAAATGAGGTAAACAAATAATGTACTTCCGTTTACCAACTGATGTGGGTGAACTGGGTTAAGGATATGGCTGCACTGGGTTACGCAGACGGCTGGACAAGGTTAAGGATTCGACTGCATCGGGTTAAGGATTCGACAACGTAGGCTAACGGAGTCGTATCCGTCGATTTATCGAGACGTCTTGACTCGCTGACAGAACCATCTGGAGTAGCTGACTGAACCATATCAGTATTCTGCTGCATACGCTTGCATGCAAAAGTATACATAATTGAGCCAAATAGTGAACAACTGGTACTTATCGTACCAAAGTGGACAAGTGGGGCTCCGCCGATGTTGTATCTTTGTATCAGCATTCGGGAAGAGACCGGTGCACAACATGATTATTCACAATTTTAAAATTTTATGTATTATGGCAATTAATTACAGTTTAGTAAAGCTTGCGTCAAAATTTGGCGACAAAGCAGGAGTTCCTAAGTTCTACGCACGTGCTCAGATGAACGAGTCTATTTCGCTCAAGAAGTTTGCGAAGTTGATCTCTATGCAGACCACTGTATCCTATGCGGATGTAACAGCCGTTCTGATCAGTTTGCAGGAGAACATGGTCATCGAGTTGCAGCGAGGCAACCAGATTGATTTCGGCGAGTTGGGCAAGTTCCGCCTCCAGCTTACCAGTGAGGGTGCGGCAACCGCAGCTGAATTTAAGAGCGACATCAACATCAAGGGTGTGAACATCCAGTTTATCCCGGGCAGCGATCTTGCCAACATCTTCGTAGGTATGGAGTTTGAGCAGGTTGCATCACGTGCCGTACAGAAGGCTGCCCTCAAGGCTGAGAAGGAGGGTGCCAAGACCCTCGACATCGAGGAGGCTAAGAAAAAGCCTGCCAAGGACAATGCTTCTTCAGGCGGCGATACCACGGGTGGCAACACCTCAGGCGAGCAGACCGGCGGCACGGGTAGCGCTGGCAACGGTGACACAGGAGACGGATTAGAATAATTAACCTTTTAAAACAGAATAGATTATGACAGAAAAGAACAAGCAGAAATGGAATGAGATTCTCAAGTTTGCAGTAACCGTACTGACAGCTCTCCTCGGGGCGTTGGGCGTTTCGGCAGGTGGACTTTAGAGTGATGCCTATGAGAGACATCGATATGATAGTGGTGCATTGCAGCGGTAGCCGCTGCGATCACCGTTATACGATGAAGATGCTGCGCTACGACCATGTGCATAACAACGGCTGGACTGACATCGGCTACCATTTCTACATCACGCTGGATGGAGTGGTTCATGCCTGTCGCCCGGTAGAGCGTATGGGCTCTCATGCCCTCGGTTACAATGCGCACAGCATAGGCATCTGTTACGAGGGTGGTCTTTCGCCATCGGGCTGCATCAGCGACACCCGCACTCCTAAGCAGAAGGAGGCGATGAAGCATCTTATCCTGGATCTTCACCACCGTTTT
>OHMS01000937.1_pt1 | contig 10350 bp, 9 predicted proteins | sample 1569351 | NCBI WGS metagenome assembly OHMS01 (sample SAMEA3879571, study PRJEB24766) | human gut metagenome | biome: human-associated habitat; feature: feces | place: USA | collected 1985/1987 | reverse complement strand
CGAGTTTGAAAAGGCGGTGCATGGCGGGCTTGCTCTCAATGCAGATATGAAACTGGATGACCTGATAGACCGCTGGTTTGAGCAGTATATAGACAAGAAGTGCAAGCCCAAAACGGCCTCCGAATATCGTTATTTGCGGCCGCGTATTTCGGCGGCACTGGGTCACATGAAGGTCAGCCAGATAAAACCGGCGCACCTGATGGCTTTTTATTCCAGTCTGGAAGAAGCAGGAGCGCGGAAAGACTCCACATATACCGCAACAAACGCCCTGATTGAGCTGCTCCCACGCGGAAAGCGGCAGGAGATGGCAAAGGCGGCAGGCGTTGGTGGGCGGTCTATGACCTGTATTTGTTCTGGCCAGAGCGTCAGCAGGACAACGGCTGAAAAGGTCGCCCATGCCGCCGGGATGCCTCTTTCAAAGGCGTTCACCGAACAGCGCAAGGACGGCGGCAAGCTGAACGGAAACACAGTGCAGCACTATCACCGGATGCTGTCCAGCGTGTTCACAAAAGCGGTGCAATGGGGAATTGTGCAGGATGACCCGACAAAGCGGGCAGAATCGCCCAAAGGTGAAGCGGTGGCCGTGTCCTATCTGGAAGAAGAAGCCGTTGCGCGGCTGCTGGCGGCCCTGCACGATGCACCCCCGCAATACTCGGCTATTGTGCAGCTTGGTCTATTTACTGGGATGCGGCGCGGCGAGATATGCGGCCTCCGATGGTCAGACATTGACTTTGACGCGGCCACGATCTCGGTAAACCGCACAATGGAATATATCCCGCATGAAGGGCTTATCTTCACCGCGCCCAAAACCAGAGCGTCAAACCGCACTTTCAAAGTTGGTTCCAACTGTCTTGATATGCTGCGGGAATATCAGCTTTATCAGAAATCGGAACGGCTGCGCGTTGGGTCAGCGTGGGCGCGTACTGTGCGGGTGGAGAATGGCAAAACAGTGCAAAATGACCTGTTGTTTACTCGCTGGGATGGCACACCGCTTGACCTGAACAAAGTAACAACGTGGTTTCCCCGCTTCCTGCGGGCGCACGATCTCCCGGCGGTCACGGTTCACAGCCTGCGCCACACCTACGCCAGCCTGATGATAGCCTCCCACGTTCCCATTGTGACGGTTGCCGGCCGTCTCGGTCACGCTCAGACCTCCACCACAACGGATATTTACGCCGGGTTCATCAAAACAGCAGATGCAGCCGCCTCAGATGTCATGGAAGGAGTGTTTGACCGTATCAAAGAAAAAAGCCATGCGTGAAGCATTGTCCACTTTATCGTGCGGCCAGAATGTGCCTTATTTGTGCCTTATCGAATCGCATTCTTCAAAATCCATTAAAACCCAAACAGGCAAAATATAACGATAAATCAAATTAAAAAGTATCCACAAGAATCGTTCAAAATCTAAAATTCCATGATTTGGGAGCAGGAGGCCGCGAGTTCGAGTCTCGCCACTCCGATAAAAGAAAAACCGCGAAGAGCTGCAGGAACATCTGCGCTTTTTGCGGTTTTTTGTTCTGTATTTTTGCTTAAAAGCCGACTGGAATGCACATAAAAAGTGTGATATACTTATCTCACAAACTAACCAAAATCAGGAGGTATCCCGCCATGCCCAGACCCAAAGGAAGCAAGAATAAAGTCAAGGCCACTAAAGTGACCGCCGACTTCGCCGCACAAATCGCAGCAAAGCAGGAAGAGAAAGCCGCCGTGGAGGCTGAGATCCTGAAAGTGGCTGCCAGCATCGAAGAGCTGAAGACCGACGTCAAGTCGCTGAACGCCGACCTGAAAGCCAAAAAGGCCTCTGTCAAGAAGCTCGACAAAGAAGTAGCCAAGCTGGAAGCCAGACAGGCCGCTGCCGCCCAGAAAGCCGCCGAGGCATCCAAGAAGGCCGAAGCCGAGGATGTGCTGAAAAAGCTCCTCGCCAGCGGTGTGAGCGCCGACGAAATTCTTGAGAAGCTGAAATAATATGATTCGTGACATCTGCAAAGACGAGCTTTTTCTCGCCCGGAAAGCCGCACCGGCCTCCCCGGAAGACCTGCCCATCGCGCAGGACCTGCTGGAAACGCTCATCGCCCACAAAGACGGCTGCGTCGGCATGGCAGCGAACATGATAGGCGTCGCTAAACGCATCATCGCATTCGAGAGCGAGGACGGCTATCTCGTCATGTTCAACCCGGTCATCCTCAAAAAGTCCGGGCCGTATGAGACGGAGGAGGGCTGTCTCTCCCTCACCGGCACCCGAAAGACCAAACGCTGGCAGACCATCAAGGTGCAGTGGCAGAACGAAAAATTCCAAACACGCCTCAAGACCTTCACCGGCTGGACGGCGGAGATCATCCAGCACGAGATCGACCACTGCGAGGGGATCCTGATATGATTTTCTGGTTTTCCGGCACCGGCAACAGCAAATTTATTGCAAAATGTATCGCGTCCGCGCTTGAAACAGATTGCCTCAATCTTAATGAGCGCATCAAGGCGGAAGACACCTTGTCTGTTCAGACAGAGGAAAATGTAATATTGGTCACGCCCACCTATGCTTGGCGTATTCCGCATATTGTTTCCGACTGGCTTGAAAAAGTGGATTTAGTCAGCGCTAAACGCATCTGGTTCGTGATGGATTGCGGCAGCGAGATCGGCAATGCGGCAAAATACAACCGGCAGCTTGCGGCGCAAAAGCAGCTGCAGTATATGGGCACAGCCCAGATCATCATGCCGGAAAACTACATTGCCATGTTCAATGCACCCCAAAAGGAGCAGGCACGGAGCATCGTGGAGCAGGCAGAGCCTGCGCTTCAGAGAGTGCTGGCGCAGCTCAAGGCCGGGCAGGAATTTCCTCCGCCGAGAGAGAACCTCTACGACCGCTTTATGAGCGGCCCGGTGAACCCGGTGTTCTATCGCTTTTTTGTAAAGGCCGAGGCCTTCCGCGCAACGGATGCCTGCATCGGCTGCGGCAAGTGCGTGGAGTTGTGCCCCCTGAACAACATCCATCTGGAAAACGGCAAGCCGGTCTGGGGCAAAAACTGCACCCATTGCATGGCGTGCATCTGCTACTGCCCCAAAGAAGCCATCGAGTACGGCAAAAAGAGCAAAGGCAAGCCCCGGTATCACTTTGAAGCACTGGAAAAGCAGCAGGACGTATGAAGAAAAAAGGAAAAACGATGATGGTAAAAAGTAGATGAAGTATTTATACTTACATGGATTAGGACAAAAACCAGACAGTTGGGATAGAGTGATAAAAGAAACGACGGTCTCGGATAGAAGCGCCAGCTTGAGCTTGGCAGAGATGCTGGAAGGAAAAGCGGCCACCTATAGGGAGCTGTATACTGCATTCTCAGAAGAGTGCAACAAGGAAAATGACGAAATCGTCTTATGTGGGCTCTCTCTGGGGGCTGTTTTGGCACTTAATTATGCAATAGACCATCCGGATAAAGTAAAGGCACTTGTGTTAATTGCGGCACAATACAAAATGCCTAAAAAATTATTGAAATTCCAGAATATGCTGTTCCGCTTTATGCCAAATGCAACGTTCAAGCAATTTGGATTCAAAAAAGCAGATGTGATCAGTTTGTGCGGCACGATGGCAGAATTGGATTTCAGAGATTCATTGTGTAAGGTGTCTTGTCCTGTATTGATCGTTTGTGGCGAAAAAGACGATGCAAATAAAAAAGCCTCAAAGGAACTTGTCAGCTATTTGAGCAATTCCTGCTATCGTGAACTTTTGAAAACGGGTCATGAAGCAAACATAGAAGCTCCGGAGGGATTAGCGGCAGTGTTACAGAGATTTTATGACGATATTGAATAAATCTGATTTATCAAAAGAGAGACGAGGAATGTCAAGTAAACTCGAAGAACCGCAGCGCAGGCTGTTGCTTGGAAAGACCTGCGGTGCACGAATCAGGGCGGTGATGGCGGCAGGCAACCGGCTGACGATAAGGCGGATTTGTCTTTGAAAGAATAAACCTATTGACATGGTGCGAAAATAGGTTTATACTATCCCCAACACAAGGAAGGGAGCACAGGCAGATGAAACGTACAACAGATGCCCGGCACAGGCTGCTCGGGCGAATGCGCTGCTCCCAGACAAATTCCCGGCAGACAGACTGAGAAAAAACAGGAAGATGCCGTTGTCTGGGAGAAGTGCCCGAACATACATCGTCACAATAAAAGGAGAACCGACAATGGCTGATTATAAACTGTGGAACGCACTGAAGAATGCTAAAAAATATCGCTGGGTGGAACTTTCTCACTCGCTGAACAACGAAAGCCCCTACTGGTCCGGCATCCCGGAAGGCTCTGTGGAGCTGGCAAAGACCGTGTGGGACTGGGGCAAGCCGGAACTGGAATGCCTGATCCAGACCTTCAAATTCCCCGGACAGTTCGGTACCCATATCGACTTCCCGGGGCACTTCATCAAGGGCAAAGCATTGTCCGAAAAGTACGATGTGAACGACCTGATCTTCCCGCTGGTGGTCATTGATATTTCTGAGCAGGCCAAGAAAGACCCTCGCTACGCTGTGACGGTGGAGGACATCAAGGCCTATGAAGCAAAGTACGGTCCTATCCCGGATGGTGCGCTGGTGGCTCTGCGCAGCGACTGGTACAAGAAGTGGCCGGATATGGATGCGCTGTCCGGCATCGACGCAGAGGGCAAAGAAAATGCCCCCGGCTGGTCGCTGGAAGCATTGGAGTATATCTACAAGGTGCGCAACGCCGCCGCCAACGGCCACGAAACGCTGGATACCGATTCCTCTGCGGTGGCGGAGGAAAAGGGTGACCTTGCCTGCGAGCGCTATGTTCTGGACAACGACAAGCTGCAGGTGGAGGTGCTTGCAAATCTGGATAAAGTTCAGCCTGCCGGTGCGGTGGTCATCGTTTCTTATCCCCGCATTGAAGGTGCAACTGGTCTGCCCGCACGGGTCTGGGCCATTACCGAATAAGAGCGGAGAAGTGGGAAAATGTCCTTTGAAAAGCAAAAGCAGACCTGGAGGAAAAAGGTCTGGGAGACCATGTCATTGTGCTGAACGAGTCCTCAGCTACGGTGGCGGAAGCAGCCCACGCCTTGGGTGTGGAGCCTGCCAGCATCGCCAAAACGCTGTCGGTTCTGCAGGGCGAAAAGCCGGTGCTCATCGTCACCGAGGGCACGGCAAAGCTGGACAACCACAAGTACAAGAGCCTGTTCCACATCAAGGCCAAAATGATCCCCTACGATGAGGTGGAAGCCTATGTGGGTCATGCCCCCGGCGGTGTGTGCCCCTTTGGAGTGAACGAGGGCGTGGCGGTCTATCTGGATGAGAGCCTGCGCAAGTTTGATACCGTCTACCCGGCAGCAGGCAATGGTCACACCGCCGTCAAGCTGACCTTGCAGGAGCTGGAAGCAGCCGCCGGAGCCGAGGGCTGGGTGGATGTCTGCAAGGAGCCGGAAGGCCAGTAAGAAATCATAAGATAAATGCAAAAGGGAGTTCTGCCCGGACCTTCGTCCGTGACAGAGCTCCCTTTTTGCCTCATAAAACTTATTGCGAAGTGGGTGGTGGTCTGCCGGGCAGCAGGAAAAAGATGTTCATAGCGCTGCCTGATACCGCGCTTAGCGGAGCAAGAACCACACGCCCAGCAGGATCGCAAGGAAGATCAGGTTGGACAGGGTGAACAGCCCAAAATACTGCTTCTTCCCCTGTGGCAGCTCCCGTGCGATCTGCCGGTAGGAAATAAGACTGGCCATGGATGCGATCAAAGTGCCAAGACCTCCCAGATTGGTGCCGATGATGAGGGCTTGTGTCTCTGCCGTGAACCCGGACAGCAGCAGGGCGGCGGGAACATTACTGGTGACCTGCGAAGCAAGAACCGCCACCAGAACTTCCCGGCCGGTCAAAAACTCCTGCAGCCAGCCGGAAAAAGCCGGAATGCGCCCCAGATTGCCAATGAAGATGAAAAAAGCCACAAAGGTCAGAAGCAGGGAATAGTCCACTGCCCGTAAGGTGTGCGGGTCTGCAAAAAGGGCGCAGACGAGTACAGCGGCAAAGGCAATGCCATAGGGCAGCACCCGGATCACGGACAGCAGGCAAACGGCAAACAGAACCAGATACAGCAGGATGATCTTCTGATCCCCCTGAGATGCAGAAGAAGAAACAAGCTCGTCCACGGAGAGGGCGGCAGAGGCTTTTCGGCAGACCAGCGCTGCCCAAGCCAGCAGCAGGAGCAGAGAGACCAGGGTGTAGGGCAGCATAAGAAGCACAAATCCCCCGATGCTCATGCCGCTTTTTCCGTAAAGATAGAGGTTCTGCGGGTTGCCGATGGGGGTCAGCATACTGCCAAGGTTTGCCGCAATGGTCTGCATACAGACCACCGGGACCAGAAGGGAGCGGCGGACATCCGCTCCCAGACGGCTCAGGACCACGAACGTAAAGGGAACGAAGGTCAGCAGGGAAACATCGTTGGTGATGAACATGCTTCCGAAAAAGCACAGCCCGACCAGTACCAGCGTCAGCTGAAAGGTGCTGTGGGTACGGGACAGCAATGCCCGGCCCAGTCCATCAAAAAAGCCCTGCCGCCGCAGCCCGGCCATGACCGTCATCAGGGAAAACAAAATCGCCAGCGTGCGCAGGTCGATGTAGCCGAGATACTGCGCATCCGGCGGAACAAAGAAGGCGGAGACAACGGCCAGCACAGCGGCTGCGGTGAGGACCGTTTCCTGCTGAATGAATTGTTTGAGTTTCATAGAGACACATCCTTGTAGTTGTAAAGGCTGCCCTGCTGCGGTGCCGGACGGCCTTTTTTCGTATTTCAGAGCAACAGCTCAAACAACCCGATCATCAGCGGCATGGTCAGGATGGAAAGCAGCGTGCTCAGGACATAGATCGCGCTGGAATGAGAAGCATCCCGGTCATAGAGCTGTGCCATGGAGGTGACCGTTGCACAGGCGGGGGTAATGGCAGAAAGGTAGACCGTCATCAGGATGGACTTGCCGTCCGGGATCCAGTGGGAGGCTTGAACTGCCCAAAGCAGCAGAACGATGACCAGCGGAACACCCAGCAGACGCAGAAATACCGGCAGATAGTTGCGCGGGGTGCAGAAAACCTTTTTCAGGGGCACTTCCGCAATGGCCATGCCTGCCAGCAGCATTCCCATGGGGCCGATCATATTGCCGACACTGCTCAGTGTGCTGGTGATCGGGGCAGGCAGCGAGACGTGCAGCAGGTACAGCAGAGCACCGGCTGCAATGGCGATCAGATTGACATTGGTAAGGAGCTTGCGCCATTCCAGCTGTGCAGACCCCTGCAGGCAGGCACTGGCATGGGTCCAGAGCAGTACCAGCTGTACAATGACAAAGGCGCAGGAGTAGACAACATATTCCTCCCCCAGCAGGGCCTGCACAATGGGAATGACCAGCGCGGCGGCATTGCTGTAAATGATATTGACCTGCTCCACGGCGTCCAGCTTGAGAGCTTTGCGGAACAGCGCATTCAGAAGCAGAAATACAACGTGCATTCCAACGGCGATGCCCATGGAATAAAGCAGGCCGGTGCGGATCTCCGGTGTATCCTTGATCTGAAAGGCGTTCAGAACGACACAGGGCATGACCAGATAGACAAAGACCACAGACAGCACCTTGCTGTCCGATGCCTTCAACAGGCCGGTTTTTACAACGGCATATCCCATCAGCAGAACCAGAAATAGCTGCGCGATCTGCTGCATCAATAAAAGGCTGATTTGCATTTAGAACTCCTCTTTTGCAATTCGTTTTTGCAGCACAATCCTACTCCATTGGCGGGGCATCGTCAAGAGAAAACAGAAAAAATGCAATCTGAATAAGAAAAAACGGATGGCTCCGCAGAACCATCCGCTAAAACTGGCATCATCAGTCTTTCCGGTACTTATATGCACCCTCAATGGCGTCAATTTCCGTGGGAATGCAGAGGTTTATGTCCTGATACATGGAAGAGTAGCCTTTTAAGCAAGGATCCCGGTGGACTGCAAAAACAGCACCAGCATCATCACCGGGGCAACATAGCGGATCATCACCCGGTAGAGTTTCTTGCGGCGGAAGGTCTTGCCGCCCCGCTGCATCTCGTCAATGACGTAATCCGGTGTCATGACCCAGCCGATCAGGATGGTGGACAGCAGGGCGATGAAAGGCATCATAACGCTGTTGCTGACATAGTCCATGATATCCAGCAGCTGAGCCGCAGAGCCGTTGGGCAGCTGCACCTCAAAATAGAAGATGCTGTAACCCAGCGCAATGATGGCGGACGCGGCCAGATAAATGACCGTCAGCACAAGCACCGTCTTTTTGCGGCCCGAGTGGAAGATCTCCATGCAGTTGGCGGTGATGGATTCCAGCACCGAGATGCAGGAGGTCAGGGTGGCAAAAATGGCAGTGACAAAGAACAGGATGCCCACGAAAGTACCGGCCTTGCCCATAGCGGCAAACACCTTGGGCAGCGAGACGAACATCAGGCTGGGGCCTGCACTCATGCCCTCGGTACCGGAGAACACATACACGGCAGGAATGATCATGGCACCGGCCAGCAGAGCCACGCCGGTATCAAAAATCTCGATTTGGTTCACGGCTTTGTTCAGGTTGACCTCCGGTTTGACGTAGGAACCGTAGGTGATCATAATGCCCATGGACACGCTGAGGGAGAAGAACAGCTGGCTCATGGCATCCAGCAAAATCTGCAAAAAGCGGCTGACGGTCAGCCCTTCCATGTGCGGGGTCAGGTAGTAACGCAGACCCTCCAGACCGGTGCGCATCTGGCCGGAGGCGTCCTCGTGGCGCAGGGTGAGGGCGTAACCCGCAATCACCACCACCAGTACCAGCAGAATGGGCATCATGTAGCGGGACACCCGCTCAATGCCGCCCTCCACGCCGTTGTACACGATGAAAGCCGTCACGCCCATGAACAGCAGAGCGAACACCACAGGCGACACCGGCGAGGTGATGAAGCTGGTAAAATAGCCGTCCTCCGCAGCGGCGGCAGACTGCCCGGTCAGGTAGACTGCCGCATATTTCGTGATCCACCCGCCGATGACGGCATAGTAGGTCATAATCAGAACTGGCACCAGAAAGGTCAGGATGCCGAGGAATTTCCACTTGGGGCGCATGCTCTCGTAGGCGCGGATGGCACTCTGCTTGGTGCGGCGTCCGATGGCAATATCCGAGGTGAGCAGGGTAAAACCGAAGGTCAGCACCAGCACCAGATACACCAGCAAAAACAAACCGCCGCCATCCTTTGCGGCAAGGTACGGGAACCGCCACAGGTTGCCGACACCCACCGCACTTCCGGCGGCAGCAAGGACAAAACCGATTTGTCCGGAGAAACTGCTTGCTTTCTTTTCCATGATTCTCAAACTCCTATCCTAAAAACCTATTGTAATATAGGATAACATGAAGTATCATATCAGTAAACCCAATAAAATTACTACGACCTATAAATTTTACTTATGGAGCGCTTGAGATGCGGGAACAGAAAGACCGATACGAGATATTCTTGAAAGTATGCGAAACGGGCAGTTTTTCCAAAGCAGCGGAGGCACTGAACTATACCCAATCCGGCATCAGCCAGATGATGGCGGGGCTGGAAGAGGAATTGGGCGTGCAGCTGTTTGCCCGCATCAACCGGGGCGTGACCCTGACAGATAACGGCACCCGCCTTTTGCCCTACATCCGGGAACTTGCCAACCAGAAGACCCGGCTGCGGCAGGCGGCGTTCAATATCAACCACAAGGTGGAGGGCAAGTTGCGGGTGGGCAGCATTTCCAGCATCACCACCCTCTGGATGCCGGAAGTCGTGCATTATTTCAAGGAAAACTACCCGAAGGTGAAGATAGAAATTCTGGACGGCAACTATGATGAAATCCGGGAATGGATCATCCGTGGGCAGGTGGACTGCGGTTTCCTCTCGTCCATTGTGGCAGACGACCTGAAATTCTACCCGCTCCGGGACGACCCGCTGTGCGCTGTGTTCCCGGAGGGGCATCCGCTGGCTGCACATTCCAGTGTGACCCTGCCGCAGCTGTTTCAGTATCCGCTCATCATCGAAACGCCCGGCTGCGATAACGACATCCAGCACCTGATGCTCAAATGCCCGGTGAAGCCGAATATTTTTTACAGCTTCCGGGACGATACCCTCATCATGGCGTTCGTGCGCAGCGGGCTGGGCGTGACCATCTCGCAGGAACTGGTGATGCAGGCGTTCGGCTGTCCCGGTGTGGTGTCCCGCCCGCTGGAGCCTGCCTGCTGCCGGACATTGGGGCTGGCGTTTTCCAAGACGGCAAGCTCGGTGGTGAGCCAGACGCTGCTGGAATATCTGAGCTCCACCCGGCAGCGAAAGGAAACACCGAAGATAAAATAAG
>OHMS01000926.1_pt1 | contig 10437 bp, 9 predicted proteins | sample 1569351 | NCBI WGS metagenome assembly OHMS01 (sample SAMEA3879571, study PRJEB24766) | human gut metagenome | biome: human-associated habitat; feature: feces | place: USA | collected 1985/1987 | reverse complement strand
GCTGCTGATGCCAACATTTCTGGTCAACGCCGAAATAGAACGTGCAGCGCTGTGCCTGCCAAATGGAATCCTGTACAAATCCGCATCGGACCCGAACTATGAAAGAATTCTGGAGATGGCTGCACGGATCGGGGTATCGTGGTCTGCGATCAGGATCAGATTACAGCAGATGCAGGTCATCAACGGAAAACCCATCCACTGCCATCCATTGGACGTCATTCGATTTGGAGAATAATATGACTTGGTCAAATAATCGCTCTTTTAAGAGTAAACCGCTGAACAATATACAGCAGGCACAATTCAGCATTGGCTGGAGGTTTTGTCCGGTTTGCGGACACAAGCTCTACCAAAAAAACGAGAGCTGTTCAGGCTCTATCAGCATAAAGTGCCTCAAGTGCGGTAACATAGCAACAGTTGACTTAGCCTACCGCAGACGCTGACTTTTTTAGACAAACCACAATTTCAAAAATCGGGTGCATTGCACCCTGAATATGGACTGTTCGTCACCGAGCAACGGGCCATTGCCGCAAGGCAATGTATGAAACGCGCACCAAATAGCCGGGCAACAGCTGATAGAGTGATTCTGCTTTAGAACCGCTCTGTTAGTTGGTTGTCCGGCTATTTTTTTAGCCTTCAGGTAGCCTGCTCCCGTAAAAAGGAGCAGGCTTTATGTTTGTCCGTTTTTCGTGGATGCCCCAAGCGGCTAGATATCCGTAGCAACTCCGAGTTTTCGACTTCTCACGCTTTATCGAAAATTTGGAGGTCACACATGAGTTTTGATCCGAATGCTATTGGTAACCGTATTTTTACTTTGCGTACAAATGCGAAGTTATCGCAGGAAAAACTTGCTGAAAAACTTGGTGTTTCCCATCGACACCTCGGCGATCTTGAAAGGGGAAGCTCCAATGGCTCTGTAAAAATCCTGATCGATATTGCAGAATACTTCCATGTCAGTATGGATTATCTTCTTTTGGGCCGAGATCCTTCTAGGGATCAGTTTCAAAATGAACTGCAAGCCGCTATAGATCATCTTGAAAAAATCAAAGGTCTTTTATAATCACTTCAACAAGAAACGCTCCTGCCAGTTTTACACCGGCAAGAGCGTTTCTTGTGTTATTCAAAAATATCGGCAAGGGTAAGCAGCTGTACTTCTCCGCGTTCCTGTGCCTGAAGTAGTCCGTCCGTAAATCCGCCTTTCGAGAAAATGTAGTAGTGGTAGTTTGTTCCTTTCCCAAAGACTGCTGCATATTCCCGAATCAGTTCCAGTTCGTCCAAACCGATTTTTTCATTGCGATATTTGCAGGAGCCGATGATATAGTCATTGCCCTCAACCGGCCTACCGACAATATCGATTTGTATCTGCTTCTTTTTTTGAGGGTCGGTTCCCCACCACTGCCCGATCTCACTCAACTCGATAGGAAGATCATTCGCATAATAGAGCAAGTAGTCTTGGCACATCTTCTCAAAAATCAGACCCATATAGTCTGGAAAATACTGCTTCACCGCATGGGGGTAGGTCTTTGCGATCCGCCCCGAATCAATGGCACTTGCATTGACCGGCACAAAACGGTACCAAAAACGAAAAAAATTGTCTGCCAGAAGATAGATCGTTTTTTTGCCCGGTTTCTCAGTGATCGGCGTTTCCTTTTTGACGATTCCAAGGTCTATCAACGTTTTGAGGTACTTCGCCACCACAGAGTTTTCTTCACCAACTTTCGTGGTGATATCATTCAGGCGAGAAGCCCCCTCTGCAATTGCCTTGATGATTGCATTATAAATTGCCGGCTCACGCAGCTCCTGCTTTAACAGGTTGGCCGGTTCCTCATAGAGGTAGCTGGAACGGTCAAACAAGTTTTCCATCAGTGCTTCATCTACGCTGTCCCGAACATCCAATTTGTTGATATAATGCGGAACGCCGCCTGTAATGCCATAAATCAGGGCGTTATCTTCCTCGGACAGATTCGGATGGAATACCGCTGTTTCCTTGTAATCCAGCGGCATGATCTTGAATTGCGCTGTTCTGCGTCCATACAGAGGGCTTTCTTTGCCCAAGACCTGACTTTCCATAAAACTCATGGACGAGCCACACAGGATCAGGTACATTTGGGACTCTGTCCATTTATGGTCGATGATGTGCTGAAGCATTGCGGAAATAGCGGGTTTAGCCTTTGCAAGATAAGGATACTCATCAATTACAAATACGATCCGCTGCTCCTTGGAGAGAGCTGTCAGTTCGTCCAATGCTGCATCGTAGGTTGTAAATTCCGGAGATGATTCTGCATTGGGTCGTTCAAAACTCATGATTGCCTTGGACAAGGCTTCCAGATTTTCTTTTCCGGTCGTATTCAAGGCAGAGAAGAAAATGGTCGGTTTATCCTTGCAGAATTCATTGATCAGCGCAGTTTTTCCAACACGACGTCTGCCGTAAATGACAACGCATTCAAACTTTCCATTCTCATATCGTTTGTTTAACTTCCGAAGTTCCTCATCGCGGCAGTAAAATCGGCTCATTTTGTTCCCTCCCCAAAGTGTATTTATCGAATTTATATACTCGTAAGTTAGTTTCTTACGAGTATAATACTTCATTTCTTACATAAAGTCAGGAAATATATTTTTGACGGCTCATCGAGAAACAGGAACGATACTTCCTATTTTCCTCAAAAATTGTGAACTCTGAGTTCCTGTTCATTTCGTTCCGCATCGGTTACAATACAGCCATAGCTTCGGCAAGCGTTCAAAGCAGCCCTCAAGCTATCCCGCCCCTTGAAAATTGAACACGCATTCTTCAGTCACGTTCCTGTGATGATGAGCCACGTCCGTAACAAATGCGATGATCTCCCACTGAGGGAATGAGCGGTAGGTTGACGGTAAATGGATGACAGCTTCTCCATAGCTAAGAGCCATCACAGAATAATGATACTTCTGCCTTCGGGCAGCTCGGTGAGAACCACGGAGAGGTGAGAACCCTATGGATTCGGTACGCTGCCGGACGGCTGAAAGATTTCCCACACGAAAACTGAGTTTTCGTTTTCCGGGGATGTCGGGGACAAATACGGAAAGGTATAGAACTATAAATCACAGCAATTTGCTGTTTGAGATAGTAGGGTGGGCTGTGCGAGCAGCCCACTGTTACATATACGGATAGAAAGGAGAAATCCAAATTGGCCACACGAGGTAAAAAAGAGAAAGAGTATCCGCCTATGCCCGCAAACTGGATGTACAAGCGCGGGGATGTCTACATGATGGATCTGAATCCTTACAGCGGTTCCGAGCAAGGCGGCATCCGACCTGCCATTGTTGTCCAAAACGATGACGGTAATTTTTATTCCAATGTTCTTCTGGTCGTTCCGCTGACAACACAGATCAAAAAGCGAAATATGCCAACGCATTTTATTCTGCACAATCGCTTTTTGAGTGCGCCATCTATGGCGATTTGCGAAAGTCCGCGCCCCGCAGATAAATCCAGAGTGTTAAGCTACCTTGGGCACCTGTCCAAATATGAAATGCGGCAAGTGTCAGTGTGTCTGCAATACAGCTTTGGTTTCATTGGATACAAGTCATTCCGAAAATACCTTACGGCTCCTCCGCAGGAGGATGTTCTCGCCGCTGCAAAAGAGCTGCTCTCCCAGCAGTTTCAGAATCTTCGTGTGCTGAACAGTCAGCCCCCTGCTCTCACCAAGCACACAAAAGGCGATTTACATAGCATTGAGCAGATATCGGAAAGGATGCTCTCCACCCCAACAGAATCTTCTGTTGAGTTCATGGTCGCAGAACTGGATGATGCACTTCAATCGCTTATGTTCCGCTGGAATATCTGTTATGAACGGTATTCCAGTTTTCACTTATCCGATAACGAAAAGAAGAAAATCGGTTTGATTATCCAATCAGGAATTGATTTTCTGCAAAAGAAGAAGGAGGTTCCTTTATGATGAACGCAGTTGTAAAACCTTACCATGAGATGTGCCTGAACAGCAGCGAACTGATCGTGCCGCGCGACACTTATCAGCGTGCTCTTCACCCCGCTCGTGTTGCCCGCATCGCAAAAGAATTTGACGAGCGGGTTGCCAATGAGCCGAAGATCAGCTTCCGGGATGGTCACTACTATGTGATGGACGGACAGAACACCATCGCTGCACGGAAATTTCTGAACGGCGGCGAAGATTTGCAGATTCGCTGCAAGGTTTATTTTGGTATGACAGAACGAGAAGAAGCCCTCCTGTTTGCACAGCAGACAGGCATTTCGGAACGGCTGAGTGCAGGACAGAAGCTCCGTGCCCTGATTTTTGCAGGGGAGCCTGCTGCCGTTGCATTCCAGCAGGCCACCGAATTGGCTGGCGTTCATCTTTCTTTTGAAGAAGGCCGAGGCAAACAGCGGATCAGCTGCATCGCAACCGCCTATCACGAATTCATCCGGCTTGGTCCTGAACTGTATATCGAATCCCTTGATGTTTTGCTGAATGCGTGGGACGGAGAACCTGATTCCATGAGTTCTGCAAATCTGCTCGGCATCTGCCGCTTTGTAGAACTGTACCACTCCGAATACAGTAAAAGCCGTCTGATTGCCAAACTGCGGCAGGTCGATGCATTCACGATTTTTCGCCTTGCACGAACCGCAGGCGTAAGCCTTCCCGGCAAGACGAAGTACCTTCAGCAGGTCTATACTATTTATAATGGTGGCAGCCGCCGGGCTGCATTGCCGCTCAAGTTTTAACTTTAAGTATATTTAACGAGGTATTATCCAATGATTATCCATGAAGAACCTTCGCCCAACTCGGTTTCCTCCCCTGTTTCCACAGCAAAGGACAGCCGCTGCTATACCGTAGAAGACCTGATGGAAATGCTGCTCCTGAGCCGTCCCACTGTCTACCGTCTACTGAAGCAGAACGAATTCCGCTGGTTCAAGGTAAGCGGCGCTTACCGTATTTCCAAAGCCAGCTTTGAAGCATGGCTCAATGATGGCACTGTTGAACGCAATCCCGCTGTTTGACATCCTCAACATTTCACGCGAAATCTGCTATTCTTTAGCCGGGATGAGAAATCCCGGCTAAACTTTTACATAGATAGAGAGGTGTCTTTCATGGATGATATGCGGAATACTTCGGCTCCCTTATACGGAAAAGCTGAACCTGCCACTACCAAAACCACCATGTCGGTTCGTGAGATGCGGCAGCTTCTCGGCCTTGGCAAAACAGACAGCTATTGGCTGCTTCATAAGAATCTCTTTGAAGTCATTCTGATAAACGACAAAAGGCGTATCGTTATTTCCAGCTTTGAGAAATGGTATGCCAATCAGGTCAAATATCATAAGGTCAATGGTTCGCCACCGGGCGAGGAACTTTGCAAACGGTCCTATTCCGTTCCTGACGCCGCCGAGATATTGAAGGTGAAACCCGAAACGATCTATACACTCATCCGACAGGGCAAGTTGAAAACAGAAACGGCAGACTTCTGTATGAGAATTCCCAAAGAGGACTTTGAGCGGTGGTACCGATCACAAAGTCGCTACCGCACAGCAGCCGACCGTGAGCGTGACCGGGAGATTGAAGCGCAAACCATCTCCATCCCGGAAATGGCAAAACTACTCGGTATCCCACGCAAGAATGTTTATGGGATTCTTGATTGCAAAAAATACCGAGATTGTTTCGTCATTGAGCGCGTGGCCGACAGGCCGCGCATTACCAAAAAAAGTTTTAAGGCATGGCTTAAAAGCCAATCTACATACCAACTTCAAAAACCGAAAAAAGAAACGCATGAGGAGCCGCCGCTAAAACTGCAATGTCCCAAGAATGGGAAATACTACAGTTTTCAGGAAATTCAGGCTTTTTACGGAATCAGCCGCCCAACACTTGACTCGTGGGTTCTCAAAGAAGGAATTCCAACGATGAAGTTGGGAAGGGTAAAACGCATCCAAAAAGATGCTTTCGATGAAGTTCTGAAGTCCAAACGTAAAGTAGAGGAGGATGTATAATGGCTAGCATTGTCAAACGCAATAACCGATACTGCGTTGTCTATACCTACAAACACACTAATGGAACGCTAAAGCAGAAATGGGAAACCTTTACCGACCTTGCAGATGCCAAAAACCGTAAGAAAGAGGTCGAATACAAAGAATCCGTCGGTACCTTTGTGGCACCCCAGTGCCGAACTCTAAAAGACCTGCTTAAAGAATACGTCACCCTGTACGGAAGAACCAAATGGGCACTTTCAACCTATCAATCAAACACTGCACTGATTTCAAACTACATAGAACCGCTTATCGGCTCAATGAAGCTGCAAGATCTCACCACCCGCGTAATTGAGGGATATTATCAGCGGCTGCTTAAATACGAAGCCGTTGACCCTATGTGTGGAAAGCGTCAGCATCAATACGTTTCTCCCGGCACGGTTCGTTCGGTTCACAAAATTTTGAGAAGTGCCTTTGAGCAGGCTGTAAAGTGGGAACTTATGGAAAAGAATCCCTGTATTTATGCCACCTTGCCCAAATACACTGCAAAGAAGCGTGATATCTGGACTGCCGAGACCCTGTTCCATGCCTTAGAAGTCTGTGATGATCCACGGCTCCGGCTTTGCATCAACCTCTCCTTCTCTTGTTCCCTGCGCTTAGGGGAATTGCTCGGTCTGACATGGGATTGTGTGGATATCTCCCCCGAAAGCATTGAAGCCGGGCAAGCCTCCATTTACATAAATAAGGAATTGCAGCGTGTAGATATTGCTTCGCTGAACGCCTTGGAAAATAAAAATGTCATCACTCGTTTTCCCTCGCTGAGTTCCCGCTGCACCACGGTCCAGGTTCTGAAAAGCCCTAAAACAGACAGCAGTATCCGAACCATTTTTCTCCCCAAAACAGTTGCTGAAATGCTTGTCCACTATAAAGCCGAGCAGGACATGACAAAGGACGCACTGGGTGCAGAGTATGCAGACTATAATCTCGTGGTTGCCGGCCCGCTGGGAATGCCGACCGAACAATCCACCATTAACGGTGCATTGAAGCAGCTGATTGAGGAAAACGATCTCCCCAAAGTGGTTTTCCACAGCTTCCGACACTCCAGCATTACATACAAGCTCAAGCTGAACGGCGGCGATATCAAAGCCGTGCAGGGCGATTCCGGTCATGCACAGGCTTCGATGGTCACCGAGCAGTACGCACACATTCTGGATGATGATCGGCGTTTGAACGCACAACGATTCGACGATTTCTTCTATCAGCATCATGGTGCAGAGCCTGAAGCCCTCCCTCGCGCAGAGCAATCCACTCCCAAAGCCAGTCCCGTCGATACAGATGCGGCAGCAGCTCTTGCTAAACTGCTGGCTGACCCCTCTATGGCTACACTCATTAAAAATCTTGCAAAGAACCTATAAGCCTCTATACATAAACAGCGGCAGTTTTCCGTATATGGAAAACTGCCGCTATCTGTTTTAGGATGATCCCGTTTCTTTGTGTTTTTTCGCCTTAGCTTCCTCTATGTCCATCTTCAGCTGATGTGTAAGCTGTTTTACATAATCGAGTGAAACTTCATAGCCTTCTGCGATTTTTTCTGCCGGCATCCCATCAAGGATACGGGAGATCACAATGTTCTGAGTGGCTTGTTTTCTCGACTCTGCAATCATTTCCTCAATAGAGGGGCAATGTTTATTATGCATCCAATTCAAGTAATCCAAGCGTTCAGCTTCTATCCGCGATAGAAGCCTGACTGCATAGAAATTGTCATCTACCTCGAAGCGAACTTCCTCTCCGGGTTTGACTTCAAGTTTTTCCAGAACCGCATCTGGGAGTTTTACAGTTCCATCTTCACCGACTACAATATTAAATTTCTTTTCCATCGCACACTCCTAAAATCACGCAAAGTTCCTTGCATCCAGTGCCTTTACTCCCGTAAGAATACCATAAGCCCCTTCCTTTTACAAGACAATGCGCATTTCCATTCGCACTGTTACATAGACCAGAGTTTTCTCGCAGAAAGCTCTGGTCTTTTTCTATTGAAAACATTTGTCCATCACACCAGCTACGGCTGTATGGTCTGGTTCACGAATGCTAAACAAGCAAATATCCGTAGGGAAACGTACACTTCCCAGCTAATGAAAGGTGGGCATTTTACAATGAACCTTCCACTTTTCATTAGCTCTGCTAATTTTCTGCTAATGAAAAGCCTTTTACTCGTTTTATTTCGGGGTTTGTGTTCTTTACTCAGATTGACAGCGCAACAAAAAATCAATTGATAAAACGTTACTTGTTTTACCTACTTTTGCCTAGGATTTATGGCTTCAGCCCCTACTCCTAAGCGGAAGGCCGTGTGTTCGAATCACATCGGGGACGCCATTTCAAGAAAATGCGAAGGTCATTTTTCCATGTGAAAGACGATCTTCGCATTTTTCATTTTGAACCTATCACCAAAATTAGCCAGCTAATGCCATTAGCAGAATTTTCGGTTCCAGCTAATAAAATCAGGTTTCCAGCTAATGAAGCCCCATAAAGCACCTTTTGAACTCTGTTTTCCGGCTCTCTGCTAAAATTGGTAGCCGCTTTCCTGTAAATCCATGTAAATACAAAATATCCATTGCAATATCCCTATATAAGCCGGCATTTTGCCCCTCTACGGTATAGTATTGTACGCTTGCGATAGAGCTATCTGTTTTTGTTATAACTTCATGAGAACTACTGTCTGCTGCAATCCATCCTACACCAAAGCTGTCCGTAAATGTAAACACTGGGCAACTCGACCACTTCATATCATATGCGATTTTAACTGTTTTTTTATTATTTGAACCAGCAAGGCCATATCTGAAAGTCAATTTCGCAGATTCACTGGAGGCTCGTGAACCTTGCTTAAAAATATGATTATAAGCATCCATTTTCAGGTCATACGATTTAATCAGGCCAATTTGTGTGTCGTTGTAGCCTTCTTGCTTTAATGATGCTTCAGATTGCATTGAAAGCCGTGCAAGCTGCGCATTTAAATCGGTCTTTGTAATTGTTCCACTACGCAGAAGATCGTCAACCATTTCTTTTTCAGATACAATGATTTCCTGAGTGTTGGTTGACTTTGAAAGAATTTCATCTGCCAAGTTTATCGCACTGCCACTAGCTGCAAAAGCTTGAACAGGAATCACCAGAAGACTTATTGACATACAAAGAGAAGCCAAAATTTTTGTAAGTCTTTTCATATTATTTCTCCTAAATTCTTGATTTTTATATATCATCACCATGCTCTACAACTGCATTGGACTCACCCTTTCATATGAAACTAGAAGCCACAAGACACATAACGAGTGCCATTATACTTTATCTACTTGTACTACCTGTAATGGTTTCACTCTGTCCATCAGAATAATTAAATGTTGCTGAATACTCCAGCTTGTAAGATTTTCCCGGTTTGGTATTGTAGTTACCGCTTGCCATGCAGTTCGAGGTCGTGCTGGTATTTGAACAGTTGCTTACTCTCTGCCATGTTCCAAAGGTTCCTTTTTCATAGAGAGTACCGGAAACGCTGATACTTTTTATGCCAGTTCTCGTTTGAGCATCAATCTGATAGTAGGTCTGGTAGATTGAACCGTTGACGGTGCTGTTTCCAATATACCGACCAGACTGCCCTACAGCCAAGGCAGAGCACGCTAGGCTCAAGATCATCACCGCTGAAATAACAATGGACAAAAAACGTTTTTTCGACATAGATAATGTACCTCCAATTTTTTGCTCCCAATAGGAGCTTTTGCTTAGTCAACGTAATTCGCCTTGTGTTTGTGACAGCTTTTTTGAAAAATTTTCTAGTTTTTTGTTGTATTTGTATGCTTATACAAAAAACTCCATGCTATTTGTGAATTCTAACAAATAACATGGAGTTTCATATTAAAATACGTTTTCAGCGATTTTCACGATCTCATCTCGTGAGATGTTTCCCATAATCGTATTTGAAACGCCTCCTTGCTCCCAGCTTAAAATATAAACAGTGTCTCCGTTTTCTCCTACGCTCGTTCCCAAAGTTGCGTCTGCATCTCCAACTTTTATATTCTCATAAGTTGTATGCTCATTGTCAAACGAGGACTGTTGCCCCGGCTGTATAATGGAGCAGCGAACAGTATATCCTTTACCGCTTTCTTTTGACGAGTAAACGTGCAAAAAGTTTTCTGCTCTTTCAAATTCCTGCTCACGATCTCGTTCAAATCCATCCGGCACATAATGGTCGCTATACCCATTCGGGAGCTGCTCCAACGGCTCGCCATCCACCTGATATGTCAGCTGCATCTCAATCGGCAGGAATTTCTGAATCATCGTATAGACTGCCTTTCGGAAGTCCGCACTTACTGCAAGCGCGCCGAGAGTTAAAATTACCAGCGTCAGGGCCGCAATAAGCACTCGTTTCAGCACAGGGCGGCGTTTATGCAACGCCGCTTGCAGGCGAGCATCCCATCGGGAAGTGTCCGGGTAGCGTTCTTCAAGCT
>OHMS01000921.1_pt1 | contig 10490 bp, 8 predicted proteins | sample 1569351 | NCBI WGS metagenome assembly OHMS01 (sample SAMEA3879571, study PRJEB24766) | human gut metagenome | biome: human-associated habitat; feature: feces | place: USA | collected 1985/1987 | reverse complement strand
TGCTGTAAAATATGATGATAGTTATATTAAAATTATTCAAAAAAATAATCAAATGCTTATGTATGCCGTAATATTTTTTGCTAGTTTAACACTTTTATCATTAATATTATTATGTACTATATCAAAGAAAAAGAAAAAAGTTAAAAAGGATGTTCCTACAGTAAAAGAAATAGATGATAAAATAGAAGAAATCAAAAAAAGAAATGAATGATGAAACTGATGAGGAAGTATATAATATTTTAGAGGATTCAAAAAAGAGTAAAAAGAAAAAATAATTACTCTTTTTTCTTGCAAGTATAATTATTATGTGATAGTATACATACTTGTCGAGGGTAATATGGAAATAAGTAAGGAAAAGTTAAGATACACTTTAAAAAATATACGAAGGCTTTCAGGTGGAGGAGGAGATGGTACATGCTATTATAATCCAAAAATTGATAAAGTTATAAAAATTTTTCATTGTTTTGATGAACCTTTTTTATATGATTATCCCTTAAAAGAGGAAGTTTTAAAATTTAATTCAATTGAACTTACTTATTTTATATTTCCAATAGATGTAATAACTGTTAATGGCCACGTGGTAGGATATATAGCAGATTATATTAAAGCTAAAAATTTATATAAAACAAATCCTCTTGATATAAACCTTTTAGAATTTATGACAGGAATATTAAATATGTACAAAGATATAATTAAAATATCTAATGAAGGTATTGTAATATATGATCTTATTTATAATTTAATGCAAAATAAAAATGAAATTTATGCTATAGATACAGATGATTATTTCTTTAGTGATAAAGATGATATTTTAAAAAGAAATGTTAATACATTTAATGAATCAATAATGATCTTTTTAGTGGATAACTATTTTGATGAATTTGTTCAAAGTAATAAAAAGTTATTAGAAATGTATAAAGGAAAAGATATAAATTTAGTTGATTTTATAACTTTATTTTACAAACTGCTTTCTGAAAATATTGGTAAAGATATCATTACTTTAAATGATGCTAAGTCTTTAGTTAATAAAAAATATTATGAACCTAATTTTATAAGAAGTATAAAAAAATAAATATTTGTAGTATAATTTTTATCATGGAGGTGTTACTAAAGTATGCAAGAGGACTATTTAAAATATGTTAATGAAAAAATTAAAGAAGCAGAATTAGAACTTTTAAATGGTCGTAAAACTTATACACTAGAGGAAGCTTTAAAAGAGATATTAGATAATTTATAATGTAATTAAACTCAATTTTTGAGTTTTTTATTTTGTAAGGGCATTGACAAAATAGATTGTAATGTTATAATTAGAAAGTGCATAAAAAAGTATGTGAGGTTGTTATGGATAATAATGTTTTAAAAGATATAAAAATATTTCATCAATTAGTAATTAATAGTATAGGTGTTAAAGATATGCCAAAGTATCCTAGTGTAACTACTACTCAAATTCAAATTATGGAATATATTATAAGTAGGCCTAAAAAATGTGCACTTCAAAAAGAATTTGAAAAAGTTTTAGGACTTTCAAGAGCTACAGTATCAAGCGTTTTAATTACTATGGAAAAAAATGGTTTAATTGTAAGAATTACTGATAATACTGATACTAGGACTAAAAAGATTGTTTTAAGTAGTAATGCTCAAAGAGTTTTTAATAGTAGTAAAGAAAAAATTAAAAAGATCGAGGATATTTGTCTTAAGGATATAACTGAAAAAGATTTAAATACATTTATAAAAGTATTATCTAAAATGACAGAAAATTTAAAGGAGGAAAGAAATGAGAAAATTATTTAAAAATTTAAGAAAAAAAGATTATTTATTAATTTTAATATGTGCTGTAATTATTTTTAGTGAAGTTTGGTTAGAACTAAAAATGCCAGATTATATGAGTAATATTACAGTTCTTGTTCAAACCAACGGTAGTAAGATGAGTGAAATATTAAAAAATGGTGGTTATATGCTACTTTGTGCTTTTGGTTCACTTGTTGGAGCGGTAATAACTAGTTATATATTAACTTATGTATCAACAACATTTTCAAAAAATATTCGTAAAAAAGTATTTACAAAGACAATGGATTTAGCTACTGCTGAAGTAAAAAATTTTTCTGTAAGTAGTTTAATTACAAGAACAACAAATGATGTTAGTCAAATTGAATTAGTATTATCAATGGGATTATCACTTTTGATAAAAGCTCCGATGACTGCAGGATGGGCAATACTTAAAATACTTAATAAAAGTTGGCAATGGAGCGCTCTTACTGCAGTATGCGTATTAGTCCTTCTTACAACGATAGGTATTATAACAAGTATCGTTTTACCTAGATTTTCTTTAGTTCAAAAATTAATTGATAAAGTTAATCGTGTAACAAGAGAAAATTTAACTGGTATAAGAGTAGTTCGTGCTTTTAATGCTGAGAATTTCCAAGAGGATAAATTTCAAAAAGAAAATGATGATTTAACAAATACACAATTATTTAACCAAAAATGTTTTGCTGTAATGGAACCAGTTATGCAAATGGTAATGTATACTTTAACTTTAGGAATTTATTTTATCGGTGCAAATCTTATTAATAATTCTTTAATGGCTGATAAACTTACACTTTTTGGTGATATGGTTGTATTTTCAACTTATGCAATGCAAATAATTATGTCATTTATAATGCTTTCTATGATATTTATGATGCTTCCTCGAGCAAATGTGTCCGCAAATAGAATTAACGAAGTTCTTGATGAAAAATTAACAGTTAAAGAAGGTTTATATAATGGAGATACAAAAGAAACAGGTACTGTTGAATTTAAAAATGTTTCATTTAAATATCCAGATGCTGATGAATATTTACTAAAAAATATTTCTTTTAAAGCAGAAAAAGGTCAAACTATTGCTTTTATAGGTTCAACTGGTAGTGGTAAAAGTACACTTATTAACTTAGTTCCAAGATTTTATGATGCTTCCGATGGAGAAGTTTTAATTGATGGTGTTAATGTAAAAGATTATACTTTTGAATCCTTACATAATAAACTTGGTTATGTTTCTCAAAAAGCTGTTATGTTTGATGGAACTGTTAAATATAATGTCTCTTATGGTAAATCTAATAAAAAAATTACTAAAGAAAAAGTTGAGGAAGCACTTAAAATTGCACAGGGGTATGATTTTGTATCTAAAATGGACAAAGGCATAGATTCACATATAGCTTCCGGAGGAACAAATGTCTCTGGTGGACAAAAACAAAGACTTTCTATTGCAAGAGCAATTGCTAAAGATCCAGAAATATATATTTTTGATGACTCTTTTTCCGCTCTTGATTATAAAACTGATTCTGTTTTAAGAAAAGCTTTAAAAGAAAATGTGAAAGATGCAACAACTTTAATTGTGGCTCAAAGAATAGGTACAATACTTAATGCTGATAAAATTGTTGTACTTGATAATGGTAATGTAGTGGGAATAGGAACACATAAACAGTTATTAAAAAATTGTGATGTTTATAAAGAAATAGCATATTCCCAACTTTCTAGAAAGGAGCTTGAAAATGCATAATAAAAAAATGGAAAATGCTAAAGACTTTAAAGGTTCTTTAAAAAGATTAATTTTAGAATTAAAACCTTTTAAAGTACTTATATTCATAAGTTTAATTCTAGCAATTTTTGGTTCTACTTTAACAATTAGTGCTCCAAATAGGCTTTCTAAATTAACTGATGAAATTCAAAAAGGACTAGTTATTAATACTAAAAATTTAAATATTTTAAATGAAAGCCTCACTACTTCTTTTGGTAAAGATATTGAAATTGATGGAGTAATAATAAATGCAAGTGATCAGATAGAGTATGCTAAAATTTCACAAAATCTTAATAAAAATATGAATGCAAATGATTTATATAAAGCACTTGATGAAATGCCAGAAAGTATTCAAAAGGTAATTAAAATTAAAAATATTTGTATTATACTTTTAACAATATATTTTGTAAGTGCAATATTTAACTTTTTACAATCTTTTTCAATGACACATGTTTCAAATAATTTTGCAAGAAAACTTCGAGGAAGAATTTCACATAAAATAAATACTTTACCACTTAAATATTTTGATAATCATCAAACTGGTGATGTGCTTTCAAGAGTAACAAATGATGTTGATACTTTTGCTCAAACACTTAATAATTCATTATCAGCTCTTGCTAGTAATGTAACACTTTTATTAGGTTCAATTATAATGATGTTTAAAACTAATGCTCTTATGAGTGTTACAGCTATAATTTCATCGTTATTAGGTTTTGTATTTATGGCAATTATTCTTTTAAAAAGTCAAAAATATTTTGTAAAAAGACAAGAAGGGTTAGGTAAACTTAACAGTCATATTGAAGAAATATATTCAGGATTAAATGTTGTAAAAGTTTATAATGGACAAGATGATGCAAATACAAAGTTTGATAAAATAAATAATGAAGTAAGTGAGTGCAGTAGAAAAAGTGGTTTCTTATCTGGCCTTATGCATCCAATGATGGGTTTTGTTGGCAATTTTGGTTATGTTGCAGTATGTATAGTTGGAGCACTTCTTACTATGAATGATAAAATATCATTTGGTGTTATTATTGCATTTATTACATATGTTAGATTATTTACAATGCCACTATCCTCAATTGCTCAAGAGTTTACTTTTATTCAGTCAGCTTTAGCTTCTTCAGAAAGAGTATTTGAATTCTTAGATGAAGAGGAAATGTCTAAAGAAGAAAATAAAGATAAGCTTCTTAAAAATGATGTAAAAGGTGATATAGAGTTTAAAAATGTATCATTTAAATATGATGAAAATGGCAAAACAATTATTAAAAATTTCTCTGCAGATGTAAAATCAGGTCAAAAGATTGCAATTGTTGGTCCAACTGGTGCTGGTAAAACTACAATGGTTAATTTACTTATGAAGTTTTACGATATTCATGATGGTGATATAACCATTGATGGTAAAAGTATTTCTAATTTAACACGAGAAAATGTTCATAGTTTATTTACAATGGTACTTCAAGATACATGGCTTTTCGAAGGAACTGTTAAAGATAATATTAGATATAATAATTCAAAAATTACTGATAAAGAAATTGAAAGTGTATGTAAATATATTGGACTAGATCATTTTATTAAAACACTTCCAAATAATTATAATACAGTAATATCTGAAAATGATAATATTTCTGCAGGACAAAAACAACTTCTTACTATTGCGAGAGGTATGTGTGAAAAAGCGCCTCTTTTAATACTCGATGAAGCGACTTCAAATGTTGATACAAGAACCGAAGAACTTGTGCAAAAAGCTATGGATAAATTAATGGAGAATAAAACCTCATTTATAATTGCCCACAGACTTTCAACAATAAAAAATGCAGATTTAATACTTGTTATGAATGAGGGTAATATTATAGAACAAGGTTCTCACGATGAACTTATGAAAAAAGATGGCTTTTATGCAAAACTTTATAATTCTCAATTTGAATTATAATATAAATTTTTATCTATTGACAAAGAAAAAATATAGTTATACAATTAACTTGTAAATCAATGAGAAAGAAAAGTAGGTATTATTTGTTTTAAAGAGAGTAACTAGTGGTGGAAAGTTATAAATGGGTAATATACGAAATGGGCTTTCAAGAGGCTACCGAAATAGTAGTAGGCTAGCACGGAGTACTTAACTTCGTTAACAAAGTAGCATGTATAATTGTACATGAATTGCACTTTTTAGGTGGCATTAATAAGAACTTAAATCTTATCCTAACTGTTGAGGATAAGATTTTTTTTAAGAAAGAGGGATAAAAATGAAAAAAAGAATATTAACAGGATTAAAACCAACAGGAGAACTTACTTTAGGCAATTATATTGGAGCAATATCACAAATGGTGGAGCTTTCTAATGATGAAAATAACGAAGTATATCTTTTTGTAGCGGACCTTCATGCACTTACTGAATATCAAGATCCAAATACTTTAAGAGATAGAATTAAAAAGTTTATCGCAATGTATATCGCATGTGGAATTGATCCAGAGAAAGTAGTTATTTATATTCAATCAGATAATGAATATATTCCAATGATTTCATGGATTTTAGAGTGTAACACTTATTATGGAGAAGCCTCAAGGATGATTCAATTTAAGGAAAAATCAAAAGGTAAAGAAAATTTTACAGTGGGACTTTTAACATATCCAATTTTAATGGCCGCAGATATTTTGTATTGTGATTCTGATTTTGTCCCAGTAGGTATTGATCAAAAACAACATGTTGAAATCGCCCGTGACATAGCAGAAAGATTTAATAATAAATATGGCCAAACTTTTAAACTTCCACAGTCTTTAATTAGTAAAGAAGGAGTTAAGATTAAAGATTTAAAAGATCCTACCAAAAAAATGAGTAAGTCTGAAACAAATCCAAATGGTGTTATATCTTTATTCGATAGCCCAGAAATGGTTACTAAAAAGATTATGGGAGCAACTACAGATAGTGAAAATTTAGTTTATTTTGATGAAGAAAATAAACCAGGTATTTCAAATTTACTTAATATTGCAAGTGTTATTTCTAAAAGAACTACAGAGGATATTGCGAATGAATATAAAACAGCTGGATATGGTAATTTTAAAAAGTATGTTGCATCATTAACATCACAGATGATTAGTGATATTCAAGAAAAATATAATCATATTATTAGTTCTGGTAAACTCGAAGAAATATTAAATAAAGGTAAAGAAAACTCTAGAAAACTTGCTTATGAAAAAATGAACCAAATGAAGAAAAAAGTTGGACTTAACTAAAACAACGTGTTATAATTTAATTACATCTTATAAAGAGTGATGGAGGGACTAGCCCGTTGAAGTCACACCAACCTATTAAATTAGGTGGTAATGCTAGAGCTATAAGATAACTTTATCATTCAAGATATTGTTATCTTGGATGTTTTTTTATGAAAGGAGGAAAGTTTTATTAAGCATTTTCTTTTAAGATGAAAAAAGAAAAGGAGTATAAATGAAAATTTTTAGTAACGAAATAGTATTTCGTGGTCACCCAGATAAAGTATGTGACCAAATTAGTGATGCACTTTTAGATGCATATTTAAGTGAAGATAAATCCTCACGATGTGGAATTGAAGTAATGGGAGGAAAAGGTAAAATATTTGTAACTGGCGAAGTTACAAGTCGTGCAAAAGTAAATGTTTCAAGTATAGTAAAAAAAGTTTTAAATGATGTTGGCTATGATGAAAATTATGAAATAATTAATAATCTCGGTGTTCAAAGCATTGATATAGCACTAGGAACAAATGATAAAGTTCATGGTGCTGGTGATAATGGTATGATGTTTGGTTATGCATGCCGTGATACTAAAGAGTATCTGCCTACCTCTATGGTAATACTTCAAAAACTTTCTATTTTCTACGATGAACTTAGAAAAAAAGATAAAAGATTTTTACCAGATGGTAAAGCTCAAATAACTGGTTATTATGAAAATAATAAATTAGTTAAAATAAAAGACTTTGTAATTTGTTATCAAAATACTGAAGAAGAAAGAGATAAAACAGATGAAATATTAATTGATACTTGTAAAAGTATATGTAATGAATATAATATTGAAGTTGAAAAATTTATTTTAAATCCAACGGGTAAATTTTTAATAGGGGGTTTTACTGGAGATGCAGGTCTTACTGGAAGAAAGATTGTGGTGGATTCTTATCAAGGTTTTGCTCCAGTAGGAGGAGGTGCTTTTTCTGGTAAAGACCCAAGTAAAGTTGATAGGTCTGGTGCTTATATGGCTAGAGTTATTGCAAAAGATATTTTAAAAAATAATGATAATTTAGAATATGTTCTTGTTCAACTTTCTTATGCTATTGGTCTTAAAAATCCTCTTGCAATATATATAACTTCTGATAAAGGGGATTTAAAAGTACCTGATGATTTATATGAAAAATGCTCTGTTCAAAATATTATAAATTCACTTAATTTATTAAATGAAAAATATGAAAAAAGAGCAATGTTTGGTCATTTTATAGATTAATTGGGGTAGGGTTAAATTTGGCTAAATGATGAAAAATTACTTGAACATTTAATAATTACGGATTAGTGGTTTATTGACTTAAATCACTTTTTTTAATATAATCTATTTGCAAAAGAGGTAAAAGTATGAATATAGAACATTTATATATGTCATTTGGACTTCAGGAGATATTTAATGATGTATCTGTTCATTTTAATGATGATGATAAAATTGGCATAGTTGGAGTAAATGGTGCCGGTAAATCAACCTTATTTAATTTAATACTTGGAAATATTTCGCCAGACTCTGGGAAAATAACTGTAAAAAATAGAGATTTAATAGGATATCTTCCCCAGGTAATTACTGATGAAATACCAAATGATGATATAACTGTTTTTGAATATTTACTTTTAGGAAGACCAATTCAAAAACTAAAGGATAATATAACTTCTTTATATGAACAAATAGCAGTAGAAAAAGATGATAAAAAATTAAATTATCTTTTTAAAAAGATTACTAAAAATCAAAATAAATTAGAGTATTATGATGAATATAATGCAGAAAGCATACTTCTTAAAATAATCGAGGGTATGAATATTTCTGAAAAACTGCTTGATTTAAAACTTAAAAATATTTCTGGTGGACAAAAATCAAAAGTAGCATTTGCAAGACTACTTTATTCAAAACCAGAAATTCTTTTACTTGATGAACCTACAAACCATCTTGATTTAGATACAAAAGATTATATTGAAAATACTATAAAAAATTATCATGGACTTGTACTTGTAATTTCTCATGACATAGATTTTTTAAATAACGTTACAACAAAAACTTTATATGTAGATAAAATAAAGAAAAATGTTTTTCTTTATAATGGAAATTATGAAAAATATCTAAAGATTAAAAATGAAAAAGATAAAGCAAAAGAAAGACTTTATGAAAAACAAGTAAAAGAGGAAGAAAAGTTAAAAGGTATAATTAATAAATATATTCGTGGTAATGAAAAGAAAGCAAATATTGCTAAAGATAGAATTAAAAAATTAGAGAAACTCCAAAAAGAAAAAGTGGTACTTGAAAAGGCTAATAAATATACAAGATTTAATATTAAAATAAATGAAAAAAGTTATTTAACACCATTAAAAGTTGAAAATCTAACATTTGGTTATACAAAAGATAATCTTTTATATCAAAATTTAACATTTGATTTAACCAGGGGAGAAAAACTTTTAGTAGTTGGGGAAAACGGTATTGGTAAAACTACTTTATTAAAACTTATTATGGGGCTTCTTACTCCAACCGAGGGAAATATTATAATTAATGATAAAACTACAATTTCTTATTATGCTCAAGAACACGAGATACTTGATAATAGTAAATCAATATTAGATAATTTTACAGAGTTTAATCTAAGAGATTTTGAAATAAGAAAAATACTTGGAAGTTTTTTATTTTTTGGGGATGATATTTATAAAAAAGTTGAGGTTTTATCTCCGGGTGAAAGATCAAGAGTTGCCCTTGCAAAAGTTGCCTTAAAGGGAGCAAATACACTTTTACTTGATGAACCTACAAACCATTTAGATCCGATGACACAAGTTATTATTGCTGATACTTTTAAAACTTATGAAGGTACAATGCTTGTGGTTTCTCATAACCTTGATTTTGTTGATAATCTTGGTATTTCAAGAATGCTTTTACTTCCAAGTGGTAAAATAGTCTATTATGATAGAGATATTGTTTATCATTATGAAATGATTAATGAAAATAAATAGATTTGTTTAATATTTATATTAAATATATTATTTATAAAAATACTATAATGTGATAAACTTATAATAAGAGGTATTTATGATAGCGTATGAAAGTGATGTAACTAAGCAAAGTGTTGCATTTTATGATAAGTTAAAAGATTTTTATTCTAATGCAAAAGCTGAAGGATTTATTTTAGGAACATTTGATGAAACTTTTAAAGATAATAGTTCAAGAATAGACTTTATTACTAATCTTATTGATTTAGATATAGAGGGTAAATTATCTTCGAGGATGCATATACTACTTTCAGAAAATTATGAATTTTTTATAAATTTTATAAATGGTAAAGATAGTGAAAAACCATTAGTTGTTCCAAATAGTATAATGAATAAAATGACAGAAAATAGAGAAATACCTAAAGAGAAAAATCTTTTTTCTCAAGAAGAACTTATGTATTTATTAGATATAATTGAACGTAATTATAATATGTGTCAAAATAACTTTGCAAATAAAACTTTATATATTAAACTTCCTAGTGAAAGTTTGCATCATGATATTTACGAAGTACTAGAAATAAGGGAAGATAATATTGCTCATTTACTTGGTTTAACAAGTGAAACTTCTTCATTAACGAGTTTTTATGTAACATTAACTCATGATGATAAACCTGCTCAAAATATTGCTAAATTCTTTTTAAGTAATGAAGGTAAGCAAATACTTTTAAATGAATATAATAAAAATGTAGAAT
>OHMS01000918.1_pt1 | contig 10529 bp, 6 predicted proteins | sample 1569351 | NCBI WGS metagenome assembly OHMS01 (sample SAMEA3879571, study PRJEB24766) | human gut metagenome | biome: human-associated habitat; feature: feces | place: USA | collected 1985/1987 | reverse complement strand
TTCGTGACATACAGCAACGGACGGGCAGGGATTTGGGTGCCACGTTCCTTTCCGGCACGGTGGTGGTAAATGCGCTGACCGAATTGTATGTGTTGTTCAAATACTTGCGGCCGAAAGAGTTGTCACGCCAATGTATAAGTTGCTTTGACGCTTGGGCGGCTATTTTCACGAAAAAGACAACCGACTATGAGTTGAACATCACCGGCTCAATCAAGCGCAAAGAGCGTTTTCGCACGTATATCAAGATTCCTGAACTGGCGACCTTCCTGCGTGAGATAACCGATTATCGCACGGCTGAAATGATAAACCTTGACGTGCCGCAGAAGAATATACGTTTTCTCTCCGACAAGCCTACCATTGCCCAAGAGGAAATGATTGGACGTCTGGTGTCGTTCGCCGGTAGCGGTAATTGGGATGATTTGGGGCTTGACATTCCGCAGCCCGACAATCTGGATATGGCTAAAATGCTGGTGGCTACCAATGTGGCACGGAAAATGGCTTTGGATATGCGCCTGTTGGGTGATAAGTTCGCTGACGATCTGGGCAACAAGGCTTCCCGGTGTGCGACCACTATCTACGACTATTATGTACGTTCCAAATCTAACAAAGGTACGCAGTTCGTGTTCAGTGACTTAAGCACGTACAAGTCTAATGAGTGGAACATCTACCAGGACATCAAAGATAAGTTAGTGACAATGGGTATTCCGGCAAATGAGATACGGTTTATACAGACTGCCAAGACCGAACAGGAACGTAAGAAACTGTTTACCGACATGAACAACGGCACTGTCCGGGTATTGTTCGGCTCTACTTCCATGTTGGGTACAGGTGTCAATGCGCAGCAGCGAGCCGTGGCGGTGCATCATTTGGAGGTACCCTGGGTGCGACATGAAGTCGCATAGATAATTGTTGGAATGATACTTACGGGTATCAGCTTTAACCCGCTGTTCCGTCAGCGGTAGCCTACCGACCGATGCACCTTAATGTTGTATTAAGCGGTCGGGACGAAGTACACTTTCGCAAGACAAGACAGAACCGTGAGGGGAAGTCAAGTACGGTTAGTATCATACCGTAGAGTGGCGAGGCTGGATAGTATGGTTAGCGCAAGCGAACTGTTAGTAAACTTCGTAATGTCACGAAAGAGTGTAAGATACTGGCACACTCTACCCAAAAGGGAAGCGGTCGGTTAATCCTCTCCATGGTAGGATTACACGGATATAAGCACCGCCGGAGGATGAGACAGAACCTAACCTATCCGTTAGTTATCTATGTGGAACATGGTAAGCCTGTATTATCTCCTGTCATGTAAAAATGACAGGTAAGCTGACAGCAATGAAAGCCGAATGGTGTGCAGGTATAAGATAACAGAAAAAGCGAACGCCGTTCTGTAATGGAGCGGATACGGATTGAACCGACATCACGGGCTGATGTGGGCGACATCATCCGACACGAAAGTGGGCAGACTTCTGTGACGACATTAGGTAGGCAATCAAACCGAATGTTGTCAAATGGTGATTCTTTACAATTAACTTTTAGAACTTTCAAAAGGAGGAAAGCAAATGAACGAAAACAAGACATCGTGTGCGCCTGCTGACAATCAACAAACACTTTGGGACAGAATAGACTGGACTAAAGCGGAGTTGGCTGTCAGAAAGCTACAAGCACGAATTGTAAAGGCTCAGAAGGAAGGCAGATACAACAAGGTGAAAGCCTTGCAGTGGACGCTGACCCACTCTTTTTACGCAAAAGCCTTAGCCGTAAAGAGAGTTACTTCTAACGGAGGTGGCAACACCCCCGGAGTGGACATGGAAACATGGGAGAAACCCGAAGCAAAAACACAAGCGATAAGTGAGCTCAAACGCAGAGGCTACCAGCCGAAGCCATTGAGAAGAGTCCACATCAAAAAGAGTAATGGCAAACTGCGACCGTTGGGAATACCGACAATGAAAGACAGAGCCATGCAAGCACTCTACCTTATGGCATTAGAACCAGTGTCGGAAACAACAGCCGACTCACGTTCATACGGTTTCCGCAAGGAACGCCGCTGTATGGACGCGGTAATGCAATGCCATAACATTCTCCGAAAAGGCTATTCTCCCGAATGGATTCTGGAGGGTGACATAAAGGGGTGCTTCGACCATATCAGCCATGAATGGCTGCTTGCCAACATCCCTATGGACAAGGCAATACTCCGAAAATGGTTGAAATGCGGCTATATCTTCAACAAACAGATGTTCCCGACAGAGGAGGGAACGCCACAAGGTGGCATTATCTCTCCCACGCTTGCCAATATGACATTGGACGGATTGCAGAAAGTCCTTGCAGAGAAATATAAACGAGTTAGAATCAAAGGTAAGTTATATTCGCCAATGGTGAATCTTGTCCGTTACGCTGATGACTTTATAATTACCTGCGAGAACCGTGAAACACTTGAAAAGGAAATCAAGCCATTGGTAGCCGACTTTATGTCTGAAAGAGGTCTGACCTTATCAGAAGAAAAGACGGTGATAACCAATATCCATGACGGCTTCGATTTTCTCGGTTTCAACATCCGCAAATTCGGCAATGAAATATTGACCAAGCCGACCAAGAAAGCCGAAAAACGTTTTATGGAGAATATCCGTAAGGTGACAAAAGGTCATAAGGGTTGCAAGCAGGAATCATTAATCAGGATGTTGAATGCTAAAATTCGAGGATGGGGAGCATATTATCAGCATGGGGCGACACGTGATTCTTTTCACAGAATCGACCATCAGATATTTCTCGCCTTGTGGCAATGGGCTAAACGCCGTCATTCCAAGAAAGGGAAACGGTGGATAAAAGACCGCTATTGGCACAATATCCGAGGGAACAGCTGGACTTTTGCGGCTAAGTTCAAGAAATCAAACGGCAAAGAAGACCAACTTACCTTGTTGAAACTGGCATCTTCGTTTCCTTTTCTGCAATATACGCAGATAAAGGGGGACATGAATCCGTTTGACGCAGACTGCCGCCTGTACTTCAATAAAAGAATGAAGTCAAAGATGCTTGTGACGCTGAAAGGACGTAAATCCCTGCTTTACCTATGGGAAAAGCAAGGTCGGAAATGTCCGATATGTGGTGAACCGATTGACACGCATAAGGCATGGAATGTAATGCCGACTGTACAAGACGGACGGAAATGCAATCTGTTGGTTCATGATGAATGCTTCAAATTATCCCGTAAATCCAATGGAAACAAGAAGTAGTGTGAGCCGGTCTCTGCACACGAACAGAGACTTAGAAAAGCTTGAGCCGTATGAGGGGAAACCCTCATGTACGGTTCTGAGGGGGGAAGAGGGCAGTAATGCCCTTGACCTACCCGATCGCCCGGCAGATTTGGAGCAGCGCAACGGGCGTGCCGTCCGCAAAGGCAATACCGTGAAGTTTTGGGGTGGCAATGTCGTGGATATTATCATTTACGGCACGGAGAAAACGCTGGATGCCTACAAATTCAACCTGTTACGAAACAAGCAACTGTTTATCAATCAGATAAACAACGGCACGATAGCCGTGCGCAGGATTGACGAGGACAGCATGGACGAGAACACAGGCATGAACTTCGCCGAGTTCGTTGCAGTCCTTTCCGGCAATATGGATTTGTTGAACAAGGCAAAGCTTGACAACCGGATTATGCAGTTGGAGAAAGAGCAGGCCATTTTCAACAAGGAAAGATACCGTGCCGAGCGCAAGATTGCCAAAACTGAGCAGGATATAGAGGAAACCATGCTAACCAAACAACGGATGTCCGAGGATTGGGCATATTATAAAGAATACAAAGGCGAACGGAAAACCTTGCTTCTGAACCTGCAACAAGCCACAGCGGAAGAAACCGGACGTGAGTTGCATAAGATAGCCAAGACTTACAGGAGCGAAGCCATCGGCACCATTGGCAGCTACATCGGGCTGAACCTGTCCGTCCGCAGCGAATACCACTATACCGGTGCTTTTGAACGCAACATATTCTTGGTGGAAGGTAAAAGCGGCTTGAAATACAAATGCGGTTTGTCCGGTGCATTGCCATTGGGCTTTGCCGATTCCGCAGTCTATCCGCAAGCCACCCTTGACAAGTTGCCGGAACTGATAAGACGCCAACAGGAAAAGATTGACCAACTGGCAAATGAACTCCCGACCTTGCAGCAGATTTTCAGCCGCAAGTGGGGCAAGACCGCCGAACTGGATGCACTGAAACAGGAGTGCAAGGAGTTGCAGCGGAAGATTGATAACTCCTTGAAAGAGTTGGAGCAACAACCTGCCGTGACAGTAATCGCAGCTTAATTTATACAGTATATTTTAACCATTCCCTTTGTTTTGTCGTGAGACAAGGCAAAGGGAATTTCTTCTATGATGCGGTGGCACATTACAAGCCATCGTTCCCTTTTATAACAACTCAATGAGTAATACCTCATTGCGACCATACCTTTTATAATAAGCATAGCTTCCACCAGCTTCCCCACCCGGATTTTTCATAGGTATAAGGCTTGTCCTCTCCCTGAGTTTTCACTTCGCTCAGACACGGGGAGAGGCAGGACAAACGGCGGCACATTCCGGTACTCCATGCAGGGACTTCGACAATCGTCGAGTTGTCTCTGCATGGAGTTCGGGAAAAAGCCACTTTTTGTTTGTCCGGCAAGCCCTGATTATTCTACCCACCCAAGCCGGAGACCTTTATAGGTTCTATCCCTCCTTTTATACCATTCTCCACATACCTATTATATATAGAGACTTTATAGTCCTTTTCTACTCATTCTTTCCCTGACCCTTCTTCCTGTCACTTTTTAAGTCGGCACCGGTTGGGTTTTCCTAATGCAAAGGTCTGCTATCGCACTTGATGCCGCCAGCTTGAAATGAATTTCTTGCAAATTCTTCCTCCTTCGGAGCGTAATTGGCAAGAAAAGCCGCCGCATGAAGCTATACCGATAGCTGTGTGTGGCATTGTAAAACTCCAAAACGGTTTCGACAAAAAGAAACCGATGAAAGGGGAAAAACAAATATTCACATAATATCAAACTTTTAAAATTACAAAAATTATGACAACAGCTAATCAATCAACAGCAGAAAGAAACATCACGTTAGTGTCAGTGGCAAACATTCAGCCGAGTAACTACAACCCTCGCAAGCGTTTCGATGAAACAGGTCTGGACGAACTTTCAGAAAGCATCAAGCAACAAGGCGTATTGCAACCTATCACTGTGCGCCCTATTGCAGACACAGACCGTTACGAGATTGTCTTTGGCGAACGCAGATACCGTGCTACCGTTATCGCAGGTTTGGAAAAAGTTCCTGCAATCATATCCGAACTTTCAGACGAAGAAGCACAGGAAATGGCGGTCACAGAGAACTTGCAGCGTAAAGACGTTACTCCTACGGAAGAAGCCAATGCTTATAAGCAACTCATTGATAGTGGGAGGCATACGGTAGAAACCTTGTCTGTCTTATTTGGCAAAAGCGAGAACTATATCCGTACCCGATTGAATTTCTCTACCCTCATTCCCGAACTTGCCGAATTGTTGGATGCAGATATTATCACTATCAGCGTAGCTTCTGAAATCTGCCGATATGGGGAAGATGTGCAGCGTGAGGTGTACGAGAACTACCTCAAAGAAGGCATCCAGCACTATTCCAGTTGGAGAGGTCGAAAAGCCAAAGAGATAGCAGAACTTATCGAGCAGAAATTTACCATAGACTTAGAGCGTTACAGCTTCGACAAAACCGAATGTGCTTCTTGCCGGTATAACACCAATAACCTTTTGCTATTCAATGACGGTGGTTGTGGGCAATGCTCTAACCGCACTTGTCTTGCAGAAATGAATGCAGCCTTTTTGAAAGAGAAAGCCATTCAGATTGCGCAACAACAGCCCGATATAATCCTTTGCCGTGACCCATATTGCACTAATGCAACCACGGTTGAACGTCTCATCGCTTCGGGCTATGACGTTGAAACAATAAATAGTTGCATAGCTTTTCCTAAAAATCCGATAGAACCACAAATCGGAGATTACGATAACTCCGAAGATTACGAGGAAGCACTAAAGGATTACGAGGAAGAACAAGCAGACTATATGGAGATATGCAATGAAATCAGCCAGCGATGCGAAGCCGGGGAGATTGCCCTTTATGCCAAGATTGGTCAGGCTGACATCACACTCTGTTATGTGGAAAAGACCGCAGCCCAAATAGCGGAAAGTGACAAGGTTACGCAAACAATAGCCACACAAATAGCGGAATTGGAAAAGAAAGACAAGCGTAACAAGGAAATCGCCACTGAGAACACAGTAGATGATGTAAAAAGGGTGATAAAGGAAATTGATACAACGGAAACGAAATTTGGTGCTGATGAAGATAGGATGATGTATTTCTTCTTGTTGTCCTTTCTCCGTAAGGAAAATTATGCAGCCGTTGGCATTGACAAAGAATGTGATTATCTGAAAGATGAAGAAAAGATGAACGTCATAGCCAATCTTACAACAAAAACGAAAGCTATTATCCGCAGGGATTTCTTGATTGCTAATTTTAAGGATGCCTTTAGGAACAATGGCACGGCTGCACTCTTGCTTGACTTTGCAAAAAAACATATGCCCGAAGAATTGGCAGACATCACAAACAAGTACAATGAAGTGTACGATAAACGCCATAAACGCATTGAAGAAAAGAAAATCGCTTTGTTGGAGCAGATAGAAGATGCCGGGCATCCTCAGCCTGAAGGAGTTCCCCAACCCATAGAGAAACAACAATCCGAAGTAGCAGCCTAAATAAGTAGCAAGGGTGGAGCAATCCACCCACTACTTACTTTCTTTAACCCTGGTAACATTATGTAAAATGACAACGGATGATAGCGGGTTGATAACCCAACTCAAAGCAGATAATCCCGACTGGTTTGATTAGCAAGTGTGAATATGCAGGGCTGGGGGTAGTGAGCCAAATAAGGTTTGCTTCCCCGGCTTTCCTATTATAATATGCTTAGACCAACTACCTTTTTTAGAACCACAAGGGATTGTCGGACTTCCTTTTATATCATTTGGACTTCCTCTTTTATCGGTTTGCTTTCCCCACCCATATCAGTGGAATGTCTGTGCCACAGCCAACCTTACCATACAAAATATGGGAAGGCAGGTTATGGCATGGGCAAACGGTGACACGTCCTATTTTGTCCTGTACCTTCGGTATAGCCCAAGATATGAAAAGTCACCTTCTTGTTTGCCAGACAGACTCTTATCCGACCCACCCGAAAGCAAATCGCTCCCTTTTAAACCAACCTATTATTCCTTTTATACTCATCAAGCATTTTCGGAATCCAATCTGTCCGCACCGCTCAGATTTTGGGCTGCAAAGGTCTATCATCGTGGCTTAACACTCTGGTCTGAAATGTATTTTTTGCAAATTCTTCCTTGTCATGCAAGAGTAATTGGCAAAAAAGACCGTACCTATAAGCCTGGCCGATGATTGGAAACCGCAGCATAAATTCCGAACCGGCAGGACAGAAAGAAGCCGAAGACAGGGAAAGATATGTGTAACCCATTAAAACATAAAAGACAATGGAAAAAATTCCGAACATCCAAGCAACCAAGGAGTACCAATTTGCAAAAGAAGTAGAGAATATGTTGAATAATTATAGTTTCAACCATTCCGTATTTGCTGCTTCCATCCCATTCATGCACCCGACCATCCAACAACTGCTGTACCGATTAATCCGGAAATGTCTGAAGGTCATGGCTGACGAAGAACGCCGATACGATGACCGTAACAGGGCTTCGCACGAAGAGGCTAAAGCAATTATAGAGTTTTTAGCAGAGAACGAACGATATATACCTCACATCTAACTGGTTTACAAAAATGAAAACGAACACCATCCACATACTTTATACATTAGTTGATTGCGGTGAAAGCGTTTCCGACTGCCATACGCTTTACAGCACTTTGGAGAAAGCCAAAGCCGCAATGGAAGTTGAAATTCAAGAGTGCATGAAAAACTTCCGCCATGGAGAGGTCAAGCATGACTTTGAAAGGCTTTATGAATTTATGAATGAGGACGGACAAGGCTTCACGGTGGGAATAGATGAACAGATACCGCAATGAAAAAGAAATATAATTTCATAAGCAGATTGATAAACAAAATCACCCTTAACAGCCAGTCAAACAATGACTCGTTTTCCTATTATGGGCATTGGGTGGAATTGCAAAGCGGAACGGTCGATTATATGTCCGTGACCATTTACAATACGTCAGACCGTTATTCGGGAACATTGGTGGAATTTCAATTTGATTTCTGGACGATGGAGCTTTGCTTTGATGCCGTATCGTGCGATGAAGTCTATGATACTGTTGTAAAAGCATTCAAGGGTGTTTATTATAACAGACGTATTCGGGTTATTGAATAAAAGCCGTACTACGAAATGGCAGCATGGATGGGGGAGATAAATCCCATCCATGCTGTATCATTGCACCTTAGCCCCCTTTTAACTACATAAAGGCTTATCCTTTTTTACGCCCTCTGTTCAATGTTATCCCGGCTTCTTTCAGCACCCGGAACACGGAACTCCGGCTCCTGAAGCCACTTGCTTTCCATATCTCATTGATAAGGTGGCCGCTTTTATACATATTCACCACGCACTCTTTCCGCTCGATGCGGTTATAATCCACCGGGGACAATGTTCTCATGCGGCTTTTCACCTTTCGGATTGCATCAGAGGATTTGCGGACATCAAACGCTTCTTTGGGCAGCAATGCCACGACATTGAGTATATCCGACATCTGTGTCTCCGGAAAAAGCTCGTTGCCGGAATCTATGCGGTCATGGATTGAAATAAGACGGATTTCCTTCAGACGGCAATATTCAAGGAGATACGAAAGCTGCCGTGTCTCACGGATGATATAGCTCAATTTGGGAACAACCAGTTCATCCCCTTTATTTAGCCGTCTAAGCAATTTGTTCCATTCTGCACGTAACGGGCCACACTCTTGCTTTTCTTCCATAATCTCCGTACAGCCGAAACGCTTCATCCATTCTTTATCCACGTCCGTACCATACCCGGCATAATTTATTACATATCCTACCTTCGACATATTTATTCGTTCCTAATTTATTTAAGTACAAAGGTATAACAAATACCTCACAAAGCCGCATAAATGGCAGCTCGGACAACCTTTTTTATCATTTCATATCGAGGTTCCATAGCGTGTCAGACAGATTGTTTGCCATGTTGCCACTCTTTTTTGAAAGTATTTCTATGTATTCTTCCTCTCTTTTACCGGATAGCTTGAAAAATGTTTTTTGTGCTATTTGTTATCCGTTGGTTGATTTACACAAAGTTGCAAAAATCAGACTCGGAGTATAATTCCATAAGCTTTTGTAAACTTGCATTTTACATACTTATTATATGGATATTACACCTTATTTTTGCTTCTTGAAATCACAAAGCTAAAGTCCGATATGAAATTGCATTTAGTGACAAAAACATTGTCTGTACGACAGACACGGAGACAATCATCTTGTTTCCATCTGGGCATTGGCCGCCTGTTATTCAAAGGTGACCGTCCTCTTTTACACACGACATGGGTGGCTTTGTTGGCCATAATCCTGTTGGCTTCTTGCAATCGTTCTGCGGAACATGGCTTCCATTCTTCCGAAGAAGTTTTCGATGCCTATGCAGACTTTTTACAAAAAGTAAAAAATACGGAAAATATTACCACCGGCAGACTTGTGGAATTAGTACGGAAATGGTATGCGTTGGATGATTCCGTGGCAAGTTGTATTATCCGTGACAGTCTTACAGCCCATGCATCGGCCGGACTGGAAATCATCCATGATTCCCTACGTTTTTATATGGGCAGGCTGATTGACAAACGGCAGTGGGCTTTTACGGATTACCTCACAATCATAGAGTCACTGAATAGAGTGGAAGTCGATACGTTTTCCCTGCCATTGGTAGCTTCCGCACACCGTTTTTATGCCGGTCTGGACAGTGTTCCAACTTACGGCACGAACGCTGAACAGACCGTAGTCCAGTATCAGAAGATGCTCGGCCGGACATTAAAAGACGGCTTTCAATCCAAAGCGGACATTATCACCTTTTTGCAAGAGGAAGATATGGCATTCCGTTCCTTTCTGGAACATCTTCCTGCCTATGGGGATATTCCACTGGACGACATCACGACCCAGACCGGAAAAGTGATACGGCATATCATAGACCTCTCCATGAAGGAGCAGCCTCTATTCCACAAGGAAGAACTGGTTATCCTCCTGACAGTACGCAACAACCGCCGTTTGCTGCAAAATGCCCTCGTTTGTTTGGACGAGATACAACGTAACAGGTACATAGCCGACAGTAACCGCTTAACGGCATATCTTTGGATATTGGTTCAACCGTGGATTTCCTTCGATGAACTATCCTATACGCTGTTGTCCGTGCAACAAACCGATGCACTTCACAGGTTGGCCAAAGAGACTTCCAAAGCAACCAGGAAGTTGAAGCACTCCGGCTTCCCGCTGGAGGTGGACGAGTTGCCTGCAC
>OHMS01000917.1_pt1 | contig 10533 bp, 10 predicted proteins | sample 1569351 | NCBI WGS metagenome assembly OHMS01 (sample SAMEA3879571, study PRJEB24766) | human gut metagenome | biome: human-associated habitat; feature: feces | place: USA | collected 1985/1987 | reverse complement strand
CAACTACGGTGCCCGGCGTCCGGAGCGGGTCAGAAAGACCATCCGGCTGGCGGTGTGCTATGCAGAGGGGATCATGGTGCTGGGCTTCTGCATCTTTGAGTTCTTCCCTGGTCAGGTGCTGGGGCTGTTCTCTGCCAGTGACGAGATGCTGGCTTTCGGTGTGCCCGCTCTGCGCATCATCTCGGTGACCTTCCTGTTTGCGGTCACAACTATTCTGTGCGGCTACTTTGCCTCCGGTCTTGGCAACGGCGTGGTCAACATGATCGGCGCTGCCTTGCGGCAGCTGGTGGTGCTGGTGCCCTGCCTGTGGCTCCTCATCCGCACCATGGGCATCGACAGGGCGTGGTTTGCGTTCTGGGTGTCCGAGGTGATCGCCTGCGCTTACAGTCTGTGGGCAACGAAAAAAGAACTGCGGAACAAGGGAAAATAAGGCAAAACAAAAACAGGATGCGCCACCCGGACGCACCCTGCCAAAAGCCACAGACAATAGCGATAAGCTGTAAAAAGAAGCATGGACGCCCCCGAAAAGGAGAGCGTCCATGCTTCTTGCTGTATCCGAATGGAGGAGATTGCGAAATCAGTGATTGTCCGGGCAGACGATTTCCAGCATCTGATCGAAAACCTCTTCCATCTGCCGCACCAGTGTGAACTGGGTGCGGGCGCGGTCGAGGTTGTGATCCGGGCGAGCAATATGGAAATAATGGTCGCCCTCCAGATAGTCAGTCAGAAAACGGATGCCGCATTCCAGCGTCATGAGCCTTGCACCCCATGCAAGGCTCTTTTTTTCTGCCATGCTCATGGATGCCCCGGCAGTGGAGAGATACCCTTTGGCGAACACTTCGTACAGATGCAGGTCAAAATGGACTTTGCTCTGGTCAGGTTCGTCCTCAGCGCAGTCGTTGGCACCGGTGCGGATGGAATCGCCGAAGTCGTAGGCCGAAAGTCCCGGCATCACGGTGTCGAGGTCAATGACACAGATGCCTTTTCCGGTAGCGGCATCGATGAGGACATTGTTGATCTTGGTGTCATTGTGGGTGACACGCAGAGGAATTTCGCCAGCTGCCAGCTGATCCAGCAGGACATGGCAGTCCTGCTCCCTCGCATGGATAAATTCGATTTCCGACGTGATATTTTTTGCCCGGCCCAGTGCATCGGCGGCGAGGGCTTTTTCAAAATTGGCATAGCGGTTGGGCGTGTCGTGGAAACGGGCAATGGTCTCGTGGAGGGTGGAGGCCGGGTAATCCTCCAGCTGGTTCTGGAATTTGCCCAGTGTCTCGGCTACGGTGCGGAAGTCGGTTTCGCTGCCGACCTGCTGCAAACAGATGGTATCTTCTACAAAGTCGTAGGCACGCCATGCGCCGCCGTCTGCATCCAGATAGCAAGTCGACCCCGACAAAGTTGGGATGACATTCAGCGTTTCCCGTGCTGGGTCGCCGCCCTCGGCAAGAATTTTCGCCCGCAGATGCCGGGTCACGCCGCAGACATTCTCCATCAGGCCCACCGGGTTAGTAAAGGTATCTGTGTTGATGCGCTGCAAAATAAAGCGTTTGGAATGATCTTCCCGCCAGACCACAAAGGTGTCGTTGATATGCCCCTCACCATAGTGGTGAGCATCGCAGAGCACAGGCCCGCCAAAATCAAAGGCATTTGCAGCAGACTGGAGCAGAGAAAGGGTAACGGATTTCATCATAAATTCCTCGTTTTCGTTATACTTCATGCCGTTTTGACGGGGCAGGGCGTTGTCCCTGCCGCACCTGACGGCGGTATTCATTGGGGGTCAAGCCTTCCGCCTTGCGGAAGCATTGGGAAAAATAGCTGGGAGAGGAAAAGCCCATCAACTCGCTGATCTGCGCCAGACTGTAACCGGTGTTGCCCAGCATATGCTTGCTCTCTTCAATGCGGCGGCGGTTCAGGTAAGTAATGGGGGAAATTCCGTACTCCCGCTGGAAGGTGTGGGCCAGATAGTATTTGTTCAGGTGGGCAAGCTCTGCCAGCAGGTCCAGCGAGATATCCTCGCGGTAGTTGGTGTCCAGATACCGCTTGATCTCGGCGCACTCCCGGTTCTCGGTCGGGGCAGCCTCCTCCAGCTGCAGCGAAATGGTGGTGCAGCGCACCAGCCAGATCAGCAGTACCTCCAGCAGGTCCTGACAAACGGTCTCGCAGCCGTCTAAGCTGCGGTCGGCCTCGGCCAGCAGCATGTGCAGCAACGTGACCATCCGCTCCCGGTTCTCCCGGCAATTGAAGATGGCATAGTTCGTATCCGCCTTGCTGAACAAAAACTCCATGCTGGCAACGCCCAGCACGATATACTCCAAGGGCGAGGCGTTCAGGCTAAGCTCGGTATGCTCCACCTGCGGGTTCACAATGACCATATCGTCCGGCTTTACCGGGAACAGCTGCCCGGCAAGGTAGAACTGTCCCTCGCCGCTGAGGCAGTAGAACAGCTCCGTGCAGGAGTGGGTGTGGGTGGTACTGTTCCAATCGCCGCCAAATTTGCTTTTGCTGATGTACAGCAGCCGGAAGGATTCCCGTGGAGCGGGAGCGTGGCGGATATCAAAGCGCTCGGTACTCATAAAAGGCTCCTTTTGAAGCAGGCACAAAAAATATAAAAATAAAAGCAAGATACTAAAAATAAAATGCGAAAAACGCCGCACTGCTTCGTGCATTTTTTCTCATTATAGGAGCAAATAAGAAAAAAAGCAAGTCCTGTTTTTAGGTATGGTAAATATTTTCCTCTGCACAGAAAGACGGAAATGTGTCAAATTGGTTACAAGCAGGGAGAATGTACCAAAACGATGCTGCAAAATTTAGTGCTTTTGCTGAAGAAAATGATAAAAGAACAATATTTCTAAAAAATGAAACAACAAAGACCTTGTTGGAAACTGTAAAAACCTCTATATTGGGGTCAGAAAAAAACACAGCCCCGCGGGCAAAACCTGTTTGCTCCGGCTGTGCTTGAATGGAACTTTATGATGGAGGACACATTATGAAACGTATTTCTCGTCGCAATTTCCTGAAAGTGGCCGGTGTGGGTGCCGCTGCACTGGGTCTGGCTGCCTGCGGCGGTTCTTCCAGCTCCACAGCTTCCAGCACGGCTTCTTCCGCTGCTGCATCTGCCGCTGCTGCTGAGGACGTGACCATCAAGGTCGCCGCCATCGAGACCGGCTATGGCGCTGATATGTGGAAGAAGGTCACCGAGGCCTTTACCGCCCAGACCGGCATCAAGGTGGAGCTGACCACCGACAAAAAGCTGGAGGACGTCATTGGCCCCTCCATGCAGGGCGGCGATTACCCCGATGTGATCCATCTGGCCACCGGCCGTGAGGCTGCCCTGACCGAGCAGTTCATCAAGGGCAACCTGATCGCCGACATCACCGATGTGCTGAGCATGACCGTGCCCGGCGAGAGCAAGAAGGTGAGCGAGAAGATCGCCGGCGGCTTTACCGACACCTCTCTGACCAACCCCTACGGCGACGGCAAGACCTATCTGGCTCCCATGTTCTACAGCCCCTGCGGCCTGTTCTACAACGCCGGTTTCCTGAAGGAAAAGGGCTGGGACGTGCCCAAGACCTGGGACGAGATGTGGGCACTGGGCGACAAGGCTGCCGCTGAGGGCACCTACCTGTTCACCTACCCCACCACCGGCTACTTCGACGCCTTCTTCTATGCGCTGATGTACGCTGCCGGCGGCCCCGACTTCTTCAACAAGGCTACCCACTACGAAGAAGGCATCTGGGACACCCCCGAGGCAAAGACCTGCTTTGATATCGTGGCAAAGCTGGCTTCCTACACCAACCCCATCACCCCCGCACAGGCCAACGATCAGGACTTTACCCAGAACCAGCAGCTGGTGCTGGACAACAAGGCCCTGTTCATGCCCAACGGCACCTGGATCGTGGGCGAGATGGCCGAGGCTCCCCGTGCAGACGGCTTTGAGTGGGGCATGACCGCCCTGCCCGCTGTCAAGGCCGGCGGCGACAGCTACAGCTACACCTGGTTCGAGCAGGCATGGATCCCGGCGGGTGCTGAGCATCTGGATGCAGCCAAGCAGTTCGTGGCGTACCTGTATAGTGACGAAGCCTGCAAGCTGTTCGCCGAGAGCGGTGCGATCCAGCCTGTGCTGGGCATTGCCGATGATCTGGACGGCGACAACAAGATGTTCTACTCCATCTATGATAACGGCGCAAAGGCAGCTATGGGCAACTTTGCAGCCTTCAGCGCCATCCCCGGCGTGGAAGTCCGCACCGTGTTCTTTGACCCCGTCAACTCTCTGGTGTCCGGCAGCATGACCGAGCAGCAGTGGATCGACGGCATCAAGTCCGCCAGCGACCAGATGCGCGCCAACATCATCGAGTAATTAAGCCCTGCCCAGCGGGGGCGGTTTTTACCGCCTCCGCTTTTTTGGGCTGTACAGTACCATCAAGAAAGGAGCGGTCAATCCCCTATGAGAACGGATAAAAGCCGCAAACGGTTCGTATTCCTCTGTGTGGCACCGGCTACCATCCTGTTTTTCCTCTTTATGATCCTGCCCACCCTCAACGTGTTCCGCATGAGTTTGTATGAGCGGGGTGCCTATTCTCCCAACGAGACCTTTGTGGGGCTTAAAAACTTCCAGCATCTGCTGCGGGACGCCCAGTTCATCCGCTCCATGCAGAATATGATCCTGCTGGTGGTGGTAGTGACCATCGTCACCTTTGCCTTTGCGCTGGTGTTTGCAGCCATTCTGACCCGGGAAAAGATCAAGGGGCAGAATTTCTTCCGGGTCATCTTCTACATCCCCAACATCCTGTCGGTGGTCGTCATCTCCGGCATCTTCTCTGCCATCTATAAGCCGGAAAACGGCATGCTGAACAGCATCATCGGCCTGTTCCGCAACATGAGCGACCCCATCCTGTGGAAGGGCGAAAAACTGGTCATCCCCTCCATCATCATTGCCATGGTGTGGCAGGCCATCGGCTACTACATGGTCATGTACATGGCCTCCATGTCTGCCGTGCCCATCAGCCTGTACGAGAGCGCCAATCTGGACGGTGCCGGGCGGCTGACCCAGTTCTTCCAGATCACCATCCCCCTCATCTGGACGAATATCCGCACCACTTTGACCTTCTTCATCATCTCCACCATCAACATGGCCTTCCTCTTCGTCAAGGCCATGACAAGCGGCGGCCCCAACGGCGCATCGGATGTGGCGCTGAGCTATATGTACAGCCAGAAGGACGCTGGCCTGTATGGCTATAGTATGGCCATCGGCGTCGTCATTTTCCTGTTCTCGTTTGCACTGTCCGCCTGTGTCAACAAGGCCACCAGCCGTGACCCGCTGGAATTTTAAGGAGGGAAGAAGATGCAGAATACCACCGAAAAATCTTCCCGCTCTGCGGAAGGTCTGTACAAGTTTTTCATCTATTTTGTGCTGGTTCTGCTGGCCGTGACCATCATCGTGCCGGTGGCATGGGTGTTCATGGCCTCCATCAAGCAGAACGCCGAGTTCTACGGCAACCCCTGGGCGCTGCCTGCCGGGTTCTACTGGCAGAACTTTGTCAACGCATGGAACGGCGCGAAAATGGGCGAATATATGCTCAACTCGGTCATCGTCACCGCGCTGGCGCTGGCACTGTTGCTGGTCGTTGCCCTGCCCGCCGCCTACTGTCTGTCCCGCTTCCACTTCAAGGGGCGCAAGGTACTGAACACCCTGTTTATGGCGGGCCTGTTCATCAACGTGAACTACATCGTGGTGCCCATCTTTTTGATGCTGCGGGACAGCGATGTGTGGCTGAAAGACCATTTCGGCAGCGGCTTTCTGCTGAACAATCTGGTGGTGCTGGCGGTGGTATACGCCGCCACCGCGCTGCCCTTTACCATCTACCTGCTGTCGGGCTATTTCGCCACTCTGCCGCACGACTTTGAGGAAGCTGCCTACATCGACGGTGCAAGCTACTTCTCCACCATGACCCGCATCATCTTCCCCATGGCAAAGCCCTCCATCATCACCATTATCCTGTTCAACTTCCTGTCCTTCTGGAACGAGTATATCATTTCCATGACCCTCATGAGTTCTACCAGTGCACCCCGCACCCTGCCGGTAGGTCTTTTGAACCTGATGCAGGCGCAGCAGAGTGCGGCGCAGTACGGCACCATGTATGCCGGTTTAGTGCTGGTGATGCTGCCCACCCTGATTTTGTACATCTGCGTGCAGCGGCAGCTGACGCAGGGCATGACCGTGGGCGGTCTGAAAGGGTAAGGTGACAGACGATGAAAGCATATTGGAAAAACCATCCCGCCCTGCGCATGGTACTGATGCTGGTGCTGTTCGTGCTGGCACTGGTGCTGGTGGTGTCCGGCTGGAAAATGACCGGACAGCTGGCAGGGCTTGGCATCATGCTGGTGGGCGTAGCGCTGCTGCTGGCTGTGCTGGCGCTGTATAACGCCGCCTACGATTGACCCCCTACGATTCAAAGAGAGGTAAAGGAGAGTTTCCCATGGATGAAATAAGAAAGACCGGGCGCGTGACCATTCCCACAGACTTGGACGTTGTGCCCGAAACGCTGGAGATCTTAAAAAAGTGGGGTGCAGACGCCATCCGCGACTGCGACGGCACCGACTTCCCGCAGCAGCTCAAGGATGCGGACGCCAAGATCTACTCCACCTACTATACCACCCGCAAGGACAACGCATGGGCAAAGGCAAACCCGGACGAGGTACAGCAGTGCTACATCATGACCGGCTTCTACACCGCCCCCGGCGACACCGTGACCATCCCGCTGATGAAGGGCATCAGCCCGGAGCTGATGCAGGTGAACACCAACGACGACATCACCCGCTGGTGGGAGGTCATGGATCGAACCACCGGTCAGCCCGTGCCGCCGGAGCAGTGGAGCTACGCCGACGGCAGTGTGACCGTACAGGCCGTACCGTTCCATGAGTATACCGTCAGTTTTCTGGCTTACCTCATCTGGGACCCGGTGCATATGTACAACGCTACCACCAACGGCTGGACGAATTTTGAGCACCAGATCACCTTTGACGTGCGTCAGCCCAAGACCCACAAGTATTCCATGGAGCGCCTGCGCAAGTTCATTGCAGAGCACCCCTATGTGAACGTTATCCGCTACACCACCTTCTTCCACCAGTTCACCCTGATCTTCGACGAGCTGAAGCGGGAGAAGTTCGTGGACTGGTATGGATACTCTGCTTCGGTCAGCCCTTATATCCTCAACCAGTTTGAGCAGGAAGTGGGCTACAAGTTCCGCCCGGAGTACATCATCGATCAGGGCTACTATAACAACCAGTACCGGGTGCCCAGCAAGGAATTCCGGGATTTTCAGGCCTTCCAGCGCCGCGAGGTGGCAAAGCTTGCCAAGGAGATGGTGGACATCACCCACGAGTGCGGGTGCGAGGCCATGATGTTCCTCGGCGATCACTGGATCGGCACCGAACCTTTCATGCCGGAGTTCAAGACCATCGGACTGGATGCCGTAGTGGGCAGCGTGGGCAACGGCTCCACCCTGCGCCTGATCTCTGACATTGAGGGCGTGAAGTACACCGAGGGCCGTTTCCTGCCGTACTTCTTCCCCGACACCTTCCACGAGGGCGGCGACCCGGTGCGGGAAGCCAAGGAGAACTGGGTTACAGCCCGCCGCGCTATCCTGCGCAAGCCCATCGACCGCATCGGCTATGGCGGCTATCTGAAACTGGCCTTGCAGTTCCCGGAGTTCGTGGACTACGTGGAGAGCGTCTGCAACGAGTTCCGCGAACTGTACGAGAACATCAAGGGCACCACACCCTACTGTGTCAAGCGAGTGGCCGTGCTGAACTGTTGGGGTAAAATGCGGGCTTGGGGCTGTCACATGGTGCATCACGCCCTCTATTACAAGCAGAACTATAGCTATGCCGGTGTCATTGAGATGCTGTCCGGTGCGCCCTTTGATGTGAAGTTTATCAGCTTTGAGGATATCAAGAACGACCCGCATCTGCTGGATTCGTTGGATGTCATTATCAATGTCGGCGATGCCGACACCGCACACACCGGCGGCATCTGGTGGGAAGACCCGGAGATCTCCTCCGCTATCCGCAAGTTCGTCTGGAACGGCGGCGGCTTTATCGGCGTGGGTGAGCCTTCCGGTCACCCGTATCAGGGCCACATTCTCCAGCTTGCCACTGTGCTGGGCGTGGAGGAAGAAAACGGCTTCACCCTGAACTACGACAAATACAACTGGGAGGAGCACCCCGACCACTTTATCTTGCAGGACGCCGACCAACCCGTGGACTTTGGCGAGGGCAAAAAGAACATCTACGCCCTTGAGGGCACCGAGGTGCTGGTGCAGCGGAACAAGGAAGTACAGATGGCCGCCCACGACTTCGGCAAGGGGCGCGCCGTGTACATCAGCGGCGTGCCGTACAGTTTTGCCAACAGCCGCACCCTTTACCGCGCTATCCTGTGGAGTGCCCACAGCGAGGAGAAACTGCATACATGGTTCAGCTCCAATTATAATGTAGAAGTTCACGCCTACGTCAAGAACGACAAGTATTGTGTGGTGAACAACACGTACGAGCCGCAGGACACCACCGTTTACACCACAGACGGCAGCAGCTTTGCTCTGCATCTGGATGCCAACGAGATCAAGTGGTATGAGATCTAAGTTCTCCTTTTCATAAACGAACACAACGGGCAGCTCTGTTACCAGAGCCGCCCGTTGTGTTTGCTGTATCTGCCGATAACTCAACCTGTGTCAATCGAACGCTGCAATGGAGATGGCTGGAAACGCAGAAATTCAGTAATGCGAGCGTAATAGACCTGCAGAAAAAAGAAACTGCCCGTGCGAGTATGCGTAAGATGGTGAAACACTTACTGAAAAAATTTAAGTATCCACCGGTGGAATATGATACGGCAATCAGCACGGTCATTAGCCAGTGTGAGATGTGAACTGACAACATGGTAGTATGAATTGTATGAAATGTCGTTGATTTGTGCTTGACAATCGGATTCCTTTTCTGTAAAATGATTTTAGAAAATACTATTATTGAAAATAAGAAAGGCTGTTTTATGGGAAAGATGATCTTAGATGACCTCCGCAAGCGTCTGGAACGTCTGGACGAAGACGCAGACCTGATGATCGACAATAACGACCGCTATCAGATGGTGATCGTAGGCGGCAGTGCGTTTATTTTGCTGGGCAAGTTGACCCGCGCTACTCATGACATTGATGCCTTGAGTGTTCCGAAAGAACTGTACAGTTTGCTTGGCAAGTACGACATCAACACCGATGTGGAAGCCTACATCGACAATTTCCCGTATAACTTCCAAGACCGGCTTCAGCCGCTACCCTTTGGTGGTACAAAGGTGCAGTTCTATACACCCAGTTTGGAGGACTTGGTGATTGCAAAGCTGTGCTCTTTTCGGGACACTGACAAAGCAGACGTAGAGAGTGAGGCTGTGCGGAATTCGTTGGATTGGGATTTGCTGGAACACCTTGCAACGGATGAAGATGAGTTGAGAGCCAGCATCTTGAACGACTGGCGGTATCGGGATTTCTATATCCGCTATCAGGAGTATGTAGAGAGGTGGAGACCATGCGAAAGCTGACATTCGAAGGCTTTTTGAAGCAGTATGTGGCAGAGCTTTCCGGGGTTCAAACGGCAAGCGTCCATAAGTTGGCAGATCGTATGGCTGAAAATCTCCGCCTGAAAGAACCGCTGTTCCTCTATGCGCTGACCTTTGATAAAGTAGAACTGCTGCTCCGCTATACCGCAAACAGTGCTGTTGCTGCAGAATATGAGCAGCTTTCCAATCGCTACTCGCTGGCGCAAATGCTGCTGCTTCTGGAAAAACAGTCACCTGAACTGTCAGAAGGCTATCGGAAAGTCTGGCGCAGCTATTGCTCGGTGCGGGATGCCGCCCTTGCGGACAATGACACGAAAGAACTGATCCATCGCCGGGTATTGGAACTTCAGCAGAAAAAGAAACTGACGAATTATCGTCTTTACACTGACCTGAGGCTGAATCCGGGCAATGTGAATGCATGGCTCAAACACAACGATTCCAGCAAAATGAGCCTTGACTGTGCACGGCAGATCTACAAGTATGCAAAAAGCTACCCGTCTGTTCGATAAGAAAAAGGAAGTGAGTCTATGACCGCCGTAATCTATGCCCGCTATTCATCGGATAATCAGCGCGAAGAATCCATTGAAGGCCAGAACGGCATCACGGTCATCAAGCACTACATTGACCGTGCATTCTCTGCAAAAACGGACAATCGCCCGGAGTTCCAGCAGATGATCAAAGACAGCGGCAAGAAGCTGTTTGATGTTGTTCTCGTCTGGAAATTTGACCGCTTTGCCCGGAATCGTTTTGATAGCGCAAACTATAAGATGATCCTGAAAAAGAACGGTGTCCACCTGATTTCCGTTATGGAACCCATTGCTGAGGGTTCACAGGGCATTCTGGTGGAAACCCTTCTAGAGGGTATGGCAGAATACTATTCGGCAGAGCTGTCCGAAAAAGTGATTCGTGGTCAGACCGAGAACGCCTTGAAGGGT
>OHMS01000908.1_pt1 | contig 10639 bp, 8 predicted proteins | sample 1569351 | NCBI WGS metagenome assembly OHMS01 (sample SAMEA3879571, study PRJEB24766) | human gut metagenome | biome: human-associated habitat; feature: feces | place: USA | collected 1985/1987 | reverse complement strand
ATAAGGTGCGTAAGCCCTCTGCCCATACTCGATCTTCAGGCATTCGGTGAATGCAGTGCAGGCACTGTCTTCACCGTGTACCACAAACACCTTTTTCGGCTTCTCTTCAAAGGCCTGGATCCACTCGATCAGTCCTTCTTTGTCCGCATGGCCGCTTAATCCCGCCAGTTTCCGGATCTGTGCCCGCACCTGAATGGTCTCACCGAAAAGCTTTACCTCATCGGCACCCTCTACCAGCGCTCTGCCCAGGGTTCCCACGGACTGGTAACCCACGAAGAGAATCGTACATTCTTCTCTCCACAGGTTATGCTTCAGATGATGGCGGATACGTCCCGCATCACACATACCGGAAGCGGAAATGATGACCTTGGGGGTCTCGTCAAAATTGATGGCCTTGGATTCCTCACTGGTGATGGACAGCTTCAATCCCGAAAATGCAATGGGGTTGATGCCCTCTTTCACATATTCCATAGCCTCGTCATCAAAGCACTCATAACGATTCTCCTGAAATATACCGGTGGCCTCCACCGCCATGGGACTGTCCACATACACCGGGAAATCCTCATGTCCTTTGACCAGACGTCCCACCTTGATTTTCCGCAGGAAATACAGGATCTCCTGAGTACGGCCCACCGCAAAGGAAGGAATCACCACATTACCGCCACGATCCAGTGTCTCCTGCAGTACCTTTGTCAATTCCGCCACATAGTCTAGTTTGTCCTTGGGATGCATCCTGTCACCGTAGGTAGACTCCATGACCACATAATCCGCTTCTTTTGTGGGTGTGGGATCCTTCAACAGCGGCTGATGCTTGTTGCCGATATCGCCGGAAAATACGATCTTCTTCGTATTGCCGTCCTCTGTCAGCCAGACTTCGATGCTGGCAGACCCCAGCAGATGTCCGATATCCGTGAAACGGATCTTCACGCCCTCGCACACTTCTACGATCGTATTGTAATGACAGGGAACCAGTCTGCGGATCACGCCGTCCGCATCCTCCATGGTATACAACGGTTCCACCACTGCATTGTTGGCAGAACGTTTTGCCTTGCGGTTCTTCCACTCTGCCTCAGCACTCTGGATATGCGCACAGTCACGTAGCATGATGCTGCACAGATCCGCCGTGGCATCCGTGGCATAGATCTGGCCTCTGAATCCTCTGGCATATAGAAGTGGCAGAAGTCCCGAATGATCCACATGGGCATGCGTCAGAAAGACATAATCGATCATGGATTCCGCCACCGGCAGCGGAACATTCTCAAATACATTGATGCCCTGCTCCATACCATAATCCACCAGAATATGCTTTCCGGCTACCTCAAGATAATGGCAGCTTCCTGTTACTTCATGGTCTGCCCCCACAAACACAAGTTTCATAGATTTACCTCCCGTTTTGTTAGTTTATTTTAAAGCATTGGCTGTTTCGTAGAACTGATAATAGATCCCTTTTTGTTCCATGAGCTGGTCGTGATTGCCTTCCTCCACAATGCCGTCATCCGTCAGCACCAGGATCCTGTCGGAATTGCGGATACTGGAAAGTCTGTGGGCGATAGTCAGAGTAGTACGCCCCTCCGACAATTCTCCCAGAGATTTTGCCACGGCAAACTCACTCTCATTGTCCAGTGCGGAAGTGGCCTCATCCAGAATGATGATGGGTGGATTTTTCAGAAATACTCTGGCAATACTGATCCGCTGTTTCTGTCCGCCGGACAGCTTTACACCCCGTTCTCCCACATAAGTATCATAACCGTCCTTCAGTCCCATGATGAATTCATGAGCCCCGGCACGCTTTGCCGCATTGATCACATCTTCTTTCGAAGCCCCGGGACGTCCATAAGCGATATTTTCATAGATCGTACCGGAGAAAAGATACACATCCTGCTGTACGATACCGATATTGCCCCGCAGGCTCTTCAACGTAAAATGCTTGATATCCTGACCGTCCAACAGGATCCTGCCTTCTGAGACATCATAAAATCTCGGGATCAGATTGCACAGCGTTGTCTTACCACCACCGGAAGGACCGACGATGGCCACCTTTTCTCCCGCGTGGATCTGCAGGTTCAGATCGGTAAATACCTTGTTATGGTCATCCGGATATTCAAAGCTTACTTTTTCAAAAGAGATTTCTCCCTTCGGGTCCTTCAGTTCTATGGCATCTGGCTCATCGAAGATCTCGATATCCGCATCCACGATCTGTAAAAAGCGCTCGATACCGGTCATGCCCCGCTGGAACTGTTCGGCAAATTCGATGATACGCCGGATTGTTGCGATCAGGGTGGATACATACAGCATATATGCCACCAGGTCACCAGCGGCAATCCGTCCGTTTACCATAAAAATACCGCCTGCCACCAATACCACCAGATACATCAATCCGTCAAACAGCTTCACTGTGGTATTGAATGCCGCCATGTAACGGTAGGTCAGCTTCTTAATATCCAGAAAAGTGCCGTTATCTTTCTCAAACTTGACATTTTCCACCTCTTCATTGGTAAATGCCTTGACCACCTTATGGCCCAGCAGACTGTCCTCGATCCGGGCGTTCAGCTCTCCGATCTGGTTACGCTGCTTGCGAAAGGCACTTCGCATCCGGAAATTCAGGATCATGCACACACCGCACATCAGCGGCACGCACAGAAAGATCATCAATGTCAGCGGCAGATTGATATTTGCCAGAATGATAAAAGAGATTACGGTCTTGATTCCGGCGATGAAAAATTCTTCTGGGCAATGATGGGCGAATTCCGTCACATCAAACAGATCATTGGTGATCCGCCCCATGATCTGACCGACTTTGGTATTATTATAATAAGTATTGGACAGCTTCTGCAAATGGTTGTATGCATCTCTGCGCATGTCCGTCTCGATCTTCGCGCCCATGACGTGTCCCATATCGGACATATAGTAACTGGCGATGCAATCCACGATACGAAGTCCGAAATACAGAACTCCCAGTGAAAGTATGGTCTTCACCGACAGGGACGCAAGATCCCGCAGCCCTTCATTGGTAATGTAGCGCATAATTAACGGCAACACCAGTTCACAGACCGTGGTCAGTGCTGCACAGAACAGATCCATCCACAAGGTAAAACGGTATTTTTTAAAATAAGGTGCAAACCTGCGAAACAATTCGCGGGTGGAATATTGCTTGTTATCCATTGTTGTGTTCCTTTTATTTTGGTTGCAGAGCTATAGGTATTGTCCTTCTCCCACATAGAAGCGTACTTTTCCTTTTTGCTCATTTTTCTGGTCATAAAGTGTTTTGTCCGCAGCCGACAGGAAATCCCACACTCGGTTTGGTTCCTTCGGAATAGCACAGACACCACCCACGGAAATCGTAAGCCAGGGTTCCACAGAAGAGTCTTCATTGGGAATCTCACATTCCCGGATGCCCATACATAGCTGTCTTGCATGTTCCTCTGCATACTCCCTGTCACGTCCCGTCATGACCACCAGGAATTCATCTCCGCCGTAACGCGCCACATAGTCCTCCGGAAAACATTTTTTCAGAGTATCCGCTACCGCGCAGATTCCTTCATCTCCCCTTCCATGTCCATAGCGATCATTCAACTGTTTGAAATGGTCAATATCCAGGAACAGAATGCCCAGTTCCTTCTCATTCAGAAGACAGTCTTCAAACACATCCTCCAGATAACGATTCAGGCTTCTCTTATTATAGAGTCCGGTCAGTTCGTCATGATCCGCCTGATACAACAGCCGGTTTCTCTTGCGTTCCTGTTCCTTCTGCTCCTCTTCTGCTGTCTGTAATCGTTTTCTGAGTTCCATCATATACATGACCTGACTGTTTTCTGTCAGTTCCCAGCTGTCCTTTAGATGGAAAAAGGTATCCGCGCTCTGTTTGAATTCTTCCGGAGTCATCCTGGAACTGCAATAACGCATCCGCAGAGACAAAAGCTGCAATAGCAGACTCTTGTTCTGTTCAATGGCAGCCTTTGGTTCCAGACAGTTCAATACTTCCTCTATCTGTTCCGGTTTGCCTATCTTTTCCACATATTGCAGCAGATTCTGAATACTGTCGTATTCGGAAGAGACCTGTGTCATATCCTCTAATGCCATTACCGCTGTACGTACATGCTCTTCTGCCTTCTTCCGGTCTCCGTTTCGCTCCGCCAGATGAGCCAGAAATACATTGACACCCAGCCTTGTCTCACGTATGACCTCCTCGCTCTGCCCGGTCTCTTCCAGTTTACACAGTACCTTTTCCGCCTCGTCATCCATATGCAGATGCAGCAGGCAGCATCCGTACTCTGCCAGCATTTTCCGGAAATTGATCCTGCTGTATGTACTGTTGTCATCCGCCTGTTCAAATTCGCGGATACATTCCGCATGGCACTGCACAGCTCTTTCATAAGCTCCTATGAGATAATACGCATCCGACATATTGCTCAGTACAATGCTGTGCACCATCTTATCATCGTATTTTTCCGTATAATCCAATGCTTTATCGTACTGTTCCATGGCCAGCGACAGGTTGTTCTGCATATGTGCCACAATACCGATCATATTGTACACTCTGGCTACATGATGCTCCAGATCCGTTCCCAGAAGACACCTGACGCTCTCATCCAGATAATGCAGGCAGCCCTCCTGATTCCCTGTTGTCAGTTGATAAAAGGCAGCAAAATAGCAGATCCATCCGTGGATTCCCTTATCATCCTGTTCTGTCACAGAGGTAAGTGCCTGCTCCAGAGTCTCCCAGGTAAAAGGAATTCCGTCTGTCATCTGCTGATTCAGGCGTTCTGCTGTCTCTAACATTTGCTGTCTCGTTGCGCTCATATCTATATCCATACCGTCCTGTTATTCTATGTCAATTCCGCAAATCACGGTTCGCCGGTTCCTATGCCCAGCCCGGTGGGCATAATCTATTTTACTTATTATTGTATTATTTTATATCGCAGTACGCAAGTTTTTTTCCTGAATAAAATGTTTCCCAATCTCCCGCAAAAATGTTAAAATGGAGTTATATTTCGTAAGCTAGTACAAAAAGGCATGGTTATTTCTATGGAAAATATAACAGTTAATAAAGAGTTTCATGAACTGCATTTTGACAGCATCCAGGCTTTACGCGGTCTGGCTGCTCTTTTTGTGGTATTTCAGCATGTCCGTTTTCTGAACTTCGGAGCTTTCGGTGTGGACATCTTTTTTTGTATCAGCGGATTCATGATCATGTTTACCACGGAAAAAAGTACCAAATATTTCTTCCGCAAACGCCTGGTCCGGATTCTTCCGCTTTACTACCTGATGACACTGGGCACCTATCTGTCGCTGTTGTTGTTTCCTTCCATGTTCCAACAGACCAGACACGATTTTTCCTATCTGGTCAAAAGTCTGCTGTTTATTCCTTTTGATATCGGCAGCGGAGCGATCCAGCCTTTGGTACGGATCGGCTGGACCATTAACTGTGAAATGCTGTTCTATCTGCTGTTTTTCATTGCCTTTCACATCAGCATGAAATACCGCGGTCTGATCTGCAGCGCATTTCTGGCGATTCTGGTGGGAATGGTACAGATATTTGCTCCGGCGATCTCATCCTGGCAGTCTCCGATAGGTAATGTACTTTCTCCTTTCCTCATTTTTTACGGAGATCCTGTCATGCTGGAATTTCTCTTCGGAATTCTGGCTTACTATCTGCTGCGGTATTTGTATCGCAGGCATACCCTTCATCCGGTTTCGCGGACAGTAAGCCTCGTATCCGCGGTATGTATCCCGGTAATCTTTTGTCTGCTTGCTTACTTTACGCCCCGGATCAATGTGATTGGGTTCCTCAGGCTTCCCCAGTGGGGGCTCCCGGCTCTGCTATTGTTAATCCTTGCTTTTCTCGCAGGCCTGCAGCTTTCCATGCCCCGCTTTTTTGTGCAGTTGGGAAATATCAGCTATTCCCTGTATCTGGTACACTACTATCCGGTTATGTTTCTGGACCGTGTGGTATTTGACTTTTCCACCCTATCCGTATTATCTGTTGTCGGACTGATCGTAAGCGTTGTAATAAGCATTGTTCTGGCTTATCTGTGCTGGATCCTGGTAGAGCGGAAATTCACCGGATGGCTGCGTAGAATACTGCTGCGTTAATTGTATATACAATTTACAAAAAAGATGCACACTTTTTTTATTGACATTTCCGGAGCCCTATAGTATATTATAACTTGTCCGTAAGATATGCGCGAGTGGCTCAGCGGTGGAGCACCTCCTTGCCAAGGAGGGGGTCGCGGGTTCGATCCCCGTCTCGCGCTTGAAAAAAGAACGATACCAAATCGGTATCGTTCTTTTTTTCGAGCCCTGCCAGGGCTCGAAAGTTCGATGTCTACGCTCCGCTCCGGTCCGCATGGAAAATTTCAGAAGCAAAAGGGAATACGTATTTGTTCCGGTTTGTATAGGAGCTTCATTTTGTATGCGCATGACCGCGGGACCAGACTTTACTTGGCTGTGCCTTATAGGTGGGGCGGCGGAACAGGAGGCTTCGGAGAGCCGGGCCGTTAAAAGGAAAGAGGGGCCAGAAGTAGCTGAAGCCTGCGAAGGTCGGGGTAGTCAAAATAGAGACTGTCACCAGTGTCAGACCGATAAGGAATCCCGGCAATCCCCAGAGCCCTGTTGTGACGACCAAAAGAATACGGTAGATCCGCAGAGCATCAGCAAATTCGATACTGGAGAGGGACAGATTCGCCAGCATGGTGACGGCAGCATAGAAGAGGACTTCCGTGGAGGCCCAGTTAAGACTGACAGCAATGTCACCGATTAATAGTCCGCCGACAATGGACAGAGCACCGGAGACGCGGCTGGAGCTGAGTGCCGCTGAATACTTGAAAAGATCCAGCAGGAACTCCACCGCCAGCACATAGAAAAAAAGGCGGAAGGGTGACAGATCGCTGACGGGTGTGAGCTGCAGCGAGGCAGTAATCTCGGGATAGTAGGCGGAGAGAAGTAAAAATACCGGAAGGAGTAGGAGACTGACCGGAATGCACAGGAAGCGTATCATGCGGAAGTAGGTTCCGGTCAGAGGATTGTTGTAATAGTCCTCCGGACTCTGGGTAAATTGGAAGATCGTACCGGGAAGCAGCAGAACGGCAGGGGAGTTGTCCACGATGAGCAGAATATGCCCTTCGCACAGATAGCTGCAGGCCACATCGGGCCGTTCCGTCAGCTGGATACTGGGCAGAGGATTCCACCAGCGTTTTTTGATCAGGAGTTCTTCCAGACTTTTGCTGCCCATGGTCAGGGAAGTGATCTGTAATTGGGAAAGCTTTTTCTTTAAGGTATCTAATAATTCCTCATTGACCTGATCCGCCAGATAGGCGATAGCTACATCCGTGCGGCTTTCTGCACCCAGAGAACAGATAGAGAATGTCAGTTTCGGAGAACGCACCCTCCGGCGGATCAGATTGGTATTGAACAACAACGTCTCCACAAAACCGTCCCGGGCACCACGGGTGATCCGTTCGGTGTCAGGTTCGGAAATGCTGCGGACAGGATAGGTACGGACATCGATGATCACGGCCTGCGCAAAACCTTCTACCAGAAGGACAGAGGGGCCACTGAGAATGTTTTGCAGAATCGTATCTATAGAGGAAGTCAGTGACACCTGGGCATACCCCAGTTTGCTCTGCACATAGCGAGGGAGATCCCGGATTTCGGAATCCAGTGTATAGAGGGGGTCCTGCAAGTCGGAAAAAATTTGTTGAAGGATCTCCGTCTTACAAAAACCATTGACACCGATCCAGTAAGCCGGCGTATTTCCCAGCTTCAGGTCACGGGTGATCAGGTCAAAACTGTCATCCAGTGGCAGCAGAGCGTGGAAAAGTGCTGTATTTTTGGATAGATTTGTGGATAAGGAGCGTTGTACCATAGTGGGGAATCCTTTCTGATCACTTGCATAGACTGCCAAACAGGTATATGGTATTATTATTCAGATAGATTCCCCAGGTTTTTCGGAACTATACGGATCAGTGGTATAATTGACACAACCCCAGCAGGATCAACAATAAACCTGAGACGGGATCCGTATATTCCCCGATCTGCTGCAGGAAAGCAGACCTGCCCAGACGGCTTCCGAAAGCCAGAAATCCGAAGGAGCAGAAAAAGGTGGACACCGATGCCGGAAGGAAAGGAAGTCCTGTAATACTGGCGGAGAAACCGATGCCGATATTGTTCATGGAAAGGGCACAGCCCAGCGCCAGTATCTGCGACAGGGATAATTCCCGGTGCCCGACAAATTTTTTCTTTTTCTGGCACAGATTATTATCCGGGGAAAAATTGCAGCACCATCTGGAAAGCAGCCATTTTCCCACGTAGTAAAGACCGAAAAGGATCAGTACACTGCTTCCGATCCGGGTACCGATGCCGATGGGAAACAAGGGTAACAACAGGTTGCCAAGACCTATAGAGATCACAGTCCCGATCAGGGTGACTGTGCTGATCAGCAGATTATGTCTGGCAGGCAGAGGGACTTTCTGGAGGCCCAGAGCCATACCTACCAGAAGGGCATCCAGACTGGCTGAGATGCCGAAGAGCAGAGGGGGCAGAATAGACATAACATGCTCCGTAGAAAATATTCTTAATTTTACTATATTCCCCTGAAATTATTTTGTGAGGTTGTGGGGCAAAGGAACAAATGAGTATGGAAGTAAAGAGAAAACTGAGTGAATTCCTAAAAAGAGAGACGGTTCTGACCGTAGCGATCCTGCTGGCAATAGTGTCCGCGGTGATGATTCCGCCGGACAGAGAATATGCAGGATATATTGATTTCCGCACACTTTCGATCCTTTTCTGCCTGATGACGGTGATGGCAGGCTTGCAGAAACTGGGTGTTTTCCGTAATATTGCAAAAACGCTGTTGCGACATACACAGAATACCATACAGTTGGCAGAGGTATTGGTACTATTGTGTTTCATTTTCAGTATGATCATCACCAATGATGTGTCATTGATCACGTTTGTACCGTTTACCTTCATTGTGCTGCGGCTGACAGGCGAAGAAGCTGTGAAAAAACTGGCAGTACCTGTGATCGTTCTGCAGACGATAGCTGCCAATCTGGGAAGTATGCTGACGCCGATCGGAAATCCGCAGAATCTGTATTTATATGGGAAAACACAGATGTCCGCTGGAACATTTATACTTTTGATGCTGCCTTATTCTCTGGTGTCACTGCTTTTACTGATGATCTGTGTGGTAATTGTGGCAAAACGAAGCGGAATCGAAGTCCGGGGAGCAGAAGTTTTGCTGACAGAAGATGAGAAGCTGGAACAAAAGAAATATTTACTTCCGGCATATTTGCTGTTATTTGTGTTGTGTCTGCTGACTGTGGCTCATATGATTCCTTATCCGGTGACATTGGGAACTGTGGCATTGGCGGTTCTCCTTTTAGATCGTGGTACTCTTATAAAAGTGGATTATTCGCTTTTGCTGACGTTTGTGGGCTTCTTTATTTTTATAGGAAATATGGGAAGAATGCCTGCTTTCTGTGATTTCCTGCAGAAGATCATCGGAGGTAGAGAAGTGATGACAGCCGTGATTGCCAGTCAGGTGATCAGTAATGTTCCGGCGGCCCTGCTGTTATCCGGATTTACGGAAAATATAACGGCATTGATCATCGGTACGAATCTGGGAGGGTTGGGGACGCTGATCGCATCCATGGCCAGTCTGATCTCTTATAAACAGGTGGCCAGACAGATTCCGGGAGAGAAAAAGAAGTATTTTGGATGGTTTACCATAGCAAATATCGTTTTTTTAATGATATTGGTATTGGAAAACTGTCTGCTGTAACTATAGAAAGCAGTCTGTCTGCCGGGAAAGGCAGAAAAGATGGCAATAACTAAAAAATAATCTGGGAGGTATTCGTCATGACAGAAGATATGACAATCATTGCAGAAGAGGCTTATCTGGCGGCCAAGGAGATCTTGGAAAAGGCGAGGCTGGAGCAGGAAGAGCTGTTTGTGGTAGGCTGTTCTACCAGTGAGGTGGGAGGTGCTACTATCGGTACCTATTCCAGCCCGGAGCTGGCGGAGATGGTCTTCGGCGGTATTTACCAGGCCACGCAGGAAGCCGGGGTATATCTGGCTGCGCAGTGTTGTGAGCATCTGAACCGTGCACTGATTCTGGAAAAAGAGGCTGCGGTAAAATATGGTTATCCCATGGTAAATGTGGTACCTCAGCCTAAGGCAGGCGGATCTTTTGCGACGGCGGCGTATAAAGCCTTCGAGCATCCGGTGGCTGTGGAACATATTCAGGCGGCAGCAGGAATGGATATCGGGGATACGCTGATCGGAATGCATCTGAGAGATGTGGCAGTACCGGTGCGCCTCCGGTCCGGACAGATCGGAGACGCCCATGTGGTATGCGCCCGCACCAGACCGAAATTCATTGGTGGCGGCAGAGCGGTTTATGACGAAGAATTATTGTAAAGAAATGATATGTGGCTATTTCTGTGGCATTCCGCGGAAGTAGTCACGGATCCAGCGTCCGGATTCATTGAAATCATCGTCGGTCCAGTCGGAAAGTGCCGTGCTGGAAGCCTTGAAGACGCTGCTGCTTTCGTCTTTGTTGGCGAGATTCCAGCAGCAGAAGCTGATCTGATATTTGTTCAGCAGATCCAGCCACTTGGTCGTGGAATCGAAGTCATTG
>OHMS01000903.1_pt1 | contig 10671 bp, 8 predicted proteins | sample 1569351 | NCBI WGS metagenome assembly OHMS01 (sample SAMEA3879571, study PRJEB24766) | human gut metagenome | biome: human-associated habitat; feature: feces | place: USA | collected 1985/1987 | reverse complement strand
GAATCGAAGATAAAATAATAGATTATCCTGCCGTTCTATCAAAATGGGGACTTGTGCCTCTTTTATAAAAACCGTATCCGAAGCTCTTACTACCGACCAATATCCAATTAACAAGGAAAAAAGAAAAAGTCTCTTCATGACATATCTAATTAAATTTGCGGAATAAAGATAACAGTTTTTTACTTATTACTCCAAAAACCAGCCGATTTTCATACTTCTCATAAACGGCTCTATCTTTCCATTTCTTTCCTTGCAAAAACGGTTCAAAACAAGTATATTTGTATCAACAGAAACAAGTAATTTATGTTACAACCTCTGGCAGAAAGACTAAGGCCCAAAAACTTAGACGAATACATCGGACAAGAACATCTGGTAGGACCGGGAGCCGTACTGCGGCGTATGATCGATGCGGGTAAAATTTCGTCTTTCATTCTTTGGGGGCCTCCGGGTGTCGGAAAAACAACTCTGGCTCACATCATATCGCAACAATTACAAGCACCATTCTTCACATTGAGTGCCGTACAATCCGGCGTAAAAGAAGTTCGCGAAGTAATAGACCGATGCAAAACCAATATTTTTTCCAAAGTACGTCCCATACTGTTCATCGATGAAATCCACCGGTTCAGCAAGTCCCAGCAGGATTCCCTGTTGGGGGCGGTGGAGACGGGAGTGGTGACCCTGATAGGCGCCACCACCGAGAATCCTTCGTTCGAGGTGATCCGGCCCTTGCTCTCCCGCTGCCAGCTGTATGTGCTGAAATCATTGGAGAAGGAGGATTTGCTGGAACTGCTGCATAATGCCATCGCAAAGGACGTGATACTGAAAGAAAAGAAGATAGAGCTGAAGGAGACGGATGCCATGCTCCGCTTTTCGGGAGGCGATGCCCGCAAGCTGCTGAACATACTGGAACTGGTGGTGGAGGCGGATGCGGATGCCGGACCCGTGGTGATTACGGATGAGAAGGTGACCGAGCGTTTGCAGCAGAATCCGTTGGCGTATGACAAGGACGGGGAGATGCATTATGATATCATTTCCGCCTTTATCAAGTCCATCCGCGGAAGTGATCCGGACGGGGCGCTCTACTGGCTGGCGCGTATGGTGGAGGCCGGAGAGGACCCGGCTTTCATAGCCCGCAGACTGGTCATTTCGGCAGCCGAGGATATCGGTCTGGCCAATCCCAACGCATTGCTCCTGGCGAACGCCGCTTTTGATGCCGTGATGAAGATAGGATGGCCTGAGGGGCGTATCCCGCTGGCGGAAGCTACGGTGTATCTGGCCACCAGCCCTAAGAGCAACTCGGCATACGAGGGGATCAACAGTGCCCTGGAACTGGTGCGGCAGACGGGCAACCTGCCTGTTCCCTTGCATCTGCGCAACGCACCCACCAAGCTGATGAAACAGTTGGGCTATGGCAAGGATTACAAGTATGCACATGCCTATCAGGGCAATTTCGTGCAGCAGCAGTTCCTGCCGGACGAGGTGAAGGACAGCCGCATCTGGCATCCGCAGAACAATGCACAGGAAGCGAAGATAAAGGAACGGATGCAGAGCCTCTGGGGGGAACGGTTCAAGGAATGAAAATGAATTGCATTGATCCTGTGCTATAAAATTAAAAATTGGAACGCAAATGACATAAATCCAACCTTCCGGCCGGTTTATATCCATGCTGTGCAGCTGTTAATTTGCGTCATTCGCGTTCCAATCTAACCGAATAAATGAACAAAATATGAAATTTAACTTTTGAGCATATGAAAATAGTAGTTTTAGACGGTTACGGATTGAATCCCGGTGATTTGTCATGGGAGGAGATGTGGGCGTTGGGCGAGCTGACGGTGTACGACCGCACGGCCCCTGCCGAGTTATTGGAGCGTTCTGCCGGAGCGGAAGTGCTGATTACAAATAAAACGGTGATTACGGCGGAGGATATGGCCGCTCTGCCTGCCTTGAAATACATCGGCGTGCTGGCTACGGGATATAATATTGTGGACATCCAGGCTGCGAAAGCGCGGGGCATCATTGTCACCAACATACCTGCCTACAGCACCGCTTCCGTTGCCCAGATGGTCTTTGCGCATATACTGAACATCACCCAGCGTGTAGGCCATTATGCCTATGCCAACCGTCACGGGCGTTGGGCGAACAATCCCGACTTCTGCTACTGGGATACCGACCTGGTGGAGCTGGACGGGAAGAAACTGGGAATCATCGGCTTGGGAAACACCGGACAGGCGACGGCGCGCATCGCTGCCGCTTTCGGAATGCAGGTATGCGCCTATACTTCCAAGCCGCAGTCACAACTTCCCGGAGGAATCCGGAAAATGGAGCTGGATGAGCTGTTCCGCGAATGTGACGTGGTGAGCCTGCACTGCCCCCTTACACCCGATACCAAAGAGCTGGTCAATGCCGCCCGCCTGGCCCTTATGAAACCGACGGCCATTCTGATAAATACCGGCCGCGGTCCCTTGGTGAACGAGAAAGACCTGGCCGACGCACTGAACAAGGGTGTGATAGCGGCTGCCGGACTGGACGTGCTTTCTTCCGAGCCTCCCCAATATACCAACCCCCTGCTGACGGCGAAGAACTGCTTCATTACACCGCATATCGCCTGGGCCACGAAAGAAGCCCGTGTCCGGCTGATGCGGATTGCGGTGGGGAACTTGAAAGGATTCATCAAGGGTGAGATTGTAAACAATGTGGCGGAATGAGAACAAAGGAAAAAGACGGAAAGAAAAGAAGGAGGTAAGAAAAATGGAAGAAGACAAGAATACGTTGGATTTGCATACGGAAGTTAGGGAAGAGGACAGGGTGGCAAAGGCCGTTGCCTTGTTCAAGGAAGGATATAACTGCTCCCAGTCCGTAGTGACGGCTTTTGCCGATCTGTATGGTTTCACCCGTGAACAGGCCCTGCACATGTCCGCCTCTTTCGGCGGCGGCATAGGGCGGATGCGTGAAACCTGCGGTGCTGCTTGCGGCATGTTCCTGCTGGCCGGGCTGGAGAAGTGCGCCATCGAGGGGAAAGACCGTGAGAGCAAGGCGGCGAATTACGCTCTGGTGCAGGAACTGGCCGAAGAATTCAAGAAGCGGAACGGCGCCCTGCGGTGTGCCGATTTGTTGGGATTGTCCGGAAAAGAGCCGGTAGTATCCACACCGGAAGCAAGGACGGAACGGTATTACGCCAAGCGTCCTTGTGCAAGAATGGTAGAGGAAGCGGCCCGGATTTGGAGCGAACACCTCGAAAAACAAAAAAAATAGGTTGAAAAATCGCTTTTTCTTATAGAAATACAAACTTTTTCGATGCAAAAGTGTTGAATAACATAATTTTGTGTATCTTTGCAAGCGATAAGAAACACAAACATTCACATCGGAATGTGTGGGTGCGGTTAACGTTTAACTAAAAGCAAATTGAAAATGTTGAAAGAAAAAGCAGGTGCTTTGGCCGGACAGATCTGGGAAGCACTGAATGGAACTGAAGGTTTGACACAAAAACAAATCAAGAAAGCAACCAAACTGAAAGCTGACAAGGATTTCTTCCTGGGGCTGGGCTGGCTGCTGAGAGAAGATAAGGTCGTTACTTCTGAAGTGGAAGGCGAGATCTTTGTAAAATTGGTGTAAGAAGAAGATTTTAAACTCATAAAAAAATGCGTTGGCACATCGTTTGGTATGTTGTCAACGCATTTTTTTTGTATATTTGTTGAAGTCTGAGATATCTATAAAAGAAATGAAAAATAAGAGATTTGCAACCGGCAAAATTGTTGTATTCAGGCAAAAAAGCTACTTTTGTATTGTTGTTTGAGAATGTAAACAAAATTTTGATGATACAGAAAATAACGATTGAAGGATACAAATCAATAAAGGAACAAACTGTAGAGCTGTTTCCCATAAATATATTGATAGGTGGGAATGGAATAGGAAAGAGCAATTTCATTTCTGCCTTTACTCTTATACATAACCTGTACGAGCGGAATCTTCAGAATTATGTTCTCACCAAAGGCGGCTCCGACAGTTTGTTGTATATGGGAAAAAAAGAAACTGATCATTTGTCCTTTGACTTGTTTTTTGCGGAACGCGGTAAGGATGCTCATAATCGTTTTATTGTAAATATGAAAGAGGCTCAGGATTCTTTATTTATTGAGCGTATTGATACGGCTTATCACAATGGGGTATCCTGGCACAAACAACTGCACGAGGTCAACAAGCAGGAATCTTCATTTAAGAACGACCATACCGGACAGGCATTTTATGTAAACAGCTTCTTACGCGAATTTGAGGTGTATCATTTCCATGATACGGGAGACCGTTCCCCCATGAAAGGAAAATGTAATATGGATGATAATGTCAGCTTGAAGAACAATGGGGCTAACATTGCCGCATTCTTATATTATCTGAAAGAAAAGCATCCAAAACATTTCACACGTATAGAAAAGGCGGTAGCTTCCGTATCTCCTTTTTTTGAGGGATTCTGTTTAATGCCCAACCGCTTGAACGAACAGCTGATCCAGCTGGAGTGGAAGCAGAAGGGAGCTGTTGATACGTATTTTAATGCGTACCAGTTATCAGACGGAACGCTGCGTTTTATCTGTCTGGCAACCTTGTTGCTTCAGCCGGATCTGCCAAAGACGGTCATCATTGACGAGCCGGAACTCGGACTACATCCGGTAGCGGTCAACAAACTGGCTGCTTTGATCAAAAAAGCTTCCAGAGAAGCTCAGATAATTATTTCCACTCAATCTGTCAATTTGGTGGATAACTTTGAACCGGAAGATATCATTGTTGTGGATCGTAAAGACAACGCGACTGTTTTCAACCGGCTTGATTCTGAGAATTTAGCGCATTGGCTGGAAGATTACAGCTTGGGAGAAATATGGGAGAAGAATATCATTGGCGGGCAGCCTTTAAATTGAGTGGGAATGAAAAGAGTAGTGTTTATAGTTGAAGGCGATACGGAAGTGAGTTTTATTCAGAAGCGTGTAATTCCCTATTTGTATTCGAAAGGATTTACTAATCCTATGAATGCCCAGAAAATCTTAACGAACAGAAAATTGAATAAAAAAGGTGGGAATGTGGGTTTTGAATATCTGAAGAATGACGTTTCACGGGTGGCTGCGACAAAAAACGTGTTAATCACAACCTTGCTTGACTTTTTCAGACTTCCTACAGATTTTCCCGGCTATACCACAGACAGTTTGAGACTGCCGGATATGGAACAGGGGATAAAAGAAAAGGTAACGGAATTTATGGATGCTTCCTGTTTTCTGCCTTATATCCAACGGCATGAGATTGAATCCCTGATGTATACCAGTATGGACGGTTTCAATGTTGTGGTGGATGATCAGGAAAGCTTGGATGAATTGCAGCGGATAATAGATTCATATCCTACCCCCGAAGATATAAACGGAGGGGCGGATACCGCTCCTTCCAAACGATTGATGAGGATATTCCCGTATGAGAAGACTGCTGACGGGGAGATGATTCTTGAGGCGCTGGATATAGATGATATTCGAGGCAAATGTCCTCGTTTTAATAAATGGATGGAAAAATTGGAGGAAGGACTTAAGAACGGCCACTTTTAAGAATGAATATTGTTGGCAAATCTTCTGGTTTTGATTTCAGATGGTTTGTATTATTCCTGCAAAATTCATCCGTATATGAGCGAGTTTTTGTATATTTGCGCGAAATTTAAGTGACGAAGATGAAGAATATCCGTAATTTTTGCATTATAGCACATATAGACCACGGGAAATCGACCTTGGCCGACCGTTTGTTGGAGTTTACAAAAACCATCCAGGTAACCGAAGGGCAGATGCTTGACGATATGGACCTGGAAAAGGAGAGAGGTATTACAATCAAGAGCCATGCCATCCAGATGGAGTACGAGTATGGGGGAGAGAAGTATGTACTGAATCTGATTGACACTCCGGGACACGTGGACTTTTCATACGAGGTATCCCGTTCCATAGCCGCCTGTGAAGGGGCGCTGCTCATTGTGGACGCTTCGCAGGGAGTGCAGGCGCAGACTATCTCGAATCTGTACATGGCGTTGGAGCATGACCTGGAAATCATTCCCGTGCTGAACAAATGTGATATGGCGAGTGCCATGCCCGATGAGGTGGAAGATGAAATCATCGACCTGCTGGGCTGCAAACATGAGGATATTATCCGTGCCTCCGGCAAGACCGGAATGGGTGTGGAGGAGATATTGAAGGCGGTGGTGGAACGTATCCCGCACCCGACGGGTGACGAGGAGGCGCCGCTACAGGCTTTGATTTTCGACTCGGTATTCAATTCTTTCCGTGGAATCATCGCGTATTTTAAAATAGAGAACGGGGTGATCCGCAAAGGGGACAAGGTGAAATTCTTCAATACCGGCAAGGAGTATGATGCAGATGAGATCGGTGTGCTGAAAATGGATATGATTCCCCGTGCGGAACTGCGCACAGGAGATGTGGGGTATATCATTTCGGGCATCAAGACCTCGCGCGAGGTGAAGGTGGGGGATACCATCACTCACATCGCCCGTCCGTGTGAAAAGGCGATTGCCGGATTCGAGGAAGTGAAGCCGATGGTGTTTGCCGGGGTTTATCCTATCGAGGCGGAAGATTACGAGAACCTCCGCGCTTCGCTGGAGAAACTTCAGCTGAATGATGCCTCGCTGACTTTCCAGCCGGAGTCCTCACTGGCTCTGGGCTTCGGATTCCGTTGCGGTTTTCTGGGATTGCTTCACATGGAGATTGTTCAGGAACGTCTGGACCGCGAGTTTGATATGAATGTGATTACGACCGTGCCCAACGTGTCGTACATGGTGTATGACAAGCAGGGACATGCCAACGAGGTGCATAATCCCGGCGGTATGCCCGATCCGACGCTGATTGACCACATCGAGGAACCTTTCATTGATGCCACGATCATTACCGCCACCGATTACATCGGCCCTATCATGACACTGTGTCTGGGCAAGCGCGGCGAACTGGTGCGGCAGAATTATGTGTCGGGCAACCGGGTGGAGATTCACTACAAGATGCCGCTGGGTGAAATCGTGATTGACTTTTATGACAAGCTGAAGAGTATCTCGAAAGGATATGCTTCCTTTGACTACCATCAGTCGGGTTTCCGCCCTTCCAAACTGGTGAAGCTGGATATCTTGTTGAACGGTGAGCCGGTGGATGCGCTTTCTACCCTGACACATGTGGACAATGCCTATAACCTGGGCAAGCGTATGTGTGAGAAACTGAAAGAGCTGATTCCGCGCCAGCAGTTTGATATTGCCATTCAGGCAGCTATCGGGGCGAAGATTATCTCAAGGGAAACCATCAAGGCGGTGCGCAAGGATGTGACCGCGAAGTGTTATGGCGGTGACGTGAGCCGTAAGCGTAAATTGTTGGAAAAACAAAAAAGAGGTAAGAAACGAATGAAACAGATCGGTAATGTGGAAGTACCGCAAAAGGCGTTCCTGGCCGTTCTGAAGCTGGATTAATTCAAGAATAAACAAGCTCTGGGGAGCAAACAATAAGCGGGCTCTTTCTGTTAGTTGAAATTAAAAAGTCAATAACAGGAAGGGCTTGTGTTTTGATGGCAATTTATCACAAACTCTTAAATTCAATTGATATGGAAAAACTGAAAATTCTGAACTTGAACTTTTCCTTCCAGCGGGCGGCGCACTATCATATTAATGGAGGGATGTTGCTGATGGGGGTAGTCTTGCTGGCTATGTTCCTGGCCAATTCTCCGTGGGGGGATATTTATGCCTCCTTTTGGAATTACGAGGTGCATCTTCAGATAGGAGAATTTAATTTCTTCAGTCATAACGGGCATCACATGACCTTGATGACTTTTATCAACGATGCTTTGATGGCTGTCTTTTTCTTCAGTGTGGGGCTGGAGATAAAGCGTGAGATACTGGTGGGCGAGTTGTCCAGTTTCCGGCAGGCGCTTTTGCCCATCGTGGCGGCGTGCGGCGGTATGCTGGTTCCGGTGCTGATCTATTATTTCATGACGGCGGGAACTCCGGCCCAAAGTGGTCTGGCCATACCGATGGCTACGGATATCGCCTTTTCGCTGGGAGTGCTCAGCCTGTTCGGCAAGCGGGTTCCGCTGAGCTTGAAAGTCTTTCTGACCGCTTTCGCTGTGGTCGATGATATCGGCGGCATTCTGGTCATCGCCCTTTTTTACACCTCTCATCTGTCGGTGAACTACCTGATTGCTTCGGCGGGTATCCTGCTGATACTTTGCGGCGGGAATTTCTTCCGGGTGCGCAACCGTTGGTTTTATATTTTCTGGGGAGTGATTATGTGGTATCTGTTTTTGCAGAGCGGCATCCACGCTACCATTGCGGGAGTTGTCGCAGCCTTCACGGTTCCCGCCACTCCTCATTACAAGATAGGTAAGTACATTAACCGCATCCGCGAGAACATTGCTGTCTTTCCTGCCAGTGACAAGGAAAGTGTTGTGTTAAGCAAGATGCAGATCAATGTGCTGAAAAGCATCGAGTCTTCCTCGGACCGTGTCATCTCTCCCTTGCAGTCATTGGAAGACAGTCTGCATGGAATGGTGAATTATATTATTCTTCCCTTGTTCGCCTTTGCCAATGCGGGTGTCTCGCTCACGGCGGATCATGGCGGTCTGGAAGTGGGGATGGCTACCTGGGCGGTGCTGGCGGGATTGCTGGCGGGTAAGTTTGCCGGCATTTATTTCTTTACCTGGCTGGTGATAAAGATGGGGTTCGCCGGACTGCTGAAAGGCATGACCTGGGTGAACCTGACAGGTATCTGTCTTTTGGGAGGTATCGGTTTTACGGTTTCTTTGTTTATAGCCAACCTCTCTTTCGGGGATTCGCCGGTGTTGCTGACGCAGGCAAAGATGGGTGTCATACTGGGAACGGTGCTGGCGGGTGTGCTGGCGTATCTGGTCTTGCAGTTCGCCCTGCCTAAACAGCCTGCACAGGAATAAAATTACAGATAGGGCAGTACGGCGGTGAAACGGCTGCCCTTGTTCACCTCGGATTGCACATCGATGTGTCCGTTCATTTTTTCTACAATGACCTTGCTGATGGCGAGTCCCAGCCCTACACCCTGTACAAACTCATTCCGCTTGTAGAACCGCTCGAATATCATTTGTAATTCTTCTTTAGGGATTCCCGCACCGGTATCTTCTACGAAGAAATGGATTTCCTTCTTCTCTTTGTCGCAGAAATAACCCAGTTTGATGTGTCCTTGGGAGGTGAACTTCTTGGCGTTTCCCAAAAAGTTGGTGATGACTTGGGTGAGGCGCATACGGTCTATGTGTATGGTCACATCCTCGTCGGGAAATTCTTTGATGAATTCCACTGGAGGGAGAATAATTACCTGATGGGTCTGATAGACCGTTTCGGCGAAATGATGCGCGCTGCAATCCTCGCAATGAAAGGACATATTGCCGGATTCTATACGGGATAGTTCCAGCACATCATTGACCAGCTTCAACAAGAGTCTGGTATTGTTGTCTATGATGGAGGCAAACTCTTTTTTCTCTTCTTCCGAGATGTTTTTCTCGGTAGTGAGCAGGTTGGAGAATCCCACGATGGCATTAAGCGGAGTACGGATTTCATGGCTCATGTTGGCCAGGAAGGATTGTTTCAGTTCCGCCTGTTCCGCCAGTTTGCGGGCGCGTATCAGTTCTTCTTCCTTGTCTTTGATCTCCTGAATGTTTACCAGAAGTCCGGTGATGATAGGATTTTGTTCATTATTCTGCAACACGCTGTATCTGAATTCCCACCATTGGTAACCGGTGTCGTTGAATTGGCAACGGTATTGGGCTGTTCTTCGTTGCCGGTATAGTATGTTGGATACGTTTTTTCTGAACCGGGCTTGGTCGTCGGGGTGCACATAGTGGGATATTTCCCCTATTTCCAACACGTTTTGGGAACGGTTGGTCAGTTCGCAGAAAGCTTGGTCGAACACGGCGGTTTTTCCGTCGAAACACCAGGCATAGGTTTTTCCTCCCTCCAGTGCAAGCGTTAATGCTTCGTGTTCGAACCTGAGGTTGCGCAAGGCTTCTTTTTTACGTCCTTTTTCCAGTGTATAGATATAAATAAGGTAGGCTATCCCCAAAAGGAGTGTGAAGACCAGGAGGCTTTCAAGAATCAGGATGGGGGTTGCGTATTTTTCCCTCCACGGCCTGTACATGATGGTATATTCCGGTGGAATGCTTTCAGGGGGGATCTGGTATCTCTTCATGACCTGCCAGTTGACCAGGTGCTGTTTGGCGATTTGTTTTACCGCCGGGACGGGTATCTTTCCTTGCAGTCTTTCTTTGATGCCGGCGGTCATGTCGCTTAGCTGTGTTTCGATGGGGGCGAAATAACCTCCCAGCATGTATTCCTTTATCCCGAATCCTTCGTTGATGGTTTCGAATCCGGGATTGTCGAACAGGCTGCCGATGCGCAGGGTGGTATAGTCCCGTTTGGTATACAGGAACAGGGAGTATTTGAAGACCCCGCTGGACAGCCACATCAGGTCGCGGGCAGCTACGGAATCACTGGACAGGCGGACTATGACGGTGGAGTCCAATTGGTTGTATTCGTTCAGCTTTTCGTGCAGGGATTCATATTCGGTATCATCTTTGTCACTGATGGGGATATTCAGCTTGTCGGGCAGGGCCTCTTGTCTTTTCCATTGGTGGAGGGCGATTTCCGATCCT
>OHMS01000902.1_pt1 | contig 10674 bp, 12 predicted proteins | sample 1569351 | NCBI WGS metagenome assembly OHMS01 (sample SAMEA3879571, study PRJEB24766) | human gut metagenome | biome: human-associated habitat; feature: feces | place: USA | collected 1985/1987 | reverse complement strand
AAGGGGACAAGATAAAGTAATCGAAATTTGCAAAAGATTAAATGCAACAGATTACTATAATGCTATTGGCGGCATGGATTTATATTCTTTGGATGAATTTAAAAAAAATGGTATAAATTTATCATTTTTAAAAACTAACGATATTTATTATAAACAATTTAATAATGAGTTTGTTCCAAATCTTTCTATAATTGACGTAATGATGTTTAATTCGAAAGATAAAATCAAAGAAATGTTAGATGATTTTACGTTAATAAAAGAGGAGTAAATAATGCACGAAATTGGTGGCTATATTGAGTTGGATAAATATAATTTACCGATGCTGCATGAAGATGCAATTGCATTAAATACAGGGAGAAATTGCCTAGCATATTTAATTGAAAGTAGAAATATACAAAAGATATATTTGCCTTATTATATTTGTAATGTAGTCACCGATATATGTAAAAAATTGGGGGTAGAAATAGATTATTATCATATTTCGGATAATTTTTCTATTCCTCATTTTGACATAGAAAATGGCGCATACTTTTATGTTGTAAATTATTTTGGACAACTTTCAAATAATGAAATTTTGTTGTTAAAAGATAGATATAAAAATATTATTGTAGATAATGCGCAAGCATATTTTCAGTTACCAGTAAAAGAAATTGATACAATTTATACTTGCCGTAAATTTTTTGGCGTTACTGATGGTTCCTTTTTATACACTAATAAAAAACTAAAAAGAAAATTAGAACAGGATATTTCAAATCAAAGAATATGTTTTTTGTATGGAAGGTTTGAAGAATGTGCCTCTGAGTTTTATCAAGATTTTGTGAAAAACGAAGAAATTTTAAGTAATCTGCCGTTAAAAGAAATGTCGAAACTTACGAATAATTTGCTTCATGGTATTGATTATGAATTAAAAAAGAATAGACGGACTCGAAATTATAATTATTTATTTAATGAATTAAAAAAAATAAATAAATTACATTTAAAAAGAATTGAAGGTGCTTTTGCTTATCCTCTATATACGGAAGACGGTAATGAATTAAGGAAAAAGCTAATAGCCAATAAAATATATGTGCCAACACTTTGGCCTAATGTTATAACAAATAAATTAAAAGGTACTCTGGAATATGATATGGCGTTAAATATTTTACCATTGCCATGTGACCAAAGGTACAATGAAGAAGATATGGAGTATATGATAGAAATCATAAAGAAAGAGGGATGGTTATGAAAGATATTTATATTGTTTGTGCTGGTGGTTTTGGGCAAGAAGTTTATGTAATGCTTAAAACTATAAACAAAAAAGCTGTAAGTGAAGGAAAAGAAGCACCATACAATATTAAAGGATTTTTAAATGATATACCAGTTAATTTTGATAGAAGCTATATAGATATAGATATTGTTGGAGATATTCAAAATTGGGAGCCAAAAGGGAATGAGGTGTATGCCTTAGGCTTGTCAGATCCTAAAGGCAAAGAAAAAATTGCTGCATTGCTAAAATCTAAAGGCGCTGAATTTGAAACAATAATAGCTCCATGGAGTATAATTCCGGATAATATTCAAATTGGAGAAGGGAGCATAATTTCACCTTATTTAATAATGCCTGGAGTAAAAATTGGAAATTTTGCTAATGTAATGGGGTGCATGGTTGGTTCTCAGGCTGAAATTGGTGATTATAGTACCATTACAGGTTTCGCCAATATTACTAATGCAAAAATAGGGAAGAGAGTATTTGTTGGCAGTCATGCTGTAATTATGAATCAAAGAAAAATAGGTGATGACGCATTTATATGTGTAGGCAGTGTAGTTTTCAATAATGTGAAACAAGGACAAAAGGTATTTGGGATACCAGCACAAAAAGTGGATTGGGAATAAAAATTTTTAAGGAGTGTTAAAAATGATTAATGCAGAAAAAATCAAAATTATTGAAGAAATTATGGATTTAAATGAAGGTACATTAACACCTCAAACTTTGCTGATCAATATTGAAGAATGGGACAGTGTGGCTTTCTTATCATTTATTGCTATGATGGATGATGAATTTGGTAAAACTATAAAAGGCTCTGTCGTTAGAGAACAGAAAACAGTTGCAGATTTAATGAATTTAATGGAGAAATAATTTAATGATTAATCCAATGGATTTAAGTAATAAGCATATTATTATAACTGGAGCATCTTCTGGAATTGGTAGAGCCTGTGCTATACAAGCAAGTAGATTGGGTGCAAAAGTAACGATTATTGCTCGAAGTGAAGATAGACTCAAGGAAACTATTAGTTTAATGGAAGGTAGTTCAAAACATGCTTATTATGTTTTTGATTTGAACCATATTGAAGAAATAGAAGCCTTGATTAAAAAAATTGTAACTGAACAAGGTGCTGTTGATGGATTATGTCATGCGGCAGGAATTGCAAATCTGCGCACACTAAAATTTTCAAATCCTCAATATGTAAAAAAAATGTTTAATATACATATTTTTGCCTTTGTTGAATTGGTGCGTGTTCTTTCGTTGAAGCATAATTTGAACGATGCTGCATCTTTGGTTGGTATAAGTTCTGTTGCAGCTGAACGCGGAAATACGGCTCAAGGAATATATGGAGCAGCTAAAGGTGCAATGAATTCTTTTATAAAGCCAGTAGCTAAGGAATTGGCAATTAGAAAGATTCGTATCAATAATGTTGCGTATGGAATGGTTGATACACAGATGTATCAGGAGTTTTTAGAAACAGGCGGAGACGAAGACGTTATCGAACAGCAGTATTTAGGACTTATTGATACGGAAACAGCAGCTAATGCAGTAATGTTTTTACTAAGTGATGCTTCTAAATTTACAACAGGTTCTATAATACCGGTCTACGCAGGCTATTAAAGTTAAAATTTGTTGGGTGGTATAAAAAGTGATTAAAAACATATTAGAGTATTTTGAAAAAACAGTAGTAAAACATAACGAAAAAGTTGCCGTTGTTGATGGCGAGCGGCAAATTACATTTAAAGAATTGGCAAAACAGGCCCAAGCAGTTGGTACAGCTATTAATGAAATAAGTAGTAGACAGGTAAATTTGCCGATAGGAATTTTTTTACCAAAGTCCATCGAAAGTATCGTTGCTGATATTGGAACCGTTTATAGTGGAAATGCCTTCATGAATTTGGATGTAAAAACACCAATGCCAAGAATTTCTATTATTCTTAATGTTGTGCAACCGTTATATATAATTACTAATAAATGTTATTTTGATACTATAAAATCTATTTATTCTCAAGATAAAATTATTTTGATTGAAGATATTGCAAATTATTCTTCTAAAGTAGAATTATTAAAGGAAGTATTAAAAAGTAAAATAGACACTGATCCATTTTGTCTTATTAATACATCAGGTTCTACTGGAATTCCCAAAAGTGTAATTCTTAATCATAAAAGCTTTATTGATTTAACCGATTGGGCCTTGACTAATATAAAATGGAACGACCGGGAGATAATGGGAAGTTTAGTCCCAATCGTATTTGATGTACATGTTTTTGAGTTATGTATGCTGATGTCTAATGGCAATGCGATTATTGTAATTCCGGATACCTTTGCCGCTTTCCCGGTAAAAATATTGCAATTAATGAATCAACATAAAGTCAGTTATATTTTCTGGGTGCCTACTATTATGGTTAATATAGCTAATATGGATTTATTATCGAAGCTTTCATTACCATATTTAAAAAAAATATGGTTTATTGGAGAGGTATTTCCGACAAGACAATTTAATTACTGGTACAAGCATTTGCCTAATAGAGAGTTTATAAATTTGTATGGTCCTATTGAAATAACTTTAGCATGTACCTATTTTGTAATTGATAGAGGCTTTGATGATAATGAACCTTTACCAATAGGTAAACCGTTTAGAAATACTGATATATTAGTTTTAGATGAAAATAATAATTTGATAATTGAGCCGAATATTGAAGGAGAATTGTGTGTAAGAGGTACATCGCTTGCGATGGGATACTACAATAATTATGAAAAAACGCAAGCAGCGTTTATACAAAATCCATTAAATAAATCATATGTGGAAATTATTTATAGAACTGGTGATATAGTTTATTATAATTGCCAAAAAGAGCTTGTTTTTAAAGGCAGAAGAGATAGTTTAATTAAGCGTCTAGGTTATAGAATTGAATTAGGTGAAATTGAACATGTAATTGTTAATACACTTAAATTGGTTAATAATGGTTGCGCTGTTTACGATTTTTCTAAAAAAGAAATAGTATTCTTTTATGAATCAGAAGTAGAACAAAGTATTGCTGAATTTCGAAAGAACATTGGTAAGGCATTGCCTAACTACATGATTCCCAATAAGTATATTCGCAAAGATATTTTACCAAGAAATACTAATGGTAAAATTGACAGACTTAAATTAAAAGAAGAAGTAAATAATTGAGAAATAAATCATGAAAGTAGATATAAGTGTTAATGATAATGTTGTAGTTTTTGGTTCAGGAGCTATAGCTGCAAATTGCATAAAGTATTTAAGAGAAAAAATAAAAGGCGATATTTTTGTGTTTGAGCAAAAGCAGAATGCAGTTTCTGTATTGCAAAGACAAATAAGTAGTCTATTTAAAGTGCATTATCATGTTGTAGATGAAAATGTAGTTAATGTAGTAAATAAAATAAAAAGTCAGATAATTTTTAGTATTAATAATGTTTATATTTTTACAAAAGATTTAATTGATAAGCATTTAATAATAAATTATCATAACTCGTTGCTACCCAAACATCCGGGGCGTTTTGCAGAAGCCTGGGCTATTTTTGAGGAAGAAAAGAAAACAGGCATCACTTGGCATATAGTAGTGCCTAAAGTTGATAAAGGTAAGATAATTCTTCAAAAAGACATTGAGTTTCCCCCACATGGACTTTCCGCGCTTGCTTTATTATCACTGCAAACAAAGCTTGCATACCAAAGCTTTACCGATATAGTTACTGCTATATATGAAAAGGGTGAAATAATTAATTTTGAAAAGCCAGTACCAGTAAATGAATCAGTTAAGTTTCATTATTCATGGGAAAAGCCTAATAATGGTTATTTAAATTTAAACTGGAATTTACATAAAACTATGGCTTTTTTACAAGCGATGGATTATGGACCTTTAAAAATGTTAGGAGAGGCTAAATTAAAATACTATGATGATATTTATACTTGGGATAGGTATAAACTTTGTGCAGCTGTTAGCACAGCAGAAGGCATCAGCATGGACGAAGAAAATAAAATCATCACTATAAGCAAAGAAAATGGGCTTATAAAGCTGTTAAATGTAAGGAAAATACAAAAGGAAAGTGGTTAAATTTGTTTGATTTACCGTTATACGTAGAAAAATAAATCAGTTAAAAAACAAAATCCAAAATGCTTGACTAATAATTTTTTAAACTATGAAGAATTAAAGGCGTTATCCCAAAAGGATGAAACGGAATTTTTATGTAATCAAAACGTTGCCGTAATTTTTGATAATGATAACGGTATTAACAGGGTATATTTTAATCTGTTATCGCTGCAAACAGCAGTCAGCCTAAAAAAACTATTGGATTTGGGTAATTTTGCCAAGCCGTATATAGTAGATTGTCTTGGTAAAGAAGTTTTTTTGATGAGTAAAAAATGCTTTTGAAAAGTATCAGTAAAGAAGAAAAGCGTGAAAGGCAGGAAGAAAAGTTATGGAAGCAAAGCAGATGCAACTACAGAATTTCTTCATTTTTTTGATGGACTGTATCTGTATCGTCCTTAGTTACATACTGGCAAGTTACCTGAGATTTGGAAATCTCTGGGGTGGATATACGAAAGGAATCGTACTGTTGCGTATGGGCATTCTGCTGATGTCCATTACTTTGGTTTATTTCATTTTTAATCCAAACCGTAACTTTTTCAGCAGAACGAAGAAGCAGGAGCTGATCGCTGTATTCAGAAATATACTGATCATGGGTGCTGCGATCAGTATGGCAGCCTTTTTGATGCAGGATGCACAGAAGTATTCCAGATTGGTATACGGATATTTTTGCGGGATTGATTTTGTTGTGATGTATGTAAGTCATTTATTGTATAAAAAATATATGAATGATATTTACAGTAAGGGGATTGGTGGAAGAAAGGTTCTGATCCTCACATCAGCAGACCGGGCTGAAGGAATCTGTCAGAATATTCAGGTAAATAATTCGTGGAATATCAAGATCGTCGGGATCGTGCTGGCAGATGAGCAGGAAAAGAAGGAAATTGCAGGTATTCCGGTCGTATGTGAATACAGCAATATGATGGAATATATCCGCCGGAATATGGTGGATGAAGTATTTGTACACCTGTCCTCTCAGACGAATCTTCCGATCAATAAGATTATCAAAGAACTGGAAGTAATGGGAGTTACAGTGGATTTGAACATCAATGTGTTTGAAATGGAAATCCCGGTTCAAAGAGAGATCGAGCGGATCGGAAATTATTATACCGTTTCGTTCAGTCCGAAGATCCATTCGTTCAAGCAGATCTTTTTTAAGCGGGTGATGGATATTGTCGGAGCAATCGTGGGACTTTTGATCACGGGAATCGTAACGGTGTTTCTTGCACCGGCACTGTTGATTGAATCGCCCGGACCATTATTCTTCTCACAGGTGCGTGTTGGAAAGAATGGAAGAAGATTTAAAATATACAAATTCCGTTCCATGTATATGGATGCGGAAGAGCGGAAGAAAGAACTGATGTCTCAGAATGAGATGGAGGGTCTGATGTTTAAAATGGAGAATGATCCGCGGGTGACAAAAGTAGGAAAATTCATTCGGAAGACAAGCATTGATGAACTTCCGCAGTTCTGGAATATCCTGAAAGGAGAGATGAGCCTGGTGGGAACAAGACCGCCTACGGAAGATGAATTTCTGCAATATGAAGGATATCACAGGAGAAGACTGAACATGACACCGGGACTGACCGGATTATGGCAGGTGAGCGGCAGAAGTGATACAAAGAATTTTGAAGAGATTGTCGCAATGGATGTAGAATATATCGATAACTGGTCATTGAAGGAAGATATCAAGATCTTATTCAAAACGGTCGGGGTCGTGCTGAAAGGAAAGGGTGCAAGTTAGTGATGGAATGTAAAAAGATCGGACTCGTAGGCTCAAGTGGAGGACATCTGACCCACTTATATATGCTGAAACCATTCTGGCAGAAAAAAGACCGTTTCTGGGTTACGTTTGATAAAGAAGACGCAAGAAGTCTTCTGGATGGAGAAAGAGTGTATCCCTGCTATTATCCGACCAACCGGAATCTTAAAAATCTTCTGAAAAATACAGTGGTTGCGTGGAAGGTACTCAGAAAGGAGAAGCCGGATCTGCTGATTTCCTCAGGAGCGGCAGTTGCAGTTCCTTTCTTTTATCTGGCAAAGCTGATGGGAAAGAAGCTGATCTATGTGGAAGTTTATGACCGGATCGATAAACCGACTCTGACGGGAAGACTGGTTTATCCGATCGTAGATTGTTTTATTGTGCAGTGGGAAGAGCAGAAGCAGGTATATAAAAAGGCAGTAAATCTTGGAAGTATCTTTTAAGGTCGGAAGGAAGCGGAATATGATATTTGTTACAGTAGGAACTCATGAACAGCAGTTTGACCGGTTGGTCAGATGTGTGGACAGACTGAAAGCGGAGGGAAAGATCACGGAAGAGGTCATGATACAGACCGGTTTTTCTTCCTATGAACCAAAGGCGTGCAAGTGGAGTAAGTTATGTTCTTATCAGGAAATGAATGAATATATGGATCAGGCAAGGATCGTGATCACGCATGGCGGACCAAGCAGTATCATGATGGCTCTTCAGCGTGGAAAGATTCCGATCGTTGTTCCGAGGCAGAAGAGGTATGAAGAGCATGTCAATGATCATCAGGTGGAATTTTCCAGATTTATTGAGGAAAAGCAGAAAAATATTATTGTTGTAGAAGAAATTGATACATTAGAAAAAATGATTACTTCTTATGAAAAGATGGCTGCTGCCCTCGGTCAGAAGCAGTGCAGTAATAATCAGCTGTTTAACGAGAAATTTGAAGCAATCGTAGATAAACTATTTGAGGGAAAAAGAAGATGAAAAAAGCAGGGATCCTTTCCATGCAGAGAATTTATAATTATGGCTCGTTCCTGCAGGCATATGCACTGAAAAAGATGCTGGAAGAGTGTGGTGTAGAAGTAGAATTTGTTGACTATCATCCCGGAAAATGTATTCTTCCATCAAAGGAAGCCACAGGGATGAAAAGAAAAGTACAAAAAGGCCTGGAAATTCTTCGGATGAAAGGCAGATTGCGAGATAAAGTCCAGTTCCTGAAGTATAAAAAGAATTATGCCGGAAAGAATTATCCGGTATTGGGACTGGAAGAGATATATAATTATACTCCGAAACTGGATCTGCTGGTGATCGGAAGTGATGAGGTTTTTAACTGTATCCAGGATAATTCTAATGTCGGATTTGCACCGGAACTTTTTGGGGCAGGGCATCAGGCAGACCGGCTGGTGAGTTATGCAGCTTCTTTTGGAAATACGACGCTGGAAAGCCTGAAAAAGTATCAGGTGGATGAACAAGTAGCACAATGGCTGCGGGCATTTGATGCAATATCGGTGAGAGATGAAAATTCCAGAAAGATCGTACAGGAACTGACCGGAAAAGATCCGGTCTGTCATTTAGACCCTGTGCTGGTTTATGATTATCCGGCAAATCTGCCAGAGACAAAGGCAAAGATTCCTCATGATCCTTATATGATTCTTTATGGGTATTCGGGCAGGTTTAATAAAGAAGAGGCAGGAGAGATCCGTAAATATGCGAAAAGAAAAGGACTGAAGATCTTATGCATCGGAGGAATCCAGAGTTGTGGGGACAAATTTATTGATTGTTCTCCGTTTGAGATCTTTGAATATTTTAAGTATGCGGAATCGGTTGTGACGGATACATTTCATGGGACGATTTTTTCCGTAGTCACGCAGAAAAAATTTGCAACTTTTGTGAGAAAGAACGGGTATGGAAATTCGGAAAAGCTGATGGATCTTTTAAAAAGACTGGGGCTGGAACGACAAATCGTGACTGATACGAAGAAGCTAGGAAAAATCCTGAATCTGACGGTTGCATATGAGCCGGTTGCAGAAAAAATCAAAAAAGAAAGGAAACGGAGCTACTCGTATTTAAAGGAAATGATAGAGAAAGATGCAGAAAAGTAGTCAGAAAAATATCAGTATAACAGGAAAAAAATGCGTTGGATGCAGAAGCTGTGAGCAGGTCTGCCCGACCGGGTGCATTGTATTTAAGCCGGATGAGGAAGGATTTTTGTATCCGAAAGTGGAAGAAGAACAGTGCATCCGTTGTGGAAAATGTCTCAGGCATTGCCCGGTTCTTTTCAGAAGAGAAGAAGAGAGGCAGCCTGAAATGTATGGCGTGCGGAATAAAAATGCAGAGCATTGCAGCCGTTCGGCGTCTGCGGGGGTGGCAGATATGGCTGCACGTGAAATGATCGCGGCAGAAGGCAGTGTCTTTGGCTGTGCTTATACAGATGAATGGAAAGCAGAACATAGAGAGATTAAAGCGGAGAAAGATCTGTGGAAGATCCAGTCTTCCAAATATGTACAGTCTGATATCGGACGATGCTATGAGACTGCAAAAGCAAGGCTGAAAGAGGGGAAAAAGGTGCTGTTTACAGGAACTCCCTGTCAGATCGCAGGTCTTTATGCCTTTCTTGGTGCAGAAAAGGAGAATGCAAATCTGATTACCATCGATCTGATCTGCCATGGAGTACCGTCTCCGTTGCTGTGGAAAAAATATCTTGATTATCGGGAGCAGAAAATGGGAGGCAGGGTGACCGAGTGTAACTTCCGTTATAAAGGGAAAAAAGGCTGGGGAACGAATCTACGGATCCGGACAGAAAGGAAAGATTCTGTCCGGCCGCTGAGTTTAGACCGGTATGGAATCCATTTCCTGAATGGGGACTGCTACAGGGAAAGCTGTTATCAGTGCCGGTATGCCGATACGAACCGCGTAGGAGATCTTACCTGCGGGGATTTCTGGGGAGTGGAGAAAGTGAGGACGCAGTTTATGGATACCAAAGGAGTCTCAGTGGTTTTGGTCAACAGTGAAAAAGGAAAAGCCTTTTTTGAAAAAATAAAAGAGCAGGCGATCATACTGGAAGTGAAGCCGGAAGAGATCCTTCCATTTCAGGGAAATCTGGTTCATCCGACCAGAAGACCAAAGCTGCGGGATACCTTTTATCAGGGAATCAATGAAAATGGGTATATAGAAAAATTAAAGACAGGGCTGCAGTTATCAGAAAGGATTAAGGCTCTGCTGCCCCAAAAAGTGACGATATTTTTGAAAGGGAAATTAAAATAATGAAGATCCTGATCATTCATACAATGGCAATCGATTATAACGGTGTAACAGATTGTATTGTTCAGTATTTAAAGCATATGAATCGTGAAGGAATGGAAGCTACGATCCTTTCCACGGTAACAGTACATCCTGATTTTGAAAAATTATTTCAGGAGCTTGGATGCAGGCTGGAACGGATAGAAATAAGAAAAGAGCATCCGCTCAGATATATGTTCAGACTGGCGAAACTGGTCAGAAGGGAAAAGTTTGATCTTGTGCATGCCCATGGGAACAGTGCAACAATGTTTTTTGATATGGCAGGTGCAAAGCT
>OHMS01000897.1_pt1 | contig 10720 bp, 8 predicted proteins | sample 1569351 | NCBI WGS metagenome assembly OHMS01 (sample SAMEA3879571, study PRJEB24766) | human gut metagenome | biome: human-associated habitat; feature: feces | place: USA | collected 1985/1987 | reverse complement strand
CGGCGGCGGGCGGGCGCTCGAAGGCAAGGAGTTCATGTTGGCCGTGTCCACCGGCTCTCCGGCGGACTCCTACACGCGTGAAGGCAGCCATGTGCGCACCATGGAGGAGCTGCTTTCCCCGTTCGAGACCACGTTCCGTCATACGCATGCCACATATCTGAAGCCGTTCCTCATCCAAGGCGTCGCCACGTCCACCGATGAGCAGATCGACGCCGCCGTGGCGAAGTATCCGGCAGCGCTGATCGGCTGATTCCTCTGCCTGTTTCGGCGCGCATTTCCCGATTTTCCGCAGGGAGCCGTGTTCGTTCCAGACGAACGTGGCTCCCTGTTTGACTTCAAGTACTTGAAGTTCCTATTCTCTTCCAACAGAGCATGAAGGAGCATACGGTGAATAACACTCCAGATACATTTACATCCGCTGCGGAGCAGGACATGTCCGAAACCCGCCAGGCGTTCCTCACCGGCGAGCGCGCGGAGTTCTTCGCGCATGACCGCCGGTACGTCGATACGATTTTCGACGATGGCGAATCGCCGTTGAAGCATGCCCATGACATCGAACTGAGGTCGAGCTCGTTCAAATGGAAGTATCCGCTGTGGTATTGCTCGGATATCGATGCGAAGGACTGCACGTGGTTTGAGATGGCACGTGCGGGCGTATGGTACACGGACCATATCACGGTGGAGGATTCAACGATCGAGGCGCCGAAGAATTTCCGCCGCTGCCATGACGTGACGTTACGCAACGTGGATTTCGTCAACGCCGAGGAGACGTTGTGGGCCTGTTCCGGCGTGACGTTGGACAATGTGAGCGCGCATGGCGACTATCTGGCGATGAATTGCGCGGATGTGAAAGCCGACAACCTACGTTTGGTGGGCAATTATCCGTTCGATGGCGCAAGGAACGTGGAGATTTCCAATTCCCGTCTGATTTCGAAGGATTGTTTCTGGAACTGTGAGAACGTGACGGTGCGCGATTCGTTCATTTCCGGCGAGTATCTGGCGTGGAACTCGCGTAACGTGACGTTCGAGCATTGCACGATCGACAGCGTGTTCAATCCTTCGTCCGGCACGATTCGCGCCGACCATATCAACGAGATGACGCTCGATCCGGCGAAAATCGATCCGACGGCCACGACGATCGTGACAGCCGACGCCGCATAACAGTAGGTAGGATTGGCGGTATGACTTACGATTTCGATACTCCGATCGACCGTTCCGGCACGTACTCGCTCAAATGGGAGGAGGCTGGCGACGCGCTGCCCATGTGGGTGGCGGATATGGATTTCCAGACCGCGCCCGTAATCCGCGAGGCGTTGCGTCGGCGCGTCGAGCATGGCGTTTTCGGCTATTCGATCGTGCCGCCAGAATGGAATCAGGCGTACGTGGATTGGTGGGGACGCCGTCATGGGCTTGCCATCGACCCGGACTCGCTGGTGTTCTGCACCGGTGTGGTGCCGGCGATCTCCAGCATGGTCAGGAAACTCACCACGCCGAACGAGAACGTCGTGATCATGACGCCGGTCTACAACATCTTCTTCAATTCGATTCTCAACAATGGCTGCCGTGTGCTTGAATCGCCGCTCGCCTATGACGGCGAAGGACATTACGAGATCGATTGGGCTGATTTCGAAACGAAACTCGCCGACCCGCAGACCACGCTGATGATTCTGTGCAACCCGCATAATCCGATCGACCGTATTTGGGATTGTGAGACTTTGGAACGTATCGGCGAACTGTGCTGGAAGCATCATGTGACGGTGGTCAGCGATGAGATTCACTGCGATCTGACCGATCCGGGTTTCGATTACGTGCCGTTCGCCTCGGTGGGTGAGCATTGCGCGATGAATTCGGTGACCTGCATGGCTCCGACCAAAACGTTCAACATCGCAGGACTGAATTCCGCGGCCGTGATGATTCCGAATCCGGTGCTGCGTCATAAGGTGTGGCGAGCTTTGAACACCGATGAGGTGGCGGAGCCGAACGCCTTCGCCATGGACGCCACCCTGGCCGCGTTCAATGAGGGCGAACCGTGGCTGAACGAATTACGAGCCTATCTGGCCGGCAACAAGGCGACCGCGCGTGCGATGTTCGACAAATACAACGCTTCGGTGCCGGCCGACCGGCGCATCATCATGGTCGAAGGACATGCCACCTACCTGTTGTGGGTCGACTGTTCGGCCATCACGCATGACACGGATGCGTTGTGCGATTATCTCAAGCGCGAGCATAAGGTGATGTTCTCCGAGGGTTCCGAATATGGTGGCAACGGTCATGATTTCGTGCGTATCAACGTGGCCTGTCCGCGTGCACGCATGATCGAGGGTCTTGCACGGTTCATCGACGGTCTGCTTGCGTATCGAGCACAATCGTTTCCAAAGATGGACTGATAAACCCTTGGACTGACGCATGACGGATGCGGCAACGGCCTCTTCAAGGACTATGAAAGGACGCAACATGGTGGTGGTGTTTTTCTCCCGCGCCGGCGAAAACTACGAAGTGGGCGAGGTGACGGTCGGCAATACCGCGAAGCTTGCCCAAGAGGTGGCCCGGCGGACCGATTCGCCGATGATTGAAATCGCACGTACCGAGCCTTATCCGGAACGGTACGCCGCGACCTCAGAAATGGTGCAGGAGGAGCAGCGTGTCAACGCGCGTCCGCTGTTCACGCTCAGCGGCGATACCGATGCGCTCGATTCGTCCGATACCGTGTTCCTTGGCTATCCGATTTGGTGCGGCGATATGCCGATGCCCGTGTACGCTTTTCTGGAAAGCCGCGACTGGTCCGGAAAGACCATTTATCCGTTCTGCACGCACGGCGGCAGCGGGCTTGGACGGACTCCGGAACGTATCACCGCAATCACCAAGACGACGGTGAAGCCGGGGCTTGCGGTCATGGGGACCGACGCACAGAACAACGCAAGTAAAGCCGCCGAAGCCGTCAGCGGGTGGATCGCCAAATCCGGTCTATAGATTCGCAATCCACATCCGTCCGTTCCGTCTGCTTCAGCACGCCTTCGAGTTGGAGCAGACGGATTTTGGTTTCAATGCCTCCCGCATAACCGGTGAGACTGCCGTCAGCGCCGACGACCCGATGGCAGGGCACGATAAGCGCGATCGGATTGTGGTGCACCGCTCCCCCGATGGCGCGTGCGGATACCCTACGCCCGTCCGCACGTTTCAACTCCAATCGACGTGCGAGTCCGCCGTATGAAACCGTTTCGCCGTATGGCACTTTCCGCAGCAATGCCCATGCTTCCTTGCGGAACGGCGTGCCTTCCAGCCGCAACGGCACTTCGGTCCGAGGTATGTAACCTGCAAAGTATTCCTCCAGCCATCGTTTCGCGGCGCCAATCGTCGGCGAATCACCCAAAACCGCGGAATCATCGTCCGCATAGCCTGGCTGCCAATCGAACCACAGGCCGAGCAATGCCGTTTCGTCGGCGATCAGCGTGATGCCGCCAAGCGGCGAATCGTAATGCGACTTCTTTTTCACCGCCGTTATCCACCTTTCCACAAAACACCTATCTCGCCTATGGATGGCGGATTTCGTCTTTCGACACATGTTATCTCGCTTATAGATGGCGGACGGCAAAGTGAAAAGCCGCGCTTTTTACCCCCATACGCTATCTCAGGGGGTCTAAGTCGAAAAACATCCGCCATCTATAGTGGAGATAGCATCAGGCAGACCCGCAAATCCGCCATTCATAGGCGAGATAGGACCAAAACGAAGGAGTTGGCATGGGATACGCACTCATCACGGGAGCGTCCGGCGGCATCGGACGCGAACTGGCGGCGCTGTTCGCAGCGGACGGACATGACCTGGCGATCACCGCCCGCAGCCAGGAACGGCTTGACATGGTAAAAACCAAGCTCGAGCAGCGTTTTGGCGTGCATGTGGTGACGTTCGCCATAGATCTGAGCGAAGCAAATGCGCCGAAGAAACTCCATGATTTCACCACATCACAAGGTATTGCGGTCGACCATCTCGTTAATAACGCAGGCTTCACTGACTGGACGGATTTTCTCGACGCCGACTGGAACCGGCAAAATGAGATGATGCAGCTCAACATGCATGCGCTCGCTGAGTTGACGTATCGGTATGGCCGAGACATGCGCGCCAACGGGCATGGCAGGATTTTGAATATTTCGTCCGTCGCCTCGATGATGGCAGGCCCATACATGGCGATGTATTTCGCGTCGAAGGCGTTCGTGCGTTCGCTATCCGAGGCAGTGGCCCACGAATTGCGCGGCACGGGCGTGACGGTGACCTGCGTATGTCCCGGTCCGACCACGACCGGCTTTCAGAAGGCTGCGAATATGAGTGGCCGCAACTTCTTCACCATGACCAAACCGGCCACCGCACGTCAGCTTGCCACGTACGCCTACCGCAGGATGATGCGCGGCTCAACCCTCGCCTACCATGGTCCGCTCACCAAGGCGGGCGCGCTCGCGGAACGGGTTCTTCCCCGCGCTTTGACCCGGCGAATCGCCGCGTTCATGGACGGCGGCAAGCCGCACACGCTCAAGGTTTAACGGCGAATCGCTTGGACGGACGGTAGCAGAGCAGAGCGATGCCGATGAGTACGGCGGTTGCGGCGAGGCTGATCGGGTAGACGATCATAATGGCCTCGAACGTGCGATGCGCGGGGAACGCGAACGCGATCCAAGTGATGCGCACGCCGACCACGCCGATTACGGTGAGCAGCGCCGGCACCAGTGAGATGCCGAAGCCGCGCAGATATCCGGACATGACCTCGTATAGCATGCTGAACGTGTAGGCGGAGAACACCATGACGAGTCTGGTGTAGCCGACGGAAATGACCTCCGGTGTCGCATCGAACAACGCCAGCAGACTATGGCCGAAGAACAGCACGACGGCGATGGTGGCCGCGGTGGCGATGAAATCCTCCAGAATGCAGATGCCAAGCACGCGCTTGCAGCGTCCAATCCGTTTGGCTCCATAGTTTTGCCCGGTGAAGGTGGCGCAGGCCTGGCTGAACGAGTTGAGCACGTAGTAGGCGATGATTTCGATGTTGAACGCGGCGCTGGAGGCGGCCATGACAACGGTGCCGAGACTGTTGATGGCGGCTTGGATGATGATGTTGGCCACGGCGAACACCGCGCTTTGCACGCCGGCGGGCAGTCCGATGCGCAGAATCTGACGCAGGGTGAACCAGTCGATGCCGAACTCGCGCAAATCAACATGGATGGCTGCGTCAGTATGAACCAGTCGATACAGCAGAATCATGGAGCTGACGACGTTCGCGATGACGGTGGCCGTCGCGACGCCCGAAACACCCCAATGGAACAATACGACGAAAATCAGTCCCACGGTCACGTTGAGCACGCCGGAAATGGCGAGTACGGCGAGCGGAGCCTGGGTGTCGCCGATGCTGCGGAAGATGGCTGTTTCGAAATTGTATAGCAGGATGACGGGCATGCCGATGAGGTAGATGCGCAGGTATGCGAGCGCCAGGGGGAACACGTCGGCGGTCACGTTGAGCATGCCGAGAAGCGGTCCGGCGAGCAATTCTCCGATGATGGCGACGATCACGCCGCCGATCAGGGCGGTGACGATGGACGTGTGCACGGCGTTGCGCACCGCTTCGCGGCTGCCTCGTCCGATGGCGTTGGCGATGACGACGTTCACGCCGAGAGCGATGCCGATGAACAGGTTGAGGATGAGTCCGGTGACGGGCGCGTTGGAGCCGACGGCCGCGACCGCGGCGGTGCCGTCGGATTGGGAGAAGTTGCCGACGATCATGATGCCGGATGCGTTGAAGAGTTGTTCCAGAATGCCGGTCGCCGCCACGGGGAGTGCGAATCGCAGGACCTTCGTCCAAATGCGCCCATGCAGCATGTCTATGCCCTGCTTGTTGTGCACCATGTTTTTGCCTCCGCCAGCCGCAGCCGGCTCGTCGTTCTCTTCCGAAGGCATTGTAGTGGCGGCACCAAACGAGGGAACCGCCATGCCGTTTTGTAGGATGCTCTAAAAAAGGGCCATGACGTTTTCGAATTCCCTTTGGTGGCGAGTGGAGCCCGCGCGTTAGTATGAAAGGCATGAGTGAAACCGTTTCAACCGCATCCAACGCGGCCGACGCATGGACGAATCCGCTGCGCGACCCGCGCGATCTGAGACTTCCCCGCATCGCAGGCCCATGCAGCATCGTGATTTTCGGCGTGACCGGCGATCTGTCCCGTAAGAAGCTGCTCCCCGCCATCTACGATCTGGCCAACCGTGGCTTGTTGCCGCCAAGCTTCGGTCTGACAGGCTTCGCACGCCGCGACTGGACCGAGGACCATTTCAAGGACTTCGTCAAGGAGAACGTGCAGGCGCATTGCCGTACGCCGTTCAAGGAATCGACTTGGAAGCAGCTTGCGGCCGGTATCCGTTTCGTACAAGGCACGTTCGATGATCCGAAAGCGTTCGAGCGTCTGTCCGACACGGTCGCCGAGCTTGACCGCGACCGTGGCACGCGCGGCAATCACGCGTTCTACATGTCGGTGCCGCCGCGCGCGTTCCCGCAGGTGTCCCGTCAGCTGGCCGACTGTGGTCTGGCGAAAAGCGACAAGGGCGCTTGGCGTCGTGTGATTATCGAAAAGCCGTTCGGTCATGATCTGGCCAGCGCCAAGGAGCTCGATCGCGTGGTCTCCGAAGTGTTCGACCCGTCGAGCGTGTTCCGCATCGACCATTATCTTGGCAAGGAGACCGTGCAGAACATGCTGGCGTTGCGTTTCGCGAACGCCATGTACGAGCCGATCTGGAACAACAATTACGTCGACCATGTGCAGATCACCATGGCCGAGGACATCGGCGTGGCTGGTCGTGCCGGCTATTACGACGGTATCGGCGCCGCACGCGACATCATCCAGAACCATCTTCTGCAGCTTATGGCATTGACCGCCATGGAAGAGCCGGTCTCCTTCTCCGCCGCCGATCTGACCGCCGAGAAGACCAAGGTGCTCTCCGCCGTGCGCCTGCCCAAGGATCTGGCCGCGCACACCGCGCGAGGCCAGTACGCCGCCGGATGGCAGGGATCGCACGAGGTGGTCGGCTACTTGGACGAGAAGGGCATCGATCCCGAATCCACCACCGAGACCTATGCCGCGATCCGCCTGGACGTCGACACCCGCCGTTGGGCCGGCGTGCCGTTCTATCTGCGTACCGGCAAGCGCCTGGGCAAGCGCGTCACGGAGATCGCCGTGGTGTTCAAACGCGCCCCGCATCTGCCGTTCGAATCGACCGCCACCAAGGAGCTCGGCAAGAACGCCGTCGTGATCCGCGTGCAGCCCGACGAGGGCGTGACCATGCGCTTCGGCGCGAAGGTGCCGGGCGGCACGTCGATGGAGGTGCGCGACGTGTCGATGGACTTCGGCTACGGTCGCTCGTTCACCGAATCCTCCCCTGAGGCATACGAACGCCTGATCCTCGACGTGCTGCTGGGCGACCCGCCGCTGTTCCCCACCACCGAGGAGGTCAACCTTTCGTGGAAGATCCTCGACCCGATCGAGGAGTTCTGGTCGACGCTCGGCCAGCCGCAGCCGTATCGTTCCGGCACGTGGGGGCCGGAGGAGGCCGTTGAAATGCTCGCCCGCGATGGACACCGTTGGAGGATGCCGTGATCATTACCCTGCAAGACACCGAGACCCGCGAGATCTCGGCGAAAATCGACGAACTGCACGAGGAGCGCGGCGAGGCGGCCCTGGGCCGTGTGCTCACCCTGCTCATCTCCACCAACGAGGCCGAGCTCGAGCATGATCTCGAAGTCGCCAACAATGCGAGCCGCGAGCATCCCTGCCGTGTGATCGCGGTCGCCCCGAGCAGCCGCAAGATCAGCCCGGAAGAGGAGCATCCCACCTTCCTTGACGCCGAGATCCGCTTCGGCTCCGACGCCGGTGCGGGCGAGATCATCGTGCTTCGTCCGCGCGGCGGTCTGGTCCGTCACGCCGACACCCTGGTGATCCCGCTGCTCGTGCCCGACGCCCCCGTGGTGGCATGGTGGCCGAACGAGGCGCCCGCGAATCTGTCGAAGGACCTGCTCGGCTCCATGGCCAGCAGCCGCATCACCGACGCGATGCACTCCTCGAACCCGCGGCGCACGATGGACGATCTGCGCCGCAACCGCTCCGCCAAGGACGTGGACATGTCGTGGACACGCCTGACCGTATGGCGTGCGATGATCGCCTCGATGCTCGACCAGCCGCCGCACCTGCCGGTGAGCAATGTGCGCGTGACCGGGCAGAAGGATTATCTGCCGTTGGATCTGCTGGCCGCATGGCTGCGACTGCGCCTGAACGTGCCGGTGATGATCGAGGAGGATTCGAACGCCACGGCCGTCACCGGCGTGTACCTGACGCGCGGCGACGGCGTGCTGAGCCTGGAGCGCCCCTCCACCGACGACGGGTTCGCCGTGATCAGTGTGCCCGGCCAGTCGCCGCAGACCATCAGCGTGCCCGCGCGCACGCTTGAGGAATGCCTGAGCGAGGAGCTTGGCCGCCTCTACCCCGATGAGATCTACAGCGAGGTCGTCTCGCAAGGACTGGATCTCGTCAAGCCCAGGCAGTAGCCACCGAGCGTCGAACCATAATACAAGGAGTGAACGTGACAGAACGTAAAACCGTCGTATACCCCAATCCGCAGGTACTGGCGGAGGCTGTGGCCGCGCGCACGCTGCTGACCATCATCGATCTGCTGGCCGAGCCGAATCGTAAACGTGTGGATATCGCCGTGACCGGCGGCACCGACGGCAACCGTGTGTTCGTCGCGATGAACGCCAGCCCGCTGAACGATGCCGTGGACTGGAGCCGTGTGCACGTGTGGTGGGGCGACGAGCGCTTCGTGGCGGCCGATGACGACGACCGCAACGCGAAGCAGGCTCGCGAGGCCTGGTACGGTGCGCTTGTGGAAAGCGGGCGCATGCCGGCGGCGAACATCCATGCGATGCCGGCCGATACCCGCGGCGCCGAGGAGATCGCCGCCGCCTCCCCCGAGCAGACCGATGCGGTGCTGGCCGAGGCCGCCGCGGAGTACCAGCGCGAGCTCATCGAGCAGTTGGGCGAGAATCCGGCATTGGATATCGCGATGTTCGGCATGGGGCCGGACGCGCATTTCGCGTCCCTGTTCCCCGACCACGGCGAGGCCGAGATCGACGACCCGCACGTGCTGGTCGCAGGCGTGCGCGATTCGCCGAAACCGCCGCCGCTGCGCCTGACATTGACCGTGCCGATGATCGCCCGGTCGAAGCATACGTGGGTGTTCACCTCCGAAGAGCGTAAGGCCGGCGCGGTCAAGGCCGCCTTCGCCCAGCGCAACAACCCGCATGCCCCAAGCTCCTACGCCGATGGCGAGGAACTGCTCTGGCTCATTGACGAGGGTGCCGCTTCCAAGTTGTGAGGTTCATCCGAAACAGGTAACAGGGGTGTCCCGCGACTCATGCCGTGAGACACCCCTTTTTTTGAGTGTTGATTGATTGTTGAGTGTCGTTTTGACGCAGGTTCCCGCTGGACTGCAGCTTCGTAGGCGGTTTCGCGTTTCCGTAGGCGGTTGCCCCAAGTATCGGGGTCATGGAAAAGGCCGGTTTCCGGCCTTTTCCGCAGCAGGCTCCCAAGACCAACCACCTATGGAACGCAAAAACCACCTACGGAATCCCAATCCGCCGCCTATTTCGCCCCATAGCTTCCGAAAACCTCTCGAAAGGAGGTTAGACGATGGCATTAGACTCCCCTAGAAACGCAAATGGGATGCATCACAACCACAAGTACCATTCGTTCTGCTTACGGAGCGACACTATGCTCCGTCAATGCAACGGTACGGCAATATCGCAGCTCAGTAATATGCATATGCCAGAGGTCTTGCAATGGAACACATCGCAAGACCTCTGGCATATCCGCCCTGACACAGAGGCAAGGAAAAGATCAGGCTTCGATCTCTTCGCGGCCCGGCTCGGCCCACAGGGTGTGGAACGCGCCCGGCTGGTCCACGCGCTGGTAGGTGTGGGCGCCGAAGTAGTCGCGCTGGCCCTGGATGAGGGCGGCCGGCAGACGCTTGGAACGCAGGCCGTCGAAGTAGGACAGCGACGAGGCGAACGCCGGGGTCGGCAGACCGTTGATGGCGGCCTGGGCGACCACGTTGCGCCAGGACTTCTCGGCGTTTTCGATGGCGTTCTTGAAGTACGGGGCGAACAGCAGTGACACGTTGGCCTCGCCGGATTCGAACGCTTCGGAAATGCGGTTGAGGAACTTCGCGCGGATGATGCAGCCGCCACGCCAGATGCGTGCCACGGCGGCGAGGTCGATGTCCCAGCCGTATTCCTTGGCGGCGGTGGTGATCTCGTTGAAGCCCTGTGCGTAGGCGACGATCTTGGAAGCGTAGAGGGCCTGACGGATGTCTTCGATGAAGGCCTTCTTCTCGTCGTCGTTCAGGTTGAGCTTGCCGTCGGGGCCGGCGAAGCCCTGCTTCTGGGCTTCCTCACGCAGGTCGGCTTCGGAGGACAGGCCGCGGGCGAACACGGCTTCGGCGATGCCGGTGACCGGCACGGCGAGGGACAGTGCGGTCTGCACGGTCCAGGTGCCGGTGCCCTTCATGCCGGCGTGGTCGACGATGAGGTCGACGAGCGGCTTGCCGGTCTTCTTGTCGACCTGGTGCAGCACTTCGGCGGTGATTTCAATGAGGTAGGAGTCGAGTTCGGTCTTGTTCCACTCCTCGAACACGTCGCCGATC
>OHMS01000887.1_pt1 | contig 10817 bp, 7 predicted proteins | sample 1569351 | NCBI WGS metagenome assembly OHMS01 (sample SAMEA3879571, study PRJEB24766) | human gut metagenome | biome: human-associated habitat; feature: feces | place: USA | collected 1985/1987 | reverse complement strand
CCGTTTTTATTGAAAGTTGAAAAAAGAACAAGTATATTATCGTTTTCGTATAGTTCTTCAGTATCAATAAGTTCTAACATATAACCAATCCTTTTAATAGTTTGGTTTAATTATAACTTCTTTTTATTAAAATGATTGTCGAATTATGTTGTAAATACAAATTTTTAGGAGTTTACCATGAATAAAAAGTTTTTAAATATTATTACTTCTAAAGATATTCTTAATAAGAGTTTAGGTCTTAATGATGCTGAACTTTATACTAGTTATCAGAATATTTTGAATACTTTAAATGGAGAAGCAGTTGTTAAAGTTGATGATGAGATAAAGGGAGTTGTGACTGCAGCTGCTTTTGCTCATGAGACATTTGAAAATGTAAAGGAACTTACTAATGAAGATATTTTAATAGTAGGAGATAGACATTATATAATTGATCTTGCTATTAAATCTAAAGTTAAGTTAATTATTATAGTTGGAGGTAATATTCCTAAGAAAGAGCATATTAAAGAGGCTAAGAAAAATAAAGTAAATATTATTAAGACTAATATGAATACTTTTGAAACTGCTAGGGTTATTTTAAATAGTAACTATATTAAAAAGATTATTGATAAAGAAGCAGAGTATATTCTTTATGAGAAAGATTATTATGATGATTTTATTTCTTGGAGTAAAGATTTACAGATAGATAATTATCCTGTTTTGGATAAGAATGGTATTTGTAAGGGGCTTCTTAGAAAGAGTGAGCTTTCTGGTTCTAATAAGAGAAAAGTGGTTTTGGTTGATCATAATGAAATCGAGCAAAGTGCAATCGGGCTTGATGAAGCTGAGATAGTTGAAATAGTTGATCATCATAAGATAGGTAGAGTTAGTACAACACATCCTATTAATTTTAGAAATATGATAGTGGGTAGTACTAATACTATTATTTATAGTATGTATAAAGAAAAAGGTGTTAAGATAGATAAAACTATGGCTGGACTTATGCTTGCTGGTATAATTTCAGATACTCTTTTACTTAAGAGTCCTACAACTACTGATATGGATATTAAGGCTGTTAAAGAACTTAATAAAATAGTGAAACTAAATGTAGAAAAGTTTGGACTTGAAATGTTTAAGAGTGGAAGTAGTTTAGAAGGTATGACATATGAAGAAGTACTTGAAATGGATAGTAAGACATTTAAATCAGGTGATGAAGAATTTACTATAAGTCAAGCATTTACTTTAGATATAGATAATATACTTAAAGATAAAGATAATTATTTAATGGAAATGGATAAGTTAATGAAAGAAACTGGGGTTAAAAGATTTATCTTTGCTGTTACTGATATTATTAAGAATGGAAGTTATATTTTATATGATAGTAAGAGTGAAGATGTAATTAAGAAAGCATTTAATATTAAGAAAATAGAGCAAGGTGTTTTCTTAAAAGGTGTTGTTAGTAGAAAACAACAAATTGTACCTGCAGTTTTGGACGCGATTGATTAAAAACTCTCTAAGGGGAGTTTTTTGATTAGGATAGACTTGACTATATGTGGCAAAAAATGATAAAATTTTAACATAGATAATAGGCAAAGGATTAAGTGATTTGTATGAATAAGAAAAGAATAACTTTGTTAAGTTTGTTTACGGTTGTTTTTGTTTTAACTTTTACATTTACTTTTGTGGTTTTTAAAGGTAAAGTAAGTGATATTAATAAAGGCAGTGATGTTAAAAGAATTTTAAATAAACCTGCTGGAATACAGGCTGTTACAATAAATGGGGAATATACTAGTGTACCATTTGCTGATTTAATTGAGTATTATGATTTTAAAGGTATTACTTGTGAAAATGGTACAGTTGCTGTATATAATAAAGATACTAATTTAATTAATTTTAGTAATATAAATATACCTGATCATTGTTCTATGGATTTTGATTATGGAGAATATAGTTTAACTATAGATCCAAATGGAGGTTATAGAGTTCCTGATAATGATTCTAGTGTTATGAAGATTTCTTATCCTTTTGGACACGTTGAACCAATTTCTGAAAGAAGGAAAATTGGTTATACTTTAGTTGGATATACTTTATCTAATACTGATACTGGTGGAACTAGTGCAACTGATTTAAAAAGAGCTTCTTTTACTTTTGATAAATCTACTAAAACTGGTACTTATACACAAGGGGCTGCTAATATTACATTGAAAGCTAAATGGTCTCCTAATACATATAGTGTTACTTTGGATAATCAGGGTGCTAGTACTGCTGGAACTAGTCTTGTTTATTATCAGTTTAATACTACTAAAACTATAGATAGTGTTAAGTGTTATTATTATACTGATAAAGTTTTAAGTACGTGTCTTACTAGTGGTCATACTATTAGTGTTCCAAGTAAAACAGGTTATGCGTTTGGTGGATATTATACTAAGACTAATGGTGGTGGAACACAATTTGTTAATACAAGTGGAACTTTTGTAAATGACTTATATAAAAACACTGGTATTGCTAAAAATACTACTTTATATGCTAAATGGAATCCTAATCAATATCAACTTACACTTAAAAAAGGAACTGGTATAGCAAGTATTTATTATAAAATAAATGGGGCAAGTACATATACTAAAGTTACAGCTGATGTTACATTAAATGTTAATTATAATTCAGATTATTATTTTTATGGGGAAGCTGCTACAGGATACTCATATACAAAATGTACTGAGGCATCTCCTTGCTCGGCTAAAATGAAAGCAGAAGCTGCTACTCAAACTCTCGCTGCAACTCCAAATAAGTATGCTTTAACTTTAACTAAGGGAGCAGGTATAAGTACCATTTATTATAAAGTTAATGGAGCAAGTACGTATACTTCGACTAATGCAACTGCAACACTTAGTGTTACTTATGGTACAACATATTATTTCTATGGTGTTGCTGCGACTGGATACACATACACTGCTTGTACGGCAAGTAGTCCTTGCTCGGGTAAGATGGGAACGACTGCGGTTAGTAAGACACTTACAGGAAAGATTAATACTTATAAAGTAACACTTGCAGTAGTAGGAGGAACTGGTGCAACAAGTAAAAACATAAATTATAATTCTAGTGGAACATTTACAGGAGTAAAACCAAATTCTGGATATACAGCAACAGGAGCGACAGTAAGTTGTAATGGAGGAGCAACAGCAAGTTTAAGTGGAACAACAGTTACAGTAAGTAAAGTTCTTAAAGCACAAACTTGTACAGTGACATTTGTGTTTACAGGAACTATTTATCAAAAATTATTAATAGATAATCCAACAAGAAAAACAAGAACGTTTACTTCAGCATATTCAACTGATAATACGGGTACTTTATATCAAGCTACTGAAACAGTAAATGTAACTGGTACAAATAGCTCTGCTAAAACTGTTTATTATTTTGCTGGTAATGCTAAAAATAACTGGGTAAGATTTGGTGGCTATTACTGGAGAATTATAAGAACAAACCACGACTCTAGTATAAGACTTTTATATGCTGGAAGTTCAACTACAGCTACTAATGCATATATAGGTACTGGAAGATTTAACTCTGCTGCAAATAACTCAATGTATGTTGGATATATGTATGGTACTTCTGGAAGTTTAGCACACAATAGAAATAACACTAATAGCAGTATAGCTAAGGGTGAACTTGGTACGTGGTATTCAAATAATTTGAAAAATAATTTTGCTTCATTTATTAGTAAAGATGCAGTATATTGCAACGATAGAACTGTTGGAAGTGGTACTTATTCTGCTAATGGAACTGCGTTTAAATTTGCGGCTTATACTAGATTAGATGTGGCTAATGGTGGTGCTAGTCCTAAACCTTCTTACAATTGCACAAATCAATATGACGCATTTTCTGGAAATAATACTAGGGCATCCTTAACAAATCCTATAGGAATGATGACAGCAGATGAAATTATAATGGCTGGTGGAAAACTTAGTGATAGTAGTGCTGCATATTATTATAGAAATGCTAAAACAGGTACGCCAACAACAGGTAACTCAGATACTGCTCAGTCATTTAGTTCTACTGGGGCTAATGAATGGTATACAATGACTCCTTCTATTTGGGGCACAAAACCTTCTTCAACAACTAAATTAGCAAGAATGTTTGCAGTACAAGGATCAATTTCTCCAGGCCAAATACAATATGAATATTCTGCTTTAGATGGACTTGGTGGAGGTGGAGTTGTTGTCAGACCTGTAATAAGTATTAGTTCTTCACTTAAATGGATAGCTGGAGATGGTTCACCAAGTAGTCCTTATCAAATGAATTTAGGAACAGGAACAATAATTTTCCATAGAAATCAATCTGCTTCCGATACAACTACTGTTTCTCAAACATTTACACTTGGACGTGTTGGAAATAGATTTGGATATAATAATAATGGTACTCCAAAATGGACTCAGAGTGGTCAATTTGGACAATGGGATTATAGTGGACATACTCTTGTAGGTTGGGCACTTACGCAAGATGCAACAGATGCTAATTATAGTATTTATTCAAATGTCAGTGATAACTGGCTTGGGAATATTATTAATAAGAGATATTCATCTCAAACAACTGCTGGAAAACTAGATATATATGCAGTTTGGAAGAAAAATTCATAATTGTAATAAATTAAATACAATAAAGTAGAAAGGTAACAATTTAGTTATCTTTTTATTTTGATTTCTTTGCAAAAAAGTTAAAGTTATGGTAAGATTAAAAAGGTAAGAAGAATACAAAAGATATTAATTTACGGAAATTGGAAGTGATATAAGTGGCATATGATGATAAGTCGATTAAAATTTTAGAAGGACTAGAGGCAGTTAGAAAAAGACCTGGTATGTATATAGGGTCTACTGATAAAAGAGGTCTTCATCATTTAGTATGGGAAATTGTTGATAATGCTGTTGATGAAGCTATTAATGGGTATGGTAATTTAATAAGATTAACTTTAACTAAAACAGGCAGTATACGAATTGAAGATGAAGGACGTGGAGTTCCTTGTGGTATGCATGAAAGTGGAAAAAGTACACCTGAAGTTATTTATACTGTTTTGCACGCTGGAGGTAAATTTGAAACTGATGGATATAAAGTCAGCGGTGGACTTCACGGGGTAGGTGCAAGTGTAGTTAATGCTTTAAGCAAAAAAATGGTAGTAACAATATATAGAGATGGTTTTGTACACGAAATTAGTTTTAAAAATGGTGGACACGTAGATGAACCGCTTAAAGTGCTAGGACCCTCTAGAAAAACTGGTACTACTGTAGAATTTTGGCCCGATCCTGAAATATTTGATACAGTTAAATTTAACTTTGGTACAATTGAAGAAAGAATGCAAGAAAGTGCATTTTTAATAAATGGGTTAACTATTGAAATAAATGATGAAAATGATGATAAACACGTTGACTTTCATTATGATAATGGACTTGTTAGTTTTGTAGAATATATTAATGAAAATAAGACTCCTCTTCATAAAGTTATTGATATGTCTGGAGAAAAGAGTGGAATAGATGTTAAAATAGCAATGTGTTATACTGATTCATATAGTGAAAATATAGTATCATTTGTAAATAATGTTAAGACTATAGATGGTGGTACACACGAAGTTGGTTTTAAAACTGCTGTTACTAAAGTATTTAATGAGTATATTAAAAATAATAATTTACTTAAAGGTAAAAGTACTCAGTTAGAAGGATCAGATACAAGGGAAGGACTTACTGCTGTAATAAGCGTAAACATACCAGAAAGCTTGCTTCAATTTGAAGGGCAAACTAAAGGTAAACTTGGAACGCCTAGTGCTAAACCTGTAGTAGAAAGTATTGTATATGAAAAACTAACATATTTTCTTCAAGAAAATAAAAGTGTAGCTTCATTAATAATGGATAAAGCTCTTAAAAGTAAAGTAGCAAGAGAAGCTGCTAGAAAAGCAAGAGAAGAAGCAAGAAATGGTAAATCTAAAACAGACAAGAGTAAAGTATTAAATGGGAAACTCACTAAAGCTGCTGGAAAAGATCCTAAGAAAAATGAACTATTCTTAGTAGAAGGAGACTCAGCAGGTGGAAGTGCTAAAACAGGTAGAAACCGTGAAACACAAGCAATACTACCTTTAAGAGGTAAAGTTTTAAACTGTGAAAAAGCAAGTACTAATGATATAAATGCTAATGAGGAAATAAATTTAATAATTCAAACAATTGGTGCTGGAATAGGTAATGATTTTAATCCAGATGATTCTAACTATGGAAAAGTAATTATTATGACCGATGCTGATGATGATGGAGCGCATATTCAAGTACTTTTAATAACTTTCTTTTATAGATTTATGAAAGGTCTTATAGAAAATGGTATGCTTTTTATAGCTAATCCACCTCTTTATAGTATTGAATATAATAAGACTAAAGAATATATTGGTACAAATGAAGAATTAAATGAAATTAAAAAGAAGATTAAGGGTCAATATAAAATTAATAGATTTAAAGGTTTAGGTGAAATGGATGCAGAAGAGTTATTTGAAACAACAATGGATCCTAAACATAGAAGTTTAATTAAAGTAACTATTGAAGATGCTATGCTTGCTGAAAAGAGAGTTAGTACTTTAATGGGAGATAAAGTAGAGCCTAGAAAAGAATGGATTAATGAGAATGTTGACTTTACTTTAGAAGATGATTTTAGGAGGTAATTATGGCAAAGAAAAAAGAAGAAACAATTGTAGAAAAAATATATGATTACACTCTAGAAGAAATAATGGGGGATAGATTTGGTAGGTATGCTAAAAGTATTATTCAGGACCGTGCTATTCCTGATGTAAGAGATGGACTTAAACCAGTTCAAAGAAGAATACTTTGGAGTATGTATGAAAGTAAGAATACTTATGATAAACCATTTAGGAAAAGTGCAAAAGCAGTCGGAGATATAATGGGACATTACCACCCTCACGGGGACTCTTCAATATATGATGCTTTAGTTCGTTTGAGTCAAAGATGGAAAATGAGAGAACCTCTTGTAGAAATGCATGGTAATAATGGGTCTATTGATGGAGATGGACCAGCAGCAAGTAGGTATACTGAAGCAAGACTATCACGTCTTTCTAATGTAATGCTTTCTGATATAAATAAAGATTCAGTTAAAATGACACTTAACTATAGCGACGAAGACCTTGAGCCAACAGTTTTACCTGCACATTTTCCAGCACTTCTTGTAAATGGGTCAACTGGTATAAGTGCGGGATATGCTACTAATATTCCACCACACAATTTAGCTGAAGTTATAGATGGTACTATTAAAAGAATAGATAGTCCAAATTGTAGACTTGAAACTATATTAGAAATAATAAAAGGGCCAGACTTTCCAACTGGCGCAGTGGTTGAAGGAAAAAATGGACTAATAGATGCTTACACAACTGGTAAAGGTAAAGTTGTTGTAAGAGCAAACTATGAAATTATAGAAGAAAAAGGTAAAAAACAAATACTAATTAAAGAAATACCTTATGAAGTACTTAAGGAAACTTTAAAGAAAAAGATTGAAGATATCAAAAGTGATAAAAAAATAGATGGTATAACTGATGTAATAGATGAATCAGATAGAATCAATATGGCTCGTTTAGTAATAGAGTTAAAAAAAGATGCTGATGCTGAACTTATAATGAACTATTTATTTAAAAATACTGATCTTCAAATTAATTACAATTTTAATGTTGTTGCAATTGTTAATAAAAGGCCTAAAACATTAGGTATTCTAGAAGTATTAGATGCTTTCATAGAACATAAAAAAGAAGTAGTAATTAATAGGAGTAAGTTTGATCTAGAACATTCTAAGAAAAGATTACATATAGTAGAAGGTTTTATTAAGGCTATAGATATACTTGATGAAATAATTAAAACTATTAGAAGAAGTAAAAATAAAAGTGATGCAATAGATAATTTAGTTAAAGAGTATGACTTTACTACTGAACAAGCAACTGCTATTGTAATGATGCAACTTTATAAACTTACTAATACCGATATTACTGACTTAAAAAATGAACACGCTGAACTATTAAAATTAATTGATTATCTAAACAAGGTAATAAGTGATGAAGATGTTTTAAAAAATGTTATAAAAGAAGAGCTTAGAAGTATAAAAAAAGAATTTGCAACACCTAGAAGAACTATCATTAAAGATGAAATTACTGAGATAAAGATAGATGAACTTAGTATGATTCCTAGAGAAGATTATATTGTAAGTGTTAGTAAAAGTGGTTATATTAAAAAGTTATCTATTAAAGCATATAATCAAAATAATGATACTGATTTTGCACTTAAAGAGAATGACTACTTAATAGGACTTTACAAAATTAATAATATAGATACTATTATTTTGATAACTAATTTAGGTAATTATTTGTATTTACCTGTTAGAGATATAACTGAGTGTAAGTATAAAGAAATTGGTAAACATATTAGTAGTTATATTACTTTATCAGAAGGAGAGGTAATAGTTAGTTCATTTGGTATAAAGAAATTTGATAATAGAACTATAACATTATTTACTAAAGATGGTCTTGTTAAGCAAACAGAATTAAGTTTACTTCCAGTAACAAGATATTCTAAACCAATGACTATATTTAAACTTAAAGATAATGATGAAGTTATATCTGCTTCACTTAATGATGGGGTTGTTTATATTATAACTGAAAACGGATTTGCTCTTAAATTTAGTAAAGAAGAAATACCTGTTGTTGGACTTAAGACAAGTGGTGTTAAAGGTATTAAACTTGTTAATGATAAAGTTGTATCTGGTTTTGTTACAAATGATAATCATGAATATATAACTATATTTACTGATAAGAATACAGCTAAAAGAGTTAAACTAGATGAAATAGATTTTAGTAAGAGAAGTTTAAAAGGAGATAATATTTTACATAGTCCTAAGAGTAAAAAATATAATATTGTTAAAACTTATGCTGGTACATCTAAAACTAATTATGGACTTATAGATGGAACAGGAGAGTTAATTAAATCAAGTGATATTAATATTATGGATAAGTCAAGTACGGGAAGTACGCTTTCTAAGAAGAATATAGAAGGAGTATTTAAAGAAGCAAGACTTAAAGTAATAGATGATGCACCAGTGGAAACTATGGTAAAAGAAGAAAGTGAAAAACATCTTGAGGCTCCTATTAAAGAAGAAGTACAAGAAGTTAAAAAAGAAGAAAAAAAGAAACCTGAAGTAATTGAAACTATGACTATGAGTGACTTCTTTGATGAATTTAAAATATAAAATAGCTGAATGATATAATTCATTCAGTCTTTTTATTTATTCGCGCTGAAATTCACTGACAAAAGTGACACTAAAATTCAGTGGAGTTTCTTTGAATATACTCTTTCGATTGACAAAAAAAGTGAGTAATTATATAATTAGATTATGATAGGAGGAGGAAATATAATGAAAAAAGTGTTAGTTGTTTTAGTGGGGTTACTTGTAATTACTGGGTGTAATAAAAACTCAGATGTTGATAAAAAGGAGGATATACTTTCTTGTTATGTAGATAATAATGATTCATCTGATGGTGTAGTTAGAAGAGAAGTGCAAAATTATGTTTTTAGTGGTGAAAATAATACTTTAAGTAAAATTTATTATGATGAAGTACATACTATTCAAGATTTTGCTAATCATTCTGAAGAAGAAAAAGAAAGTGAACGTATAAATTATAAAACTAACTGGTGTGGTGAGAATTTTAATGCTGATGATTCAGATACTATTTTATCTAAATGTGATGCTAATATTACTAAAGAAGGTATAACTATTAGTATGGTTTATAAAAAGAGCTATGTAGATGAAATGGCTAAGTTTGATGAATTTAAGAGCAAAGATGCTGCTTATGAAAAATTACAAAAAGATGGACTTAAATGTGAAAAATAAAATATTTTTAATATTAATAGTGACATTATTAATAGTTTGTTGTGATAAGAAAGATGAAACTAAATTTGAAACTAAACCATTAGAAGTAGTTGATAAAACTAGTTATAATAATCCACTTGTATGTAAAAAGGTTACTGATGCTACTTATAACAAGATTACTGAATATAAAGTGTATGACTTTGATAAAGATGGTAAAGAAGTAACTGGTTACTATGAAATAATTAGTTATGATTATGATGAAAATCAAAGTGAAGAAAACAAATCAAGATATGAAAAATGGTATAACTGCAGTAATGTAAGTAATACAAACTTATATAAATGTGATAGTACTTGGGTAAATGATAAAAGATATAAAGTTACTAAAACATATAATCAAGGAAAAATTAGTGGTTTATCTGGAACTTCATACGAAGAAATGAAAGATTATGTACCAAATGGATTTGAGTGTGAGTAAAAATGAAGAAGTTTTTTAAAGAATTTAAAGAGTTTATCTCTAAAGGTAATGTAGTTGATATGGCTATTGGTGTTATCATAGGAAGTGCTTTTTCTAAAATAGTATCAAGTGTAGTTAATGATTTAATGATGCCTATAATAGGTATAATAATAGGTGGACACGACTTTAGTTCACTTAAACTAACTGTTGGAAGTGCTGAAATAAAATATGGAACACTACTACAAAACATACTAGACTTTCTAATAGTAGCATTTTGTTTATTCCTATGCATAAAATTTATTAATAGGTTTAAGAGAAAAGAAGAAAAGAAAGTAGTAGAAAAAGTAAAAAGTGATGAACTAATAGTATTAGAAGAAATTAGAGATGCATTAAAAAAAGAAACAAAGAAGAAACCTAAAAAATAGGTTTTTTTCTATTTATGGGGGTTATATGAAAAAAAGAATTATATATGCTATCATATTAATATTTATTTTAATTA
>OHMS01000871.1_pt1 | contig 10942 bp, 10 predicted proteins | sample 1569351 | NCBI WGS metagenome assembly OHMS01 (sample SAMEA3879571, study PRJEB24766) | human gut metagenome | biome: human-associated habitat; feature: feces | place: USA | collected 1985/1987 | reverse complement strand
TTTTCCATATGTCGGTTCTTCTTCATTCAATACCAGATCCGGCAAATAATAATCTCCACACAGAGTATAGCTTAATCCGTTCTTCTCATCACAAATGTGTTTTTCCATGATTTTATCTCTCCATTTCTCTATTTTTTTGATTTATTTTTCTTACGCTGCTGATTCTCCATCTCACTCTTTTTTACTCCCCAGGCTAATCTTTTGTGAATACTTCCCTTCGGCATTTGTTCCATCCGCTGCTTTTCTTCCAGAGCTTTCTCGTTGCAAATATCCTGCTGTACTGCCGCATCTACCGTCTCTATTCCCAGAACACGCACAACACGATCATACCTATCAGAAACACCTTGTAATATATCTTTTTCTTCTGACAATTTCTGATTATCTTTACGTATATCATCCAGTTCTCTCTGAATAGCATTATATTTTTGTTTCACCTTTTGATATTTTCTCTTCCAACCTTCCACCTCTTTCGTGAGTTCTTTAACCTGAGCCGCCATTACAGCAACCTTATTCTTTATTTGAAGAAACAGTGGTTTAATTTTTTTATCTCGATAGGTTACTGCCCGTTCTAGCGTGCCCGCCTCCGGCAGTAACATTTTAACCGTTCCATATTCTTTGATTTCTTTGCTCACACTATCCATAATCGGTTGTAGCTGTTCTCTGCGATCTTCCAGGCTTTTTAGTTCTTTTTCTGTGCTCCCTGCCTTTTGTTCTGCTTCTTGCTTCGCCTTGATTGCCTGTTCCTTATCGTCTTTTAAATTCTGGATATCTGCTCTGGATTCCGCAATCTGTGCTGTCAGTTCTTCAGCAATCATATTTGGGGCTTTGCGGAATACCCTTGCCAGTTTAAAACATGGAAAAGCGAAGTCTCCCATATCTGTTTTTTTAGGAATTTCTAAAGCTGCTGCAATCTCTTCTTTATCCAACTGCTCAATATTTTCGGATAAAATATCAATAATCTTATTTTTCATTCTTTACTTCCTTTCTCTTTTTCATTCATCTTTAGAATCTTTTTATACGATTTGTGAAAATCTGATTCACAAGTTTTTATATATGATTTATAAAAATCTCATTTGCAAGCTTCTTATATAATTTATAAGAAATCTGACTCACAAGTTTTTATATGATTTATAGAAATCTCATTTTCAAACTTTTTTATCCATCTATATTCTATCTATATCATAAGATATTTTAAACGTATCCACTGGACCATCATCACACATACAATTCAGAGTGAGCAAAATTTTATCATCAGTTACTTTACCCTCTATTATAATCTTCCACAGCAGACATAATATTAATCGTCAACTGTCTTAATATATTTGCCACTACTTTTGTATCAAGCTGAATTCCCCCATCCTCAAACTCTAAGAGAATTTCAAGTCCTTCATATTGATTCTGAAAAAAAGTAGTCAGCTCTTTTAAATTGAGTAAAAGTTCTGGATATACTTCATGATTCTTATAAAAATCTTCTACAGAAATCCTGTTTTTTTCTCCCTTGATCAGAAGAGTAGACATACTGTCTTCGGAATCTTCCTGAAGCATAGATTCTATATCCTGCAGGAAATCTTTAATCTCAAGCATCCTGCTGTCTAATAATTCTGCTTCCTCACTGATGCGGCTTATATTCGCAGTAAGCTGTTTTTCCTTCTCATCTTTTTGTTCTTCGTCTATTTCATTTATATTTAATGGTGAAAAATATTTTCTGACATCCCTTTTTTCGATGTGGGGAAATAACGTCTTATCTTTCTGCTCTTTTTCTAATTTTAACTGGAGAATCTCATTTTCAAGATTATCCTTTTTCTCTGATAAAAACAAATATTCATTAGAAAGATGCTTTCTTAGTTTATCATGAAAAACTGACATTCTCCCCTGTAAATTTGCATTATCTATAAAAATATCATTCTTTTCTTTTATATCCATACTAATCTGCCCTATCTTTCTGATATGATATATTTAATCCTATCTCAGCTGAAGCACGTTTAAAAAGACATTCTGCATTAATTGAGTTCAACTTCAGGTTACTCAACTACTCAACTGAAATTCAATAAAACAGCACATAGAAATGCTTCTTTAAACTTGCTTTAAGTTTCCTTCTATAAATTTTCTATAAAGGATTTTTTGATGGTGTTCCTGCTTTTCTCGGATAAAGCTTTGGTGTTCCCTTACATTTCTTAATTCTGATCAAAAGACGTTCTGCCTCATCCTCTTCTAAGCGGAAATCATCCACTTTTTCTATCTTACATCCTAACACATTCATACAATTTTGTGCATTAGAAATTTCCTCTAAACCCTTTTTTCCTTTATAGGATACAAAATATCCATTTGTTCTGACAAAAGGAACGCAGTACTCACTTAACACGCTTAAGTTTGCAACCGCTCTCGAAACACATAAATCAAAAGCTGCTCTTAAAGATTTATCTCTTGCTAAATCTTCTGCTCTTCCATGAAGTGCTTCTAAGCCTTCTAATCCAAGTGCTTCTTTTACATCTTTTAAAAACTTAACTCTTTTATTCAGTGAATCAACGAGTACAAAGTCAATTTCCGGATAGACAATTTTCAGTGGGATTCCCGGAAAACCTGCTCCCGTTCCTACATCGATACATGTTCTTATCTGACTCATATCCACAACTCTGCGACAACTCAGACTATCAATAAAATGCTTCTCAATAACTTCATCCTCGTCTGTAATTGCCGTCAGATTCATGGACTTATTTGTTTCGATGAGCATTTTGTAAAAAAGTTCGAACTGACCTAACTGTTTTGGAGTAAGGCTGATTCCCTCTTTTTCCGCTCTCGCTTTTAATTTTTCTTTAAAATCCATATAATCTCCTTACTTCCTATGTCTCATCTGCTCCATATAAATCATCAGCACCGAAATATCTGATGGAGAAACTCCAGAAATTCTTGATGCTTGTCCTACGGAATGTGGATGTACTGCCTTTAACTTCTGTACTGCTTCTGTACGCAGGTTATGCACTTCATCATAGTTGATCGTGTCAGGAATTAATTTATTTTCCATCTTTTTAAACTGTTCTACCTGCTGAAGCTGTCTCTTAATATAGCCTTCATATTTAATGTTAATGTTAATCTGCTCAGCTACATCATCGTCTAACGGCTCTCTGTCTGGATCAATTGGAGCTAAACATTCATAATTAAGTTCCGGACGCTTTATTAACTCCTCTAATGTAGAACCACTATTTAGCTTCGTACTTCCGAGGCTCTCCAGCAACTCCTGAACTGTTTTATTAGCACCGATATTTACATGTTTTAAACGCTCGATTTCTTTCTCAATCTGTTCTTTCTTTAAAAGGAACTTATCATAACGCTCATCATCAATCAGGCCAATCTCATGACCGATTGGTGTAAGACGCATATCGGCATTATCCTGTCTTAATAACAGACGATACTCTGCTCTTGAAGTCATCATACGGTATGGCTCGTGGTTCTCTTTTGTTACGAGGTCATCAATTAATACGCCGATATATGCCTGTGAACGGTCTAAAATTACTGGATCTTTTCCAAGACACTTTCTTGCGGCATTGATTCCGGCAATAAGTCCCTGGCATGCTGCTTCCTCATAACCTGAACTTCCGTTAAACTGTCCACCGCTGAAAAGTCCCTGAATATTTCTAAATTCCAGTGACAATTTCAACTGATTTGGATTGATACAATCGTACTCAATCGCATAGGCATTACGGATAATCTTTACATTTTCAAGACCTTTTACAGTACGGTACATTGCATACTGTACGTCCTCTGGAAGTGAACTGCTCATACCTCCAACATACATTTCGTTTGTAAATTCTCCCTCTGGCTCGATGAAAAGCTGATGTCTTTTTCTATCAGCAAAACGAACGACCTTGTCCTCAATAGACGGACAATATCTTGGGCCTGTTCCTTCAATGACACCCGCATAAATCGGAGAGCGATCTAAATTATCACGGATAATCTTATGTGTCTCCTCATTCGTATAAGTAAGCCAGCAGGAAATCTGCTCTCTCTTAATATCTTCTTCTTTATTCGTAAAGCTGAATGGCACGATTTTCTCATCACCAAACTGCTCTTCCATCACATCAAAATTAACGGAACGCTTATCAATTCTGGCTGGAGTTCCAGTCTTAAAACGATACAGCTCTACGCCATTATCCTTTAAAGACTGGCTTAAATAATTTGCTGCCTGTAAACCATTCGGGCCTGTATAATTCACAACCTCTCCATACAGGCATCTTGCCTTCAAATACGTTCCTGTTGCCAGCACAACCGTCTTGGCATGATAAATTGCTCCAGAAAATGTTTTTACACCTTTAATAACTCCATCTTCCACAATAAGTTCTGTAACCTCTGCCTGACGCAAAGTCAGATGGTCGGTATTCTGAAGTGTATAACGCATTGTCATGGAATACGCATCTTTATCAGCCTGTGCTCTTAAAGAATGTACTGCCGGCCCCTTTGATTTATTCAGCATCTTAGACTGAATATAAGTCTTATCAATGTTTTTTCCCATCTCTCCGCCGAGAGCATCAATTTCTTTTACAAGATGTCCCTTAGAACTTCCTCCGATATTCGGATTACATGGCATCAATGCCACGCTGTTCATACTAACGGTAAAAATGATTGTCTCACAGCCAAGTCTCGCTGCCGCTAACGCCGCTTCACAGCCAGCATGACCCGCTCCTACCACAACCACGTCATAGTATTCTTCTACTGTTTTCATGCTATTCTCCTTGTTTCTTTATTTTCCTGTACAGAACTTGGAAAATATCTCATTCACTAAATCTTCTTCTACGGACTCTCCAATAATCAATCCTAACTTCTCATAAGCATTCATCAGATCAATCGTAAAGAAGTCCTCCGGCATTCCTGCCTCTATACTTCTCTCTACACATTCAAGACTCTCATAAGTCTTGGCAAGTGCATCTTTATGTCTTGCATTAGTAATGTAGACTTCTTGATTCACGTCTATTCTACCATGAAACATCATATTTTTTAATTCCATTATGAAATTATCTATTCCATCTCCATATTTTGCAGAAATAGAAATTACAGGTGTTTCCTCTGAAATATATTCCTTTAGAGCAGACTGTTCAAAACCACTCTCTTCTGTTGCTTTATCAGACTTATTCAATAAAATAATTTTCTTTTTATCACGGATTCTCTGAAGAATCTCGATATCTTCCTCACTGATTTGCACTGAAGTATCCATTAAAAATAAAATCAAATCTGCGCTTTCAATCTCTTTCTTCGCTCTTTCTACACCGATACTTTCTACCTTATCTTCTGTATCTCGGATTCCGGCAGTATCTACAATATTAAGTGTAATTCCATCAATTGTCACAGATTCCTCTAACGTATCTCTCGTTGTCCCGGCAATGTCTGTAACAATCGCTCTTTCTTCTCCTAAAAGAGCATTTAAAAAAGAGGACTTTCCTGCATTTGGCTTACCGACAATACAAGTGCGGATTCCCTCTGCGATAATTCTTCCATTATCGTAAGAATCCAGCATCTCTTTTGCTATAGTAATCCACTTCTTATCTTCTTCTAAAAGCTTCTCTGGAAATCCGTCTAAGCTGTAATGTTCCGGATCATCTAAGGCCGATTCTATAAATGCAATCTGGTAAATAATCTCTTCTCTTAACTGTTTTATTCTGTCGGATAATCCTCCCTTTAACTGCGTCATGGAATTCTTTCTTGCCATCTCATTTTTAGAATCAATTAAATCCATAACAGCCTCTGCCTGAGACAGGTCAATTCGCCCGTTCAGAAAAGCTCTTTTTGTAAATTCTCCCGGCTCTGCCGCTCTCGCACCATTTTTCAGTACCAGATTCAGCACTTTATACACAACTGTTACTCCGCCATGGCAGTCGATTTCCACAACATCTTCTTTTGTATAACTGTGCGGGCCTTTCATAATAAGCACGATACATTCATCCACAACTTCCTCGCCGTCTTTAATATTACCATAATAAATACGGTGATTTTCCAGCTGATAAACATCCACTTTTTTATTATATGGCTCAAAAATTTTCGCCAAAATCTCCATTGCTTCGCTGCCGCTAATTCTTATAATTCCAATTCCTGCGTTGGATACTGCGGTAGCAATCGCGGCAATTGTATCAAATTCATTTATCATTCCTATCACACTCTCCATTTATTCAAATTTTAACTCTAAAATCAAGTTTAAATGCTATAAAAATAGGAATGTTTAAAAATTCCCGTAAGAATCTTTAAACATCCCTAATCTCATACTTATGTTATCTGTCTCTCTTTAACATAATAACAACTTTTCTATACGGTTCCTCACCTTCACTCTTCGTACAGACATATCTGTCATTCTGAAGTGCAGAATGAATCACACGTCTTTCATACGGATTCATTGGCTCTAAAGCAACAGGTTTTTTCGTTCTCTTTACCGTATATGCTATTTTTTTAGCTAATTTTTCAAGTGTCGCCTTTCTTCTCTCGCGGTAATTCTCTGTGTCAAGTTTTACGCGGATATATGCATCGCTCTCACGATTCACATAAAGGCTGATAAGATACTGTAATGCGTCAAGAGTCTGTCCTCTCTTTCCAATATCGGAACCAGATAAATCAATATTCATTACATTATCTTCTTCTCTAAAATCAATATTTACTGTAGTTTCCACTTTCATGGCAGCAAATAATTCGTCACAGAATTCCTGTGTTCTTTCTAATAAAGACTTCTTTAATATTACCTTAATTACTGCAGGTTTGCTATTAAAGATTCCGAGGAAACCTTTGCTTCCCTCATCAACTACTTCATACTGTAACTTATCACTGCTGATTCCAAGCTCAAGAGTAGCTGCGGTAATTGCCTCATCTACAGTTTTTGCTTTAAATTCTTTAACTTCCACTACTTCTTACCTCCCCTGGTATGTCCATGTTCCTTCTCATACTGAGATACCAGATAAGCCTTTTTACCAATTTCTCCAAGCTTGCTGATATCAACAGAATCAAGATTGGCATAATCTTCTGCACCTGTTCCTTCTGGTCCAGCGATTTTCTTTGTATTAATGGAAGCAATTTGCTTAATTGTCTTTCTTGCGGAAGGATTCTCAATCTCCTCTTTTGCGGCATCTGCCTTAGCAGAGGTATCCATGAGTCTTTCCATAAATGTTTTCTGTCCTTTTGCTTTCTTCTTTGCAGCTTTTTCTTTGTTCTTTGCAACAAGAGCATCGATATCTGCGTTATCCATATATTTATTAATGATAACCTGCTGTAAACACTGGAATAATGCACTTGTTACCCAGTAAATACCAAGACCTGCCGGAGTAACTAAACAGAAATATAAAGACATAAGAGGCATCATGACTGTCATGCTCTTTGTCATTCCTGCTGCTGGATTATTACCATCCAGCTCAGGCTGTTTCATTGTCTTTGCAGATAAATACTGGAATAATGCAGCTAGAATAGGAATCAGCCAATAAATAGAAGGATGAAATCCTGGTGTCTGAGATACATTGATTCCTGCAAAGAAATCGTTCATTCCAATAATATGAGTAGATGAAGTGTTAATTACATCTGCTGCTGATGGAATCGCTTTGGCAAGTTTATGCCATGCATCTGCATTAAAATAATTCAGTGTATCAATAATCTGATTCTTTGTTGCATCTGATGCAAGACTTGTAACGTAAGAAGACTTTAATCCCTTACCAATCTTATTAATCGCATCAATTGCGCCTGCCTGTCCTGCGATTGCAGTTACAACCTGCATGTAGACAGCCTTAACCTGTGGGATATATGCAGGAATCTTACGGATAACCTGATATAACGCAAGGAAAATAGGCATCTGAATTACTAACTGAAGACATCCACCCGTTGGGTTTGTGCCATATTTTTCGTAAACTTTCTGAATCTCTTCATTCTGCTTCATCATAGAAGCCTGATCTGTCTTATTACGGTACTTTCTCTGAATCTTATTGATTTCAGGCTGCATTACCTGACTGATCTTAGCAAACTTCTGTTGCTTAATAGTCAGAGGCAGCATTAATAATCGAACAATAATGGTAAATATGATGATACATAATCCAATGTTCTGAATGCCGATGAAATTCAGACAATAGAAAATGAATTCCATGACATACCCAAGTAAGGTAGCAATCCATCCGATAATCGGAGTGGTAGACTGCGTCAATAACATACTTTTCCTCCTTAACTATGGAACCGGATCATATCCGCCTTTCGAAAAAGGATTACAACGCAGAATCCGCCACGCTGCTAACAATCCCCCCTTTAATACACCATGCTTCTCAATTGCCTCTATCGCATACTGCGAGCAGGTCGGTGTATATATACAGGTCGCTCTTCCTTTGAGAGCTGACAGATATTTCTGATAAAATCTTATTATTTTAATCAAAATAATTTTCATTCCAAATCGTCGTCTTTCAATAAATGATGTAAATTCAACAAATGAAAAATGGCACTTTCAAATTTCCCATAGTCAGAATCTTTCGCTGACGGGCGTGCCACAATTACAATGTCATAGCCACTCTTGATTTCTCCCCAGTGGAGACGCATAACCTCTCTGATTACTCTGGTTACTCTGTGGCGGACAATACTATTTCCTACTTTTTTACTTACGGAAATTCCCACGCGGTTAGAAGAAATGTCATTCTTCTTTATTATCATTACAAAACAGCGGTTCGCCTTAGACTTACCATTACGATATACCGCCTGGAACTCCCAATTCTTTCTTAAAGACTTAAATTCACTCACTTAACTTTCTCAACTTTCCAAAAAATCAATGAGAAAAGAAAAGGTCACATCACTGCGACCTAAGCTGATAATTTATTTCTTCCTTTTGCTCTTCTTCTAGCTAATACTTTTCTGCCGTTAGCAGTACTCATTCTTTTTCTAAAACCATGAACTTTAGATCTCTGTCTTTTCTTTGGCTGAAATGTCATCTTCATGCGAAAGCCACCTCCTTAAACGAATATTATACCTGTCTTGTTGAAAAACATCACTCCTATTATATTGAAAAAAGTGCTCTAAGTCAAGCAATTCCTGCGTTTTTTCTTATTAAATCTTTAATTTTAATTTTTTGCACATCCAAATCAGAAGTTATGCACGAGTTATCCACAAAATGTGCATAACTTGTGCATAACTATTGAAATATTCACAACTCCGCCGCAAAAATTCGTCAAGAGCTACTGTTAATCTGCAATTTTTGATGTGTATAATTTCGTTTAAGTTATCCACAATGTGTTATTTTTCATTTTTTTCTCTGAAAAAACAGCATTTTTCTCAGTTATCCACAATAAGTTATCCACATTTTCTCAAGATTCGTATATTGAAAAAACTTCGGTTCTGTTATACACTTATACTAAAAGCCGAGCTGTTTTTTAATCTCGATATTTTTACTAAAACAGTTCAACATATTAAACCAGAATGGAGCTAACAATGAAAGAATTAATTGAGTCAAAATGGCAAGAAATTCTGAATATTCTCGTAAAAGAACATGAAATATCCGAAGTTGCCGTTAATACTTGGATACAACCACTAATTATTCAGACAATTACAGATGACAGTATTACTTTTTTTATGGTACGTGGACCACGAGGAATTGAATTTATAAAACACAAATATTACGACATTTACCTCTCTATGGCAATTGAGCAGGTTACTGGAAAGCAATTTAAAATTCTTTTTACCGACTCCAATTCTGCAGCCCCGAAATCAGAACCGAAAAAAGTCAGTGTTCCTGCAGAATATATTGGTAATTTAAATCCAAGATATACATTTGATACATTTGTAGTCGGCCCGACAAACAAAATGGCTCATGCTGTTTCCGTTGCAGTCGCCGAATCACCTGGTGGTGCATACAATCCTCTCTTTTTATATGGAGGAGCTGGACTTGGAAAGACGCATTTGATGCATTCCATTGCACACCATATCATTAATAATCGCCCAGATTTACGTGTTTTATATGTAACCTCTGAAAAATTTACAAATGAACTGATCGATTCCTTAAAACATGACAAGAATAAGGAATTTCGTGACAAATACCGTAATATTGATGTCCTCTTAATCGATGATATCCAGTTTATAATAGGAAAAGAAAGTACTCAGGAAGAATTTTTCCATACTTTTAATGAACTTCACGAAGCAAAAAAACAGATTGTAATTTCTTCCGATAAACATCCGCGAGAAATTGCAACATTAGAAGAACGTCTTAGATCTCGCTTTGAATGGGGAATTACTGCGGATATTCAGCCGCCAGACTACGAAACTAAGATGGCAATTTTGAAAAAACGTGCTGAATTAGAGCATCTTGATATTAATCAGGAGGTTATGCAATACGTTGCTACAAATATTAATTCCAATATTCGTGAATTAGAGGGAGCTTTAAACAAAATTTATGTTTTCGCCAACCTCGAAAAGAAGCCTGTTACCTTAGAATTAGCGGAAAATGCTTTAAAAGATACGATTGAATGTCAAAAAGAGGTAACTCCACAGTTGATTATGGATGTCGTTGCCGAACACTATAATATTTCTGTTTCTGACATCATTTCTAAGAAGAAAAATAAAGAAATCGCTAATCCACGACAGATTTGTATGTATCTTTCCCGTAAATATACCGACTATTCTCTCCAAAATATCGGAAAAATTATGGGTAATCGCGACCATACTACTGTTATACACGGTCATGACAAAATTGGAAAAATGCTTGAAACAGACGAAAACCTTAAAAGCAACCTTGATATCATCATCAAGAAATTGAACCCACCAACGTAGTACATTTATATAGAAGAAACAAAAAAATAAAGGTGTCTTCACACACTGGGGACAACCCTTTATTTTTTTCCACATTCTATTCAGATTCGATGTGAATTGCCTGTGGATAGCTGTGGATAACTTTTGCCCAATTTTTCCTATGTGGATAACTATTTTTTTATTCACATACTTATCCGCATAGTTATCC
>OHMS01000854.1_pt1 | contig 11081 bp, 9 predicted proteins | sample 1569351 | NCBI WGS metagenome assembly OHMS01 (sample SAMEA3879571, study PRJEB24766) | human gut metagenome | biome: human-associated habitat; feature: feces | place: USA | collected 1985/1987 | reverse complement strand
GTTCGTCAAATGGGGAATATGAGTGGGATGGAAATATGACTTGTTTTTATAGAGAGGATTTGTTATCATAAAATGTAATGAGTAAAAATAAGTCGAGGTTATAGAGTGTGAAAAAAATAAGAAATATTTTGATATGCATAAATCTGATATTTGTATTATGTTTTCTGGCGGCGCTGATTATGGTTTCCATGCAGAGATTGCATGTTTTAACCCCTGGCGTCAGTGCGTTTTTGCTGTGGACTATGCAGTACAACGTATGGTTTGCCTTTTTTAACCTGCTGCCCATACCGCCGCTGGACGGTTCACGCCTGCTGGATGAATTTTTGCCGCCGCAGACTGCATACAAATATAACAGTTTTGTAGGGCGTTACGGTTTTTACATTCTTATAGCCCTTGTGGCAAGCGGGCTTATCAGCTATATTATTACTCCGTTTGCTCTGGCTTATTTAGAGCTCGTCAACACTGTTTTAGGAATATTTTTCTGATATTAACGAAGGGATTGCCGCCATATTGGCAGGGCTTAAAGGCCGGGCAGTATAATTTATGGCAGATTTATCTTTAAAAGTCAGTGATTTTGAAGGCCCGCTGGACCTTTTAATGCACCTTATCGAAAAAGATAAAATAGATATTTACGATATTCCCATAGCGGAAATTACCGAGCAGTACATTGCTTATTTATCCGCCATGGAGAAATTTGACATGGAAATTGCCAGTGAGTTTCTGGTAATGGCGGCAACGCTTCTGCAGATAAAATCGAGAATGCTTTTGCCGAAGCCTGCGCCAGAAACTGACGAGGAAGAAGCAGACCCGCGCACCATGCTGGTGGAGATGCTGATTGAGTACAGGCGCATTAAAGCGTGTGCGGCAAAACTTACCGAAATGAAAACGGCGGCGGAGCGTTACGTTTACCGAAGGCCGCTGGCAGAAGGCAGGATAAACCGCAGCATTGCGCAGTATCAGGCGGGCGACTTGGTAAAAAGCCTGCTGGCGCTTTTGGCTGCCGGGCACGAAACCACGGCTTTTATTGAGCGTCAGGAGTTCAGCGTGCAGGAAAAAATGGCAGAAATTGTCAGCCTGCTTAAGCGCCGTTTAAACGGTGTGGAATTTAAAGAAGTTTTCAGCAGCACCGGCTCGCGCAGTGAAAAAATAGCCGGATTTTTAGCGCTTTTGGAACTGCTGAAGCTGAACATTATAAATATAACGCAGACGGAGCCTTTTGCGCCGATATACATATTCCTGCACCGGGAGGGCGAAAACAATGTTTCATGAATATTTGCAGGGCTCTCTGGAGGCTTTGCTGTTTGCGGCAGGCGAGCCGCTTACGGTAGCACAGATTGCCGGTATTATGCAGCTTGACAAGCCGCAGGTGTGGGAGCTTTTAACCATGCTTGAAGAAAGTTATAATGAAGAAAACCGCGGCTTATGCCTGCGCAAAGTGGCGGGCGGCTATCAGCTGTGCGCCAAGCCCCAGCATTATGCCCTTTTAAAACAGCTGGAGCGTGTGCAGGAAGTAAAATTGTCGGCAGCGGCAATGGAAACTTTGGCCATTGTTGCGTTTAAGCAGCCGGTAACGCGCGGCGAAATGGAAGCCATCCGCGGTGTTAAGGTGGACGGCGTTGTAAATACGCTTCTGGAATACGGGCTTATCTGCGAGGCAGGGCGCAAGGAAGCGCTCGGACGCCCGATTCTTTACGCAACGACAGATAAATTTTTGCTTACTTTCGGGCTTAATTCACTGAAGGATTTGCCTGCTTTGCCGGATGAGGACAGCAGCGGGCCTGAACAGATTTCGCTTTTGGACAGCCTGAAAGATACAGACAGCAATACACAAAATGACGGAGTATAATACATGGAAGAACGATTGCAGAAAGTGCTGGCGGCAGCCGGCGTTGCTTCGCGGCGCGAAGCCGAAAAATATATACTTGGCGGCAGAGTAAAGGTTAACGGCAAAGTCGTTAAAGAGCTCGGCACCAAGGTTGACGAAAAATGTTTTATTACCGTTGACGGCAAGCCCATTAAACGTGAGCGCAAGGCATATTATTTGTTTTACAAGCCGCGCGGAGTGGTAACAACCATGAGCGACCCGCAGGGCAGGCGTACAGTGGCCGATTATGTTAAGGATCTGCCGCAGCGTGTGTTCCCGGTTGGCAGGCTTGACTACAATACGGAAGGGCTTTTGCTTTTGACAAATGACGGCGCGCTGGCGCAGGGGCTGATGCACCCGAGCCGCGAGGTAAACAAAACCTACCGCGTGGGCGTGCCGGGCATTGTGCCGCAGGAAAAGCTCGATTTGCTGCGCCTTGGCGTTAAACTTGATGACGGAATGACGGCTCCTGCCGTTGTAACGCTTCTGGAATATGACCACGAAAGAAATATGACATATTTTGATATTACCATACATGAAGGGCGCAACCGCCAAATCCGCCGTATGTGCGATTATATCGGCTTTCCGGTGCGCAACCTTAAACGCATTAAGTTTGGCACGCTCAGCTTAAAGGGGTTAAGCAAGGGCAAAATGCGCGAACTTAACGAGGACGAGGCAGAAACTTTAAAAAAGGCGGCAAAGCTTAATGGCTAATGTACTTGTTATCGGCGGCGGGGCTGCGGGCCTTTTGGCAGGCATTGCCGCAGCACAGAGCGGCGCCCGGACCGTAATTTTAGAAAAAATGCGCTGTCCTGGCAAAAAAATACTTATTACTGGCAAGGGGCGCTGCAATATTACCAATAACTGCGATTTGCAGGAAATTATTAAAAACATACCCGGCAACGGCCGCTTTTTAAACAGTGCGCTGCGCCGTTTCACCAATCAGGATATTGTGCAGCTTCTGGAGGATAACGGCCTGCCTACCAAGGTTGAACGCGGCGGCAGGGTGTTTCCTGTAAGCGACAAAGCGGCCGACGTTGTTGATACACTTGTAAAAATTTATAAAAACTATGGCGGCAGGCTGCTTACAGACTGCAAAGTAAAAAGCATTACGGCAGAATTTGGCAAAATAACCGGTGCTGTAACTGCCGACGGGCAGAAATTTGCGGCCGACGCCGTTATTCTGGCGGCAGGCGGGTCATCTTACCCGGGCACCGGCAGCGACGGCAGCGGCGTGAAACTTGCCAAAGCATTGGGGCATACCATTGTACCGCTGGCGCCAAGCCTGGTTCCGCTTGAAAGCGATTCGCCCTACATTGCAGACCTGCAGGGTTTAAGCCTGCGCAATATAGAAGGCACCGTTTATGCGGACGGCAAAAAAATAGGCTCGGAGTTCGGTGAAATGCTGTTTACGCATTTCGGCGTATCGGGCCCGATAATACTTTCGCTGAGTAAATGCGTGGCGGAAGCCTTTGCCAAAGGTGCGCAGGAGGTTGAACTTGCCATTGATTTAAAGCCTGCGCTTGATAATGACAAGCTGGACGCACGTTTGCAGCGCGATTTTACGCAGTACAGCCGCAAGCAAATGCCCAACGGCATGAAGGATTTGCTGCCGCAGAGGCTTATTGCGCCGGTGCTGGACCAGGCGTTTATTGATGAAGAAAAATTTGTCAACCAGCTTTCGCGCGCAGAACGCCGCCGCCTTGTGGATGTATTGAAAGCATTTACGGTGCCCATTACCGGCACAAGGCCGATAGCGGAAGCCATTGTAACGGCGGGCGGCGTAAGCCTGAAGGAAATAGACCCTAAAACAATGGAATCCAAATTAATAAAAGGGCTGTTTTTTGCGGGCGAAGTAATGGATATCGACGGTTATACGGGCGGCTACAATTTGCAGGCGGCGTTTTCCACTGGTTATGCCGCAGGTACCTTTGCCGCACAAATATAAAAACAGGTGGGGATAAAATGAATGCACAAAAACCGGTAATTGCCATCGACGGCCCGGCCGGTGCCGGAAAAAGCACCATAGCCAAACTGGTTGCAGGCAAACTTGGTTACATTTATATTGATACCGGGGCCATGTATCGCTCCGTAGCGTGGAAGTTTCTGCAAACGGGCAAACCGTTCAGACCGGAGCTTGTAGAAAAACTGGCGCAGGAAATGGTAATTACTTTTAAGCCCGAAGCAAACGCCAACAGCGTTTTTGTTGACGGCACGGAAGTTACGGAAGCAATCCGTTCTCCGGAAGTAACGGCCGTTGTTTCCAAAGTATCCGCCGTGGGCGGCGTACGTGCGGAAATGGTAAACCAGCAGCGCCGTATGGGCGAAGCCGGCGGCGTTGTTATGGACGGGCGCGACATTGGCACCGTGGTATTTCCTCATGCACAGGTAAAAATATTTTTAACGGCCAGCGTTAAGGAACGCGCTATGCGCCGCTATAAAGAAATGCTTGCCAAAGGCGAAAAGGTTGATTTGGCAGAACTTGAGAAACAAATCGCTTTCCGCGACAAGCAGGACAGCGAACGCGAAATTGCTCCGCTTAAACAGGCTGACGACGCCGAGTTTCTTGATACTTCCGATATGACGATAGACGAAGTGGCAGAGCATATTTTAAAAGCAGTACAGGAGAAATAAGATGCTGTATTCATTTTTGGATATTGTACTGGGAATTTTGTTTAAAATTTTTCTGCGGCTTGAAGTACACGGCGCGGAAAACATTCCCAAAACAGGCCCGCTTGTTATAGCAAGCAACCATTTAAGCCTGCTCGACCCGCCGGTTATAGGCGTTGCGGCGCCGCGCAAGGTGCATTTTATGGCCAAGCGCGAACTTTTTGTGCCGGTGCTCGGCTATATTTATAAAACTCTGGGCGCGTTTCCCGTTAACCGCGGCGGCGCGGACAGGGCGGCAATCAAGCACGGCATTGAAATTCTGCAAAGCGGCGAGGTGCTGGCGATATTCCCGGAAGGGACGCGCAGCAAAACCGGGCAGCTTGGCAAACTTGAGCCGGGCGCGCTGATGATGGCCGGAAAAACCGGCGCCGTTATTGTGCCGACGGCAGTAAGCGGCACGGATATCAAGCGCTGCGGCAGGCTGTGGCCCAAGGTTGTGGTAAAATTCGGCACGCCGGTGCCTTTTCCGCCGGTTGGCTTAAATAAAGAGGTTTTGCAGGATTTGACAGATAAATTAACGGCAGACATTAAAGCTCTGCAGGGAGTGAAGTAACATGCAGGTGTTTGTGGCAGAGCCTTGCGGCTTTTGCTATGGAGTTAAGCGCGCGGTTGATATGGCGCGCGGCGAGTGCGGCAAAGAAACGCACGCGGCAACTTTGGGGCCGCTTATACATAACCCGCAGCTTACGGCGGAACTGGCAGCAGGAGGAGTAAGCTGCTGCGACAGCCTTGACAGCTTTGAAAAAGGCGATACGGTTATTTTCCGTTCGCACGGAGTTGGGCCTGAAGTTTACGCCGCGGCGGAAGAAAAAGGGCTGAATATTATTGATGCAACCTGCCCGCATGTGCGCGCAGCACAGTTAAAAGCAAAAAAATTGGCCGATGAAGGATATTTTGTTATAATTATCGGAGAAAAAAATCATCCTGAAGTAAAAAGTATCTCGGCATGGGCAGGAAAAAATGCTATAATAGTAGAATATAATAAAGATATTGCCGGTATACCCGTTGCAGATAAATATGGAGTTACGATTCAGACTACTTTTGAGCTGGCAAAATTTGAAGAACTGCTTGCTGGAATTCAAAAAGAAAGGCCGGGAGAGTACAAAATAGAAAAAACTATCTGTACGGCAACAAGCGAGCGTCAGAACGCCGCGAGGGAACTTGCGGGAAAAGTTGATGCATTTATTGTTATCGGCGGTAAAAACAGCGCCAACACAAGGCATTTATATGATATTGTGTCTGCACGCTGTAAAATTGCATACCATATCGAAACGTCTGCGGAATTAAAACCGGAAATGTTTCGTGGTTGCACCAAAATTGGCATAACGGCCGGTGCTTCGACGCCGGACCGATTAATCAAGGAGGCTTTATTTGTAATGGAAAACATGGAAAACATGGAATCTTTTGAAAGTATGCTGGAGCAGAGTTGGGAAAACAACGACATTTATCCCGGCAAAATCGTGAAGGCTACTGTTATTCAAAAAGATAAGGATGAAGTTTATGTAGACTTTGGCTATATGAAAGAAGGCGCCATCGCTTACAGCGAATGGGCTGCCGGAGATCCTGAAGAAGTAGCAAAAACAATTAATGTAGGCGACGAAGTTGAAGCAAAGGTTATTCCCGGCACTTCCAAAGATGATTTTGTACGCCTTTCCAAAATCCGCGCCGAACAGGACGCAGCATGGAAAAACGTTCCCGAACTTGCTGAAGGCGAAAAACGCCCGGCAACCGTTAAAGTTCTGCGCGTAATTAAAAACCGCCAGAAAAACATTGTAGGCCTTGCCGTTGCAGTTGAAGGCGTTGAAGGCTTTATGCCCGCATCCCACGTTGAACTGAAACGCGTTGAAGATTTTACCCCGTATATCGGCCAGGAACTGGAAGCAGAAATTATTGAAGTTGACACTGCTAAAAAACGCCTGGTAGTTTCCCGCCGCGATTTGCTGCGCGCTGAACGCGAAGCAAAAGCACAGGCATGGCGCGAAGCTAAAGCTGCCAGAGCTGCAGAACGCGCAGCAGCACGCGAAGCTGCTGAAGAAGAAGCATACAACAGCGTTGAAGAAGGCCAGATTGTACCGGGCAAAGTTCTGCGCATTGCTGATTTCGGCCTGTTTGTAGAAGTAGGCAAAGGCCTTGTTGGTCTTGTTCACAATACCGAACTTTCCTGGGACCGCAACGTAAAAGCAAGCGATTTCGAACCCGAAACCGAAGTTACCGTTCTCATTAAGAAAATTGACCGCGAAAACAAACGCGTTGCACTCAGCATTAAAGCTACTCAGGAAGATCCCTGGGTAACCGAAGCAAACGCACTTCCGGAAGGCGCTATCGTTAAAGGCATTGTAACCCGTTTCCTGCCTTTCGGCGCTATCGTTAAAGTAACCGACAGGGTAGAAGGCCTTGTACACGTATCCGAAATTGCCGATACCCGCGTTGAAAAACCGGAAGACGTTCTTGAAGCAGGCCAGGAAGTTGTTGTTAAAGTTATCAAAAAAGATATGGAACACAAAAAAATCGGCCTGAGCATTGCCAAAGCTGCCAAAGAAAAAGAAAAAGCAGAATACAGTGCTTACCTTAACAACAAACCGGAACTGACTCTTGACCTTTCCGAACAGCTTGAAACTTTAAAATAATTTTACGGTGGTAATTAATGTCGCGTGAACAGAGGAAACTTGACCATATCAAATATGCGCTGAAGCTTGGTGACGGACCGCTCACCAACGGTTTGGAGAATGTACATTTTGTACATAACTGCCTGCCGGAGCTTAACCCGCAGGATATAGTCCTTTCCTCACAGTTCGGCGGCATTTTCTTTTTATCTCCGTTTTTAATCAACGCCGTTACTGGCGGGGCAGACGCTGTTACGGAAATTAACAGGCGGCTTGCGCGTGCGGCGAAAAAAGCGGGTGCGGCAATAGCAGTAGGCTCGCAGTACGGTTCTGTTAAAAATAAAACCAACTACCAAAGCTACGAAGTTGTGCGCGAGGAATACCCGGACGGCATTGTTTTTGCCAATACCAGCGCGCTGGCCACGCCGGAAGAAGCACTGGAGGCTGTGCGTATGCTTGACGCCGATGCCTTGCAGATACATTTAAACCCTGCACAGGAACTGATTATGCCCGAAGGCGACAGGGATTTTAAAGGCCTGTTTGCCAACATGCAGCGCATACTTGATAAATGCCCTGTGCCCGTAATAGTTAAGGAAACCGGCTGCGGCATGGCGGCGCGGCAGGTTAAGCAACTTTTAAAAGCGGGCTTTACCTGTTTTGATGTCGGCGGCGCAGGCGGTACCAATTTTCCTGCTATTGAAGCGGAACGCTACGGCGGCACGGCGCTTTTAAACGGCTGGGGGCTTAATACAGCCCAATCGCTTTTGGAAGCGGGCGGAGTATGCGGCAGCGAAGGCTATATTGCAGCCTGCGGCGGCATACGCAGCGGTTTGGACGCGGCAAAGGCACTGGCGCTTGGCGCGGATATAGCCGGCATGGCAGGCAATGTGCTGGAAGCGGCTGTAAACAAAGGCGAGGACGCGGCGGCAGAAATAATTTTGCAGGCCGAAGAAGAACTGCGCATGCTGATGCTGTTAACGGGTTCTTCCGATATCAAAAGCCTGAGGGCAAAGCCGCTGTATTTTACAGGCAGCCTGCTTGATTTTATGCAGTGCCGGGGTTGGGAACCTGCGGAAGTTGCCCGCTCAAGAAGATAAAAAATAAAACGGTATAACATTTTGTTATACCGTTTTCTGTATTATAGTTTTATTTAAGATACTTTTATTAAAATTTAGATGTAGTTGCAGCATTTAGGTCCGCAAATTTTGCTCATTATTCAATCGCAAAATTTGCGCAGCTTCGATGGCACAATTATTGCCATCGTTATCATTCGGCACTAATTGGCGCTCAGCCAATAAAAAAGAAGCCGAATACCAAGGTATCAGGCTTCTTTTATAATCCGTAACAATCAGATAGCGCGGTTAACTTTACCGGAACGCAAGCAACGGGTGCAAACGTTAATACGTTTTACAGAACCGTTTACAACGGCTCTTACTTGCTGAATGTTCGGTTTCCAAGCGCGTTTAGAATGTCTATTGGAATGGCTGACGTTACAACCAGCTTGAATACCTTTGCCGCAAACTTCGCAAATGGATGCCATGAGTCCCACCTCCTTAACGTAATTCCAGCATCAGTTACAAATTTAACAGAAGTATCATACCATAGAATGAAATTAAAAGCAAGTTATTTTTAGATTGGCAGTGTGATTTTATGTGGTGGCAGGAGCCAATTACAAAATTAAAGGGCATCGGGCCTAAAAAAGCGGCAGATTTTGCCAATTTAAACATTTTTACCATTGGCGATTTGCTGAACCGTTACCCCCGTACTTATGTAGACCAGAGCAAAGTTAAAACAATAGCGGAGCTTACAGCAGACGGAGAAAAGCAGCTGTTTTGCGCTGAGGTTTACCGTGTGGCGGACAGAATATCGGCCAGGCGCATGCGTTATACGCTGGTAACACTGAAAGATGCTACCGGCTTTGCGGAGCTGTATATGTTTGCGCATCAGCGTTTTCAGACGCGCAATTTTAAGCCGGGCACGCAGCTTTTGGTGGACGGTAAGGTGCAGCCGGGGCGCGGCGCAAAAATGGTAACGGATGCTTATGTGCAGATTTTAAAAGACGGCGAAAGCGCTTCTGCACCCGGTATTTTGCCGGTATATGCTTTAAGCGGCGCTCTGACGCAGCAGAATGTGCGTACAGCCGTTAAAACGGCTCTGGCCATGGCAGAAGACTACCTGCCGGAATCGCTGCCGCAGGAGATAATTAACGCCAAAAAACTGCCTCCGCGTTTTGAAGCCGTTAAAAACATTCATTTTCCTGCAAGTTTTGCGGAACTTGCCCGGGCACGCAGCCGTTTTATTTTTGAAGAACTGTTTTTATTGCAGTGCGGGCTTTTGTATTACCGCAGCAGGGTAAAAAGCACGCGCAGCGGCATAAAAATGGCGCCTGACGGCACGCTTTTGCAAAAAGTGCTGGCACAGCTGCCTTTTAAACTTACGGAAGCGCAGCAAAAAGCCTGGCAGGATATAAGCCTTGACATGCAGGATAAAAAGCCCATGCACAGGCTTTTGCAGGGCGACGTTGGCAGCGGCAAAACCGTTGTATCGGCGCTGGCGCTTGCCAAGGCTGCGGAAAACGGGTATCAGGCCTGCATTATGGTGCCGACGGAAATTCTGGCCCAGCAGCATTACGAAACTTTGCAGGCGTTTCTGGAGCCTGCCGGTATCAGCTGTGGGCTGTTAACCAGCAGCGTTAAAGGCGTGCGCCGCCGTGAACTTTTGGAAAACCTTGCGGCAGGCAATTTGCAGGTGCTTGTCGGCACGCATGCTTTAATACAGGATGACGTTATCTTTGATAAACTCGCGCTCGTCGTTACGGATGAACAGCACCGCTTCGGCGTTGAGCAGCGCGCCAAACTGGCAAATAAATCGGCTTACGAGCCGGATGTTCTGGTTATGACGGCAACGCCGATACCGCGCACGCTGGCGCTTACGGTGTACGGTGATTTGGATGTTTCGGTAATGAAGGGCATGCCGCCGGGAAGAAAGAGCATAAAAACGCTGTGCTACACCGGCGACAAGCGGCGCGAGGTTTACGCAGGCATGGTGCGGCAGATTAAAGCCGGGCATCAGGCATATATCGTTTGTGCGGTTATAGAGCCGGGTGAAATGCCGGGCGTGCGCGCGGCAGCAGAAGTTTATGAAGAATTGCAGCGCACTTTTTTAAAGGATATACCCTGTGCACTGCTGCACGGCAAAATGAAGCCTGCCGAAAAAGAAGCGGTGATGGAAGATTTTGCTGCCGGTAAAATAAAAGCACTTATCAGCACTACGGTTATAGAAGTTGGTGTTAACGTGCCAAATGCCACGCTGATGATTATTGAAAACGCCGACCGTTTCGGCCTTGCCCAGCTGCACCAGCTGCGCGGGCGTGTAGGGCGCGGCGAGGCACAGTCTTTCTGCGTGCTGCTTACTGATTCGGACAGCCCGGAAACACTGGCGCGCCTTAACGTGCTGCATACATCAAACGACGGTTTTTACCTTGCCGAGCAGGATCTAAAACTGCGCGGTGCGGGCCAGCTGTTTGGCCTGCGGCAGCATGGCTTGCCTGATTTATATATTGCTGATATACTTCAAGATACAGATGTTTTGATAGAAGCGCGCGCCCTTGCCAAAAAAACGCTGGCAGACGCAGGACAGACGGCGGAAATTACCAAAGTTCTGGACGCGCAGTTTGATGAACGTTTTAAACGTATATTCAATTCGTAACGGAGGCCCCAATGCCGGAAGAAAAATGGTATCAAAACCCGGAAAAAGCATCACAGGCGGCTGCGGTAATTATTTTAGCCCTGGCCGCTTTGTTAACATGGCTGTTTGCCGGTGAAGAAGTTAAAAAAATGTTTGCCCTGGCCGTCAGCGGCGATGTGGAAGCGCTGGCAGCGTATTTCCGCTCTTTTGGGGCGTGGGCAATGCTTATCAGCTTCCTGCTTGATGTATTAATCAAC
>OHMS01000845.1_pt1 | contig 11187 bp, 9 predicted proteins | sample 1569351 | NCBI WGS metagenome assembly OHMS01 (sample SAMEA3879571, study PRJEB24766) | human gut metagenome | biome: human-associated habitat; feature: feces | place: USA | collected 1985/1987 | reverse complement strand
ACCATAATAGGAATGTGAATTAAAATAGTTTGTTATTTAAAGTGGATTATACTAGTTCTTTTTCTATGCCTGGGCATGCCTTTTTACAACGGATCTGATCCGTCACACACCGCAGATATTCTTCTTTTTTCATCCCAGTCCCTCCATCGCCAGTACATCGGTCACCGCTTTCTGATATGCCTTCCACTCTTCCTTTTTTTCCTCCAGACGTCCATGTCCTGCTGCCGTAAGTCTGTAATACTTTCGTTCCTTTCCCATTACTTTCTGCTCATAGGACGTTACAAAATTTTTCTCTTCCAGCCCATGTAAGAGCGGATACAGAGTTCCCGCTTTCAGTTCAAAGACATTCTTCGATTTTTCCCGCAAAGCTTCTATCATCTCGTATCCATACATATCCTTCTCTTCCAGCAGCCGCAGGATCAACAGCATCATGCTCCCTGAAACTAATGATTTTTCAATTTTCACTACAATCTCCCCTTTCCTGTATATCGATCATCTATATATCGGCTATCTATATATTATATCGAACATCTATCTATGTCAAGGCATTTTATCTCCTTACTTAACTTCTTTTTTCACTTTAACAGAAAAAAATACGCACAGAACAGTTCTTTTCAAAACCGCTCTGTGCATTCTTTTCTATTTTCGTTCTATTTTTCTTTTTCAGTCCTGTTATTTACCAGGATTTTCCAGCTTTATTCTGCTATCATGCAGAGTTCTCCGGCTTTCAGTAAAACTTCTTTCTCACTGCCTTTTCCAATACGCACAGTAACTTTCTTCTCTGTATCAGAAGAAAGCCAGGCTTCTGCTTTTCCATTTTCCCAGCGAATGCTCACAGTAATATTACCTCTTGCTTTCAGACCGCTTATTTCTCCTTTTGTCCATTTTTCAGGCAATGCAGGGAGAATCGTGATCACTCCGTCATGGCTTTGAAGCAGGGCTTCTGCCACACCGGCAGTATAACCGAAGTTTCCATCAATCTGATAAGGCGGATGGGCACAGAACAGATTTGCATAAACTCCGCCCCCGTTCGCCATATTCATAGACTCTTTTGGCTCTACCAAATGGAGGATCTCATTCATCAGCTTTCCGGTATGTACTCCGTCTTTCATTCTTGCCCACATCAGAATCTTCCATGCCAGACTCCAGCCTGTTCCGGCATCCCCTCTCCGTAAAAGACTGGTTCTCGCAGCCTCATAAAGCTCCGGTGTTTTCTCGGTAATCCCTCTTCCCGGATGCAACTCATAGAGCTGGGAAAGATGGCGGTGATGTGGATCTGCTTCTTCAAAATCTTCATTCCATTCAAGGATCTGTCCGTTACTTCCAACAGCAGGTGCTGCCATCTCTTCAAAGATTTTTTCTGCCTGTCCGGTCAGCTCATCCCGGATTCCCAAAATCCTGCCCGCCTCCAGATAATCTCTCAAAAGATTTCTTACAATCGCGTTTTCATTTTCCGTATACTGTGCTACCGTGAGCTTTTCTTTCTTTTCCTCTCCGAAAAGGAAATCATTCTCCGGTGACGTTGCCGGTGACATCGCATAACCCTGTGCTGTCCCCACAACACTTTCCACACAGAAACGTACATTTTCTTTTAATACCGGATAAATCCGCTCCAGATATGCCCGATCCTCTGTGAATAAGTACTGGTCATAAAGATTCCGGCAAAGCCAGGCATAACCCATTGGCCAGAAGTTCCACTCAGCTCTTCCATCAGCAGGTGTCGTCTTTCTCCAAAGATCCGTATTATGGAAACTGCAGACTCCCTCTTTTCCGAAATAATGCATCGCAGTCTCTTTTCCATCTGCTGCCATCTCTTCACAGAGCCTTACCAGCGGCTCTCCCATTTCCTCCAGATTACACGGACCTGTCTGCCAGTAATTCATCTCGGTATTGATATTGATCGTATAATCTGAGAACCACGGTGGCACTAACTCTGCATTCCAGATTCCCTGAAGATTGGCTGCCTGCGTTCCCGGTCTTGAAGCTGCGATCAGAAGATACCTTCCATACTGGAACAGCAAAGCATTCAATCCTACATCTTCCGGGTGATCCTGAAAATCTGTCAGACGCTGCCGGAGGTCTTTTTCTGCATACTCATCCTTTTCTCCAAGAGAAAAGGACACTCTCTTATAATACTTCTGATACTCTTTCAGATGCTCCGTTCGCAAAGCCTCATAACTTTTCCCAGTACAATCAAAATCTGCCTTTAAAAGTTCTTCCGGACATCTGCCCTCTATAACCGGATGTCTGTCAAAGCCTGCAAAGCTGGAACGGATCCCATAATAAAGCGTTACTTCCTCTGCATTTTCCACAATAACTGCATTGCCTGCTTCGTTTACTTTTCCGTCTGTGACGATCTTTCCCCAGCCTTCGTAGCACATTCCCTGCTTTTCCGGCTCTTCCGGGAATACGGGAACAGCTTTTTCCGAGCCACCTTCGCCTACGGTAAATGGAACTCTGCCCGGACACTGCCCTTTTGTCTTCAGAATCCCATCCGTGCAACAGCTTTCCCTGGCATAACCTCCTTCCACATACAACTTCAGTGAAAAGGCTTTTTCAGAACGGATCTTATAAACCAATACCTGTGCAGGCTGACTGACAATACAGGACTTTTCCACCAAAGCTCCCTGATTTTTATAAGTTATCCTCACTTCTGCTGTATCCAGGCACAGTTCCCGGTGATAATCCGAAATTTCTTCTGTCCCGTCCAGCATTTCCATATATACATTTCCAAAAGGAACATACATCTGAACGTCCTCTGAACTGCTGAAGCACTCTTCAAGATATTCCATCGCCTTCTGATATTCTCTTTTTTCCGTCAGTTCTCTTACTTTTTCAAGATATCCTTCAGGAAGTTTTTTCTGCGTCTTTTCAGGATACCCTGACCAGAGTGTATCTTCATTTAATGCAAGTATTTCCTTCTTCGTTCCACCATAAACCATGGCACCTATCCGCCCATTTCCAAGCGGAAGACTTTCATGCCAGTTTTCTGCCGGATGATCATAGTAAAGTTTCATGTCAGTCCCTCCATCTGTTCTGGTTCAAACCTGATTGTTATAGATGAAATATTAGCATACCTTTTTGTCAGAAACAACTCTCTGTTTATAAATTTTCCTGTTGAGAAACATTATTCCAGGCCGCCAAATCCCCTTGCTGTCAGATCCTTCCAGGCATCTTCATCAAACTCATTCTTTTTATAATAATATTTCCGGTCTTCCTCTGTGATCGTGCGGATCACCCTGCATGGATTTCCTGCTGCTATAGACCAGTCGGGAATATCTTTTGTCACCACACTCCCTGCTCCGATCACTACATTATTCCCAATCTTCACACCAGGGCAGACAATCGTATTTCCTCCCAGCCAGCAATTATCACCGATGGATACCGGGATTCCATACTCATACATACTATTTCGGGAATCCGGATGGATTGGATGTCCTGCCGTATAAATTGCCACATTCGGAGCAAACATACAGTTATCTCCGATCGTAACTTTCCCAACGTCTAAAATTGTACAATTATAATTTGCATAAAAATTCTTTCCGACTTCGATATTAAATCCATAATCGCAATAGAACGGAGGATTGATAAAAGCACCTTCTGATTTTCCAAGTAATTCTTTTACAATTTTTTCAATTTTCTCAAAATCGCTCCGGTCAACCGTATTCAATTCCTGAGTCAGCTTTCTCGCACGCTTTTGCTGCTCCATCACTTCTTTATCCGCTATGTATGCAATTCCTGCATCTCTTCTTTTTATCTGATCCATATTTTTTCTCCTCTTTCTTTTTAAGATGTCGGGGTCAATAAATTCTGTAATATTTCAGTTTTTTCAAAAGAAAAGGAAACGTCACAACGTACGTTCCCAACTTCTTTTATTGCCTTTCATTTTTTACTTTTCTTCTCAGGCTCTATACTTTTTCTTTTTCCAAATTACAACTGATCCTGCTATTACCGCTCCGCTAAGATACAGCATTGCAAGCATCAGTCCTGCATTTTCATGATCGCCAGTCTTCGGAATGCCTGAACTATCTGCTTTCGGATTTGTCTTTGTATTTGTCTTCGTATTCTGATCTGTCTTACTTCCTGCCTGTGCCGGTTTCTTCTCAAGAGCTGCAATAGCATCTTCGATTGCTTTTGCCATCTCATCTACTTCTGCCTGCTCCTTGATATTCTTACCACGGACAACTGCGTTGATTGCTTCTTCTACTTTTGTAAAATCTTTGTAGTCCTCTTTGTTCAGGCCATTCGCCTTTTCGATTGCCTCTTCGACTTTACTGTAGTCCGCATCTTTATATTCCAATGCTGCGATTGCTTCTTCGATCGCTTTCGCCATTTCATCTACTTCTGCCTGTCTTGCAATCACTCTTCCTCTGACAACACTTGTTGTCGCTACATTCAGTCCTTCAACAGACTCATCAGTATATACTGTCAGATCTGATTGAATAGATTCCAATGCTGCATCAACAGCACTGTAATCTGCAGGTTCTGCTCCACAAATTGGTGTTCTGCCTTCTACAAAAGTCCAACCATTATTTTTATCATCCGCATTCAGTGCGGCAGTAAAATCTTCTGTTTTCATTTCAGTCAAAGATTTTGCGACCGCAGCTTCATGTGCATTTTTAACTTCCAAATTACCGTCCGCAAAATAGCAGTTTGTAATTTCACTTCTCTCTGTTGCATCCTGCATAGCAAACGCATACCGATATGCAACAGTTCCGATTACACTTCCCGTCGAGTAACAGTTTTTAACAGAACCATATCCATACCCTGCTGAAGCATCTGTTCCAACAAAAGATGCCATGGAAGCAACTGCCTGTGTCACATTTCCGGTAGCATAACAATTTTTGATATTCAGCCCCCAAAGACTTCCGGCAAAGCCTCCGATATAGGAACCGCCCGTTACATTTCCGGTGGCATAACAATTCTTGATAACAGTTTCTTCATTTTTGTTACCATTTCCCTTGCCGATAAAGCCTCCGACATCTGCACCACCACGAGCATTTGCTTCAACATCCAGTGAAACATCCGCTCTGCTGTATGAAATTTCCGACGCTTCTCCCAGCTCACCAATCAGGCCACCAATTGAACCTTTACCTGATGCTTCATTAATATTACCGGATACACTACATTCTTTAATTCCCTGCGTTCCGTCAAAAGCACCCACAAGTCCTCCAATCCAATAGGCAGCCGCATTGCCGTTCTCCGGTGTAGTCATATTTATTGAAAGGTCCGTCACATGACAATTTTCAATTCCTCCACTTGCAGAACCTGCAAGTCCTCCAGTCAGTCCGATTGCATAACCGGAAACTTTTTTTGCCACACCGTTTATAGAAACGTGATTCAGATTCACGTTACTGATTTTCCCATCTGCTGCACCAAATAATCCAAATACATCTCCTTCTGCCGGTGTACTTGCTGTTCCGATAGTCAGATTGGAAATCATATGTCCTTTTCCATCAAAATTTCCGGAAAACATAGAATAATCTGAACCTCCGAACAAAGCATCGGAAAAAGAGTTTGCGATTGGTGTCCAGGATAATCCGTTCAGATCGATATCTTTCGTCAGGACAAAATATTTATCCCCATAACTCTCTCCGCTATTTACCGCACTTGCAAGATATGCCAGTTCTGCCCCACTGGAAATCTGATATGGATCTTCCGCCGCACCGGTTCCACCTGCAAATGCAGTAGCAACACTGCCATCCCAGGTATCTGAATCCTGCACCTCATCTGCTGCCAACACTGTCATTGGAATCATTGCCATGACAAGGCATACCGTCAGCAGAATCGTTAAGAATTTCTTCTTTGTCTTCATTAACAATTCATCTCCTGTTCTTTTTTTCTTTCACTATGAGTAATTTGCATAGCATATGTAACTATACATACTATGTTATACACGACAAACTGACTTTTTTCAAGAACTTTTTGAAATACATTTGCATCAGGTCAGCAATTTTCTCCTTAAAAGAGATCCAGCATATTGTCCAGATAAACCTTTTCCCTGACGTGGATCTGATACTCGGGTTTCGTCATATAATAAAGCAGAAATTCAAGGATCAATGCACTGCCAAGTCCTCTTCCTTCAATTTTAAAGTTAGTAAATCCCATTGGCAGATAGGTATTTTTTATATCCTGGATCCCTATAAATTCTGGATTTTCCATCGCTTTGGAAAATTGATATCCTTCCGTCCCATCCGGTGCGGCACATCGGTGATCCGGACAGTCCTCTCCTAGATTCTGCCGACTGACCACTTCATAACATTGCTTTCGTTCTTTACATCCCGACCAGCAACACTCATTGCATAAAAATTCTACTTTGACTTTCTGTGATTCTGTCAGCGTATCTAACTGACGCAAAGATTTGTTCAGACGAAAATCCGGTACAACATAACGGAACTCTTCCCTGTTGACTTCTTCCACAAACTGCTGAAAATCGGTCAATACTTTCGTAGTAGAAGAAACAAAATACAGATTCGGATAAGTCCGTTTCAGATAATTCAGTAATAAATCAGAATGGACGATCACTCCATTTTGAACTGCATCACTCTCTGCGAACATAGCACAAAGGCTGTTGCATTTCCCATCTGAAAGATGTTCTTTCCGAAGCAGGGAATTGCTGAAAGTCAGACGGGCAGAAATACCATATTCCTTCAAGAGTGCCAGAACTTCCCGTGGATCATAATCTCCTTCCCCGATACGTCCACCACCCCACAGGCAGTCGGCTGATGCACCGTAGATTGAGCCGATCTCGCACCAGTCATAAAAATATTCTCTATGCTCACGGAATAGTGGCAGAAACACACGATACAATTCGTAAAATTCAAATAACCCCGGAAGATGGTAAATCGCAGTGGGAAATTTCATTTTTTCATTTAATTTTTTATCACACATAAGCTTCTCTTCTTTTCTTCTTATCTAAGATGATAAGACAATCTTTCTCCTTGTTATTATATTTTGTAATTTCCGCATTTTCAATCAAAAAAGAATCCCTTCCACCGGTCTCTCATCCGGTAAAAGAGATTCTTTTCTTCCATTCACTTTATCAAATTCGTTTATCGCATCATTCAAATATTTCTTTTGAATCGAACTGTTCCATAAATTCTACATACTCTGCTGAATTTTTGAAGACCGGCTCATACTGATCCACCAGTTCTCTGCTACGCTGTGCTTTTTCTTTCAGAAGACCATACGCTGCCAGTGCAAACATTTTCGCAGTCACGATATATGCCTCTTCTTCATCTGTCACCTCAAAATCAATCTGATGCAGTCCGCCTTTTACGCCTCCGGTATTGAAGGTGTAAACCGGCATCAGATGCTGCACATCTCCTACATCGGTTGATCCTCCGGCATGACCGGAAGCTTCTATCACCGGTATACCTGATGCACTGATTTCTGCCGCATGCTTCAGTTCCGGAAGTGCCTCTTCTGCCAGCGTCGGAAGATAACCCGGTAAAGTACTGATCTCAACCTTTGCTCCCATTGCAATCGCTCCTGCCTTAAAGGAACGGTCTGTCTTTTTGGCTGCATCTGTAAATGCTTCGATCGTCTTTCCTCGAACCAGCGTCTCCACGACAACTTCATCCGGAATCACATTGACCAGGTTTCCGCCTTTTGTAATGATCGGATGCACCCGCACGCAATCTTCATCCCGGAAAGTTTCCCGGTTCAGTCCCAAAGCCTGAAGTCCAAGGGATGCTGCTGAAAGTGCATTCACTCCTTTTTCCGGTGCCCCGGCGGCATGCGATGCCTTTCCAAGTACCCGGATTACTTTGGAAACGAATCCGTTTCCTGTCCCGCTTCCCACGAGGATCTCATTTCCCGGACGGATATGATGTGTCAGGCAAAGATCAATATCATCAAATGCACCGATTCTCAACAGTTCACATTTTCCACCACCGTAACGGATCTTTCCCTGCTCCCGGAGCTGGTTTTTAAATTCAATCTCTCCATACTCTTCTGCCGGTGTGGCAAAGAAGACAACCTGTCCATCCAGTTTCTCAGCGATCTCAGGAACCGTCAGTGCAAGTGCAGCCCCGAACACGCCTGCCATCTGTGCATGATGTCCACAGCAATGTGCCGCATTGGTCTCAGGATTTGCAAAGGCATGCTCCGGGATACGGAGTGCATCCAGTTCTCCCAGCAGTGCAAGACTTGCATTTTCTTTTTTATCCTCATTCAGATACGCCTTTACTCCTGTGATCGCAAATCCCTTTTCAGTCCGCAGTCCCAGTTGTTCCATTTTTTTCACAAACTTCCCGGAAGTCTGAAATTCTTTATATCCAAGCTCTGCATGGGAATAAATATCCCGTGCAAATTCAAGGATTTCTTCTCTGTGCCGGTCGATCGTTTCTATAATAAGTGCTTCTGTCTGATCCACTGTATGCCACTCCTCTCCGTTCTCTGCTTACTCAGATTCCCTTACGGTAATTCCTTTACTTACTGAAGTTCCTCAGGAATCCACCATAATCCGTCATTATTTTCTTCCATGTACTTTTTAAATTCGTCTGAGTGATATGCATCCACGATTGCTTTTGCCCAGTCAGCATCTTTGTTCTCTTCTTTTACAACGACCTGAAGAACCAGGTAATCCTGAATGTCTTCATTTGCCAGTGCTGTAGAAGCATCAATCCCTGCATTGTATACAACACTTCCTGTGATTGCTACATAATCAAAATCAGCCATCGTTGCCGGAATCGTCATACTGTTCATCTCTGTAAACTGGATGTTGTAAGGATTTTCTACAATATCTTCCTGCGTAACTGTGGACGGATCTGCATTCTCATCAATCTTGATCCAGCCAATCTTCTGAAGCATCAGATAGCAGCGTGCTGTATTAGACGCATCATTTGGAACTGCTACTTTCGCACCATCTTTAATATCATCCAGGGAATCATATTTATCTGAATATACACCAGCCGGTACAGTCGGGATCGGGCTGATTGCTACAAGATCACCGTCATAGCTCTTATTGAAATTATCCATATAAGCTGTATGCTGCTCTACGTTGACATCTACTTCTCCATCATTCAGGGCGATATCTGCTGTCTGAAGATCTGACAGATCCACACCTTTCACTGTATAGCCTTTTTCTTCCAGGATCGGAACGATCGCATCTTCAAAAAGCTCTGTATATGGTCCCTGGGATTTTCCATAAACAATCTCTTTTTTGTCTGCATTGTCTTTGGAGGAATCCTTTGTGCCTGAATTTCCGCAGCCTACAAGTCCAAGGACTGTTGTTGCTACTAAAATGCCTGCTAATACCTTTTTCATAATTTCTTACTCCTTTTCATTTTTTGATCTTTATGTTTATTTTCGATCTCGCTTTATTTTCGATTTTTATGTTAATTTTAATCTCGCTTTATTTTCAATCTTTCTCTTTCTTTGTCAGTTTTACTTTAGCGGTGCTGTCTTAATTTTCTTGAAACTGCATTTCCGGCAAGCTGCAGGATCTGCACAAAGATTACTAATACGACAACGGTAAAGATCATCAGTGGGGTGTTCATTCTCTGATAACCATATGTCAGTGCCAGGTCTCCGACACCTCCTCCTCCAACATAACCTGCCATCGCAGATGCACCAAGCAGTCCGATCGTTCCGGTTGTCAGTGCAAGGACGATTGATCCTAATGTCTCAGGAAGAAGGAAATAGCGGATTACCTGCCAGGTCGATGCTCCCATTGCCTCAGCAGCTTCCAGGATTCCCGGATTGACCTCCAGGAGACTGTTCTCCATCAGTCGTGCCAGATAAGGACTGATATAAACGACCAGTGGTACAAGTGCTGCCGTACTTCCGATCGTTGTTCCGACGATTGCACGGGTAATCGGCATGATTGCCACAAGCAGAATAACAAACGGAATACTTCGTACGATATTAATGTAGATACTCACAATATTATAAAGGATCAGATTCTCTGCAAGACCGCCTTTTTTACAAAGCACCAGGATCAGTGCCAGCACGATTCCGATCACAGTTCCGATGATCAGTGCCAAAGCGACCATATACAGGGTCTGTCCTCCGCTGGTTAAAAGCTTCTCCAGCGATACTCCAAAAAACTGCTGTTCCATCAGATTACCTCCACTCTTTCCCGGATTACGCCATTTGCATCAATCTGCTTTTCAGCCTCGCAGATCTTATCTTCCGATCCGATCAACTGCAGAATAAAGACGCACATTACGTTCTCCTGTAATTCCTGTACTGTTGCTCCCAAAATATTGACGACAATTCCTTCTACCTGACAAATATCCGAGATAACCGGCCTTTTTACACTGCTGCCGATAAATTTCAGACGCTCTACCTGGAAATGTTCTTTCTGCTCTTTTACAAGACTGACAATGCTCTCCGGAATCTGATCATTGATGACCGTCTGCACAAACCGCTTTGTGACCAGTGCCTGTGGCTTTCCAAATACATCCAGCACACTGCCTGACTCTACAACTTTTCCATTTTCCATGACTGCCACTTTATTACAGATCATCTGCACAACCTGCATCTGATGCGTGATCAGAAGAATCGTGACTCCCATTTCTTTATTGATCTTTTTTAACAGCTTCAGAATCGACTCGGTTGTCTGTGGATCAAGTGCACTGGTTGCTTCATCACAGAGCAGAATGTCTGGCGTCGTAGTCAACGCTCTTGCAATTCCGACTCTCTGCTGCTGTCCGCCTGACATCTGCGTCGGTTTATGGTTCTTATGTCCGGAAAGCCCTACCAGATCAAGCACCTGCGCTGCTTTTTCCAGCCTTTTTGCCTTATCCATTCCCTGAAAGGTAAGCGGCAAAGCTACATTTTCCACCGCATTCAACGTTCCCATCAGATGAAATGACTGAAAGATGAATCCCACATGATCCCGCCGGAATGTCACCAATTGTTCTTCATTTAACTTTTCAATATGCTTTCCCGCAATGATGACCTCTCCCTTTGTCGGTTTTTCCAGCCCCGCCAGCATATTCAGAAGTGTAGATTTACCGGAACCGGATGTTCCGACAATTGCACAAAACTCTCCTTCATATATCTCAAAATCCACACCATCCAGTGCGCGTACAAACTCATCACCAACACGGTACAGCTTGTATAGATTCCTGACTTCAATTACCTTCCTCATACTCCTCCTCTCTGTCGTTTTTCAGACTTTTCAGAATATGGATTCATTTTACTATAGAAATATAAAGACTTCCTCTTATAAATTAT
>OHMS01000841.1_pt1 | contig 11215 bp, 10 predicted proteins | sample 1569351 | NCBI WGS metagenome assembly OHMS01 (sample SAMEA3879571, study PRJEB24766) | human gut metagenome | biome: human-associated habitat; feature: feces | place: USA | collected 1985/1987 | reverse complement strand
TTTGGCTACCGCTTCCTCCACAGCCGCCCTGTAACGCGTGTCCTCAATCTCAAACAGGAGATCCCCCTTCTTCACGACCTTTCCTTCCTGGAAGCGGGTGGCTACGATGTTGCCGGAGACGCGGGGCTGCACAGCCACCCGGTCAATGGCTTCCACCTGGCCGATGTACTTTTTGTTCACCGCGCTGTCAATAGCGGCGGCTTTCTGGACGAGTACGGTGCTGGGCTTGGCCGCAGCCCTTCCCGGCGCTCCCTGGGAATAACCCGGAACAAACAGAGAAAAAAGCAGGCCGGAGCCGGCCAGCAGGCGGAGGGGCGCCTTCCGATGATGCGTGTGTTTTTTCATGTGGTATTATTTATTGTAAACGTGGTTGTAGAGGGTATCCACAATGCGGCAGAAATTTTCCTTGTCCTCTTGCGACAGAATGCTGAACAGGGTGTCCAGTTTTTCCTTCATGCCGTTGAAAAGCATCTGGAACCTGGATTCGCCTTCCTCGGAAAGGCGGATGCACAGGGAACGCCTGTCGCGGGGATTCTCCTTGCGGTCGAACAGCCCTTTCTTCACCATGCTGTCCACCAGCAGGGAGGTGGAGGGAATGCTCATGCGGAGATAATGGGCGAGCGTTTTCAGGGGAATGCCTTCCTGGCGGTTGGTCATCAGGCGGTTCAGGGCGCCCAGGGCGTTCATCTGCCGGACGGAAAGCCCCATGATTTTCTGGTAATGGCTCTGGTCCACCTCATTCAGGTTATCCCTTTTGAACTGGTGAAGGATCGTCTCGAATTTGTGAACGGAGGCTGTGATATCCGCGGCAGTCTGAAGCATGGGGGTGTTATGTCAAAACCGGTTAATTGTTGTCAAACTAAAACAAATAAAGTTGAGAAGTTATTGCTGTATTGAAATAAATCGGGTAACTGAAAAGTTACGGTTTCTTCACCGTACAAACCGCCGACGGTTGCAGAAGTTGCAAAAAAAGTCTTTTTTTCTTGTCACCGGGGTATAAAGGCGTGTATAAGCCTCCACGTCCCCGCCGCAAGGCAGGGACGGCATCCAAGGTTATGGAGCGGTAGCTCAGTTCGGTTAGAGCGCCAGCCTGTCACGCTGGAGGTCGCGGGTTCGAGCCCCGTCCGCTTCGCCACCTTGTTCAGGAAAAACAGCCGCCTCCGGGCGGCTTTTTTGCATTCGGACTTTTACTGTTCCTGCATTCCGTCTGCTGTTTCAAGAAAGCCGTCCGGGAGAACAGCGTTTTTCTGAGGCATTGGGACAGAATTTGCTTTTACGATTCGTTTCCCGGCGATTTTGCTTTGTAGCAACAGCAGCAAAGCGTACCGCATCCCTTCCGGTTTGCGGGAAAATGCCCGTTTTCCCTTACCGTCGGAGAATTGCTTTCCTGCAGGGCAGGGGAGCGTGCTTGATTTAGGAGCAATTTTCCCTCATGATGTCAGCATGATTCTGGAACTGCACTCCCCGCTGGACATGCATCTTCACCTGAGGGACGGCGATATGCTGAAGCTGGTCGCCCCGTTAAGTTCCGCCTCCTTTGCCGGAGCGGTCATCATGCCCAACCTGGTGCCTCCGGTGGCTGATGCGGATGCGGTGCAGGCTTACCGGCAGCGGGTGCTGGACGCTTGCGGAGACGATGTGTTCCAGCCGTACATGACGGCATTTTTCCGTTCCTATTCCGAGAAGGAATTGTCCCGGCTCAAGGAACTGGTGTTCGGCATCAAGCTGTACCCGGCAGGGGCCACCACGAACAGCGAGGGCGGAGTGAAGGCCATGAAGGATGCGGAAGCTACCCTGTCCATCATGCAGGAAATGGATATTCCTTTGCTGGTGCATGGCGAAAGCCACGGCTTCGTGATGGACCGGGAGGCCGAATTCCTGGATGTTTACCGTGATTTGGCCACGCGCTTCCCCCGGCTTACTATCTGCATGGAACATATTACCACGGCCGCCGCCGTGCAGCTGCTGGACGAATTTGAAAACCTGGCCGCCACGGTAACCCTCCAGCATCTTCTCATTACTTTAGACGATGTGGCCGGAGGCATGCTGAGGCCGCATCTGTTCTGCAAGCCGATCGCCAAAAGGCCGGAAGACCGGGAAGCCCTGTTGCAGGCTGCCCTTTCCGGGCATCCCCGCCTCATGTTCGGCAGTGACTCCGCCCCCCATCCCATCCATGCCAAGGAAGCGTGCGGATGCGCCGCCGGCGTATTTACTGCCCCCATCGCCCTTCCTCGTCTGGCGGCCCTGTTTGACGAACACGGAGCCCTGGACCGGTTGCAGGGCTTTGTTTCCAGTCATGCCTGCGCTTTGTACGGGTTGAATCCGCCTGCCAGGACGGTCCGTCTGCAGCGGCGTGAAATGCTGGTGCCAGACGCTTATGAAGGGCATGGACAGAAAGTGGTGCCGATGGATGCCGGATGCACCATTCCCTGGAGAGTGATGTGAGGGGCTTTTCCAGGGGAAGATGACAGAAAGCAATTTAAGGGAGCTGTCTTTATACTGGATATTCCGGGCGATCTCACTACAATCCCTGCCCATGGATCGGATTCGCGTTTATACGGGTGGAGTGGCTTCCTGTAATGGTTACCTCTTCAAAACGAGGGATAACACTTACGTGGCTGTGGATGCTCCGTCCGGTTTCGCGGACTGGATCTATTCCAAAAAGCCCGATATTATCATCACGGACCTTCTCATTACCCACCAGCATTTTGACCATGTGGAGGACGCCTGCCGCATGCGCCAGATTTTCGACTGCCGCATTCATGCCGGGCAGCCCTACAATGAAAGCCTGACGCTGGAAAAAATGGCCCGCGACGCCTGGGGGCTTCCCCTCAATGTTCAGCCGTTTGTGGTGGATGAAATACTTACTCCGGACATTCACACGGCGAACTGGGGCGGTCTGTTGTGGCATCTCCACCAGGTGCCCGGCCATTCTCCGGACAGCATTGTTTACGATTTGCCGGATGAAGGAATCATGTTTACTGGTGACGTCATTTTTGCCGGCTCCATCGGGCGGACGGACCTCCCGGGGGGGAACCTGCGCCTGCTGAAACAGGGCATTGAAAAGAAAGTGCTCAACCAGCCCGCCACGACTATGATTTTCCCAGGACACGGGCCTTATACCACCGTAAAGAACGAACTGCTGACCAATCCGTTCATCTCCTGACCGCGGTTCCTGCGCCGCTGTGCGGAATCGTGTTCTACTCTTTAGCAAGCATACAAGATCAATGTTATTTTCAGAATTAGGTTTATCGGAACCCGTCTTGAAGGCGGTGGAGAAATGCGGTTATGAACATCCCACCCCCATTCAGGAGCAGGCCATTCCCGTCATTCTGGAAGGCAGGGACCTCATTGGGGCCTCACAGACGGGAACGGGAAAAACCGCCGCTTTTGCCCTCCCTCTGCTGACGAAACTTCAACCCATCGGCAAACCTCAGATACTGGTGCTGGAACCCACCCGTGAACTGGCCGACCAGGTGGCGGAAGCCTTTGCCGAATACGGTGAATTTACCGGATTGAAAGTAGCGTTGCTGTACGGCGGAGTGGGATACGGAAAGCAGACGGAAGACCTGAAAAAAGGAGCGGACATCGTTGTGGCCACCCCCGGCCGTCTGGTGGACCACTTCTACCGCTGCACCATGCGCTTCGGTGAAGTCAAGGCCCTGGTTCTGGATGAAGTGGACCGAATGCTGGACATGGGGTTCCTGCCCATTGTCCGTAAAATCGTCAACCTCTGTCCGTGGGAAGGAAGGCAAACCCTCTTCTTCTCCGCCACCATGCCTCCGGTCATCGCGGGATTTGCCAAATGGTGCCTGACGGACCCTGCGGAAGTTACCATCGCCCGGCGTGAAGTGGCCGCCACCATCAGCCATGCCTTTTATCCGGTAGCTCTGGACCAGCGGGATGAACTGCTGTTGGCCCTGCTCAAGGGGACGGACTTCCGTTCCGTCATGATTTTCACCCGCACCCGCAAGGAGGCGGATGCGGTATGCGGCATGCTCAAGCATCATGGCTACCGCGGGGAAGTGGCCGTCATGCACTCCGACATTCCCCAGAAGGAACGCATGGAGGCGCTTAAGGGATTCAAGAGCGGAAAATACGATATTCTGGTGGCTACGGATGTGGCGGCGCGCGGCATTGACATCAGCGGCGTGACCCACGTCATCAATTACCGCGTTCCGGAAAACGCGGAAGACTATGTGCACCGCATCGGCCGTACTGGCCGCGCGGAAGCTTCCGGGGATGCGTTCACGATCATGACGGCGGATGAGCTGGACTTTGCTGCGGCTGTGGAAAATTTCATCGGGAAACCCATTGAACGCAAAAAACTGGACGGGTTCAACTACACGTACACCGCCCTGTTGGAAGACAAGCCCGTCAAATCCGTCCGCAAGCCCAAACCCGCAGGTCCCAAGCGCCGCAGGCGCTAAGAAGGGGGAAACATGATGTTTCTCTCTGATGGAATGAAAATCATCCCATGCGCATTCTTGCCATAGACCCGGCCATCCGCAACACGGGTTATGCCGTGGTGGAGGGAGATTACCGGCGCGCGCGCGCCCTGGACTATGGAACGCTTACCATTCCCCGGAGCGTGTCCCAGTCCGGCTGCCTGCTTGCCATCAAGCAGCATTTGGGCAATCTCATTGACAAATGGAACCCGGATGAAATGGCGGTGGAGCGCATCATCTATGTCCAGTCTCATCAGACGGCCATCACGATGGGGGCGGCCAAGGCGGCCGTGGTCATTGCCGCGGCGGAAGCCGGGCTGCGTATTATGGAATATTCCCCCAAAAGCGTGAAGCTTTCCGTCGTAGGGCGCGGGGCCGCTCAAAAAACGCAGGTTGCCTTCATGGTGCGGGCTCTTTTGGAACTCCGGGAAACGCCGGAATCCGATGCCGCCGACGCTCTGGCGATCGGCCTCACCCACCTCTTCTCTGCGGACCCTTTGAAGGCCCACATGATGGAGAGGAAATACATTTAGCAGTGATGAGAGATGAGCGTAAAAACCGCACTTGCAGCCCGCGAATTGAAATTTGACTGCCCGGCGCTGTTCTCTAATCACTGATTCAAGCCGTCAGGGCTTGAACGTCCTCCCTTTCCCGTCCTGCCACGCCTTGAGCAGGGAAGCATACATTTTATTGAGCTGTTCCAGGGTAGCTACACGGAATTCCACGGTATTCGTATTCGGGTAAGCTTTCGCAACGGTTGTATCCGGGTCAATGCTGCCTCCCGTTGCCCGGTTGACGGCGCCGGCCCCAAGCTCCTTCGCACGGTCAGTCACATTCCTGATGGCGTTGATGCCGGAATTTTGACCCAGCGTTTCCAGATAATAAAACTTGGTGGGCGTATTACCCAGGGTAATCAGCGTTACTTCATACACCATGCAGGTATTGTCCAGAATATACTTGTGCTGCGCCACCGCTACAATCCGGCTGAGATGCACCACATACTGTCCCTCCGGAAAATTGCCTATCCAGAACTGGCTCTGGTTGTAGTCATCCGTGGACGGGACGGCGGCTCCTTTCTTGGACTGGGCGGAAAGAGGTGCGGCTGCACAAACAAATAGAGCTAAAACAGAAAGGAAGAATCGTTTCATGCTTTCTATTTAATATCAGCTCTTACTGTATGGGAAGGAAAAATCGTTGAATGTTTGCGGGGGAGAACATGTCTGTCCATCGATAAATGTCGTCCCCTTTTTCAGTTGCTCCCTTGCGCCGGAATACATGACTTGTTTGAATAATATTTACTGGCACAGTTCATGATGTTGATAAAAAATGCCACTACTCCTGTTTACGGATGAAAAACCTGAAACGTACGTAAACAGGTAATGGAATCAGGGTGTTATGGCATGGAAATTTCCATGGAACTTATCCATGCATCCGAGCAATTCCCTGAATTTATCCGTATTGCCTTCAATTTTAATCATGCCTTTGTCCAGAGCTGTCTTTAAGGGCATTGCCCGCATGGCGACCAGGGCGAAGTGGAGCCTGTCTCCGGTGATGACTGCGTCGGGATGTTTGACCAGTTTTCCTTCGCGGTACATCAGCACTTCGTTTTCAATCCAGAAGCCGTATGATCTTCCGTTTTGGGCAATCCAGTTGAAAGCCAGTTTTTTCCCTTTGGATTTCTCATTATTCAGGCTGACGCCCAAATAGTCGAACAGCAGTTCCGGAGTCAGGGCATATAAAGTGTCCGTCAACGTGAGTTCGCGGGAGTTTTTAAGCAGCCCGATTCCCGGTTCTCCGGCATTGACGAGAAGTTCATCGTTCCGGAATACGGATTCCGTTTGATAACCGAATTGTTTCAACATATTTCTTACCAGATTCCTTATGTTTCCTCTTTTTAGATGGGCAGACATAACGTGCCTTAATGTCCCGGCGTCTTGACGATAGTCCTTTTGCCCGGTGATTTCCGGAGGGCTATTCCTGATTCTGCCGCTTTCCGGAATCGGATTGATTATTCCCTCAATTTCCGCGGGGGAATACCCTTTGCTAACCAGGTTCAATATCCGGTCATGCATGTATTTGCAGTTGCGGCATTCCCTGGCCAGGAACCGTTTGATATTTTCTTTTCCTATTCTGGGCCAATGGTGTTGTGAGAATAAAATCTCTATTTTGTCTTCATAACGCTGAATGGCTTGATCAAGGGCTTTCCACCTGTTTTTTGCGTCCCTTATTTTGGATACTCCCAGAGTGCAGATATCATGTATGGCGCTTGCCGTGTCCTCTCCATAAAAAAGCGCCTTGAATTGGGGAAAATACATCAGTGCGGCAGAAGAGGCTCCCATTCCGGGAACCGCCATGAATTCCATTTCTATGCCGTCTATGTCCAGCCCGGATGCCGTTCTTTTGGTACTGGCAAAATAGTTGGTATGTGGATGTGCATCTACAACAGCCTTGATTGGCCGTTTTCCCGCCTTCCGGTAGTAGAGGTCAAGACTCTCGGCCATGGTTTCTTTCGGGACGAAAGGGGCAATGATCATGATGCCTTCCCGTCCTTCAATAATAGTTATGTTCGGAAAACCTCCGCCGTGAATCTGGTAAATTCCTTTTGTGACTTCGGACAGCGAGTTTTTAACATTGGGACGGGAAATGCTCCACGTACCCGGTTTGTCCCCGGGGCCTTGTTCCGCATCTTGAATGCCTTGACGGTCATTTTGATTCGCATCGTAAACTCCGGGAGATTTTTTGTTGTCTTCAACGGGATGCCTTAGCGCCTTTTTGGATTGTTTTGCCATACCGACGCCTGTACCGCCCCATGCAAATATTGCCAGAAGCGTGGCTGTCAAATAGTTCATTTTTGTTTTCATGATCGGAGTTTTATTAACGGAACGCGTGAAAAGTAAAAGGAAGGCCGGTTCCCATATTTTACTTTGCAGGAACAATAGACTTGCCAATAAAGAACAATGTTCGAAAAATGGCAGTATGTTAATATCTGATTACTAAAGTTTTTAGCTGATTGGCCGGAATTCCCGTAGCAAACGGGAAGTTTTTCGTTTTTTTATACCGCTTATTCTTCTGGTGGAAAGGGGTTGGTATTCGGAGCGCCTTGAAGTAGAGGGGAAAAATCTGTAAAAGGATTTTTTGCCCGTTTTCAACGGGGTTATGGAAAGAACATGGCTGGAAATGCGGAAAAGGTTATGTTAATGAACAGGGCATGGAAAGATTGTATCGTCCGAATGTTGCGGGGATGATGGTCCGGCAGGACGGGAAATTGTTGATTTGCGAGCGTTCCGGGCAGAAAGGAGCCTGGCAGTTTCCCCAGGGCGGAATTGACCCGGGGGAAACGGCTTTGGAAGCCGTGCGGCGCGAGATTGGGGAGGAAGTGGGGGTTTTGCCGTCCCAGTATGATATTGTGGAATCCCGGAAGGGGTATTGTTACGATTATCCGCCGGAGGTGCTGGAGTATGTCCGTGAAAAGCGGCGGCAGCCTTTTGTTGGGCAGGCGCAGGAGTATTTCCTGTGCCGGCTGCATGCGGACGCTCCGGAACCCGTCCTGGATGACCGGGAGTTTTGCGATTACAAGTGGATAGCCCCAGCCGAATTTAAGCTGGAGTGGCTGCCGGAGTTTAAAAAGAAAGTTTACGCCAGGGTCCTGGAAGATTTCTTTAATGTCCGGGCGCGGGATAAGTGAAGTGGCTCAGCAGGTCATGTGCGGCGGAAACGGGGTCCATTTTGTCCCCCGCCACCATGTTTTCCAGAATGGGCATGCGGGACGCTACGGCGGGGTGCTGTTCAAAAGCGGTGAGCAGGGCTTCATGCACCAGGGACTGGACCCATGAAAGGGACTGGCTCCGGCGGCGGCTGTACCAGAATCCGGATTCCTTCATGCTGTCCCGGAAGCGGAAGAGCGTTTCTTCAATGGTGTCCAGGCCGCGTCCCTCCAGGGAGGAGCAGGTGAGGACGGAGGGCGTCCAGCCGGGAGTGGGGCTTTGCAGGTAGTGGAGTACCATTTTCAGTTCCTGGCAGTGGGCTGCGGCGCGCTGGCGGTTGTCGCCGTCATCCTTGGTAACTACCAGAATATCCGCCAGTTCCATGATGCCCCGCTTGATGCCCTGGAGATCGTCTCCGGCGCCGGTGATGAGCAGGAGCATGAAAATGTCCACCATGGAGCGCACCGTAGTTTCCGACTGGCCGACCCCCACGGTTTCAATGAGAATAATGTCAAAGCCCGCGGCTTCGCATGCAATCATGGTTTCACGCGTTTTCCGGGCTACGCCGCCCAAAGAGCCGCCGGAGGGGGAAGGGCGGATGAAGGCGTTTTCTTCTCCGGAGAGTTCCTCCATGCGTGTTTTGTCTCCCATAATGGAACCGCGGGAGACTGAAGAAGACGGGTCAATAGCCAGCACGGCCACCTTGAACCCTTTTTTGCACAGGTAAGTGCCGAAGGCTTCAATGAAAGAGGATTTCCCGGCGCCCGGAACGCCCGTAATGCCGATGCGGACGGCGTTGCCAGAATGGGGCAAGAGCCTGGAGATGAGGGCGCGGGAAGATTCCTGGTCCCGGACGGCATTGCTTTCTATCAGTGTAATGGCCCTTCCCAGCAGGGCGCGGTTTCCGGCCAGTACTCCCTGGGCCAGTTCTTCTACGGAAGGGCGGTGCGGACGTGCAAATTTGATGTTGCTCATGGAAAAAGAGAGGGCGGATTATTTGAAAGGCGGTTCGTTTTCTTTGGTGCGCTCCATATCATAATTGAAGCGTTTGAGGATGAATTGACGGTGGTCGGCCAGCTTGCGCCGGAAGTTTTCCCAGGAGCGCACGCTCATCGGTGACCAGCCGGCTTCCGCAATGGCGCAGGCGCGGGGATAGGCGCGGTAAAGCAGGTGGTCCAGGTCCGGCAGGCGTTCCGCCCATACGGGGGCATGCACGCCCCGGATATGGCCTGCCTCTTTCTCCGGTTTTCCAAAAGCGGGATCCAGTTCATAACATTTTTGCAGGGTGGTGGTTTTCATCCATCCCCAGTTGCGCTGCCCCTGAATCTGGGGAAAATCCAGGTAACAGTATTCGTTGGAGGCCATAATCAGGTTCAATCCCGCCTTTTTCGTCTTTTCAATGGACTGGAGGGCCTGGTCTTGCCGCCATGCGTAAACCGTTTCCCCCGGATGGTAAATGCCGGCGTTCCCCTCATACCAGAATTGCGGCGTTTGCCCGTTTTTGGCAAGCAGAACTGTCGTTTTCGCAAAAAAGGCTCTCATTTGTTCCTGTTCGTCCTTCATGCCTGTTTTAGTCCGGGCTTCCCGGCACAGAGGGCATTTTCCCCAGAGTTCCGTAGGGGCCTCATCCCCGCCCAGATGAACCGTGCCGGACGGGAAAATATCTTTGAGTTCCTTGAAAACGGCGGCATAAAATTCCCAGACTTCCGGCTTTTGGGGGCAGACCAGTTCCCTGCTGTTTCCCGCTGTCGTCCGCACGTTCATGTCCGGTTTGGGGAAGCAGAAAAATTCCGGGTAGGCGGCATGGAGCGCCTGGTTGTGGCCCGGCATGTCTATTTCAGGGATGACTTCAATCCCCCGCTTGGCGCAGTACTCCACCAGGCCTTTCAATTCCTGTTTGGTGTACATCCCCTCGTGGGGGATTCCGTCTCCGAAGCTTTCCGCCCGCCTGGAGGCGACGCTTTTCAATTTGGGGTAACCGGGCACGGGCAGCCTCCAGCCCTGGTTGTCCTTCAGATGCAGGTGCAGCTTGTTGAATTTGTAGTAGGCCATAAGGTCCACGAATTTTTCCAGGTCCTTGACGGGGATGAAATGCCGCGCGGGATCCACCATGAGGCCGCGCCACGGATAGCGCGGCTTGTCCGTGATGACGCCGCAGGGGATGCCCTCCGGCTGTCCCGCCAGCTGGTCCCGGAGCTGGCGGAGGGTTGCCAGCCCGTAAATTCTGCCTTCCTTTCCTCCGGAAGCTAGGTGCGCTCCCTGCGGTGTGACCGTGAGCCGGTAAGCGTCCGTTCCCAGGGATGGAGCTTCCCGGTCGGAAAGAAGCTGTAAAGTTGTTGCTGTTTCTTGCTTGAGTTCCGTTCTGGACGGCTCAGGGATAATGCTGTATTGGGCTGCCGCTTCTGCCGGAGGGGAGAAGGAGAGCAGAATGCCGCCGAGAATGGATAAGGGACGTGCCATATTTCCAATATAAACGGGGAGGAAACAGGTTCTGTCAAAGAATCATCTTTTGCTTCCAGATTTTTTTGCCGTCTCCTTGTTGCCCGGCGCGGAGCCGGTAATAGAAAAAAATAAAAGGCCGCCTCCGGAGAGATGGCCTTTTTATTAGAAGTGGTAGCCCTATGAGGACTCGAACCCCAAAATACGGAACCAGAATCCGCTGTGTTACCGATTACACTATAGGGCTATGTAACGGACGCTTTGAAAGCGCGGGCGCATTAAAGCGGAACCGGCCGTTTTTTGCAAGTTTTTTTTTACTCAAAGATATGTTTTGATTGGAAAAAGGCTGTGCAGGGAAGCGGCAGGCTGTTTTTTCCGGAATTATCCGGCCAGGCTTTGAAAGTACGCCTGCACATGTTCCTCTGTGATTTGCTGGCGGTGCGCCTGTTCGTGCCTGCCCTGGGCCTGCCGCCATGGGGAGGAAGGGGCGGTGTTGATGCGTCCGAGCTGCTGGGCCGTATATTTGCCATAGAAGTTCCAGATATGTTCCAGAAAGGGAATGATGTCCGTTTCCTCCTCCAAAGGGGGCTGGCGGCGGCTGGGATGTTCTATGGAAGAGTAGGG
>OHMS01000837.1_pt1 | contig 11266 bp, 10 predicted proteins | sample 1569351 | NCBI WGS metagenome assembly OHMS01 (sample SAMEA3879571, study PRJEB24766) | human gut metagenome | biome: human-associated habitat; feature: feces | place: USA | collected 1985/1987 | reverse complement strand
GCCACATCGATGAACCCGGGATGCCCTGCTGCCTCTTCAATAAGGAAATCCGATTTTTCCGCAGGAGCTTCGTGTACCAGATGAGCTCGCAGTCCGGCAAAAGAGGTGATGGTCTGTCTGCCGTCCAGCGCGTCCACACTGTTACTTCCCAGATTCAGAACCTTCGTCAGTCCTTCTGCTGTCGTATCTACATCTTCTTTGTCAGGAATATCTTCCGCTGTGGGACCTACCAGTAAATTGCCGTGTACCGTGGGAGTAACGAGGATCCCTTTTCCCATTTTGGACGGGAGTTGGAAAACGGTGGAATTCACCAGATTACCGCAATTTTTGTCCATAAGACGGTACTCACCTCTTCTGGGGACAATACGGATCCTGTCTTCACAGATCATGTTATGGATCTCATCCGCATAGACACCTGCCGCATTGATAACGATGGGAGCAAGGAACATCTCTCCATCCGCCTGTACCTGATACATCCGGCCTTCTTTCTCGGGTGGATTCTCACTCCATACCGGTCTCTGTTCCACAATGGATGTCACCTTATGGTTCCGATAGAACTCCACACCATTCTCCGCTGCATTCTCCGCCAGTGCAATGTTCAGTCCGAAGGGACAGACGATACCACCGGTGGGTGCATACAGGGCTCCTACGATGTCACGGGACACCGCCGGCTCCATTCCCCAGACTTCCTCCGGGGACAAAAGCTTCAATTCTTTTACCCCGTTCTCCATGCCTCGCCGATACAGTTCTTCCAGACCGGACATGGCATCTTCTTCAAAGCATAACACCAGGGATCCGTTCCTGCGGAACGGGAAGTCCAGCTTCTTCGACAGTTCCTCCATCATTTCATTGCCCCGGACGTTTAACTGTGCCTTGAGAGTCCCCGGTACTGCATCATACCCCGCATGCACGATACCGCTGTTGGCTTTAGAAGTACCTTCGCAGACATCACTTTTCGCCTCCAGTACAGCGATCCTTAGCTTTCCCTTCGCCAGTTCCCTGGCAATGGCGCAGCCACTGACTCCGGCGCCGATAATGATCACATCATAATCCTTCATAACCTCGCCCTGCCTTTCCTATGTTTACATTTATATTTGAATGTCCACCTTTACCTTCTGAATATCCGTTTTCTCTTTATGAATGTCCATTTTTTATTTGTCGCAAATGTCTCTTTGCTATTTATTTTACCATATTCTGCGGGAAAACACGACCGAAAACCAGCAACACTCTGTGTAAAATGTAGTCGAAAAAACCGGACAGCAATCGCTGTCCGGTCAGTTTTCTCTTATAACAATGTATTCAGATCCACCAGGGTTCCGCCCTCGATCTCCACGCACTTGTCGCTGTTTAACTGCAGCCATACGCTGCAGGCATTGGGGTTATATACCTTTTCGTAATCCGCAGAGAACTGTAAACGTTTTGCTGCATCCATGTAATCAATGATCTCGATGTTGGTGGCGTACCAGATGTCGTCTCTGCCGCCCATGTATTTACAGAAGTTCTCGATCACATCCCAGTTGTCATTATTATCGAACTCGTAGCTGTGCCCCCAGACGTACATCAACTTCAGGTACTGGCTCTTCTTGAAATCAGCGAAAAATTCCGCGTACTCCATCAGCTTCGGATCATTATGATGGCAGGTAGCATGCCACTCCAACGGATCCTTTGGCAGCGCAAAATCCGGAACCGTCTCTACCACTCTGGCATAAGCCACGCCCAACTGACGGTACAGCTGTTTGATCTCTTCACTGTAAGAACCGTTGGGATATGCATGTCCTCTGATGATCCGACCGGTCCATTTCTCCAGACCTTTCCGGTCTTCCAACAGTTCCTCTGCGACTTCCACCAGTGGGCATCTCTCAATGGTGGGATGGGTCATGGTATGAGTTGCGATCTCATGACCGTCGTATAATCCTTCCATTTCCTCGAAGGTCATACGGGGCCGCTCTCCCACCTGACCGTAATTCAGATTAAACGTTCCTTTGATACCATATTTATTGAAAATGTCGATCAGGCGTCTGTCCTGTACCTTACCGTCATCGTAACTCATGGTCAATGCTTTGGCTTTTCCGCCGGGAAAACAAGTATATACTTTCATCTTTTCCATCCTTTTCTACTGTAATTTCTGTTGTGGTTTTAAAATATGATAATTTTCATCCCACATGTTTTCATCATATTACGACTGGAACAATTTTGCAACTGATAAGAATCCGGCATTAACCCTCTTTATCGTGCAGAACTTTCCATTGCCTTCCTTTCATTCATCCTTTAATATAGTAAAATATACAACCAATAAACGAATTACAATGAGAAGGGAGCATATTTATGAAAAAATTCAACTCCTTCCGTAATCGCCAGAACGGCTTTGAAGATTTAGGTTCCGGCACCGCGGAAGCAGCAAAAACGAAAAAAAGCTGGTGGAAAATCCCCGGCATCATTCTTGTGATTCTGGTAATCGCTATTTTTGCTTTTAATTCTACTTACCAGATCCGTGAACAGGAGCAGGCGGTTCTGATCACTTTAGGCCAGGCCAAAGCGGTAACGGATCCCGGACTTCATTTTAAGATACCGTTCATCCAGCAGGTTCGTAAAGTAAATACCACCATTCAGGGATTTTCCCTGGGATATGATGTAGATTCCAATTCTTCGGAAACCGACGATTCTCTCATGATCACTTCCGACTATAATTTTGTCAACGTCGATTTCTTCGTAGAGTATCGTTTCAGTGACCCGGTAAAAGCTGTCTATGCATCCAAGGATCCCGTACTGATCCTGCGTAACATCAGCCAGAGCTGTATCCGTACCGTGATCGGCAGTTATCCGGTGGACGATGTCCTGACTACCGGAAAAAATGAGATTCAGGCCGCTATTAAAGAAATGATTCTGGAGCGTCTGAGCGAACAGGATATCGGTATCCAACTGGTAAATATCACAATCCAGGATTCCGAGCCGCCTACCTCCGAAGTCATGGAAGCTTTCAAGGCCGTGGAAACCGCCAAGCAGGGAAAAGAAACTGCCCTGAACAATGCCAATAAGTACCGCAATGAACAGCTTCCTCTGGCGCAGGCACAGGCCGACGGTATCATCAAAGACGCTGAGGCGCAAAAGGCCGAGCGCATCAATGAGGCTACTGCACAGGTTGCGCGTTTTAACGCTATGTACGAGGAATATATCAAGAACCCGACCGTCACCAAACAGCGTATGTTCTACGAGACCATGGAAGAAGTACTGCCTGACCTTAAGGTTGTCATCGAAAGCCCCAACGGCAATACACAGACCTTCTATCCTTTGGAATCCTTCACAGGTACCGCTTCCGCTTCTTCGGAGAGCAGCACCTCTGAAGCTGCACAATAACCATTGTCTACAGAAAGGCAGTTTTATAAATATGAAAAAAGTGAAAAATATATCTCTGATTCTATTAGTACTGGCATTGTTGATCATCGGATCCTCCAGCATTGTCGTTACCAACGAAAACGAATACAGTCTGATCCGACAGTTCGGTAAAGTAGACCATGTAGTGAGTTCTGCAGGTGTTACCTTTAAGATTCCTTTTGTACAGAGCGTCGATAAGCTTCCGAAGGAGATCCTGCTCTATGATCTGTCTTCCTCCGATGTCATCACCAGTGACAAGAAGACCATGATCTGTGACAGTTACATTTTATGGCAGATCAATGATCCTCTGAAATTTGCCCAGACCCTGAACTCCTCCATCTCCAACGCAGAGAGCCGTCTGGACACCATCGTATATAACTCTACGAAAAATATCATAAGCAGTACGACCCAGAACGACGTCATCTCCGGGCGTGACGGAGAGCTGGCCGCAGCCATTATGAAAAACATTGGGAACACCACTGAGCAATACGGTATTGAATTGCTCTCCTTCGAAACCAAACAGCTGGATCTGCCCAGTGACAACAAAGCCGCTGTGTACGAGCGTATGATCTCCGAACGTGAAAACATCTCCGCAACCTATACCGCAGAGGGAAGCTCTGAGGCACAGAAGATCCGCAATACCACAGATAAGGAAGTCAATGTTCTCCTGTCGGAGGCCAATAAAAATGCGGAGATTCTCATTGCCGAGGGCGAAGCGGAATACATGAGAATTCTGTCAGAAGCTTATTCCGATGAATCCAAACAGGATTTCTATTCCTTCGTCAGAAGCCTGGATGCACTGAAGGCTTCCATGACCGGCGATAATAAGACGGTGATCCTGTCTCCGGATTCCCCGATCGCACAGATTTTCTACGGAAGATAACATAAAGGCCGGTGTCTGCAATATTCTTGCAGGCACCGGCTTTTTTATGCCAGAATCTCCTCAATTCTGCGTCTCTCTTCTTCACTGAATGCGGTTGCATGTACAATACCGATATTATCCAGGATCTGTGAGGGCTTAGATGCTCCGATCAGAACACTGGTAATATCCCCATCCCTTAAGATCCACGAAAGTGCCATCTGTGCCAGGGTCTGTCCTCTCTGGGCTGCCAGATCGTTCAGTGCACGTACCTTCTTCAATGTCTCTTCCACGATCGCCGCTTCTTTCAGGAATCTGCCGTCTGTACGGACACGGCTGTCCTCAGGAATACCGTGGAGATAACGGTCGGTCAGAAGTCCCTGTGCCAGCGGGCTGAACGTAATGATGCCGATGCCATGGGCAGCCGCATAATCCTTCAATCCGTCCTTCTCAATATCTCTTACAAACATGGAATATTTTCTCTGGTTGATAATAAACGGTGTCCCCAGCTCCTTGAACAGTTCTGCTGCCGCAATGGTCTGCTCCTTATTGTAGTTGGAAATTCCCACATACAATGCCTTACCGGATCTGACAATGCCATCCAGTGCACGAACGGTCTCCTCCAACGGTGTATTTGGATCCGGTCTGTGATGGTAGAAGATATCCACATAATCCAGTCCCATGCGCTTCAGGCTCTGATCCAGGCTGGCTACCAGATACTTTTTGCTGCCCCAGTTGCCATAAGGGCCGGGCCACATATCATAACCGGCCTTCGTGGAAATGATCAGTTCATCACGATACCTTCCCAGTCCTTTTGCAAGGATCCGTCCAAAATTCTCCTCAGCGCTGCCCGGTACCGGTCCATAATTATTTGCCAGATCAAAATGTGTAATGCCATGGTCAAATGCTGTGTGGCACATGTCCTGCATATTATCAAAATTCCCATTGGAGCCGAAATTGTGCCATAATCCCAGAGAGACTGCCGGAAGCTGCAATCCACTGGCACCACAGCGGTTGTATTTCATTTCTTCATATCTTTTCTCATCTGCCTGATACATTTAAATACCTCCTTTTTCCGAAAGAAAATTATTGACATTATTGTAACTATTCAGACCCCATTCGCAAAACCGCCTCTGCGAGGCTTCCTTTTTGCTCATGAGGTTACTTCGCCATATAAAACTGCTTATCTGCCTGAATGCAAGCATTCGCAGAACACAGTTTTGCATGGCTCTGAATAGTTACACATTATTATAAATTTATTTCCATCCCATTTCTATGCAAATTTTATAGAATAAAGTGCAATATCTTACAAATCACCTCTTACGTCCCACGATCTTCAGGCGGCTGAAAAACAGGTAATACACAATAAAAGCAATACTGGTCACCGTCCAGGTCAGCGGATAGCTGAATACAATGGTGAGAATGTCATTTTTCAGAGGTACGGCTGTCAGGATCCATACCACACGCAGCGCGCAGATCCCCAGGCAGCATATGATCATGGGAAGCCAGCTGTCGCCGATACCGCGCAGAGTACCGGACAAAATCTCAATGGCAATATAGGTAAAATATGTAGGTACCAAAAAATGCAGAATCTGTTCTCCGATCACTACCACCTGTGCATCTGTGGTAAACAGTTGATAACAGATCGATGCATAATTATAGAGGATCACGGACAACAGTACGGTTGCCCCGGCTGTAATCCCCATACAGGTACGGACTCCCTTGTGTACACGATCCATTTTCCCCGCACCATAATTCTGCCCCACAAAGGTAGTGATCGATATGCCAAAGGCATTGACGATCATCCAGAACAGGCTGTCAATCTTGCTGTAGGCTGTCCATGCCGCTACCGTATCCGTTCCCAGTTCGTTAACGCTGGACTGGATCAGAATATTGGACGATGTATACATCACCGACTGCAATCCCGCCGGAAGTCCGATCCGGATGATCCTGCGGAACATTCTTCCATCAAAACGGATCTTTCTCAGTTCCAGACGATGCATATCCTTCGTCCGCATCAGCACCCACAATACCAGTACCGCACTGAGTGCCTGCGACAGAATGGTCGCCAGTGCGGCTCCAGCCACACCCCTATGCAGTCCGATGACAAATGCAATATCCAGCACAATATTCGTCAGGCAGCTGACGATCAGGAAATATAGCGGTCTCTTGGAATCCCCCACAGCCCGCAGGATACCTGCGCCCATATTGTAGATCAGATTCCCGATAACGCCCAGAAAATAGATTCGGATATAGGTTGTCGACGGTCCCAAAATATCCTCAGGTGTAGACATCGCGCGCAGTGCCCATGGTGCCGCCGTAATACCCACGATCATCATGCCGACTCCCGCCACCAGACTGAACGCAATGGAGGTATGCACGGCATAGCCTACCATCTCGGCACGTTTTGCCCCATAATATTGGGAAATAATGACTGTGGCACCGCTGGACAATCCCACGAAAAATCCCACCAGCAGCTGGATCAGCGTACCGGTGCCCCCACCTACCGCCGACAGAGCTTCTTTTCCGACAAAGCGCCCTACGATCACCGCATCTGCAGCATTATATAATTGTTGAAAAAAGGTCCCGAACAAAATAGGGAAAAAGAACAGGAGCAGCTGCTGCCAGATGACTCCCGTTACGATCTTGTTCTCTTTCTCTATAACATTTTCTGTCTGCTTTTGTGTTTTCTCTGTATTTGCTTCCATATTAATATGCCCTTTGAAAATCTATACTTCTACGATGATAGTATCATTTCCACAAAACCTTTTCAAGAGGGTAATCTTATCCACATCGGAAGTCAGGAAAAACCCCGGGTGGTGGAAGCACCCGGGGATCCTGTCTGCACCCGGATGAGTCGCAGCATCCGGGCACAGCACTCTGTATATACCAAATTGAGGGATTAGATAAAAGCTAAGTTAGGGGCAAGCCACTCCCGTGCAGGCACGTCGTGTCTTAGGGATTATAACCCTGGCATTATTACTCCACGTCTTGCAGGGCTGCGAAGTCTTCTTCGCCGGTACGAACCTTTACTACTTTGTCAACGTTGTATACGAAGATCTTGCCATCGCCGATATGTCCGGTGTACAGAGCCTTCTTGGCAGCATCGATGACTGCGCTTACGGGAATCTTGCTGACAATAACTTCTACCTTCACCTTAGGCAGCAGGGTCGCATCCATTTCAACACCACGATACATCTCGCCGGCACCCTTCTGTACGCCACAGCCCATGACCTGTGTCATGGTCATACCGGTTACACCCAGATCGTTCAGAGCCTTCTTCAGTACCTCGAACCGGGCAAGCTTTGCAATAACCACTACTTTGTAGATTCCGGTTGCAGGAATTGCTGCCGGAGCTGTCTCTACCTTTACTGCCGCTTCCTTCATGGCTGCGGAAGCTGTGTCATAATCACTTACGCCAAGGCTGGTATTTTCATTTACCTCCATGGTCATAGTGTTGGAAATATCCATAATGCTGAAGCCTGCATATGCGGAAGGAAGACCATGCTCACAGGAGTCCAGACCAACAATCTCTTCTTCCTCAGATACACGTAAGCCTACGGTAGCCTTGATGATCAGGAAAGCAATGGTAATAGTTACTGCAGTCCATGCCGCCACACTTACAAAACCTAACAGTTGCAAACCAAGCTGCCTGAAGCCACCGCCATAGAACAGGCCTACCACACTGTCATTGCCGGGTGCGGAAGTGGTTGCAAATAAACCGGTTGCGATAGTACCCCAGATACCATTCATGCAATGTACTGCAACAGCACCTACAGGGTCGTCAATATGAAGCTTATAATCCAGAAGCCATACACCAAATACTACCAGAAGTCCTGCTACTGCACCGATCACGATAGCACCGAAGCAATCCGTCACATCACAAGGAGCGGTAATCGCTACCAGACCTGCCAGAGATGCATTCAGACACATGGAAACGTCCGGCTTACCATATTTGATCCATGTAAAGATCATACATACAACAGTTGCAACTGCTGGTGAGATTGTTGTTGTTACGAAAATAGATCCTAACTGTTCAATAGATGTTGCTGCTGCACCATTGAATCCATACCATCCAAGCCAAAGGATAAATACTCCTAATGCTCCAAGTGGAATATTATGTCCTGGGAATGCATTTACTTTTGTAATATTTCCATCTTTATCTTTTGTGAATTTACCAATACGTGGTCCTAAGAATTTTGCTCCGATCAGTGCGGATAATCCACCAACCATATGAATTGCACAAGATCCTGCGAAATCATGGAATCCCATCTGAGATAACCATCCACCACCCCAGATCCAATGTGCTTCAATTGGATAGATCAGTGCAGAGATTACTGCAGAATAAATACAGTAAGATAAGAATTTTGTTCTCTCTGCCATGGCTCCGGATACGATCGTTGCTGTTGTTGCACAGAATACTAAGTTGAATACAAAACTTGACCAGTCAAAATTTGCATAAGATGTAAAAATGTCAAATCCAGGTTTTCCGATCAATCCGATCATATCTTCCCCGAGTAATAAACTGAAACCGATCAGAATAAATACACAAGTACCAATACAGAAGTCCATCAGGTTTTTCATGATAATGTTTCCGGCATTCTTAGCTCTTGTAAATCCGGCTTCAACCATTGCAAATCCGGCCTGCATCCAGAATACCAATGCGGCTCCGATCAGGAACCATACCCCAAAGATCTGGGTATTTACTGCGTTCATAATTTCTTTTGTCATATCTTTGTCCTCCCATTTCGAAAGTTTTTGTTTTTTCATTCAGGAGAAACGCGCGTGTCTTTACTCAATGAATTGATTGAAGGATTTTAGAAATCCTTCTTGATAAAAAGAAAAGGCGTTATGAAGAATGATCTGTGTCATCTCATAACGCCTTTGTTATGGTTGGAATTATAAACGCCTTATTTTTATTTGTCAATAATATTTTTAGCATTTTTTATGCAAAAAATGTATCTTTTTTAGCACAATCTTAACTATTTAATTCGTTCTCAAGCATACGGTATCCGACTCCGACTTCTGTAAAAACATACTTTGGAACTGCTGGATTTTTCTCAATCTTGCGGCGGATATTTGCCATATTTACTCGCAAAATCCTATTGTTCGTATCTGCATGAGGTCCCCAGATATCTTTGATGATAGACTCATATGTAATAACCTTTCCTGCATTCTCTGCAAGAAGGGATACCAGTTTATATTCAATCTGTGTAAGACGGATTTCTTCTTCTCCAAGAAAGACTCTTCGCTTATCAAAATCAATCTTTAACTGACCTGCATGATACATTGGTGTCTTCGTCTCTGCTCCCATTGGCTGTCTTCTATGTCTTAGGGCAGTACGGATTCTAGCAAGCAGTTCCTGATTGCCAAATGGTTTGGTGATATAGTCATCTGCTCCGGCATCCAGGGCTTTTACTTTCTCTGATTCTCTGTTCCTTGCAGAAATCACGATGATCGGAGTAACTGCCCATTTTCTGATCTCGGAGATCACATCGATTCCATCCATATCCGGCAGTCCAAGGTCTAATAAGATCACATCCGGACAGTATGATTCCGCACACTGGATCGCCTGATTTCCTGTAGTTGCTATGATTGGTTTGTAGCCATTGGTTTTTAAGATCGCTGATATAAAATTGCCGATGTTTTCTTCATCTTCAGCAATCAATACATTAAATTTTATCTCTGTCATAGTTCCTTTTCCTCCGTCAATTCTTTTTCATCCATTGGCAGACTAAAACTAAACTCTGCTCCATCCTCATAGTTTCTTGCATAGACATCACCTTGATGTGCCATAACGATTGATTTACAGATACTTAATCCGATACCCATGCCCTTACGGCTTTCATGGTCTAATGCACCTGCACAGCCGTCAAACAACTGGTCCAAGCGCTCTGGTGCGATACCATTTCCGTGATCACGGATATAGAATACAACTTTGTTACCTTCTTCTTTGATATCAAGTTCAATAGGTGCATCACTTCCAGAATGTACCCATGCATTTTCCAAAAGGTTCATAATTACCTGCTCGATCAAAGTCGGATCCATTGGAACCATTAAAAAATCTTCTGGGATCTTTACCTTTAATTCACTGTCTGGATATCGCTTCTGATAACGCTGGATCGCTTCTGCTACAACTTCTTCGAGAGGTTCCGGTACTTTCTTTACATGTGGCTGTGTATCACTTCCATTACTCTGGATCCTCGTGATACTAAGCAGGTTTTCCACCATGTTTAACAACCAGTTTGCATCTTCTTTGATTCCCATGACAAGCTGATCTTTTGCTTCTTCATCCAGCTGGTCTTTGGCTTCTAAATATGTCGAACTTGCCCCGATCATTCCAGTCAGCGGAGTCCTAAGATCATGTGAGATCGCTCTTAATAAATTTGAGCGCATCTTCTCCTTTTCTTTCTCAATCTGAAGCTCATTGATCTGCTTGTTATATTCATTTAATTTTGCAAGTTCTTTCTCTCTCTTGACAGCTGCTTCTTTCTCTCGGTTTAAGCTTGTTGTTGTCATATTCGTGATGATTGCGATCACTAAGATTCCAAGAAATGTCATCGGATATCCGTCAATCATGAAATTAATCTTAAAATATGGAAACGTAAATCTCCAATTAATAAAAATAACGCTTAACAGTGAAGAAACAATTCCCCATCCATATCCTTTTGTATATCTTGAGATAAAAAAAGTTGCCAATGTATAAATCATTGGCACATTAATGTTGTGAGCTGTCTGATAGAAAAAAATATGCGCAATGATGGTCGCAATGATCAGGATCGTGATCGAGATCAAAAAATCCTTCTCCCACTGCATCAAACCTTTTTCATTCTGCTCCATGTTTATTCTCCATTCGGCCGGATATTCACATCTATCTTACATTTTGAGACGTGATCAGAGTTCATACTCAGATCATAATCCACTTTAAGGTGCATCTGTTCTTCTTCTTCGATCCAGTCAATATTGCTTGTATTGACCCCCATCAAAAGACTTCCAAATGGTGTATCATAGTAAGAGAGATTTTCTTTTCCCTCC
>OHMS01000833.1_pt1 | contig 11284 bp, 10 predicted proteins | sample 1569351 | NCBI WGS metagenome assembly OHMS01 (sample SAMEA3879571, study PRJEB24766) | human gut metagenome | biome: human-associated habitat; feature: feces | place: USA | collected 1985/1987 | reverse complement strand
CCGCCGTTATGTTTTCAAACGGTGGCCTTCCGGAGAAACAAAGTGACTGAAGCTCAACCTGCTCAGACAACTGAAATCAATGACGGCCTGCACCGCACCAATGTGGCGGTTTTCGGCCTCGATCGCCCGGGCATCGTCGCCGTTGTATCCAATGCGCTTACTCGCCGCGGCGTTAATCTCGAGCAGGTGAACCAGATGGCCTTGCACGGCCAGTTCGCTCTGATGTGTGTCATTCAGAAGCCCGCCGGTCTTTCTAACGAACAGATCCAGCAGGAGCTTGAAGCCGAAATCGCCCGCCGCAAGTTTGATCTGGCCGTTATGGTGATTGACTTCAAGGCGCCGACGCCGCAGCCGGAAAGCGAGCCCTATGTGGTGAGCGTTTGGGGTACGGACCGCAACGACATCATCGCTAATTTTTCGCGCATTTTCGCCGAACAGAAGATCAACATCGAATCCCTGCGTGCTTTCCCGATTGAGGACGGCATGTCGCTGCAGGTCTTTGAAGTTTCTATTCCGCTCAATGTTGATCGCCGCGCGCTGCACCGCGTCATGATTGATCGTGCCCGCGCCATGAACCTGCGCTGCAATCTGCAGCACCGCGATATCTTCGAAGCTATTCACCGCGTCAAGGTGGAATAAGTCAACCATCACGCGACCGCAACCCATTCCAAATTTTTTTCAGACAGAGACAAAACATGCTGACTGACCGCGAGGTACTTTCCACCATCAATATGCTTCGTTCGGAGCATCTCGACGTCCGCACCGTCACGATGGGCATCAATCTTTTTGACTGCGCGAGTTCGGACTTCGATACTTTCGCCTACAAAGTGCGTTCGAAGATTTTCCGCTATGCCGAAAAACTCGTTGAGACCTGTGATCTCGTCGGCGACCGCTACGGCATCCCCGTCGTCAATAAGCGCATTTCCGTGAGCCCGATCGGCACTGTCGGCGCGAGCTTCAGCCGTGATGAGATGGTGGCGGCCTGCCGCGTGCTCGATGAGTCCGCCAAAGAAGTGGGCGTTGACTTTATCGGCGGTTTCGGCGCTTTGGTTGAAAAAGGGATGACGCCGGGCGAAAAGAATCTGATTGATGCACTTCCCGAGGCGCTGGCTGTCACCGACCGTATCTGCTCTTCAATCAATGTGGGTTCGACGAAGGCCGGCATCAACATGGATGCCGTCCGACTGATGGGCGAAATCGTAAAGGATACAGCCGAGGCAACCAAGGACAGAGGTTCTCTGGGTTGTGCCAAACTCGTTGTTCTCTGCAATGCGCCAGACGACAATCCGTTCATGGCTGGTGCCTTCCATGGTGTTTCTGAGGCCGATGCGGTAGTGAGTGTCGGTGTCAGCGGTCCTGGCGTTGTAAAATATGCATTGGAGAAGGTAAAGGGCGAAAGCTTCGAGGTTCTTTGCGAAACCATCAAGCGTACCGCCTTCAAGATTACCCGTGTAGGTCAGTTGGTAGCCAAGGAGGCTTCACGCCGTCTGAACGTACCTTTCGGCATCATCGACCTTTCATTGGCTCCTACCCCAGCTATCGGTGATAGTGTAGCCGATATTCTCGAGCTCATCGGTCTTGAGCATGCCGGTGCTCCTGGTACCACAGCAGCTCTTGCACTCCTGAACGACCAGGTTAAGAAGGGCGGTATCATGGCTTCTTCTTATGTAGGTGGTTTGAGCGGTGCCTTCATCCCTGTCAGCGAAGACCAGGGTATGATCAACGCTGTAGAGGCAGGTGCGCTGACCATCGAGAAGCTTGAGGCGATGACTTGTGTCTGCTCAGTAGGTTTGGATATGATTGCCATCCCTGGCGATACTCCAGCCACCACCATTTCCGGTGTCATTGCCGACGAGGCTGCCATCGGTATGGTTAACCAGAAGACTACTGCCGTACGTATCATCCCAGTTGTGGGCATGAAGGTAGGCGACAATGTAGATTTTGGCGGTTTGCTCGGTCATGCTCCAATCATGCCTGTAAACCCATTCAGTTGCGAAGCATTCGTAAACCGTGCCGGTCGTATTCCGGCTCCAATCCACAGTTTCAAGAATTAAACTGTTTTGATTCAAAATACCAATCCCCCATCCTGCTTTCTCAAGCGGGCTGGGGGATTTTTTCATTGTATAATCACTTATCTATCTTCTAAAGCGGTTCATCATGACAAAACATAGGTGGATAGATACTCAGAAAATCAACTACAGATATTTAAATCCAATCCTTAAATAAGACGGAAGCTCCCCCAAAAGTCAAAAGAATCGGGAAAAAGAAAAATAAAGGGTGAGACTTCTCCCACCCTTTATCTGATATTATAAAAAAAGTTTGTCTAAAGTAAATTACAAACGTTTAAAGTTTTTTCAGCTCTTCTTTCCATGCAGAATAAGCCTCGAGATAAGCAGAACGGTTAGCCTCATCAGGATCTATGACTGCAAGTTTCTTCAATGAAGCAAAAGCCTCATTATGATCCTTATAGATACCGGCACCAATACCAGCACCCTTAGCTGCACCTGCACTACCATCTGTCTCATAAAGTTCGATAGTAGCACCACTCACACCCGCCAAGGTATCTCGGAACAACGGACTGAGGAACATATTAGCCTTACCTGCATGAATATTCTTGATATCCATACCCATCTGCTGCATGATTTCCATTCCATAGCAGAAACTGAAGACGATACCCTCTTGTGCTGCACGAACAATATGAGCACGATTATGCTTATTAAAGCTGATGCCACGAATAGAACAACCAACTTCCTTATTCTCTAATACACGCTCAGCTCCATTACCAAATGGGATAATCTTAACACCATCACTACCTATTGGTACAGAAGCTGCAAGATCATTCATATCCGCATAGCTTACATCTGGAGTGATATTTCGATGAACCCACGCATTCAAGATACCAGTTCCATTGATACACAACAATACACCAAGACGGTCAAGGTCTGTAGTATAATTAGCATGAGCAAAAGTATTGACACGGCTCTTTGGATCATAGTTAACATCACCCAATACACCATATACAACTCCTGATGTACCTGCAGTACTTGCAATTTCACCCGGATTGAACACATTCAGACTCACAGCATTATTTGGCTGGTCACCCGCACGATAAGATATTGGTGTACCTTCTTTCAGACCAAGTTCTTCAGCTGCCGCTTTACTTACTACACTCTGTACAGAGAAAGTAGGAACAATATCAGCCAGAATGCTTTCATCGAAGCCAAAGTAATCAAGCAGGAATTTAGCAGGCTTTTTCTGGTTGAAGTCCCACATCATACCTTCAGAAAGACCACTGATAGTAGTCTTAACTTCACCTGAAAGTTTCATTGTCAGATAATCACCAGGAAGCATAATCTTATCAATCTTATCAAACAGTTCCGGTTCATTATCCTTTACCCATGCAAGTTTAGATGCAGTAAAGTTTCCAGGAGAATTGAGCAGATTACGCAAGCAGAAGTTCTCACCTAAATCATGAAAAGCCTTCTCGCCGTAAGGTACGGCACGAGAGTCGCACCAGATGATACTAGGACGCAAAACTTGCTGATTCTTATCAACACAAACCAAGCCATGCATCTGGTACGAGATACCAATAGCAAGGATATCTTCACCCTTGGCACCAGATTCTGCCATGATTTTCTTAAGCGCCAGCTTAGCATTATCCCACCACATCTGAGGATCCTGCTCTGCCCAACCGGTCTTTACAGCCATAATGGGTGCTTCATGATCCGGATAGAATGCAGAAGCTACGATTTCTCCATTGTCAACATCAGTAAGCGAAGCCTTTACAGAACTTGAGCCTACGTCAAAACCTAATAAATATCTACTAGCCATAGTTTATTCGTTTATATGTTTATTGTTTAACTTTTATCAGTTTTTATAAAGTCTACATATATTATACGAACATACTATAACATTCCCCTCATAAAAAAATAATTTAGAACATATTCTCATCAAAAAGACTTTGAGGAGCACTATCGTCAGCCTTGTCCTCCCCTTCATTACTATTTTCTAATACAGAAGAAGAAAAATTGAGCATCAGTTGCTGTACGGCCTTTGAATCAAAATTAACATGATATACACCATACCCCTTACCTTTTTCTATAAGCGATTGTGGGTCTTTAGCGCATCTGATGAGATATTGCGTAACATAGCTATGAACATCCTTGTAATTCAGAGGTGTAAAAATCGAATTACAGGAATTATATACATGACGAGCTATTTTTTCTACTTTCAACCCTTTTGCACCCGCAGCCAAAAGAACATTGAATATCTCCTGATCAAGTTTCATATAATAATCATAACATTCGTCCTCTTTCAAGAGAGAAGACACAAAAAGAAAAAACCGCGGTTACTCACTTACAAGCAATCGCGGCTCTTTGAAAAATAAACCTTATTTAAGCGAGAGCAACCTTGTTGTCCTCATCCTTAATCTTACCCTCTTTGAAGAGCCAACCGATACCAAGGATTACATCCTCTGTACTGATCTTAGCAGCCTTAGCAATTTCTGCTACTGTGAGAGCCTTTTCTGAAGCTGCCAATGCCTGATATACATCACCAGCTCTAAAACCTGCGTTCTCTGCGTTCAAGTAAAGAACGTCCTTCTTTGCTGCAAGAGCCTTCTTTGCTACTGGAGCCTTCTTTGCTGCTGGCTTCTTTGCAGCAGTCTTAGTTGTCGCTTTCTTTTCTACCATGTTTTAAGAATTTTATGATTCTATTGAGCCTCATTTCATCAGCTCAACCTTAATATCTGCTGCAAATTTATAACTTTTATTTCGAAATAGTGTTAGAAAAATAGAAAAAACTACTACTTATAAACAAAAGTGCTGCATTTCTTGATTTACGTCAAGAAGCGCAGCACTTTATTTACTAAAAATCAATTACTTATTATAAATCATTGAATTTTTCTCAAGGCATTTTACGCATACTCTTTTATGGAGTGAATACCTTCGTTTCTCTATTTTTATTCAGCCTTCAAATCAAGTTTGATCTCCAATTCATCCAACTGCTTAGGGTCAAGTTCAGAAGGAGCATCGAGCATAACATCTCGACCTGAGTTGTTCTTTGGGAAGGCAATACAATCGCGAATACTATCGAGACCAGCCATAATGCTGACGAAACGGTCCAAACCGAAAGCAAGACCTGCGTGAGGTGGTGCACCATACTTGAAAGCATTCATCAAGAAACCGAACTGGGCCTCAGCACGTTCTGGAGTAAAGCCGAGAACCTCGAACATCTTCTCCTGCAACTGAGTATCATGGATACGGAGAGAACCTCCACCTACTTCGATACCATTGCAAACAAAGTCGTATGCCTTGGCACGAACCTGCTCAGGATGCTCATCGAGCAATGGGATATCATCAGGATTTGGCATAGTGAATGGATGGTGCGTAGCCATCAGGCGCTGCTCCTCATCGCTCCACTCAAAGAGAGGGAAGTCAATAATCCAAAGACACTTGAATACATTCTTATCACGAAGTCCCAAACGATCACCCATTTCCAAACGCAAAGAGCAAAGCTGAATGCGTGTCTTGTTAGCATTATCACCGCTCAAAATCAAAACAAGGTCACCATCCTTGGCTCTCATTACGGTCTTGATTTCAGCAAGTTCCTCTGGAGAATAGAACTTATCTATGCTACTCTTTACGGTACCATCAGCATTGTACTTGATATATACCAAGCCCTTGGCACCGACCTGAGGACGCTTAACAAAATCAGTCAATTCGTTCAACTGCTTACGGCTATAATCAGCACAACCAGGAACACAGATACCGCCAATATACTTAGCCTCATCGAATACTGAGAAATTACCCTTACCTGTGAAAGCATCTTTCAACTCAACAAATTCCATACCGAAGCGCAAGTCTGGCTTATCGCTACCGAAACGGCGCATAGCATCGTGCCAGGTCATCTGCTCCAACTTAGGAAGTTCTACACCACGAATCTCCTTAAACAAATGGCGAGCCATTTCCTCGAAAAGGTTGATGACATCATCCTGATCAACAAAACTCATTTCACAGTCAATCTGTGTAAACTCTGGCTGACGGTCAGCACGAAGATCCTCATCACGGAAGCACTTGGCAATCTGAAAATAGCGGTCGAAACCAGCAACCATCAAGAGCTGCTTTAAAGTCTGAGGACTCTGTGGAAGAGCGTAGAACTGACCTGGATTCATACGGGAAGGAACAACAAAGTCGCGGGCTCCCTCTGGTGTACTACCAATAAGAATTGGAGTTTCAACCTCCATGAAGTTCTGTGCATCGAGGAAGTTACGAATCAAGATGCACATACGATGACGCAACTCCAGATTTTTGCGCACTGCAGGACGACGCAAATCAAGATAACGATACTTCATACGGATATCATCACCACCATCAGTATTATCTTCGATAGTGAAAGGAGGGGTCTGACTCTGAGAGAGGACATTGAGTTCCTTCACCAGGATTTCGATGTCACCAGTATCCATTTTAGGATTCTTGCTCTGTCGTTCACTTACTACACCCTTTATTTGAATGCAGAATTCACGACCTAGCTTGTTAGCTGCATCACACAAGTCTTTGTTATCAGCCTCGTTGAAGACCAACTGTGTGATACCATAACGGTCGCGCAAATCGACGAATGTCATACCACCCATCTTTCTTGAGCGCTGTACCCAACCGGCAAGTGTCACTTCCTTGCCGGCATCAGAGAGACGTAACTCTCCACACGTATTACTTCTGTACATACCTTATTATATTATATTATTATTTTCCAAAGTGCAAAAGTACAACAAATAACGGAAAGGACAAAATAAAATCGCGAAAATATTATTAAAAATATCTTCGCGACCCTATTAATGTGACCAAAATTCACATAAATACATATTAAATAGTTTTATCTCTACTTTTTTAGAGATTTATTTCTTCATCCGTCTGAATGCCTGGCGATGGAACCGTTCCTCTGCCTTGATGACACTGAACACCTTATTAGGTGGTAAGATGGTCATAAATCTAGAATGATACTCTTGCTGCAACTGTTTCAGCTGAATATCCAACTCATCCTTTCTCCTGATAGCTTCGGCACATGCCTCATTATCATTCGGATTCACATGACGGAATCGGCGCATTTCATCGAATATCATACGCATTTTCTTACCCATCTGTCTATATACCGGGAAGAATTTAGCAGCTTCTCTCGGCGTAAGACAGGCATTAGTCGTAATAAACTGTTCTAGTTCTGCCTGAAACCTTTTAGGATTAAATCCATCATGATGTTTTCTACCCTGAGGCTGTGAAGCAAGTGAAACCAGACTAATCATCAGCATAGCTAAAAGCGCAAGAAACCTATGTTGCATTATCTTTCTCATACCTTATCGTTTTTAAAAATCTTTATCTGTAGACAAAAAGAAATACCAACCATTAATTTTCTGCAATCAGCGATGCATAGATAGTTTCATTATCCATCATCGTATAATCGGCCATCTCATTAAAAGTAGCATCTTCATTATTATTCACAGCAGCTTTCTGAACCATATGGTCCACATGTGCCATAGCAGGCTTACTGCTTCCCGTATATTTCAGCGCCAGTACCGAGCCACCTCCCATCACAGCCAAAACAGCAACAGCCGCCGCAATCTTTCGAATCGGCATACGCTGCCATAAGCTAGGCTGCATGTGAATGATGCGGGGTTCCTGCTCCGGCAAATTTGCCATCACCCTATCAGTAAGCTGGTCGAAATAACCAGCCGGCACCTGGAAATGGTTTTTCTTACCAAAACGGCTATTCAATATATTGTCTTCTTTTAACATATTCCTCATTCCTTTCTTTTATACTTTATTAAATAGACGAAAACTAACCGAAAAGGTTTAATCCTTACGATTGAAAAAATCGGTTATTTTTTTCACAGCAAGATGATAGGATGCCTTCAAAGCTCCTTCACTTGTTGACAGCACCTTACTCATCTCTGAATATTTCATATTATCATAATATTTTAGAGTGAAAACTGTGCGCTGAACATCGGGCAGTAGGGCTACAGCCTCTTGCAGTTCTGCCTGAATCTGGTCACCATCAAAATAGTCATCGGCAAGAAGACGTGAAGCCAAGCCCGGCTCGTCTTCGGTACTGACATTAACCATCTGCTTCTTGCGTCTCAAGAAATCAAGCGCTTCGTTAATTGCTATACGGTAAAGCCATGTTGAGAGCGAAGACTTTCCCTGAAACGAATCCAGATTGGTCCAAGCCTTAACAAAGGCATTCTGCAACACATCATCAGCATCATCATGATCTAAGACAATATGGCGAACCTTCCAATACAACGGCTCGCTATACTGACTTACCAGTACAGCAAAGCCTTCGCGTTGGGTCTTAGGATCCCTAATCATCGCCAAGAGTTCTTTATCGTTTATCATTGCTTTTACAAATGTGTTGTTTATAGATATTTTCTCAACATATCGAATATTACCGCATCAAATCCATACACATCAGAATAATCAGCTATTCTGCCTCCAGCTAACGGATAGAGTGTATAATAGGTTATGAAGAGAGGAACTTGAGGATTAACCTTTACGTTATTCACAACAAGTTTTTTATTGGCTAGCGAATCTGCTGTCATCGAATAGTATATCTTTTCCTTCAGTTTCTCGTTTTTGTCAGCCAATAGAAAGACTGCGAAATCGTACGGTTTTTCTATTCTGATACATCCATGCGATACTCCTCTATCCTCTTGTCCAAACACGCCCTTACTGTTAGTATCATGCAGGAAGACCGAGAAATTATTATCAAAACGGAAGATGATTCTTCCCAGAGCATTCCCCTTTCCGCCCCGCTGGGCTATGCCATAAGCACCAGAAATAAGCATAGATCGAGTTACTCTGTTTAAGTCAACCTCCTTACCTGTTGCCACTTCCCTTACATAGTAGTTACGCGCGCGAAAGTAGCCATGATCCCCCACCCGGTGTATCATATCATGGAGAACGATACTACGGGGAACAAACCATTGAGGATTCAACTCCATACGTTTGATATGACTGTTCAATATCGGGGTTTTGGTTTTACTGGCTCCACATCCTATGCGCATCGAGAGCGTATCCTGATGATCAATAGCCATCAGATGGAACGATGGTATATTGACAACCACATATTTTTCGTGTTGCCAGGGATTATCATACTGTCTCCAGCGGCAACGTTCCATGTTGCAGAGAATTTTGATTTTCATCGCCTTGCCCAGTCCTCCAGCCTTCAATTTCTCCAGCAGTTGATAATAGAAAGGATTCTTAGGCTGTACTTCTTTCAGGAAGGAAGCCACCGAGTCGCATCTAACCATTTGCATAGCCTTCTGATAGAACGCATCATCTGCATGAGCCATTTTTACATCAAACAGGCCTCTGAACCTAACGGGTCTCTTGCTACTATCATAAGGATTGGGAGCAAGAGTATCTAAACGATTGAAAACAAAACTAGGATTCATAAATCCAAAATTCTGCCCCATCGTATATCTGAAGTAAGCTTTGGTCAAGCGATACTCCAGTCGGGCTATCACTTGATTTATCTGATTATCAGCTGAATCTAGATTTAAATCTCGTAACCTGTCAATATCTCGGGCAATAGCATCCACATAGAACCGACGTTTATCAAATCCCATATCCGCTACAGTACGCAGGCAAGTCACCAGGGAGTCAGCCTGACTATTTACCCCATGACGTGTAATCCAAAGCAGACTACCTTTATTCTGGTAATATCGACGGGTATGCAAATCAGCAGCATGTCGGTCTTTATCATTTCGCATGATACTATCCAACAGATTTCTTATAACCTTTGAATTAATAGCATAAGCCGAAGAACGAGAGTTTTTGAACTCATCTAACGATAACTGAAAATTGCTGTTTGGTACTTTGTCGTGGCAAGAGCAAAACATCAAACAGCAAAAAATGATAAGTAACGAAGTATGAAAGAGCTTCACTTTCTGATTAAAGTTAAACGGCATTCTAAGGCCTCTATAGTACTATTAATGCTTTACGCAAATTTTGCGCGTAAAGGTATTCCCCACCTTTACAATATAGATACCATCAGCCAATGGCAAGTTTACGCGCTTGTCATTACCTTCTATGCGGAAGGTCTTGATTGTAACACCTGCCACATTATATATTCTCACCACTTGCCCGCTAGCGCCGGTGATATGCATCACGCCCCCAGCATAGTTCAAGTTAATATCTGCCACATCAAGGTCTGCCCATTCTATGTTTCCCTCGTTGGCCATAGCATCCGAAGGAACAGAAAGCGCTAACATTGCAATTGTTAATATTGAAAGTAAAGTCCGTTTCATATATTTTCAAGTTTCGTTAAACCAATAGTTCTTTCTGCAAAGATATATAAAAAAAAGGAAACTTACCGTCTTCCCGACGGTAAGTTTCCCAAAAATTAGCTTTTTTAACCTTTCAGAGGAAAAAAGAAGCCAATTCACACTATTTTCTAAAACAACCAACACTTTACATGATGCCATCAGCGCGAAGTTTCTGCTGCCATTTCCAAGCAGAAGCCAACACATCCTCAAGCTTAGCCTCAGCCTTCCAGCCGAGTACCTTGTTCGCCTTGGTGCAATCACCCCAAATTTTCTCAATATCGCCCTCTCTTCGTGGACCATACTTCCAATTCAGTTTCACACCTGTAGCTTTTTCAAAAGTCTCAACAATTTCGAGAGTTGAGTTTCCATTACCTGTACCGATATTGAAATATTCGATAGGCTCAGTCTCCTTATCAAGAACACGTGCCATAGCAGCTACATGTGCCTTAGCCAAGTCTACAACATAAATATAGTCGCGGATACAGGTTCCATCAGGAGTATCATAATCATTACCAAAGATAGTGAGTTCCTTGCGGATACCCATAGCAGTCTGAGTAACGTATGGAATCAGATTGTTTGGCACACCATTTGGCAACTCACCAATCTCAGCAGAAGGATGTGCACCTATAGGATTGAAATATCTCAATACAATGCTCTTGATGGCTGCACCACTATGGATATAATCAGCTATGATCTGCTCATTAATCTCCTTAGTATTGCCATAAGGTGAAGTAGCCTTCTGATGAGGAGCCTCTTCTGTTACAGGCAAATTCTCAGGCTTCGGCTGACCATAAACGGTACAAGAAGAAGAGAAGATGATACCCTTTACCTGATACTTTGGCATAAGTTCCAGGAGATTGATGAGCGATACGATATTGTTGCGATAATACAACAATGGTTTCTGTACGCTCTCGCCTACTGCCTTGCTTGCAGCAAAGTGAATGATACCCTCAATATCAGGATATTTCT
>OHMS01000827.1_pt1 | contig 11311 bp, 13 predicted proteins | sample 1569351 | NCBI WGS metagenome assembly OHMS01 (sample SAMEA3879571, study PRJEB24766) | human gut metagenome | biome: human-associated habitat; feature: feces | place: USA | collected 1985/1987 | reverse complement strand
CAATTTTCGAAATATGTATTCTATTTTTTCTGCATTGGAATCACCACTTTTTTGATAAAATTAGGAGCCATCACTTTCCGACAGCCATTCGTCTAGGATTCTTGATGCTATTTCAGCATATTCTTTATCTGTAGAAATAGATTTCAAATATTTGTAAAGAGTATTTTTTTCTTCTGCCGCCCCAATATAGGGATAACCGGAATTCCCCAGCATCTCTTTTATTCAGGATTTTTCTACTGAAATCCGGATTCCAAATCCTCCCTCTGAGTATGCAATGCTTATCCATGTTTCATCTTTTCTTAGCAAAACGCCTGTCGAAACGCTTTCTGAAGCCGATGCCTCTTCAGCGTATCCTAAGGTTTTCAATTGGTCAATATATTTTTGTATTTCTTCTTCAGAGATATTATTATAAAAGATTGCATAATACCCAGCATTAGAACCATCCAATATATATTCTATCGTTCCACTTTCCGGCTCACAAATAAGCCTAGTGTATTCATTATCCGGCCAAACTGAAGTATAAATACATTTTACATCAGACGGATTGGTTCCTCCATGTGTAGCAAATTTTCCCTGACCTGAAAAACGAATGCAAAGAAAGACCAATATCAAAACTATAAAGGCAACCGCCATACTGCTAAAAAATTCCAATTTCTTATTCATTTGGCTTGCTCCATAATTCAAACGTACAAAGCCACGATTCTTTTCTTTCGACTCTAAAGAATCGTGGCTTTTATACCCATTATCTAATGCTTTTATTACGGAATCGTGATGTCGTAGGAAATGGAGAACTGGCCACCGTTTGCCAAAGCATTCAATGCTACAGCAGTTCCAGAAACAAATACTGTACCGCTTGTTCCGCTACTAGCTTTCCTACCGGTATCCACATCTGTACTAATCGTTTCGTCCCCGGTTGCGACTTCAGAGAAGTATTTACTTGTCGATTGGCCATTCATGGTAAGTTTGACATTTCCTGTCATACCTGTAAATTCCGGCTTTGGCGATGAGTACCACGGAACGTAAAGTTCAACATGAACCTGTACGCCATCATTCTTATCATAGGTTGCGTAGGAATTAACCCGAACGTTAGCAATTCCTACCTGCATAGCCATGCCAGGTTCCAAGCACTCGCTTAGAGGTGCATCATACCTTCCAATAACAACAGGTTGTTTGTCATCCGTTGGGGCCGCTGCAAAAGCAGAGATAGAACAAAGCGAAAAGACCATAACCACCGCCATACAAAGCGCAAGCAATCTTTTCTTCAAGGTCATTTTGAGTCATCTCCTTTTATTTTTGCATAAAATGTGACAGCATATCGAATAAGGTACTTTGCAATCACAAGAAAAGCAATCGCCATGACTGTTGCTGTCGATACAATTGTCAAGATTTCCGGTACGCTAAATTTCATAAATGTACCTCAACTCATGCTCAACTTGTTTTCAAGGAAATTATCTGCATTGGAATCACCTCCATCACGGTTTTCATTTTAGATGTTGATAATAGCAAAGCACAAATAGAAAAAAATCCACAATATTGTAGCAAGACGGAGAAAAAATGTCACCAAAACGGTGTAAGCGCAAAGCAGGGATTGGTTCTTGATCTCTGTTGTGAGAGTTCACAAACGTCCGGGGTGCTGTTGCCGGAAGGATGCTTTCTTCAATTTTCTTCCAGAATTCTCTGCAAATAGCGGGCTGTTTATGCTTCTTGAGAATCCATCTAGTGAATACCGACACCCTCCATGATCTTTTCTATCCAATTTGTGGAAGAATCATTTTTCTCACTAAATGACCCCAAATAATGTGACGAACTCTCAACCTCTATTATTACACCATCCGGCATTCTGTATTTTTCTAAACTGAGATTCAAACCTTTAAGTGGGATTGTTCTAGCCAGTTGAGGGATAGAAACTGTATGGAGAATATCAATTTTTGATAAACCTCTATACGTTTCTGTCTTTTCGGCTTCACTTAGCAACCGTTCTGCATACTGATTTGAAATAACCTGTATGCGAAATTGTTCTTTTTCATCCTCGGTCATCTCAAGTGGAACGCCGTGCAATGTGTCCACAATATAGGACGAAATTTTAGCGAAGTGCTCGTCAAAATCAGTGGTATCTTCGTTGGTCATATTTCTGTTCTACCCTCATTATAAGCTTTCCGGTCTGCTTAAAGTTACAGCTTTCAGCGTAAAGCTTCCGTAGTTTTTAATGCTAAACGATAGTTATCGAACTTTTCCACAGCTTTTGCAAAATCGTCGAGAAAAAGTTCTGTATCTTTTTCATTCGTACCACTTTACCCCATTATTAGAATTGAAAATTAGTAGCCCTTTGATATAAATAAGTAAACGATGAATCCACCCCACAAAACAACTTCAGCAATTATCAAACACTTCAAGTGTTGCTGCAATTTTTCGGGGTCAATTTCGCCTTTTTTCAGAAAATCATAAATTGAATTTCGCAATTTATCTATGTCTTCCTGCTTGATTTCCAGTTTCAAATAAAAATTTTTCCCGAAAAGGAGCTGGTGCATCCCATAATATATTGAAAGCAATATTAAAAATGAAGTAATACTTACAAGCGCTGGCTGGGTCCAGCTTATTATCATACCTTCTACCGATGTAAGATTTCTATAAAAAACAATATCACTTAAACCAGCTACAAACAACAGAAAATTCCAAACCAAAAATGTATATAAAGTTTTCTTCATTTTCTATACCTTCTTTCACTACTGCCCACATTGCTGGAAATATCAAACGCCTACTTTATTTTTATGCCCTCATTTTTTACAAATCATCAAACCTTCCCGCCTTGCTTTTTTGTTTAGATAACGAAATTTAAGCCTGATTTATTTCGTTTGTCCACAAAATTTTTCAAAATCGTATAGATGCACATAAACTTCCTGAAAATTTGTAGCACAATCGCAATCTTCTTTTAAATAAACACGCTATAAGGACAAATTTTTTGTTTTACCTCGATTGAAAGCTATCTTTAGCTTTCTGGTTTGAGAACTGTACTTCGGGCCGGATTCTTTGGGTCTACTAGAATTTTTATTGGTGCCCCTTTCGGAATACATGGATTGAACCAAAACCACTGCGACTTGCCATTATAGGTTTCACCTTTAACTTTATACTGATAATGTACCACATATGGATAGATTACATCTTCATCGGCAAGGTGGTAGGTACTCATATGAAATTTTATATGTACCCGTTTTGTTGCTGTAACCTTTCCGATGATTCTTGTTCCATTTTTCAAAAGTTCTGCCTTTTTATAGTCAGAAATAATCGCCAATCCGATAATTATACCTGCTACAATCCATGCTAATATCGCAGCCACCCAAATACCAGACTTACACGCTCCAACCGATATAATTGCCGCCACGAACATTCCGACATATGCCATTGTATGAATAAGATCTTTTGAAAAAAACATTTTATCTCGTGTAATTTTCATAAAACGGCATCCTCCTCAAATCCTACAGTCGGTAATCAGCGGCTCCGTGAAATCAACGTTCCTTAGATACTTAGATTTAATCCTATTTTGTTTCATCCGTCTACAAAATTTTTCAAAATCGTATAGCTGCACATAAATTTCCAGAAAACTTGTAGCACAATCACGATTTTTCTTTTCACTCAGATAAACCACCACGGCAGTTCCAGCCACAGGTTATCCATGGCCTGTTCCTCGGTCTTTTTGGCGCGGCCTTTTGTCAGGTGAAAGTATATCGCCGTGCCGATCAGCGGATGTTCCTCGCCATCGGTGAAGCCATAGCGGTACAGCAGATAGGTCTGCTCCCGTTGGGTCAGCCGTTTCAGGCCATCGTACAGTTCCCGGCGCGATTCCTGCTCCTCCATAATGCTCTGCGGCTGCATGGCGTAGGGGTCGGCTATGGCTTCAATGCGCCGCAGCTGCTCTTCTCCCGGCAGAACATCGTCCAGCGAAACGCGCTGGTAGCAGACGCCGTCCTTGTCCTCCGTTACCATCCGCTGCTCAAAAGCGGCAAAGGCATCCCGCACCATGTCCATCATGGCGTTGCGGATGGCAGGAGCCGCATAGGTCAGGAACTTCATGCCGCGCGCTGCATCGAACTTTGGCACGGCCTTCCACAAGCCCAGATTGCCCGCCTGTTTCAAATCGTCCGTGTCAAGGTTCAGGCCGGACTGTGCCAGATTCATGCTGCGGAAAAGGTCATTTGCCACCTTGCCAATAAAGGACTTGTTGTTGTCGATCAGGCTGTCCAGCGCGGCAGCATCGCCTTTCTGTGCCAGCGCACAAAGCCGTTCATTCGTCTGCTTCATGGGCGTTTTCCTGCTCTGCGGCAGACTGCAAGATTCCCAGCAGACCGTTCCGCAGCTGTTCCAGTGCTTCCGGCGTAGCTCCCTCCATGCCCGAAACACTGTCCAACATTGCATCCGTCAACTGCTCTGCCGTGATCGTTGGGTGCTGCACATCCTGCCCCTTGGTCAGTTCATTGAACATCTTCTCGGCCACTTTCTTGCTCATGGCTTCCTGTTCGGCGTAATGGCTCCCGATACCCTTTTTGATCTCCTTGACCGCTGCCATGAAATACATCTCAATGTCATCAAGGTCGCCTTGGTACACAGGCTTTCTCCGAAGGCTGATGTCCTTTGCAGCCTTGGCTGCTTCCGGGGTCTTGACCTTTGTGCGCAGAAGGGTACTCAATGTCGTGAGCATAGCGTTCTGTGCTGCGATGCCGGATGCAAAGGTATCATCAAAATACTGCGCTATGCGGTAAGTAAGCTCTGCAAAGCGGGCGTTTTCCAACAGCAGGTTGATCACCTCTGCATTGACACGCCCTGTGTAGAGGTTCTTTGCGGCTTCTACGGACAAGCCCAGTTCGGCAATGTCGTAATTTTTGCGGTCGGGGATGTTGGTTTCTCCCAGCAGAAAATCCGTAGACACGTTGAACAGCCTTGCAATCTTCAGCACCTGCTCATGGGTCAGAGTTCCTTTTGCGCCACTGATAAAACGGTTGATGGTGCTCTTGGAGCAGCCGAGTTCCTTGGCAAGTTCTGGTTGGCTGATGTTGTGCTCTTTCATCAAGTCCGCAAGACGGATGTTGGATGGTGCGGGCAGATATTCCTGTGCCATGTGGTCGGCCCTCCTTTTTGAGCTTTTTCCTCATTATAATACGCTCTGCCGTTTTGTTCAATATACGGTTTCCCCTCTGCCCTTGCTGTTGCAAATCTGCAACCAGTAAGGGCTTTTTTCTTTTTCCGTTGCAGTTTTGCCGCTTTTTTGCTCTTTCTGCAAAATTCTCCGTATATTCAGGCACAAGACAAAAAATACCAGAGTTCCCACTTTGGGGTCTCTGGTGCAACGCACGAAACGAAGGAGGAATGCCCTTGAGCCTGTATCAAACTGTCAAGTCCGCCATCACCGTTCGGCAGGTGGGAGAGATGTACGGCATGGAGCCCGACCGCCATGGCATGGTGTGCTGTCCGTTCCATTCCGACAGCGACCCCAGCATGAAGCTGAACGACACCTATTATTATTGCTTCGGCTGTGGAGCCAACGGAGATGCCATCGACCTCACCGCCAAGCTGTTCGACCTGAACCCCCGGCAAGCCGCCGAGAAGCTCGCAAGTGACTTCGGGCTTGACCCGGACAAGCCGCCCGCCAATGCCATCGCCCTGCCGCCGCCCAAGCGTGGCCTGACGGACGAGCAGTGGGCAGACATCGCCTACTGCCTGCGGGTGCTGACCGATTATCTTGACCTGCTGCACGACTGGCAAAAGCGCTACAAGCCCGGAAGAACCGCTGGACGAGCGGTTCGTGGAAGCCCTCCACATGACCGAGACCATCGAGCACCTGACGGACTGCGTTGCATTTGGGACGCCCCAGCAGAAGGCCGCTGCCGCCGCACAGCTGCTGTCCGGGTCGTACCTGCTGATGCTGGAGGAGCGCACCGACCGCCTTGCTCTGGCAAAGTGCGCCTGACGATTGATTCACCTGAAGTGGTGGGTCTCACCGTGAGACCCACCACTTCACTTTTCTAAAGGAGAACCACCCTATGAAGAAAAACATTTCCCGCAACCCCTTATGGCCGGACTGGTACAACGGCAAGAAGATCGATGAAGTCCAGTTTGGCCGTGCCTTTCTGGAACAGTGGCCGCTGAAATGCGTCAACGGAACGCTGTACACGCTGGACGGCCCGGTGGAGGACGAAAGCGAGATCAAGCAGCGCATCTTGGAGAACATCGAGGAATATGTCACCTCCGGCCTGTCCAAAAAGGTCACCAACATTCTGGAGACCATCAAGCTGCTGGCCTTTTCCGACCCGTTCCCCATCGAGCAGGACTGCATCCACCTCCAGAACGGCGTGTACCATCTGCCGGACGGCTCTTTTCAGGAGAGCCGCCTGTTCTGCCAGAACCGCCTGCCTGTGAGGTATGACCCCAAAGCCGCCAGCCCTGACCGCTGGCTGACCTTTCTGCACGAGCTGCTGGACGATGCCGACATCCCCACCTTGCAGGAATATCTGGGCTACTGCCTGATCCCCAGCACCAAGGGACAGAAGATGATGCTCATTGTCGGCAAGGGCGGCGAGGGCAAGTCCCGCATCGGGCTGGTGCTCAAGCGGCTCATGGGGGATGCCGCTAGCAACGGCAGCGTCCAGAAAGTGGAGAACAACCGCTTTGCCCGTGCCGATCTGGAGCGCCGCCTGCTGATGATCGACGATGATATGGATATGAACGCCCTGCCCAAGACGAATTATATCAAGACCATCGTGACCGCCGAGGCCAAGCTGGACTTGGAGCGCAAGGGTGTCCAGAGCTACCAGCGGGACATTTACGCCCGGTTCCTCTGTTTCGGCAACGGTGCGTTGACCTCGCTGTATGACCATTCGGACGGCTTCTTTCGCCGTCAGCTCATCCTGACCACCAAGGACAAGCCTGCTGACCGCACGGATGACCCTTTCCTTGTGGAGAAGATGTGCGCCGAGTTGGAAGGCATCCTGCTCTGGTGTCTGGAAGGGCTGCACCGGCTGGTGCAGAACGATTTCCGCTTCACGGTCAGCGAACGAGCCGCCGCCAACGTGGACACCATCAAGCGCAGCAGCAACAATGTCATCGACTTCATGGAGTCCGAGGGCTACTTCCGCTTCAAGGCGGACTACTCCATCAGCTCCAAGGAGTTCTACGACATTTACAAGCAGTGGTGCGAGGACAACGCCTGCCACAGCGTATCGGCGATCCGTTTCAGCGCAGAACTGCGCCAGAATGACCGCCGCTATAACCTTGAAGCCACCAACAACATCTATCTGCCCGGTGGCCGCAGGGTGCGGGGTTTTGTAGGCATCGAGCCGCTTGTCCACCCCTGCCCGTAAAAAGTGCATTTTTTCACGGAAGAAGTTCGTACAACCTGTACGGTCTGTACTTGTACGCACCTGTACGGCAAGCAGAAGCAAATTAAAACGTGTTATCGTTTGTATTCTGCTTGTTCGTACACCGTACAGACCGTACAGATTATTTGAAGTCCGTACAGATTTTTTGTACACCCCAAGAAGGAGCGTGATCTATGAAAGCCCAATACGGCATTTTAAGGTTCAAAAAGTACAAGGGGCCTGCCATCAGCCCCATCGAAGCCCACAACGAGCGCACCAAGGAGCAGTACGCCAGCAACCCGGACATCGACACGAACCGGAGCCGCTACAACCTCCATCTGGTGCAGCCGCAGGGCAGGTACCGGGAAGAAGCCGACCGCATGATAGCCGCCGCCCACTGCCGTGTCCGCAAGGACAGCGTGCGGGTGGTAGAGGCTCTTGTCACCGCCAGTCCGGAGTTTTTCAAGGATAAGACCAACCGGGAGATCAGGGCGTACTTTGCGTACGCCCTGAAATTTTTGGAGGGCAGACAGTGCCCGGATACCTTTCTCTCTGCTGTTGTCCACATGGACGAGAAAACGCCCCACCTGCACCTCTGCTTCGTGCCCCTGACTGCTGACGGACGGCTGAGTGCCAAGGACATCATCGGCAACCGCAAGAACCTTGTGAAGTGGCAGGACGAGTTCTGGCAGCACATGGTCAAGCAGTACCCGGAGTTGGAACGGGGCGAAAGCGCCAGCCAGACCGGGCGGGAGCACATCCCGCCCCGCATCTTCAAGGAGATGACCCAGCTGACCAAGCAGAAGGAGCAGCTGGATGCCCTGCTGGTGGGTATCACCCCCTTCAACGGCAAGAGCCGTGCGGCGGAGATCAGCAAGGTGCTGGACAGCTATATCCCGGCAGTGTCCAAAATGCGCACCGAACTGAACCGCTATCAGGTCGCCTTTACGGAGACCGCCGCCGAGAACAGACAACTGAAAAAGAAAAACAAGACGCTCTCTGCCTCGCTGGACAAAGCGAAGGAAGGGAGCGTCTTGAAGCGTCTGGAGGATGCCAAGCTGCGGCAGGACTATGAAGCCGCCCTGAAAACGCTGGACAGCATCCCGCCGGAGGTCATTCGATTCTATGAGAACCGCACGCAGGAGCCTGCGATGCGCCACGATAAGTAAGGAGCAATGCCTATGTGTAATAAAATGTACGAGAATGTGAAATCTTCTGATTATACGAAAAAGTTCTTGCAGTCGGACTCTGATCCGGCTACAATGGAGGTGGTCACTCGAACCAATGCCGTCAAGTCTCCGACCAACAGCCCTGAGACCACAAAGCTGGTGTACACGGTAAAGGAGGTCGCGCAGATGCTGGCCATCAGCCAGCGTGCCGCCTACAACCTGTGCAACAGCACCACCGAGTTCCGTGTCCTGCGGGCAGGCGGAAGCATCCGCATCCCGAAAGACAGCTTCGATGCGTGGCTCTACCGGGCAGCTTGATAAGGAGGCAAATCTATGGCATATATCACGAAACGCGGCAGCTCTTACAGTGTCCGCTACACCTATCAGGACGAGCACGGCAAGAGCTGCGACAAATGGGAAAGCTTTCCCACCAAAGAGGAGGCGGTAAAACGCCAGAAGCAGATTGAACACGAACTGGCGACCGGCAATTTCCTGATCCCGTCCACGGTGACGGTGGCAGAGTTCCTGATGGACTGGCTGCCCAAGCAGTGCAGCAAGCACAAGTGGGCACCCAAGACCTACCAGTCCAATCTGGCGCTCATCCAGAACCTCATCATCCCCTATATCGGGGAGATGCAGATGCAGAAGCTGCGGCCCTACCACATCGAAGCCCTGTACGACACCCTGAGCAAGACCCCTTGCGGACAGTATGTGGGCGGCAAACGGCGAGACCTCTCGCCCAAGCAGCAGAAGCGCACCCTCTCCGGCACTACCCTCCATGAGGTCCACCAACTGCTGCACAATTCCTTTCTGCTGGCGGTGGAGTGGGGCATCCTCATCAAAAGCCCCGTCCCGGTGGAAGCGCCCAAAAAGACCACCCAAGAGCGCAGCATCTGGGAGGTGGAGGAGATGCGGGCAGCACTGGACAGCATGGAGGACCCTATCCTGCATCTGGCGGTGCACCTGACGCTGGTGGGTGCGCTGCGGGAAGGGGAGGTGGCAGGTCTGACCCCGGAGGACATCGACTTTGATGCCGCCAACGGCATGGGCACCTTCACCGTCAACCGTTCCATGCAGCGGGTGCAGAAGGACACGCTGGCACAGGTGGACAAGGGCTGCATCCTCCGCATCTTCCCGGACAAGCTGGAGGGCAGCAAGACTTCCCTCATCCTGAAAGACACCAAGACCGAAGCCTCCTGCCGCACCATCTTTATGACCGCCGCCCTGCGGGAGGAACTGAAGCAGTGGCTGGAACGGCTGAAGCGGGAAGAAGCCCTTGACCCGGAGCGCTACCGCAACAGCGGGATGCTGCTGCGGCTGCCCAACGGTCTGGCGGTGGAGCCGGTGCTCATCCGCAAGAAGTTCCTGAAATGGCAGGACGCACACCCGGAGTTTCCCCGTATCGTCTTTCACGGTCTGCGGCATTCCAGTGCCACCTACCAGCTGATGATCTCCGGCGGCGACATCAAGGCGGTGCAGGGGACTACCGGTCACGCCAGTGCGGATATGCTGGTGAACACCTACGCCCATATCCAGCAGTCCTCCCGTGTGGAGCTGGGCAAGAAGTTTGAAAGCGGCTTCTATGCCAAGCCCGACACCTCCAGCCCGCAGGCTGTACCCGCCGCAGGCGAACCCACCATCTCCATGACGGCTCTTTTGGAATTGCTCAAGGATGCCGACCCGGAAATGAAGGCAAAGCTCCGCTTGGCCCTGCTCACCTGATGCAAAAAAGGGCACTGATTGCAATGCAATACAGCGCCCTACATAATCGGACATGGAAAACACCGACCGTGCAAAAACCGTGCAGAAACCGTGCAGCCATGGCTTACAAAACAAAAAAGCCATGAAATCTTTCGATTTCACGGCATTTTCTGGTGCGATGGAAGGGACTCGAACCCCCGGCCTACTGATTCGTAGTCAGTCACTCTATCCAGCTGAGCTACCAACGCATACGTTCCGTCCGGAACAAGATGTATTTTATCACTCGCAAAGGGTTTTGTCAACAATTTTTTGAAATATTTTTGATTTTTTAGAAAAAAAGCGTCTTTTCGTCGTTCCAATTTCAGGTGTACCGGTACACCGCCTTGATCACGGCTCCCCGGCGAGGCGCCGGGCGATTTTCACGCCTGTAGGGCCAGCGGGAGCAGGACTACCGGCAAAATGACGTTTGCGGCACTTTTTCTTCTTTTTATTATACCGCTTTTGCCCTACTTGTGCTATAATAACTTTACTAATGTTTGAAAACGCTCCTTTTGGGGCAGCACGGAGGGTAGAACCTATGAAACTGGTAAGCGTGGAAACTCCCGAAAAGAGTGTCTGCAAAATGACGTTCAGCGCTTCTGCTGAGGAACTGGAGGCCGCATCCAACGCCGTGTACGAGCGCACCCGCGCCTCTTACACCATCAAGGGCTTTGCAAAGGGTGAGGCGGACCGCGCTCAGATCGAGGCGGACCGCGGAGAGCACACGTTCTGGTATGATGCCATCAACGACCTGATGGACAAGGATGTGCCGGCTCTGTATGACGCCGCCATGAAAGAGCACGGCTTCCGCGCCGTGGACGAGCCCACCTATGATCTGGTCAGCGTGAAGAAAGACGAGGGCTTTGTGGCCACCGCCACCACCGCCCTGCAGCCCGAGCTGAAGCTGACCAAGACCACCGGCTTTACCACCCAGTGCGTCACCCCGGAGGTGACCGACAAGGAGATCGACACGGTGCTGGAGCGCCGCCGCAACTATGCCGCAGAGCTGGTGCCCCACAAGGGCCCCGCTGTAAAGGGCAATGTGGTGCACATGGA
>OHMS01000816.1_pt1 | contig 11501 bp, 8 predicted proteins | sample 1569351 | NCBI WGS metagenome assembly OHMS01 (sample SAMEA3879571, study PRJEB24766) | human gut metagenome | biome: human-associated habitat; feature: feces | place: USA | collected 1985/1987 | reverse complement strand
TGAAGTGGGGTGTTGTGTTCAAAAATATTGATCAGCACCTGAGAAGACACTTTACAATCAAGCTCTATACCTGTCATTTCATACTCTGTTAACTGAATCACCTGTTCTACTACGATCAATGCTCCTGTACATACACTTCCCATAGCATAACAAGCTCTTACAATACTATCCAGTGTTTCATCTGAAAACCTTTGATTTTCTTTATTTTTATCAAACGGATTAATGTTACTAAATAAATTCTTCTCTCCCAGCTTCTCCAATGCCCGTCTAAGTTCTGGCTGAAAAACAACAATTGCTGCAATCGCTAATACATTAATTGACTCTTTTGCCAGATACAGGATCGTATTCATTTGAAAAAGCCATGCCAGAAGAATAAATCCCCCCAGCATAAGCATTCCTCGCAGAAGCATCCAGGCTTTTGTGTTCTTGATCCAGAGCATGATTTCATAGACAATAATCGTCACAATCAGAATCTCTATGATATCTTTTATCTGTATATGTGGAAAATACATTCCATTTGAATAATTTCTTATAAAATTCTGAATCCACTCTATCATCTCAAGTCTCACCACCTTATGTAATCACTCGTTGTTATGCACTCTTGCATCTTTTGCTCTGTCGATCACTCTTTTTTCTCTTCATTCTGATCCAGACCCAGTTCCTTGCTCAGACTTCTTGTTAAAAGAATATCTTCCGTCATGTTTGAATCATTAAAAATTGTTGTTTGTGCAAGATCAGACTCCTTTTTCAGTTGTTCTGACTGATTTTCTTCCTCTTTCTGTTCAACTTCCTTCAAATCAGAAACTTCTGACACAGCAGTATTATTTTCTGTCTCTGACACATTCGGCATCTCTGCGTCCTGTTCCTGATGTTCTGTAATATGTTTTACCTGCTTCTCAGGCATCTGAACCACTACTTTCGGAACTGCCTTTACATAATAATAGTATTCGTCATCTTCAAACTGAACATTCTCTGTTCTTGAATAATCCACAGAGAAAAAAATAACTTCAAGGAACAATCCTATTACAACACCAAGAATTCCACTGAAAATCATCATCGTATAAGACATATGAAGTCCAAGAGAAATATTTCCCGATGCACCTACGATCACACAAACTGCTGCTCCTGTTGCTGATGCAATCTTCCAGGAATGATCGACTGCCCGATTTTTAATTCCGTTCACTACCAGTATTCCAATCACTACTGCAAACAGCATAACCCACATTTCTTGATAGCCTACAAACTGTTTTGTAAAATTGGTTAAAGTGCTGATCATTGTTGTTCCATCTGTACCTTTCAATGCTGTTGCAGAAGCTTTGATCAGGTAAAGCAGATAATAAACAAGGATTCCGCAGGATGCAGGGACAATCCATACTGTAGTACCTAACAGCCCAAATATAACCGGAATCACCAGTGGTATTTTCATGCCGAAAGCTACTACCGTCAGCAGAATCAGCCAGCTCTTCTCCGGGGTAAATCGAAAGTAGAAAATATACATTAACAAAAACAGTATCACCGTAACTCCGGCTATTGGCATAGATAATGTATATAAATGAGCCACTATTAACACAGTTGCTGCTGCCGTCATTACTGCTAGAGGGAGAAATGTACAGACTACTGCTAAGCCAACAGTACAAAGAACAGATGATGCCATCTTCATAAATCCAATATTAGAATTGATCAGGTTAAACACCAAAAGTGCAAGCAAAAACTGTGCTCCCTTTCGAACCAAGAGAGAGTGAGAAACATAAATCTGCTTAAATCTTTCTCTAAGAACCAGTAAATTGTTCATTGTTCATTCTTCTCCTTTTTACACATCTTCTCTAAACGGGACAAATTACGATAATAACGTTTTACATTCTGTTTGGCAACTGCATGTTTTCGCTTATAAAAACTATTTGCGCAAACCCCATATATAACCAAAAGAACTATATAGCCTGCAATTGCTGCAATCAAGAGAACGAATAGTTTGAAAATTGTCAGATCAGCAGATAAACTATCACTTGAATAAATGCAGAAACTAACGAACAAAATTGCATAACCTATTGTTACCCAGATCAATGTAATCCACGTCTTAAGACTTGCATAATCTTTTCTGTAATAATCGGCAATTTTAAAATCATCTTTGTGATTCTTCCCATATATCGACATTTTTGTCATTAAACGAATCCTGTCTTTATCTAACATATCCGACATTCACCTTTCCAGATTTCTCTCCTAAGTATACCATATGTTCAGATACCTTGTCCAATGCTTAGAGTCAAAAAGTAGACATTTTCAACACCTGCTTTTTTCAGGATTCCTGCAGCACGTTCTATTGTACTTCCGGTTGTGTAAATATCATCAATCAGTAGAATGTTCTGGCATGGATTCCACGATTTTGAAACCGCAAATGCCCCCTTCAGATTTCTGTGTCTCTGCTCCCCGTTCATTTCCTTTAAAGGCCGGGTTTTCTTAATCCGATATAAAACATCTTTTTCCATAGGAATTCCCATACATTCTGATAACTGCTTTGCTAAAAGTTCTGCCTGATTATATCCTCGTTTTCTCATTTTCGATCTATGTAATGGAATTGGAATAATTGCCTGGATCCCCCATCTTCGAATCTGAAATTCAAACTCATCTGCCAGCTCTTTCCCAAAGATTTCCGCATAATATCGCTTGTTGTGATATTTCAACCGATATACTGAATTCGAAACCGGCGGAATGTGAACCCAGAGGCTGCGTCCTTGTTCATAATTACTTTTTCTTCTTTCACAATCCCTGCAATACTCTTTCGTTTCATCCTCCAATGGCTTTCCACAATGGATACATTTTATTTTTCCCACCTTAACAACCTGTTTTCTACAGTCATCGCAAATACCTTTTGAGCTGATTCCCTGACAAAACGGGCATCTTTTTGGATACATTTTTTCTAAAATTCCTTGATTCGCTCGTCTAAGCTTGTAAATCTTCCCTGTTCGCTTTTGTTTTCGATCATTTCCTGAAATGTTAGTTCACTCCCTACTATTGTTAAACATTTTTTTGCCCGCGTCACTGCTGTATAAAGCAGATTCCTGTTATATAGTAACTTTGGTCCTGGAAGAAGTGGGATAATGACCGCCGGATACTCGCTTCCCTGAGATTTATGAACCGTAATCGCATAGGCAAGTTCTAACTCATCTGTCATATCGTATCCATATTTTACCTTTCTCCCCTCATCATATTCCACGATAACAGTTTCTGTATATTCATTGCTTTCATCAATAACTCCCATATCACCGTTAAAAACTCCAATCCCTTTGTCAACTGTTAATCCAAATCTGGTAGAAACTTCCCACTCTAATTGATAATTATTTTTAATCTGCATTACTTTGTCACCTTCACGGAACAATCTACCATTAATTTCTTTCTCCGTTTTTTGAGAATCTGAAGGATTCAGATATTGCTGTAGAATCACATTCAATCGTTCTACACCCAGCAATCCCTTACGTGTTGGTGTCATTACCTGGATTTCATTTGGGTCAGCCTGCACATATCTGGGTAATTTCTTCTGTATTAAAGTAATAACGACGCTAATGATCGTATTCGCATCCTGGCGTTTTAAGAAGAAGAAATCTCGGCTTTTATTATCAATTGTAACCGGTTCTCCTGCATTGATCTTATGAGCATTTACTACAATATCACTCTCTCCTGCCTGACGAAAAATCTTTGTAAGCGTCACTACGTGAAATTTTTCTGAGCGTATGATATCTTTTAACACACTTCCAGGTCCCACAGACGGAAGCTGATCCACATCTCCCACAAGAATAAGTCTTGTTCCCGGAATAACTGCTGATAAAAGCGCATGCATCAGATTCAGATCAACCATGGACATCTCATCTATAATGATAACATCTGTCTCAAGTGGATTCTCTCTGTTTCTCAAAAATCCACCTACACTGTTCTCTTCCTCAGGATTTCCACTTACTTCAAGTAGTCTGTGAATCGTCTGGGCTTCATATCCTGTAGCCTCTGTCATTCGCTTTGCCGCGCGTCCTGTTGGCGCTGCAAGAAGGATACTCATTCCTTCGCTTTCAAAAAATTGAATCATCGTATTGATCGTTGTCGTCTTACCTGTACCCGGTCCTCCTGTTAATATGAGCAAACCATGTTTAATAGCTTCTATAACAGCTCTGTGCTGCATTGGATCCAATTCTATCTTTTCTTTCTGTTCTACTCTTTTCAGACGTTTCTCCATCATGTCTTCCGGCATCTGACAGTCAATATCAAGATCATTAAGCATTTTCGCAGTATTCAATTCCAAGTAATAATAATGTGCTGGATAAATGCGAATTTCCTCATCCACTTCTTTCATAACTGTTTTCCGCTCTATACACAGATCCATGATGTACTTCTCAATATCTTCAAGATCAACTCCTAAAAGTGCATTTGCCCTTCGAAGCAATATATTCTGTGGTAAATACACATGCCCCTCACCTACTGCCTGTTGCAATGTATAAAATAAACCACTTCGTATACGATAGTCTGAATCTGTATGTATGCCAATCTTGGATGCAATTTCATCCGCAGTCTTAAATCCGATTCCTTCAATATTATCTGCAAGCTGATACGGATTTTCTTCTAGCACTTTATACACTTTCATTCCGTAATACTGATAAATCTTGGCTGCCAGCTTTGTTGAAATACCGTATTTCTGCAGATAAATCATGGCTTTTCGCATATCTTTCTTTTCTTCAAGCTGAGATGCAATCTCCTGTGCCTTTCTCTCACTGATTCCTTTGATCTCCGCAAGTCTTTCCGGCTCTTCTTCAATAATGCGGAAAGTATCCTCTTTAAACTTTTTCACGATTCGGCCAGCCAGTGCCGCACCCACACCTTTCACTGCTCCGGAGCCAAGATATCGTTCAATAGAAACAATATCCTCCGGCTCTTTTACTTTATAATGAGAAATCTTCAACTGCTTACCGTAAACATTATGATTCACATATTCTCCTTGAATTTCAAGAAGTTCTCCTTCATTAATATAGTTCAGACTTCCCACGCATGTCACTTCACCATCATCATGTTCAATATGGAATACTGTATACCCATTATCAGAATTTCTATATACAATATGACTCACATACCCTGTAACTGTTTCCACACTTTTTCCTCTCTCTTCTTGTATCTTTTCCTATTTATATGCAGAAAAAGGGTGTGTTCCTATTATACACACCCCTTGTAATTGAATCTTCTTCTCTAAGAACCTGACACTTCAAATTCGTTTTTCAGAATTCTTTCTCTTAAAACTCTTTTCTTCCACTCATAAATTCCACAAACTGTCCGGTACCAATTGCAACGACTTTCATCGGATCCTCCGCTGTCATCGTATTAATTCCTGTTCTCTCTTCGATCAATTCTTCCAATCCGCGAAGAAGTGCTCCTCCTCCGGTAAGAACAATTCCACGATCAAGGATATCTGCCGACAACTCTGGCGGAGTCTGCTCAAGTACTCCGATTACAGCTTCTACAATCTGTCCTGTAGATTCTCTCAAAGCTTCTTCTGTCTCAGATGAAGTCACCGTAACTGTCTTCGGAAGCCCTGTTACCAGATTACGCCCTCTGACTTCCATCTTCTCTTCTTCTACAAGTGGATAAGTCGTTCCAATCTTAATCTTGATATCTTCTGCCGTTCTTTCTCCAATCAGAAGATTGTGTTTCTTTCTCATATAGCGTACGATTGCTTCATCGAAATCATCACCCGCTATCTTAATTGATGTATTCACAACTGTTCCACCCAACGAAATAACTGCAATATCTGCTGTACCGCCACCGATATCAACAATCATATTTCCACAAGGCTTTGAAATATCTATCCCTGCTCCTATTGCTGCTGCCACAGGTTCTTCAATCAGATGAACTTCTCTTGCTCCGGCTGCAAATGTAGCCTCTTCCACTGCTTTTTTTTCTACTTCTGTAACACCACTTGGTACACAGATACTGATTCTCGGCTTCTTAAATGTACGTTTTCCCAGAGCTTTCTGAACAAAATACTTAATCATCTTCTCCGTCACGGTATAATCAGAGATTACTCCTTGTCTGAGTGGTCTTACCGCAATAATATTTCCCGGTGTTCTTCCAAGCATCAGACGCGCTTCTTCACCAATTGCCTTGATCACATTCGTATCACGATCAAATGCGACAACTGATGGTTCTTTCAGAACAACCCCTTTTCCTTTCACATATACCAGTACACTGGCTGTCCCCAAATCTATTCCAAGATCTACTGACATCATAATTTCTATATCTCCCTTCTAAAACGCTCTTTTACTGTTCTCAGCAATCTACTGCAAATAAACAACATTGTCGGTTACTGATTCCAGCATTCTCTTTCCTCAATCAAGTGTCTTTTGTCCCTTGAAGGGGTTTATCGTTACTGTTTTTTTCACTCTTACTGTTGTCAATATTATGTAGCCAAAACAGTAATGTTTTATCATCCGCATACTTTAGTATAATAGACTTCGCTTAAAATAGAAAGGCATTTTTTGCATATATTTTACGACTTTTTTCGACTTTTTTTCGTCTTTATTTCTCCAATATAGACGCAATATATTTCCCTGTATAAGAATCTGGATTCTTTGCGACCTCTTCCGGAGTACCACTTGCCACAATAGTTCCTCCGCGGTCTCCTCCTTCTGGTCCAATGTCAATAATATAGTCTGCCGTCTTAATCACATCCAGATTATGTTCGATTACAATTACTGTATTTCCATCCCCGGAAAGTCTGCGGAGAATCTTGACAAGCTTGTGGACATCGGCAAAATGCAGTCCGGTTGTAGGCTCATCAAGAATATATATAGTCTTTCCTGTGCTTCTTCTTGAAAGCTCTGTTGCAAGCTTGATTCTCTGTGCCTCACCACCTGAAAGCTCTGTAGAAGGCTGTCCCAAACGAATATACGACAATCCGACATCTCTCAACGTCTCCATCTTTCTTCGAATACTTGGCACGTTTTCGAAGAAATCTACCGCTTCTTCCACTGTCATATTCAATACATCATAAATATTTTTCCCTTTATAGCGTACTTCCAGAGTCTCACGATTGTAACGCTTTCCACCACAGACCTCACATGGAACATAAACATCCGGAAGAAAATGCATCTCGATTTTCAGAATTCCGTCTCCTGCACATGCTTCGCAACGTCCCCCTTTAACATTAAAGCTAAACCGTCCTTTCTTGTATCCACGTGCTTTTGCATCCGGCGTTCCTGCAAACAAATCTCGGATCAAATCAAACACGCCTGTATAAGTGGCAGGATTTGACCGTGGCGTCCTTCCGATTGGTGACTGGTCGATATTAATCACTTTGTCAACCTGCTCTAGCCCTTCTATTCTCTTATGTTTTCCAGGGATTGTTCTTGCCCGGTTCAAGTCTCTTGCAAGTCTTTTATATAAAATCTGATTCACAAGAGAACTTTTCCCCGATCCAGACACTCCCGTTACACAAGTCATAACTCCCAAAGGGAATTTTACATCAATGTTCTTGAGATTATTCTCTTGTGCACCGACTACTTTCAGATAACCTGTCGGCTTCTTTCTTTCTGTCGGAACCGGAATCCTGATTTTTCCACTCAAATACGCTCCTGTGACAGAATTTGGATTTTTCATAATTTCCTGTGCATTTCCCACAGCAACAACCTGACCGCCATGTTCTCCTGCCCCCGGACCGATATCTACTATATAATCCGCTGCCAGCATCGTATCTTCATCATGTTCTACTACAATCAATGAATTTCCAAGATCACGCAAATGTTTCAGCGTCGCAAGAAGTTTATCATTATCTCTTTGATGAAGTCCGATACTCGGCTCATCCAGAATATATGCAACTCCGACCAGACCTGATCCAATCTGTGTTGCAAGTCGAATTCTCTGTGCTTCTCCACCGGAAAGTGTTCCTGTCGCACGCGCAAGCGTCAGATAATCCAGACCGACATCCATCAAAAAACTGATTCTTGCTTTAATCTCTTTCAGAATCTGATTACCAATCAACTGCTGTGTCTCTGTCAATTGAAGTTCATCTAAAAATTTCTGAAGACGTTCTATAGAAAGTGTTGTCACTTCTGAAATATTCTTATCTCCAACTGTTACAGCTAAAGCCCCCGGCTTCAAACGCTGTCCTTTACAGGCTGAACATGGTGTAATATTCATAAATGTCTCATATTCTGCTTTCATCGTCTGAGAACCTGTCTCACGGTAACGACGTTCTACATTCTTGATCAAACCTTCAAATACAACCGGATAAATTCCTTCGCCTCTCTGACCTTTATAATAAACCTTTACTTCTTTTCCGTCTGTTCCATAAATCAAAATATCATGGATTTCTTTTGGATAATCCTCAAAAGGGGTGTCCAGATCAAAATGATATTCTTTACAAAGTGCATCCAGAATTGCACGTGTGAAGCTGCTCTTGTCTGTACAGGACTGCCATCCTAAAACTGCAATCGCACCTTGATTAATAGACAACGACGGATCCGGAATCATCAGTTCTTCTGAAAATTCCATTTTGTATCCAAGTCCAAAACATTCCGGGCAAGCACCAAATGGATTGTTAAAAGAAAAACTGCGTGGTTCAATCTCATCAATACTGATTTCGCAGACAGGACATGAAAAGCTCTGGCTGAAATGCATCTCTTCTCCTCCTATGACATCAATAGTCATAAGTCCTTCTGCCAGCTTAAGTGCCGTCTCTATCGAATCCGTAAGTCTCTTCTGTATTCCGTCTCTTACAGACAGTCGGTCCACAATAATATCAATATTATGCTTCTTATTCTTATCGAGCTTAATCTCATCAGTAAGCTCATACATGCTTCCATCCACATTAACACGCACATATCCGCTCTTCTTGGCCTGCTCAAAAAGCTTCACGTGTTCACCCTTACGTCCTCTTACAACGGGTGCAAGTACCTGAATCTTAGTACGCTCCGGAAGTGCCATTATCTGGTCTGCCATCTGGTCAACAGTCTGCTTACGTATCTCTCGTCCGCACTTAGGGCAGTGTGGTATTCCGGCTCGTGCATACAGAAGCCTGAAATAATCATATATCTCTGTGACTGTTCCAACCGTAGACCTTGGATTGCGGTTAGTTGACTTCTGGTCTATTGATATTGCCGGTGACAGTCCTTCAATGCTCTCTACATCCGGCTTCTCCATCTGCCCGAGAAACTGTCTTGCATACGAAGATAATGATTCCATGTATCTTCTCTGTCCCTCTGCATATATCGTGTCAAATGCAAGTGAACTCTTACCCGAGCCGCTCAGACCCGTAAGCACCACAAGTTCATTGCGCGGTATATCCACATCGATATTCTTAAGATTATGCTCATTAGCGCCTCGTATCTTAATATACGTCCTGTTCAAATTACCTTTTACAGCCATTACTTTTTGTTATACACCTTTCTAATATACCTGAATGTTTCTTTTTCTCCCTTGTCCTTAAGCATATTAAGCAGAAGTTCAATATCCTTCGCCGTATCAGGATGAAGTCTGCGGGACTTCTCCCGGTAGTAATACTCTATCGAATCCGCGTCCGTATATGACGCACCATTATATATCTTGGATGCCGCCACTCTGTCACAGAACATCTCCACAACATACTTTACAGGCATCTTCATTCCCTGCATCGCAGAACCCGGCTCCTGTCCGTAATCTATCCAGTATTCAAAGTGATGCCTGTTTCTTCCCTTATGGTGAAGCCACGCCTCGCTTTTTCCCGTCACACGTCTTTCGGTCGTATTCGGACTTTTATCCCCCGTGTAAAATACCACGCCGCTTATGAATTCCTTCGGCGAGTATTTTGACAAATCGTGCATAAGCCCTTGCTTATAAAGACCGACCTTGAAGCACAGCCTCATTACTTCCATCTTGTGATGATTGATAGTGCTTAAATGCCCCTTGAAGTTTTCCTTAATGTCCATGCTTATCCTTCTTTCGTTCTTTCGAGATACTTTCTCCAGTTATCAATATATCTTGTTTTAAAGCTGACGCTTGTTATTTCTTTGTATGGAATTTTGGTTTCTTCCTGCCATTTTCCGTCTGCGTCAAACTCTCTCATCGTAAGTTTATTCTTCCCCGCCTTTAAGATTATCCCTATATGGAATATATCTTCATTTTCATTCTCGACTATCGCCCATTCACCGCACTCTCTGAGTGAATTGAATATGCTCTGCCACGAGCTTATATCAATTTGGGGAGCCTTGATTTGCTCTGCAACCCCATTCAGTCTGTTTATCTCTTCACAGACATCATTCTTGATCTCTGCTTTTTGCAGTTCGTCAAAGTTGCGGATCGTATATCCGTTAAGTTCAAAGTCGTTTTCTTCCTGTCCGAGTACAAATTTGTCGTTGAAATCACTGATATAGTAATACCAATAGCTTTTGTCGTATTCGTAAAAGCACCTGCATATATAGTGCTTTTCAGCGCACTCTCTAAGCACCGACATTTTCTTACTGCGTTTCATATTTTTCCTCACTAAAAAGCAACTGCCGCATATATAACACGGCAGTTTCATATTTACAAAAGCCGTCAGCCTTATTCTATCACAGCCGACATATATTTTCAAGTCCGAAAGTCATTATCGTTGTTCCGTCAATTGTTACACGCTCACCTTCTCTCCCTCTTTTTCATCGCATTCTTTATTCTCAGCCGCTTTATCCGGCTTTTTATCCGGCTCTTCACCGCCGTGCTTATCCTTTTTCTTCTTTTCTTCTATATGCGACTGGTCGCTGACAACAAGAATATCACCCTGCTTTATTACAGTGCTTCCGTTAGGTACGACCATATCGCCGTTTCTCTTTATCATTATAATAAGAAGCGTAGTCGGCAGGTCAAGCTCCTTTATCGTCTTTCCCTTCCATAAATGCTTTGGCCCTATCTCATATTCCTTGAGCAATATATTTCCGCTGTCCCTGTATGACGGAATGCTGAGTATAACATCATCTCCGGCATTTATCACCGTATCGCCTTTCGGAACGATAGTGCTGTCGCCGTGTTTTATCATAAGCACAAGCGAATCGTCGGGAAAATCTATCTCGCTTATCTTGTGTCCGTTCCAGGTGTGAGTATCCGATACGAATATACGCATCATATTGAACTGCGGAGTTTCGTCCTGATAGTCGTTGAATGTCTTTAATACACTGCTTTCGTTATCAATAAGTTTAAGCCCTGTTGCGACCTTCGGCAGTAACGTTCCCTGAAATGCAACGGAGATAAGGCAGACGCACACTACTATATTGAACAGATTGCTGTCCGTGTACACATCGCTCACCGTAGCCATTATTGCGAAAACGATGGATGATGCGCCTCTCAGACCCGACCACGCTATAAACAGCCTGTCAGCCCATGTATACCCCTTTGAGCATATCGCAAACACCGCAGCAGGACGTGATATAAAGGTCATCACCGCAAATATTGCAAGTGCCGGAAGTATTATGCCCGGCAGCTGTGAAGGATTCGACAGCAATCCCAGCAGGAAGAACAGCATTATC
>OHMS01000799.1_pt1 | contig 11692 bp, 12 predicted proteins | sample 1569351 | NCBI WGS metagenome assembly OHMS01 (sample SAMEA3879571, study PRJEB24766) | human gut metagenome | biome: human-associated habitat; feature: feces | place: USA | collected 1985/1987 | reverse complement strand
ACCAAGTATAATATTGACCTTCTGGTTGTCGGATCGGACTGGCGCGGGAAGTTTGATTATCTTAAGAACTACTGCCAGGTGGTTTATCTGGAACGGACCAAGAATATTTCCAGCACCAAACTGAGAAGTGAGGGAACCATTTACCGTGTAGGCATTATAACTGATGATGCGGAAGATAATGGAATGGTTCTGGAATCCAAATTTGTAAGCGGGCTTCATGTGGAGAGTGTTTACTCAGAGGATATTTTTGTTGCCCGGGAGTTCTGTGACAGATATGAACTGGACTCTTATGGTACAGATTACGGGGAATTCCTGAACGGTCTGGATATCATCTATATTAAATCCGGTCTGAAAAACAGGGCGGCTTATATAAGGCATGCACTGGAGCAGAATAAATATGTGATCAGTGACACGCCGATGACGCTGGCTCCGGGGGAAATGGAAGAACTGTTCGCACTTGCGAAAGAACACAGGGTAGTTCTTGTGGAAAGGCTTACCCTTGTTTATCTGCGCGCTTTTACACAGCTTGTATGGCTTACACATGGTGCGCTGGTAGGAGATGTGATCGCTGTAAAGTGTGCGGTTTCCCAGGATGATTTTGAAGGCGGCAAGACATTTAACGAGACAGTAAGCCAGGCGCTCTGTGCATGCATCAAGCTTCTTGGCAGCAATTATCTGGATGTGAATACCAATGCTGTGAAGGGAAATAACGGAGAATTTATTTATGATATGATCACTGTCCGTTATCCGAAAGCACTGGCGACCATAGAGATCGGAACAACGGTTGATGTGGAGAATGAGCTTGCGATCATCGGAACCAGAGGCCGCATTACAGTGCCCAATGACTGGTGGAATACAGGATATTTTGAAGCGAAAGTGGAAGGTCAGGAGTTTCTGAAACGATACAGCTTTAATTTCGAAGGAAACGGACTTCGTTATCTTCTTCAGGAGCTGATGATCATGATCCGTGACAGACGGACAGAATGTACGAGATTTTTTTATGAAGAATCCGAGACGCTGGCAGAGCTTTTGAAAATTATTGATCAAAGAGGTTAACAGATGACAGAAAAACAGGAACTTCTTTTGCAGCTCTTCCGGGAGGTTGACGCAATCTGCAAAAAGCACAATCTTAGATATGTAATGGCAGGGGGAACACTGATCGGAGTTCTTCGAAATGAGGGATTTATCCCATGGGATGATGATGTAGATATCTATATGCCAAAGAGTGACTGGGATAAATTTGTAGAGATCTGCAAAACAGAAATGCCGGACAACCGGGCAATTTACTGCTCAGACGTAGACCGCACCTATACCAACAGTTTTCCGCGATATGGAAGTACAGATACCTGTTCCATCCATAAGCATCAGATCATCGGAGACGATAAAGCCGGAGAGATCATAGATGTTCTGACACTGGATCCGATCCCGGATGATGACAGGGAGTATGAGAAGTACAGAACATACATGATGATCTATACGGATCTTATCAATATCAGTATGGTAGTCGGAGCAAGATGGGAAATTTCTGCATGGAAGTATCTGTACTGGCTGTTCCGATATAAATTTTTCGGAAAAGACAGAACACTGAAAAAACTGGAAAAACTCATGTTTTCATATAAAGAGGAAGAGTGCAGCCGCTATGCCATGCGCTGGGGTGGCTGCCCGTTTCTTTTTGATAAGGATATGATGTTTCCGGTGAAATATATGGATTTTGAAGGGGAAAAGGTAATGGTTCCCCACAGGGTCAGTGATTATCTGATCTGGCATTACGGGGACGAATGGTCCTATATACCGCCTCATGGGGAAAGAGAATCCCATGAGTCTATTTATGTACCGGGAGCGAATTATCAGGAAATCCGTGATGAATATATGCCGAGGATATCCAGAGGAAGAATTCGCAGACAGATGACATTCCGTAAATTTTACTGTCTGCTTATGGCAAAAAAAGACCATAAACTGGATGTTGAGCGAAACCGGATCAGAGCAGAAGCAGCGGCGAAGGATCTTGAGGCGAGACTTCTGAGATCTGAGAGATCACTGGAAACTCTGCTGGCAGAGAAGCGCTTTGACGTGTTGAATGAGATTTTTGACAACTATTATAAGATCCAGCTCAGTGCAGAATTTATCGGCCGTGAGGATTATAACGGGATACGGCCATTTTATCATCCTACACTGATCCGTACAGAGGACGGTACTTTTCAGGCTGCCATGCTGACCCTGATCTATACAGAGCGTGTTTCCAAAGCATATCGCATGTATGAAGTACGCAGAAAAATGGATCATATTACTCCAGAAATGGAACAGACGGTGGAAGATATCCGTGCATTCCGGAAAGCTGCCAGTCTGTATGAATTTCACGAGAAGAAAGAAGCAGAAGCGATCGTAGATGACCTTCTGAAAAAATATCCGGATGCGCCTGGCTTTATAAAGTTCAAGTGCAGGTTTGTTATGGAACGCCTTGAAGAGGTGAAGGATTTTTCCGAGGCAGAAAAATTTCTGGCGTATTGTCTGAAGCATTTTCCACAGGATGGATACTTCATCAAATATAAGGGCGATCTCCTCTGGAAAAAAGGTCTTCAGAATGAAGCCATGGAAAAGTACGCACTTGCAAGAGAAACCACCAACAATGGAATTGTGCATCTTGAGCTGGATAAGTTCCTTCAGGACAAAAAAACACAGGTCATTTCCCAGTGCAGAAAACTTCTGGAAGCACGTCATAAGTCCGAGGCATCTGTTTACATGGAACTCTGGAAAAAATTACTGCCGGAGGATACAGAAATAGACGGAGCATTTTATCTGGCAAAGGTATCTGTTGTGCGCACAAAAGCGGAGCTTGAGGAACTGGTAAAAGAGCTTTATCTGAAAATCGGTATTTCTGGTAAGATAGAAAAGAAGCCGCTTTCGGAGGAAATGCTTTACCGGGAGGCACTTACCCTGGCATGGAAACGGTTTGGATATCCGGAAGTTCTTGCTGACTGCCGTACCAGATTTCTGTGTACAGACGAAGTAAGTGATATGGAATATCTGGCAGAAGAAGTCAGAAGCTATCTGGTTCATAAGCAGTGGCAGGGAGAAACCTGGAAACTTCTTGGCGATATCCGCAGAAAGCAGGGCCAGACAAAGGAAGCTTTCGAAAATTATTTCAAAGCTCTGGAGCATATGCAGCATCCATATCTTAAGACGGAACTTGCCGGAATCTTCCTGCGAGATCTTTACAATGGCAGCAAAAGAAGTGCGTTTTTTGCAAAGAAATCCGATGTATCGGAATTTCTGGATGTCTGGCTGGATAAATACAAAAGCCAGGAAAATATTCAGGAACTTCTGAAAAAGATCATGTAGTTGTACTATACACCAAAACAATAGAAATGAGGCAGAGTGTATTGAACAGAGAACAACAGAAAGTACTGGAACTCCTTAAAGAAATAGATATCATATGCAGAAAAAACAAGATCACATATTTTCTTTCTCCGTATCTTACTCTCTGCGCAGTGACGGAACGGCCTTTTCCACTGAATCCCGAAGCTGGTGTTATATATATGAAAACCGGAGACATGGAAAGGTTCAAGAATGTTTTTGAAGAGGAACCGGAGTTGAGAAGAGCTTTGGAATCTATGGATAATAACAAATATTTCCCCGGATTTTATCTTCGGTATACAGATAAAGACACATTGTTTTACAAGATGGATGATTACGGAAAATTTCAGTATCCCGGTATGGCAGTAAGAATACTGCCGCTGCAATGTGAATATGGTCCCAGGAGAAAATATCTCTGGAACCGTATGCGGGAAGATGGATGGAGAAGAATCCACGAAAGAAAAGAAAAGTGGAGAAATCAGAGAGCTTTTGCCTGTGTCTGTATGGTACGTCTGCTTATGCTCTGTGGAAGAGGATGGCTCGGTAAGAGGATATTTCGGGATCTGATCCATCAGCCACAGGAAGATGTACAGAATTATGTGGTGCGTTTTCTGAATAAAAATGTCTATTATCCTGCATATGTTTTTGAGGAACAGAAGGAAGTAGAGATTGAGGGAGAACATTTTTTTATACCGGTTGATGCAGAGAAATATCTTATGACTTCCTACGGAGCGAATTACCGGGATAAAGGACCTGAGAATTACCGTCAGAGTGCCATAGCTGTGTGCAGCACACTGATTCCCTGCGAAGAATTCATGCAGCAGGGAAAAGATCTGAAGAGACTTGCTTCCCGGAGAAAAAGAAGAGCACGCCGGCAGAAATTTGGTCTCAGCTACCGGGAATATTTCAACCAGTGCTGGAATTACGCAAAGCTCTGCGGTAAAAAATATACATGTGCGAGAGCATATCGAAAGAAGTTGGATTATATCCGAAACCTGCATAAGAATCAGGATTATGTGCAGCTGGAAATTGTGTTTGGCAGATATACGGATATGATGAATAAATGCCTGAAATACGATGAGATATTTGAAGCAGATCCGGAATTACTGGATATCTATATTCAGTATCTGGAAAAAACAGGCAGAGTTGGTTTTATGGAAAAGGTAAAAAAATATGTTTAAAATGAAGCTTACAGATTATGTTGTAGAATTTTTACAGAAAAAAGGGATCCGGGATTTCTTTGGATATCAGGGAACCATGATCGCACATCTGGTAGATTCCATTGAAAAGAATCCTCATACAAAAAGCCATTCCAGCTATCATGAGCAGGGAGCTGCTTTTGCGGCCTGCGGTTATGCTCAGGCGAAAGGAGCCTGCGGCTGTGCATATGCCACAAGCGGTCCCGGAGCTGCCAATCTGCTCTCCGGCGTGGCTGATGCATATTTTGATTCGCTTCCGGTGATCTTTATTACCGGACAGCTCAATACCTATGAGTATTCCGGTATTGCAGGACTTCGACAGCAGGGCTTTCAGGAGATCGATATGGTTTCCATGGCGAAGCCGGTAACCAAGTATGCCATACAGGTCCGTGACCCGAAAGATATCGTCCGGGAACTGAACCTGGCATGGCAGATCGCCAACACAGGACGGAAAGGCCCGGTTCTTATCGACCTGCCTATGAATGTACAGAGAAGTGAAGTGGAAGATCCGGTTTATGATATGAAATTTTCTGAAGAAGAGATCGATACAGCCATATATGGAAAAAATGATCCTGAGAATGGAGCCGCTTTTTACAGGGATGCTGTTGCAAAAGCAGATTCTTCTGATGCGGCAGAGGCAGCAGAGTATATTCTGGATAAGATTAAAGGTGCGAAACGTCCGGTATTTATGATCGGCCACGGAGCGAATGGCGAAACAGAAAAAATGCTTACTGATCTCGCACGCGTCCATCATATTCCTATGATCACAAGTGTACTCGCCCGTTCTGTTCTGAAATTTGATGATCCGCTGAACTTCGGATGTATCGGCGGTGCCTACGGACACCGGTATGCAAATATGATCGCCAATGCGAAAAGTGATCTCCTGCTTTGTTTTGGGATTTCGCTCTGCACACGCCAGATCGGAACGAAGGTCCATGAGTTTGCCAAGGGAGCGGAGATCGTCCGTGTGGATATCGATCCTTATAACCTTCAGAGAGAGATCCATGAGGGAAGAAAAGGGGAGAAATGTTTTTGCGTCAGCGCAGAGGATGTAGCGTGTAAACTGACAGAGCAGCAGGCGCAGATCGGCTCTTATGAGGAATGGCTGGCTGTATGCCGGAAGATCCGAAAAGAGCTGGAGCAGGTGGATGATGCAACACCGCAGCGTTATCCGAACCGCATGATCGCATATTTAAGTGACAGGCTTTTCGATACTGGAGCCGTTGCTGTGGATGTGGGACAGCATATGGTCTGGAGCTATCAGTCCTTTCACAACCGACAGGGCCAGAAGACACTTTTTTCCGGTGGACATGGCGCCATGGGATATGCACTTCCGGCAGCGATCGGTGCTTATTATGCAACAGGAAAACCGGTGGCATGTATCTGCGGAGACGGAGCATTCCAGATGAACATTCAGGAACTGCAGTGGGTGAAGCGTGAGAACATCCCGGTAAAAATGATCGTGATGAATAATGAGGCGCTGGGAATGATCCGTCATCTCCAGAGAGACTATTTTGACTGCGTGTATGCGGATACTTCCGATGGCAGCGGATTTTCTTCCTGTAATTTCTCAGACGTGGCGCAGGCTTACAAAATTCCTGCGAAGCGTATCCAGGGAGAAGATGTGGAGAAATATGCCGGTAAGTTTCTGGAACAGAACGGACCGGAGCTTCTGGAGATCATGCTGGAGCATGGAACTTACGCATACCCGAAGACCTGTCTGGGAGAGCCGATCCATAACCAGCAGCCTTATATACCGAAACCGATATTTGATGAACTGATGGAGTTATAAAATGGGAAAAATAACTGTGATGACAGGCGGTACCTCCGGAATCGGAAGAGGGATCGCCGAAAAGATCCTGGCGGAATCTGCGAAAGAAGACAGGATCTTTGTAACATACGGACATGATGAGAAAAAGGCTGCTGTTTTTCGGGACAGCCTTCCTGAGGAAAAAAAATCTCAGGTGATCCTGATGAAGGCAGATATGTCTTCCTATGATGAAATGATGGCTTTTGTGGAAGAGCTGAAAAAACGGGCTGATCATATTGACTGGCTGGTAAGCAACGCCGGGATCAGCACCTATGCGAAATATGAGGACTATAGTTTTGAGGAATGGACAAGGATCGTAAACACCAATCTTTCCGTGCCGGTATTCATGGTCAAAGAACTGCGGCCCATGATGGTGGAAGGCGGCAGTGTGCTTTTTACCGGTTCCTATGCAGGGCAGCAGGCGTATTCTTCTTCCCTTGTATACGGAGTTACCAAGGCGGCCATTCATTTCCTGACCAAATCTCTGGTAAAGGAATTTGAGCCAAAAGGCATCACCGTTAATGCCATTGCACCGGGATTTATCGAAACTCCCTGGCACAGTGCCCGCACCCAGGAGAGCTACGACCGTATCAACAGAAAGATCGCCCTTCACAGGTTTGGAACTGTGGAGGAAGTGGCGGATATGGCGTACGCGGTGCTGTCTAATGGGTATATGAACGGCAGTGTTGTGGATATCCATGGAGGATATGATTACTTTTAATACCAGTCGAAAGTGTGCAGGAAGACAGAAGAAGACACGTTGTGCCTGCACATAAGAGGCTTCTTATGACTTGCTGCATAGGGGCGACGCCCCGAAAACGAGATGCAGCGAAGCGGAATCGAGTTTGTGCACTTGAGGCGTCTGTATGGAACCGTGAATTTCTTTATATATTAAGCGAAAAAGGCTTGACTTGCACACCTGCTCTGTGATAAAATTGACGAGCGACATGGAAGTTAGGTCTTTTTTTTATGCCCGAAAAGATGACGGATACATCGTCAGGCATGAGGAAAATGACCATGCAAATGAAAACACTGGAGGTGGAAGTTGTGCGCGTTAAGATTACATTAGCATGCACCGAGTGCAAGCAGCGTAACTACAATATGACGAAGGAGAAAAAGAACCATCCTGAGAGAATGGAGACCAAGAAATATTGTAAGTTCTGTCATACACACACTCTGCACAAGGAAACAAAGTAATCACAGAGATTTGTGAGGTTATGCTATGGAAAAACAGAAATCTGCGGATAAGCCGCAGAAGAAAAGTTGGTTTCAGGGACTTCAGTCAGAATTTGAGAAGATTGTCTGGACAGACCGTCCCACACTGGCAAAGCAGACTGTTGTGGTCGTGATCATCACGATCATCCTGGCAGCGGTTATCAGTGTAATGGATTCCGGAATCCTGGAATGCATTAATTTCTTAATGAAGTAAGGACAAGGTGATTATATGTCAGAAGCAGCAAAATGGTACGTTGTCCATACCTATTCCGGGTATGAGAACAAGGTAAAAGCCAACATTGAAAAGACGATCGAGAACAGACACCTGGAAGACCAGATCCTGGAGGTACGTGTTCCGCTGCAGGATGTAGTGGAGATGAAGAACGGAACCTCAAGACAGGTTCAGAAAAAGATGTTTCCAGGCTATGTGCTTCTCAATATGGTGATGAATGACGATACCTGGTATGTTGTCCGTAACACCAGAGGTGTTACCGGATTCGTAGGGCCGGGATCGAAGCCTGTGCCTCTTACAGAGGAGGAAATGATGCCGCTTGGTATCCAGAAACCGGATATCGAAGTGGACTTCGCAGAGGGCGACATGGTAGTCGTTACTGGTGGTGCATGGAAAGATACTGCAGGTGTGATCACAGGTATCAACATGCAGAAACAGACAGTAACGATCAATGTTGAGCTTTTCGGTCGTGAAACACCGGTAGAGATAAGTTTCACAGAAATCAAAAAAGCTGAGTAATTAAAAAACAAGGTAACAGCAAGTGGGAGGGACACACCCCCGCCAATACCACATAGGAGGTGCCGAAAAATGGCAAAAAAAGTAACAGGTTATATTAAATTACAGATTCCTGCCGGCAAGGCTACACCAGCTCCACCAGTTGGTCCAGCACTTGGTCAGCACGGTGTTAACATCGTAGAATTCACAAAGCAGTTCAATGCTAAGACAGCAGATCAGGGAGATCTTATCATACCTGTAGTTATTACAGTTTATGCTGATAGAAGCTTCAGCTTTATTACAAAGACTCCACCTGCAGCAGTACTTCTTAAGAAGGCTTGCAACATTAAGTCAGGATCAGGCGTACCTAACAAGAATAAGGTCGCAACAATCTCTAAAGCTGATTTACAGAAAATCGCTGAGACCAAAATGCCGGATCTTAACGCAGGTTCACTTGAGGCAGCTATGAGCATGATCGCCGGTACTGCAAGAAGTATGGGAATCGAAGTCGTAGACTAATAAATACCGAAGATTAAGTTCGGGGTTCCCGTAGAAAAAGTGAAATTTTCAAGTGGGAGGGCTTTTCCCCGCAAATACCACAGGAGGTTATAGAAATGAAACGAGGAAAGAAATATGTGGAAGCTGCGAAAGCAGTAGACCGCGCAACATTATATGATGCACCAGAGGCTATCAGCCTTGTTAAAAAAGCAGCTGTAGCTAAGTTCGACGAGACCATCGAAGTTCACATCCGTACAGGCTGCGATGGACGTCATGCAGATCAGCAGATCCGTGGCGCAGTTGTTCTTCCGAACGGAACAGGTAAAGAAGTAAAGGTTTTAGTATTCGCGAAAGGTGATAAGCTTACAGAAGCTGAAGCAGCCGGTGCAGATTTTGTCGGCGGCGATGAGCTGATCCCTAAGATCCAGAATGATGGATGGTTAGACTTTGATGTTGTTGTTGCAACACCTGACATGATGGGCGTTGTTGGTCGTCTTGGTAAGGTGCTTGGTCCTAGAGGACTTATGCCTAACCCTAAGGCTGGTACCGTAACCATGGATGTAACCAAGGCAGTTAACGATATCAAAGCCGGTAAGATCGAGTACAGACTTGACAAGACCAACATCGTGCATGTTCCCGTTGGTAAGGCTTCTTTCTCTGAGGAAGCTCTGCAGGAGAACTTCAATGCACTTATGGACGCTATCGTAAAGGCTAAGCCCAGCGCATTAAAGGGTCAGTATCTGAGAAGCATCACTCTGACCAGCACTATGGGACCTGGCGTTAAGGTTAGCGTAGCAAAGTTCTAATCTGATCTCTAATCTAATTAGATAACGAATGCAAAAGAGCCGCTTCACTGTTTACAGTGAGGCGGTTTTTGTGATAGAATACATTTATCCTTAGGAAACAATAACTGGCTGCCTGCAGGTATGCTGGTTACGAATTCGAACGTTCGAAGAACGGAGAAACCGTATGTTTTAGAATAAAGGTTACCTCCAAAAGGTATAGTAGATGAAAAGAGAAGGAGAAAACACCATGAACAAATATCAGGGAACCCAGACAGAGAAAAATCTCCAGGCGGCATTTGCCGGAGAGTCCCAGGCACGTAACAAATATACTTATTTTTCATCTGTAGCAAAGAAGGAAGGGTATGAGCAGATCGCAGCTATTTTCTTAAAGACTGCAGATAATGAGAAAGAACATGCAAAAATGTGGTTCAAGGAATTGAACGGCATCGGTGATACCAAAGCAAATCTTGCTGCAGCATCCGAAGGTGAGAATTTCGAGTGGATTGATATGTATGAAGATTTTGCGGCAACTGCAGAGAATGAGGGATTCCCTGAACTGGCGCAGAAATTCCGTATGGTTGGAGAGATCGAAAAGCATCATGAGGAAAGATACCGCGAACTGTTAAAGAACGTGGAGACAGCAAAAGTGTTCGAGAAGAGTGAAGTGAAGGTATGGGAGTGCCGCAACTGCGGGCACATCGTGGTAGGCACCAAGGCACCGGAGGTTTGCCCCGTATGTAATCATCCGCAGAGCTATTTTGAAATTCATGCAGAAAATTATTAAATAATCCTTGACAAACACGGTCTCCCATGCTATTCTATCTGAGGTTGTAAAACCATGCCGAAGACAGCAGGTGCAAGGGAGACCGAGCGTAAGTCCTGCCGAGGAGATAAGTATGATGATATCATCTCTCTGTGTCTTCACAGAGAGTTTTTTTTACTTTATAGGATTTTATCCTATAAAGCAAAACGCTCCGCGAGGATCGCACTGCGGCGAAGTGGAATATATCGCTAAAGCGATTCGCCGCAGGCGTAGAATCCTGCGAGCAGGATTCTATTTATATTCTTCTTATCGGCACAAAATCTATAAGGAGGTAAAGAAATGGCAAAAGTTGAATTAAAACAGCCTGTAGTAGAAGAGATTTCTGCTGGTATCAAAGATGCCCAGTCTGTAGTTCTGGTAGACTACCGTGGACTTACTGTTGAGCAGGATACCCAGTTACGTAAGAGCTTACGTGAGGCAGGAGTTAGCTACAAGGTTTACAAGAACACCATGATGAACTTTGCGTTCAAGGGTACACAGTTCGAAGGTCTGTCCGAGTATCTGGAAGGACCCAGCGCAATGGCTTACTCTACCGAGGATGCAACCGCTCCTGCAAGAGTACTGGCTCAGTTCGCTAAGACTGCTGATAAGCTTGAGATCAAGGCCGGTGTGGTAGAAGGTACTGTTTATGATGCTAAGGGTATGGCTGCAATCGCTAACATCCCTTCCAGAGACGTACTCATTTCCAAACTGCTTGGCAGCTTACAGAGTCCTATCACCAATTTTGCACGTGTTATGAATCAGCTGGCTGAAAAAGGCGGCGCAGCAGCTTGCGAAGCAGCACCCACAGCTGAATAATAATTGCAGCTAATTGACAATCAATCAAAATATTTCAAATGGAGGAAATTAAAATGGCTAAATTAACAGCACAGGAATTAATCGATGCTATCAAAGAGTTATCTGTATTAGAGTTAAATGATCTCGTAAAGGCTTGCGAGGAGGAGTTCGGCGTATCTGCAGCAGCTGGCGTTGTTGTAGCAGCAGCTGGCCCTGCTGAAGCAGCAGAAGAGAAGACTGAGTTCGACGTAGAGCTGACCGAGGTTGGCGCTGAGAAGGTTAAGGTTATCAAGGTTGTTCGTGAAGTAACCGGTCTGGGCCTGAAGGAAGCTAAGGACGTAGTTGACGGAGCTCCTAAGGTTGTTAAGGAAGGCGCTTCTAAGGAAGAGGCTGAGGACATCAAGAAGAAGCTTGAGGAAGTTGGCGCAAAGGTTACTCTGAAGTAATTTTTAACCAGTATATGACGGACCATGTGCCGGCACATGGTCCGTCATATACTGGTTA